>Ga0335072_10000220_pt1 | contig 124264 bp, 112 predicted proteins | sample Lox_Sample_21_FD_206725 | JGI IMG/M metagenome (GOLD analysis project Ga0335072, IMG submission 206725) | Soil microbial communities from Loxahatchee National Wildlife Refuge, Florida, United States - Lox_Sample_2.1 | ecosystem: Environmental > Terrestrial > Soil > Wetlands | place: USA...
GTGCACAACAGCTATACTCCGTAACTACCTATGCGCAGGCAGCAATCCTTGATGTCAGTGGTAAAAGTACTTATACAGCGGCTCCAAGAGGCAAGGAGGCGCGCGTCGTTTTTACTTTGCTCTCACTAGCGCTGTTTCACACTTGACTCCCTTCGCGCAGGAACGGAACTGTTTGAACTACTCCCCCCAGGTGATATTGTTGCTAGATCTATTCTTCGCCATTTTTCAACCAATGCCAATTCGAAGGTAATCTATGATTGGTTTGCGACCGCCTCTACCTAACTGGCGATGCTAACTGTAAGACAGTGCCAGTAGACGACAGGCTTTGGCGGATCAAGATGCTCTCGTCGAGCATCTTGAAGTTCCGTCGACATTTTGGACATATGATTACCTGCATATCAGTGAAGGCACATATAAATGGGCAGATTCACGCCAATCGAGTGATCTCAACAACATATTACCTTTGCCACAAACCGTTAAGGCGCGGGTACTACTCTTGGAAGGCTTGAAAGAAACAACGATAGATGCCTGTTGCTCAAAGCTTGGCGTCCCGAGGGAATTCTTTATATACCACAAGAGCGAAAGTGTTCGTGTGCAGACTGTCAATACCACTAGTAGCAAACATTGCCTCTTTGCCCAGTGGTCTCGCCTTGTTAATCAGTCTGCCAGACATTGGGAAATTGAATCTAGAATACGGAAACGAACCCCATACAGCGTTGACACTCTCAGGGATCCCTTTGACTTGCGGCTCGACCATGAGCGATACTACCGTTTCCCAGGCGTGTTTCGAACATATTGCCCGATATCTCAAACACCAGAAGGGGATTGGCAGCATATGGCACGGGAGAAAATTTCCCTCTTTTGGACACACGAGGATCTCGGCTTGTTCGGTAAGATGAACTATCCTTCTCATACCTAATTACACTTACTAATATCCTCATAGTACTGGTCGTGATTGACCCGAAACGCCAATACCACATTGTTAAGAAGAAATACCGATTTTTGGGCAGTGAGCTCAATAGCTCTTCCGCTGCAGAATTCTGTTTTCTAAACGAGTTTTACAACTACGCCAAAGTGCGTCTTAGTGAAGAGCTAAGAAGATGTGAGAAAGAAACGCTGGTGAATGACTTTGTCTACGGAATACAAAAGGCCGTCGTCAATATTATGACCACGAGCACGGCTGAAGTTTTGAGCAGTCTCCATGATGCTCTAGATGAGATCGATCTATCACTATCACAAGATGATGTTCTGCGCAGTTACTTGCCCGTGTGGCGTGAACGCTTTGGCCTTTGGCGACAAGACTTACTGCATTCACTCGCCTCCATTCAGAAAATGTTGCAAACACTCGACCAGCACAAGTCGTGTCCTACTTGTGGCCCGCATTCATCTTCAAGTTCCATTTCAAAAAGGGACGAGTTAGGACTTGGTGAGCTAAAGGCTGACGTTGATGACACTCTTGCGAGGGTGAACTCTACATTCCAAGTGATAATGTCTACAATGAGCATCGTCGAAAGCCAAAAAGCCATTATAGAGGCGGAAACCGTCTCACATCTAACGGCTTTAGCTTTCTTTTTTATCCCTCTTACTTTTGTTGCTTCTATTTTTAGTATGAACCTGGTGGTGAGTTGCTTATATCAACTGCTAGCCTCATATGCGGTAAGCTAACTCTGGGTGCTTAGGAATTCGAACAGAAGCTCAAAGTGTGGTTGTGGGTTACAGTGTCAGCGGTTGTAATGATAGCGACATATGGCTTCCTGTTCCTGGGTATAATAACAACAACCATACAGAAAACTCCACGATTCTTTCAGAGTTTAAATCTACGCGGAGTAAGCGCAGGAGTAAGCGCAGGAGCGATGCGGTGGAATCGTATCCTTGTCGAAGTCTTGCGTTGGTTTCTCTTTGAAGTTTTGCCTTTGCTTGTCTTTTATATATCATTGTTTGCGGTTATATTAGGACTTTGCGCCGGGCTCGGTATAGGCTTATGGAAGCTTTACACGTCGAAGCTATCAGCAGGAACGAAGGTTGGGATTAGTCTTGGGATCTTTGGAGGACCGCCGTTACTTTTGCCTCTACTCCATGTCTGGTACGCCCCGCGAAGGATAAGAGACTATCATGGAAGGATCTTAGAAGTGGATTTGGTGCACAACTATTGAATTCGTTTTGAAGAGAATCTAAGTACGAAGAGTGTATATTGTAGTTGAGCACCAGCCAAAGGTATGAATATTGATGCCTGAGGCATCCAATCGTCACAGAGATCTACTACACCGGTCACGTGGTAAGGAGTACGAATTAAGGGCCTTCCAGGGGCTTTATATACGCGATCTCAATTCCTGATTAAACTCTTGGGTCTAGGCATCAAGGCGTGAGTATCGATGACCTTGAGGTACGCTCTAGAGAGCTAAATCTATTGGGTATCGGTACCTCCGAAGGTATATCACTAAGGCCGTAGTAGGTAAAACGCATATGTACTAAGAACGCTAATGCACGCCAAGGCGCGCTGAAAGCAGCACGCTACATCGGCAGGCGCCTCCTCCGCCCGGCGAACCTCCCAGAATGCATGTTCCTCATCGGGGGACGATGTGGAGAGAGAGAGAGAGATGGTGGTGGGGGGAAGAAGAATAGAAACGTTTTCATTGAAAAGGTCGAGATGTTTTTCTGTGGTTCAAAGAACATCCTTGAACCAAGTATCGTATCGTATCTGGTCAATGTGATTGAACTTGCACCGAAAAAAGGCACTGGCTAACGACATCAGTGAAGTGACCTAAAGTATACAGTTGCCGGATGTACAGCAACACCGAAAACCACCGACTCCTTTCTAAGTCCCATTCCGCCATATGTTCCGCAAAGAAAGTACGGATACCCAGCCGCAGCAACTCCACTCGCTATGCAAGACCATTGCAATGCACATAGCAACGAAATACCCATCAAAAGTCAAAGTCACCATTGATAGTAGCAATCTAGCGTCGCCTACTCCTCGATGAAGAGAGCTCTCACCTTCTCGGGCAGTCGGTCCATAATCGCATCTGTGTCCTCGCGTAACTGCTCTGCTTCTTTCAGCGCGCTCTGCCTCTCCAGCAAATCCGCATACATACTCCCTGCGACAGCCGTCCACAGGCCGCCTCCAGAGCTCTCACCGTCGTTCTGGGAAGAGCGGCCCTCGTTCCGTTTCGCGAGTACCCATCCCGTCTTGAGGCTTTTGCTGGCCTGATCGCCTACGATGTTGCGGAAGAAAAGATTGTTCATCAGCGCCATGCACTGTACCAGCAGCTGCTGATTTGACATTGATCGCGCAGCAAGGAGTGCGTGCTGCAGCACTTGTTTACGTCCCATGATTGTTGCACTGGCTTCGTCATCAACCAGGGTTTTGATGAACCAGATTGCTGAGACGATAGCCTTATGATGATGATGGAGCGCGAGTGGTTCGAGAGACGCGAGAATAGCGCTGGCCCGGAAGTGCTGGGGATGTGACTGAGGGAATATTATCAGAAGCTGATTCAAGGCGGCGAGAATGGCTAGGTCATGCTGAACAGTTGGTAGACGGTTTGGAGCCAAATCAGGAAGCTCCAATAGCGGCGTCTGGTATATCGCTAGAGCTTTGTCGAGATCGCCAGTCCCTTGAGCGATGGTTGCTTCAAGATACTTTATCCAGCGTTGCAAATCGTCGGAGTTGCTAGATTCGAGCTTCACGAGCCCAGATTTGAGCTGTTCGATAGTCCTGGACGCCGCATCCCACCTAAGCTGGCAACAGTAGACAAAGCCAAGCTGAAGTCGCAAATTCCATTCCATCTTCTGGCGCCATGCAAAACGTGCTGTCGCTGATGCGAGAGAGCTGCTACTTGGATTGACGTCTGGCTTGTCTAGACTGGATGCTTTGAAGTCTGCCTTCATTAACTTCAATCCTTCGATGAGATATTCGTGTGCCTTGGAGTCATTAGATCCTCTAAGAAGAGTCGCGATGGCGCTTATAGCGTATCCAACGGCATAGAGGTCTCGCTTCGATAGCCATTGCAGCGAAAGTTTGTCGCTACCATTCCCTTCTCGTTCGAATACGCCATTTGTTGAGTCTGTGAGTTTTCTGTCATGATTTTGGCCAAGTGGAATATAAAGTGTGCCATCCTCCGGCCATGCTGCCGTCTCCCATAATTCATCAAGAAGTTTTTGCATTACGGCCAATTTGCTCTTCGCTTCATTTGGATTTGATTCGACGAGGCTGCAGGCTAAATCCACAAAGTCAAGGAGAGCCCAAACTTGGGGAATGCTCTCCTTGATGTTAGGCTGGAATTGAAGACTCCTTGCGGTGGCGATTGCGTGGTTAGCCTGTTCCACACTTTCAGATGTACCCGAGAGGATGTGAACCATAGCTTCGAGTGTTGCACTCGTAACTCGAACTGCATCATCGGATTGACTTTCTGCCCATTCGGTAATGGCTTGAAGGTTTTGAACTGCATTATGCATTTCGTGAGAAGAATTCGAGATTTGAATGCTCAGAGAGACTCTGAGGAATCGTAAAGCGTAGATCCATGGTACATGTTGATAGCTACGAACTGCTTAGTGAGTTATCTCAAATCATAGACACGCTAACTCACTCTTCAGCATTAGAGATCACGGCATCCAGAGCCTTGAAAGCAGCTTTTGGGCTAGTTTTGAATAGGATCCGGGCTTGGAGATGATGGAGCGAATACTTCAAGTCGAACATTCGGTTCTGGGCTTGTTAGATTCAGGATAACTTATCAATTTGAGTTGCTTACTCTGTCGCAGATGGCAATCTATGGAAAGAGTGTCAGCGAAACATGGTCCTTAGTCGGTCTAGTGCAAGTACTCACTCCTTTCGTTACCAAAGTTTCCATCTCATCGAGGTTTTCAGTCTCTTCACTTAGCAAAGAGGCGTACCGCACAGTTAGAAATGCTTCTAAGCGAGGTGAAAGTCGAAAACGCTGTTTCCGGTCAGCTGGAGCGTAGCAAGATAGTTGAACATTGACTGACCCTCAGCACAACCTCCAAGCAGCTCAGACCCGTTGCTATTAGTTTGTAGTACTGCTCAGCGTCGGCTGCTTTTCTTAATAAGGCCACCAACGAGCCCATACTATGAGCTGCATTGATGTACTCTTCCGCAAGTGATATAAGCAGCAACTGGTAGTCAATCGGGTCTTGCTGTGGTACAGGTGGAGGTTTCGGACGAGAAACACTGACTACAGTGGGTGATGAAGCAATCGGCGTTTGCTTAGGTTGAGGCTGAGGTTGCGGTGGGGGCAGAGGTTGTTTCTGCTGTCTGTTTTGCTGAGGTGGCATAGGTATCTCAACAATTGGGTGACCCTGCAGAAACTGCTGTGGCATTGTAGGAGAAGGTACGGGGTGTGGTCGGGGTATTTGTTGCTGATACTGCATTTGAGGTGAAGGTTGAGAGGGAGGACGAAACGGCTGGTACTGTAGCTGAGGCGAAGCCTGTGGGTGTTGGTACTGCCATGAAGTATGATGCTGAGGCTGCGGAACGGGAGAGTAGTGCGAAGGTGAAGGGCTCATTCGTGGAGGAGTAGGAAGAGGCGCCTGGGGAATTACAACGTTTGGGTGGGCATATGGTTGTTGGGGCTGCGCAAACGGCTGCGAGGATTGGGATGGAGGACGGTATGGAGGGGGAGGATTTTGAGCGGCCATGGCTGCCTGGAATCCATGCAGCTGTTGGGTTTGATAGCCATTGTAGAACTGTGGATTCTGTGGTATTTGTTGTTGCTGTAGTCGTTGCGGGTGAAAGGCTGGTTGCTGCTGCTGCGACTGCTGCTGTGGCACGTATCCGCCTTGTTGGTAAAAGTTTCCAGGGCTTTGGTAGTTGGCATAGCGATTGTCCATTGTCTCGAGACAACCACAGAGGCTATCGAGGGAACATGGTCAATCTGCGGGATGCTGCGGCGTGGTCGAAATTGCCGTCATGAAGTCGCGAAGTCGAGGTTGCTCCGCATAGGACCAGTCGCGGAGCAGGCCACTCGCAAGGATTCCTGACTCGCGCCACACCGAGGCTTCGTTTTGGGATTCTGCACATCTTCACCAATAATTATCACGGCTCCAAGACGAATTTAGATACTTGTCCGATTGTGCGCTAGCATCTCGACAGTGGAGACGCTATATATTGAGATGAATCCCATTCTGAAGCAGTGACATCCCAAACAACTCAGATTCTCAAGAACCTAAGCCATCGTTGAAGATGTATCTCACGTGGCTCTACGGCAAGGCAATAACTTCATTTTGCCATGCCGAGGATGTGGTGGATCTCCCGTTGAAAGACAGCTCAAACGGTACAAGGCATACTCAAGACGAGAGAAAGAAAATTACTCTCGTAGACCTAGTTAAGGCGGTTGCACCACCATGTCGTCTTAACCCGCTACTTTTCAACGGCCATTTACAAACGGCGTGGACGGCAGTCAAAAGCACTGACATTCCAATCCATTACAAACGACGAGTCTTCACATCTACAAACGAGTCATACCCGGGCATCTTCGCCGTCGACTTCGTCATCCCACCGCCCGAGAATCCATCGCCAAAGGATCCGGAACTGCCTGTTCGCACCCACCATTATACCGACCATGAGTTTGAGCAATTGGGCGGCGACGATGAAAAGCCCATGCTCATCTGCCTCCACGGACTCTCAGGTGGTAGCTACGAAGTTTACCTGCGACATGTACTTAAGCCACTCGTCGAAAACAGTGATTGGGAAGCCTGTGTTGTCAATGCTCGCGGGTGTGCAAACAGCAAGGTGACGAGCTCCCGTCTGTACAATGCACGCGCTACATGGGACATTCGACAGATGGTTGAGTGGATCCATCAAAAGTGGCCTCGACGCCGACTGTTCGGTATTGGGTTTTCGCTGGGCGCCAACATCCTGGTAAACTATCTCGGGGAAGAGGGTTCGAAGTGTCTGCTGGATGCGGCTGTCATCGTCTGCAATCCTTGGAATCTCGAAGTGTGCGGTCTTGCCCTCAAGCGTACTTGGGTGGGACTGAACGTCTACTCAGCGGCAATGGGTTCTAGTATGAAGAAACTTTTCGAGAGACACGTTGACCAGATATCTAAAAATCCGGATATCGATGTGGAAAAAGTACGAAGTTGCAAGTACCTCTTCGAATTCGACCGCTATGTGCAGTGTCCGTCTTGGGGTTATCCGACAGAGGATGCCTATTATAGAGATGCTAGTTCGTCGGATTCAATCTTGGCCGTCAAGATTCCTCTCTTCGCGATCCACGCCGAGGATGATCCGATAGCAGTGGACGAAGCTGTCCCAAGAGAAGAGATCAAGCGCAATCCAAACGTGGTGTTGTGCAGTACAAGCTTAGGTGGCCACCTCAGCTATTTTGAGATTGGTGGTGAGCGTTGGTTCGCTCGAGTAGCAACAGCATTCTTGCAGAAGATTGCAAATGACCTTGACTGGAACGCAGTTAACAACGCCAGGTCTGAATGTGTCGACGCAGACGTACATGCAGATGGAAAGACGCCAATTTTCGAACCTGTGCGAAGGAAGCTACATGGAGGAAGCCTGCCTGGAGCGTGAAGATCTGTTCTCCATGTGATTTAGATTCGATAGACAGGCGCAGGCAGATCGGTGATAGACGTATCCCCTCACATCTTAGCCAAATGAAACTCTCTTCTTGCTCTTACTCTGAACCTTGGGTGGTTCTTCATTTTCCTTTGCTTCGTCTCTTGCTGCCCGGTCCAGCTTCTTCCTCCGCCGTTTCCTCAACGAGTCCTTTGTCTCCTCCAACTTAGCCTTCTTTTCCTCTTGTCTGGCCTCTATTTCCTTCTGTCGTGCTGCCCTAATCTCTTCTAATTGCCTAGCTTTCATCATCTTAGACTCGATCTGACCGTCCTTCTCTGCCATCACCATGGCTAGAATAGTCATGGTACTCTCTTGATCATCGACAAAGACTTTCCCTTTCTTTTTGCCCTTTGGTTTCTGTACACCGGCCGGAATGATGCCGTTCAGTTTGGGAATACCCAGCTCCTTTTCAGAATAGGTACGCTGCTTCTTCTTGGGTGGTTGTGCAGTGGAGCGCTTGGTCTTGACTTGGTCTGATTTCAATTGCGGCGGGCGTGGTTTCTTAGGTTTCGAAGGGTTTGGCGTAGACACGCTTCGGGATTTAGATTTCGACTGAGGTTTTACTGGCGCCATTGTAACCGACTTCACCGTATGTCAGTCAGCAGTACAGACTGTGGATATTGAACTGATGCACTGAATCTTAGAAATTTTAAAGAAGTCGAGTCTTCGTTAGCCTTGTAGCCTTACGGTGTGCCACTGTGCCAGCCCGGCCCAGCCGCATCATCAACCGCCGTGGCAAGCTTCAGTCTACCTTAAACCCTCCAACCACAATTGTTACCTTACCTCTCCTCCATTTGCTTCACTCAAGATACGTCCTTTGAAATGTCCTCCCACCGGCTCTTCCGATTTCCCAAACCACAATGGCTCAATAGTGCCACAGCCCGCGTCGCTGGAGTCTACCTAGCCGGAGCCTTGGTAAGCTTGCGCAACAACACTCTCGTCATTCTGACTCCCTATATCCTTCTCACTATCATCTACTTCATTTTCATGCTCATACTCGGGTGGAAGCCATACAGTAAGGAAGCAGAAGAAGCGTCTAACACGTTTACCTATCAGTTTTCCGTCGGCTTTTTCTCCTTTATCGATGCAGCCGCCTTCTCGAAATCTGCACGAAATGGAAGCGATTACCATGTCAACTTCGTGGATTGGATTCCGGGAATCTGCTCCGCGCTAGGCATGCTGGTGATCAATTCAATCGACAAGAATCGCCTTGCTGCAGACAGCTTCTCATACTCGGGTAACGGCGTTGCATGGAAGGCTAGGCTGGTACTGTTTTTAGGATTTGCACTCATGGCAGGAGGCCTAGCCGGTAGTGTCACAGTACTGGTTCTGAAATACGTTGTGCCTGGAGCAGTGTTCCCGACGCTATGGTTAGGTGTTGCAAATGTTGTCGCCAATGCAATGATTATGACGAGGTACGCATCAGTCATCTATTGGAGGGCATACGGCGAAGACGACTGGGCTAACTTTCAACTGCAACAGTTCCGCCGTGCTATGGGTGGCTCAGAATATGGAGGACGAGTATACCTACAATCTGGCGTTGTGAACGTTGAGGAATATGCCGTTGAAATGCTGCCATTGGGCAGTCATGGCTATGGACAGGAAGATGAGGACTGGTACGCATAGTAGGCGTTATGGGAGCGCGGCACTTTCAGTTCTATGCTGGTGTTGAGGCGGAAGCTCAGGAGTAAAGGACACATCTGCTCCTTGCGTTCGGCTAGCATTCATCTTCTCGGTGTATTGTTGGGCAGTGTAGTTACTTCGAGGTGCTAGCATTTCTGATTCTCCCATGTACTGTACATTATTGACTCCTTGAACAATGCATCAAAGCGGAGGTCTCAATTAAACCCATGAAAACAGCCATGCCGACTCTGTGCGTCCACACCCTCTGAGAAGTAGTTGACACTGAGTCAAGCCAGAACTAGAACTCCTCCGATTCTTTGAAGAACATCGTGAAGCTGACTATCGTACCATATATCAACAGACCACCGATGATGCTCATGACGAAGGCTTCTGGTCTGATTAAGGCGCAGTGGGCGAAGAGCGCAGGCAATGCTAGAATATTGGTTAGGCCAACCCGAAGAAGTCGAGGCAGGGAGAAACGCCATACCAATGCCCATAACCACGAAGAAACCAGTCAAAAAGCGACCGAGGTCAACAATTCCACTCCCACCGCTTTCCATGAAGTCATCGTGGTCTGCCGCCCTGCCACATAGCCAATTCGGAACCGGCGCTACAACATAGGTGGCGACGACGAGGAGAGGGAGATAGTTCGTCCACAAAGCAGACGATAGGATCACTAGCAGAAATCCGATCGCAAGGACCTGACACTAGTAAGCATACAGCATCACATCCATATTACTGAGAGTACCGTACGAAGGAAAGGGCTATGATGGTCTTCAGGCCCGCCGTTGCCATGGTTGGAAGCTAGCACAATGGTGTTGGGATTGGGAGAATGGAGTTATCGAAGCAGCATACGGGTCAAACGGAGAGTAGGAGGAGAGGTAGTCCGTTGGGCCAGGCTTTGATGTGTGGTTGTGAGGATAGTGAGGAGCGTGCGAGGCACCGAGCTTGCAAGACGATGAGGCGTAACGCTTTCGCCGACTCGCTCTGCCTCCCTTAGTCAGCCGCTATTGGTGAACTTCAAATGAAGCGCTGTGAAGGCTGGGACAAGGCACCAAGGCTTGAAATTGAGCCTGAAGCACCCAAAACTCGCGCGTCTTCAGCAGCCTACAGCTCTGAATCTAATATATTCGCTCCTCATTTCTGATACCTTCCTACGAATCTCTCTGACAGCTTCCATCCTTTCTCATATACATCATGTTTCGAAATCAGTACGATAACGATGCGGTGACTTTGTAAGAATCATCTCAAAAAGCTCTTCGACTACCGCTAACATTCTTCATAGCTCACCTCAAGGCCGCATATTCCAAGTCGAATACGCCCAAGAAGCTGTAAAACAAGGTTCAGTGGTAGTTGGAGTAGTCAGCAAAAAGCACGCTGTGCTTGCAGCGCTAAAGGTTGGTCCTATCAGTTTCCGCCCTGTCCTCCAGTAACGTTCTCAACATTTGTCTAGCGAAACGCCGAGGAGCTCTCTTCCTACCAGAAGAAGATCATTCCCATAGACTCGCACTTTGGCATCGCCATCGCCGGCCTCGCTTCAGATGCTCGTGTCCTCTCCAACTTCATGAAGCAGCAATCACTCGCCTCCCGCTTGACCTACGACCGGGCCATCCCGCTATCAGATATCACATCTCGCGTCGGTGATCGAGCGCAAACAAGTACCCAGCACTATGGTAGGCGTCCCTATGGCGTAGGACTGCTCATCGCAGGGGTCGATGCAAAAGGCCCTCACCTATTTGAATTTCAGCCTTCCGGCGTCACGCAGGAAATGATAGCATGCGGCATCGGCGCACGTAGCCAGATGGCACGCACATACCTCGAAAGGCACCTTGATTCTTTTGCAGAATCCAGCCGGCAAGATTTGATCAAACATGCGCTTCGAGCGCTGAAAGAGAGCCTGAGCCAGGACAAGGAACTGACGGTTGAGAACACCTCTGTCGGTGTGGGTGGCGTAGATGAGGACTTTAAGCTCTATGAAGGGGAGGAATTGACGGAATGGCTCGAGACAACGTTCGAAAGCAAAGCAGAGGAAGGTGGTGAAGAAATGCAGGTTGATTCGTGATCGTTATATTCCGACTCCTTCCTCAGCATTGGCGTTGTCAGGAATGGGATGCATATAGCGGCACTGTAGACTAGTAAGGTACTTTTTCCATGTCTACAATATGTCAAAAGCCAACTCGATGTTCTCATACTTGGACTTTCTCTTTTCTGAGTTGCTCTATGTCGGTCACGTGGTCCGTGCACCTTTCGTGTTTACCAAGCGCGACTTCAGTGCTTGCACTCCAAGGACAGCCATCAAATACACACATCATCCAGCAGCTCATGAGAATGGCTCCTACTCTCTATCCGAGATCAACCATAAAGCGAATCACCAAGGCTCATGCAAATCGGCCACTAAGCAAGAATGTCGACGTCTTGGTAAGAACAGTAAACAGCCACTTCTCATCTGGATCTGTGCTTACTGGGCGAAACAGATTTTCCTAGACTACATGCTGTTCATGCAAGAGTTCGTCATTTTCGTGCATTAATACAAATTGTATATACTGACCTATACCCAGTCTGATACGGGAGGCCGTCATCCAAGGCCGGCAATCCGGAGAGCGAGGCGTCTCAGCGAGATCAGTCAGAAAAGTTAGAGAGGCAAGTACTTTTGAATGAACGTTAGTATATGCTGAGCCAATCCTAACACTATGATAGCGTTGTTTGAGGAAGTTCAAAGGTTGAATTGAAATATGGTTTGATTGGCAGCTTTATCACGAATCACGACTAGGACGACTTGGGAGCGTGGCGTATAGAAACCACTTTGTTTCTGGGTATAGCTAGTTTGGTATGTGGCATAGACCTCAATGAAGTTTGAGACGCGTAGTACCACATCCAATCGACGCAGTTCTCTTTCATTTGGTCATGCTTCCGTTTGAAGTCTATCGTGCCTGAGAGTTATCGACAAGTTTGGGCACAACCCAGTAGTCGAGATGTCTGCTTCCTACCACTGGGAACTCAATACTAAGACCATGCCAATTGGCCTTCGAGCCAACCTTCCTCAATGCTGATATAGATAGACCCAACGCTATGCTCGACGCGAGCAATCCTGATACATGCTAGTATCAAAATCAGTCATCTTGCAATAATTAGGAAAGCAGATACTGAAAGCATACCTTATCCCAACTTTCAACTCCACTACAAAGCGCTTTTTCTTTTCCCATTCTCTTCAGTGCTGCAAAGTTATCCTTAGCGTCCTTTACGCACATGTCAACGGTTCCACAGCAGTAGTCAATGATTCGAGTTCTCCCTATGCCGGGATTCTCGAATGATCCATACGGAGTCAAAGCTTGTTGAAACTCGTCAAATTCAGGCAGACGTGGATCGCTAATGGTGAGGAAAGGCTTGAATCTGATCTCCCACTGCTTCCTTGCATCTTTGTACTTTGAATCCCTTGCCGTTTGAGGAACGCAGCCTAGGTACGAGAGACATGTATACGTCTGGTGTAGACCATTCGCCAGTACTGCCATTCCTTGAGCCTCATGCAAGAGCGTTTTCACGAAAGTAAGTGAGTCATCAATTTCAGATGCCTGCCGCGCGTTCATCCTGCGTGTCCTGATCGCACGGTATCTCTTGCCAGTGTCTACTTGCAGATTTTCAAGGATACTAAGGCGGTGGTTGGCTAGTTGTGAAAGATACCAGTACATGGTTGCAAACTCATCTGGTAGGTAAATGTCGAGCTCAAACCCTAGTAGCACGACCCACTCCATGATTCTGATCTTTTGTTGTTGGGCCCACTTCTCTAAAGGTTTGAGCATAGTTTCGGGGCTTGTGTTTTTCAGGACCTCGTCAAGGTTGTCTGTCAACTCCAGACGGACGCGTTCCAGTCCTTGGGCAATGTGAGTAAGGTTTCTCCTCAGGCGGCACCTGTTAGAGCACAGGGCGCGGAAAAAATCGACATATCCGCCCATCATCGCAACTACGGAAGCTGTAAAGTTGGAAACGGTATTTGCAATTTCAAACCGAGGGTCCGGCATCGTCGCTGGATTCTGTGGTGGTTCGAACGTCCAATTTGTGGGATCGAGTACAGAATCCGCCGGGAATACGAGCTCAGATAGATCAGTACGAAGGAGTTGTTCGAAGCCTTGGTCATCGCAGGAGAGTATAGGAGCGGAAAGGTACGCGCGAGCGTAGGGAAGTGGTTCGGGCTTCCGCGAGGAGAAAGACCAAAGGAGCATTTTGAGTTGTTCGGCAGAATCGGGCTGGAGATTAATAATGCGGGTTGCTTCGCTGCAGTCACTGCAGAGGTGAGAGAGAGTGTCGTATGCATTGCCAAAACTGAGCTCCACCATTGGACGCGGTGGCACGGTACTGGCTAGCTGGCGCTGGATTTTGGGGGAGAACGATGTAGGAACAGACTTCCCTAGTGGATTCGTTTCTTTGAGGATTGGAAGTATAGAAGATAGAGACATCCAGGACTCTGTAGACGTAGCCTCGTCTGTATTCATTGCGTTGAGAAGCAAGGATCTAAGCAGCAACCGAGACCTTATTCCCTCCCAAAGTTTCGTTCTTTCGAGCTCTTGACATTCCCTCTGGACCACTTCGGTGGTACTTTGGAGATAGTCCTGGATGTCCGTAACACTTATGTCTGGCACGAGGTCTCGACCATACGTGTTTGTTGAAAAGTCTTCCTCTTCATAAAAGTGTGTTGAAGTAATCTTCTGAATCACGAGATCGCAACTCTTTATCAGACTCAAGCAATAGGCGTGAAGTGCAAGATCGACTAGATAATCTTTGGACGATGGATTGTTGATTCGGAAGCGAGCAGTTGCGATATCGACGCCTGCCGAATTTATTATTTTGTCGACATAATGGGACGTAAAGATAGTCTGAGACAACGGATATCCCTGATGCCATGCCATTTCACAGCTAAGCAGCTGATCCATGATTCCAAGGACTTCTTCTGGTAGTAGCTGGTGCATAACATCGTAACTCTCTTCAATGGTCTCTCCCGGCTCCAGGAACCCGCTGTCCATTTTCGGATCCATAATCTGCTACACTTAGCTTGGGGGGGTACCTCGAATGCAAAGTGGGGTTAATACCTCAAGGGCACCGACTGATTCAAACAAAGTGAACGAGTCATCCTTGACCAGCGTGCCTACTGGTAGCTCTGCGCTCTGTCAGCTACTAGTATGCTGATAAAGAAAACACGACAGCTACCACAGAATATAATGCGGGCTAACAATGGTCTGATCGATATAGACTTATTGACTTTGCTAGGAATTCGCACAAGGAGCTGCTCAAAGAGTTGAGGGTACATCATAAAACACTCGTACCTGATGCTACCGCTCTAAATTCCTGAGTAATATCGAGTAACCTCTTTTTGCCCATGATTGTGGGCGTCGGATGTCGTAGTGGAGTCCGACTGTCATTCGCATGCGGTACGGAGTGGGTATCATTTTGTAATCCATACTGTTCTTTGATTGATAGACGATTTGCCGCTATATTTATACATCAGCTCCTTCCGATTTAGGAAACTAGCGGCTAGACTTGCCTTTCGCAAGGCTTTCATCACCTTCCATTTCATCTAAGAATGAACGGAGATGAAAAGATTAGTCAAGAAAGCAACAGTGCGTGATCGCTCCTAGTTTGCCCGAGCCTCAAGCGAAGGAATGGAGAGGTTTTGGTAAGGGCTCACTGTAACGTAGCATTTTTACGACTTGACACCTGAGGCATCACATTTTTTATATGCCTCATACCATCATCTGTGATCGACCCGCGTGCTTACAACTTATTTTTAATTAGACTGTTTTGCGAAAGAGGCTTGTAATCTCACGGATGTGTGCGGGAAGGTTTAAAGGGAGAACATACCCTTGCATGTGGGAAGTTAAAGTGGCTTCGAACGTTCAATTCAAGAGATATCTAGTGGCATTCCAGCTATCTCTGTCAAGGCTCAAATGTAGGATTGATCGAACACGTCTAAGTTCCAGTGTTTACACCATGGTTAATGTTACAGAAGCGTTTTGCGTTCTGACTCGTTTGAAGTCTCCCGATCCAGTAACAACAGCTCATGATTGTGATTGTGCGCCCGCAGCCTCTGCCATTGCAGCTTCGTTCGCTTTCGCTAAGCTTTTATTTTCGCCCTGCCTGCCATTCTACGCGGGAGTTAGCGACTAGATTCACTTGGCAAAGCCGTACCTGAAGGCAATGACTTTGTTTAACGACAGCCATTTGGTTATGCTTCGTTACACAAAGCCTAGCTCTTCATAGCACTCTTCCATTGCCATGCAAACGTTACGTACCTCCCACTTAGCAAATCTCAAGTCCATCTCTCCTCTCCTCTCGGCCGATACCCGGACATCTTCTTTCAGTGATCGTCGGACGACGCGGGCGGCAACGGCAAGGTAACGGTTATAACTACATACATTCGCAAGTTAGCGTGAGGCCTTAAGTTGATGTATCTTATGTGAGAAGAGGCTTTGGCCACAGCCAACCCGCAATTGGAGGCTATGGGAAGCGTAGGTGCGTCGTCTGCATGCCAAACGCCTCCCTCTCACGAGATCAAGGTAGAATACAGGAACTTGTACGTACGTTAGGCCGGCGGCTTTCCAGGCGAAAGCCATTGTGAAAAGCAATTGATTGATGGGATGGATATTATGATGTGACGGTGAAGAAGAAATGCAGTGCTAGGTTGGGTCGACATGAGAGGATGAAGAGCTCTGCTCGACGATCTTCCAGCCGGGAAAACCTCGGATCAAAGCTCAGCGATTTCACCCGTCAAGAACCTCGAACATGAGTCCAGTTCCATCAAAAGCTCTTTTATCAGCAATTGGCGCTGCCTACCTAACAATGCTCTCTCGTTCGTCACTTCGAAGTGGCCGGCGAGCAGTGCGCTGCTTGCAGTGCGCCCAAAGGAGAGGATTGGCCGGTAATTAAACCCCATTCTTCCGCATACTGTAATGCATCAACTGATCTTTTCGGCAGCTCCAGCTTCGGGTTCCTTCGCATACCAGACTGGCGAAGCAGCTGGTATCAAGTATGGGAGTCGAGATCTCTCCGGTCCTACCACAACTCTTGCTCTTGTCTCCCGAGCTGGGACTCGATACCAATGGCTGCCAGGCCTTGCTGAGGGGCTGGAGAAGTTCTCATTCAAGGTACGTTGGATGCTCACTAAGCCCCAAGGGCCTTCACTCTTCTTACACAGAGTTTGCTGATTGCCTGTTGATGTTTAGAACACACAAAAGCGATCCAGTCTCCGCATCGTTCGCGAATCTGAACTGCTTGGTGCTGAACTGATATCGACCCACGATCGAGAGAACCTCATAATCGGTGCCAAGTTCATGCGTGACGACCTGCCGTACTTTGTTGAGCTTCTTTCCGAAGTCGCTAGCCAGACGGTCTATTGGCGTACGTAGAGCCAGATGCAAGGGAAATCAGAATTTCACTAGCTAACCGGTACCCTAGCTCATATCTTCAACGAGGAGATCACTCCCTTGCTCAAACTGTCGCAGAAGAAGTTCCTCGCTAATACTGAGGAGATGGCACTAAGCTCTGCTCATGGACTTGCATTCCACCGTGGCCTTGGAGAGCCTATCAACCCATCGTCTTCTACACCTCTCAAGACCTATCTCAGCCCCGAGACTATAGCGGCTTATTCTGAGGCTGCGTATGCTCCTTCTAACTTTGCGATTATTGCCAACGGTGCAAACCAGGCTGAACTTGGCAAATGGGTCGGCGAATTCTTCAAGGGTTACAAGGTGACGCCATCGATTGGTGGCGAAGTAGTCACCCTTAAAGGACCGAAGATCGAGAGCACGCAAAGCAAGTACCATGGCGGCGAAGAACGCATTGCACATGCCTCCGGCAATACCATGGTGCTTGGATTCCCAGGATCGAGTTCGTATACTGGTGGATTCTACAAGCCGGAGATTCAGGTGCTGGCCTCACTTCTGGGCGGCGAGACAAGCATCAAATGGTCCCCTAGCTTTTCGCTTCTTGCAAAAGCCACTGCTGACAATCACGGCCTTCAAGTCAAGACCAAGAGTGCCATTTATACCGATGCAGGACTTCTCTACGTTTCGCTCCATGGTTCGGCACAAAGTGTTGCCACCGGTGCCATAGAGGCAGTCAAGGTCATTAAGGACGTCGCTGCTGGCAAGATTGTGAAAGAAGACGTCCAGAAGGCCAAAGCCCATGCCAAGCTCAAGGAACTCGAATTCGGTCAACAGACCGATGCAGGTATCGCCTTGACCGGTGCTGGACTTGTCCATGGTGGCAAGGCCTACCAAATCGACGAGACAGCCAAGGCAATCGATGGCGTGACAGAAGATAAGGTTAAACAGGTAAGAGTCATAAAATGCTGTATTAAGGCTCATGCTAACTCCCACTAAAGGCTGCTGCGGAATTACTGAAGAACAAGGCCAGTGTGGCGGCAGTAGGTGATTTGTTCGTTCTGCCGTTTGCGGAGGAGTTGGGCCTGACTGTGTAAATACGGAAATCGAAAAGAGACGTTCAGGTCTTTAGCACGTTGTATCGATACTGTTGCTATCTAGACTTTCGTCTGGACTGGGTTAGACCTCTAAATCTTTTGCCACTCAACTGTGTCCCGCTCCACCTTCTAAAGAGTGTATCCAATCACGAAGTTCTCATCACCATTGTATTTCCCAGCAAGTTCAAATATTGACTACTGAGTCACTGAGCTCCGTAGCTGTGTTGGACAAAATCGCTTCCCAAGCCAATTTGCTGCTTCGCGGGCATTTGCACCAGCCAATCGGAGCGCGGGCTTTACTTTGGTGCCCTTGATTAATTATTTCAACTCCGCAAACGCTCAGTCATACTCCTCCTCACGCCGAACATGTTGACTCGCAGATGATGTGTCTCGCATTGTATGATCCCTGCGAAGGCATCCACAGCTCAAAATGGATCAAGTTAGTGTCAAGGACCAGAAAGAATGGAGCAAATGCTAACTGGTCTGCAGAACTTCTCGGAGCTCGTGGTCTTCGCCCTGAAGGGATTTTTGACCGACTCATGCTGTGTAAGCTGTCCATTCTCAAGAAAATGATTTATCTAAGTACTAATTGCTTACGCAGGCTGTCTTCGGCGTTCTTGCCTCACACGGACGGGGTAACATTCGAGCCATTCAAGAACGATGCAATCTCCCCTCGCAAGAGATTAGAGCGGCGCTTCTTTTCCTCCTTAGATACCAACTCATTCTTCATTCCAGCGTGGACTATGAAGCTGACGAACATGCGACTCTGTACGAGGCGAACAAAGATGAGGCGTACAATCTCACTCGACGAGCTGCCAAAGTCGCATCCATTGTGGGAACGAGATATGGCCAAGAGGCAGAAGAATTCCTCAAGAGTTTGATTTCTTGGGGTGTAAGCCCTGTCATCCATTTACTGGACTCAACAGGAAAGAGAGAAGATACAGCAGGTAAGAGTACTCGACAGTTGGTTTTCGCGCATGGCTGATCATTCTGTTCAAGCGCTTGATATCCTCGCCATACTCCTACGGGATGGAATAATTCGACCAATTACCAACGCTGACTTCAACCCTCAACAAGATATTGAACAGGCCGCCGACGAAATTATACGGCGGATGGGTTCCCTTAGTAGAACTACATCAGTGAAACAGCAGGAGGCCCTCAAGCGCCTCGAGATCGACAAATTGGTTCGAGAATGGAGAGACCAAGCAGAAATTTTCGCAAAAACTTCTCAAATAGCAGGGCAGAAAAGGACTCGAAGCGCCGATCCAGAGGATTCAACCGTTAACAAAAGACGAAAGGTATATCAGAAGCAACCTAACGGTATGAAAAAGGCTGCGACTGAAGCAAAAATGGGTGGTATCATGGCGTCAATATTCCAAAGCAACTCCCACGCAACTCACACGGACTTGAGCCAACTTGTAGCCCCGATAGTTAGTTCAAACATTAGCCTTCGACCAAATTACGACAAATATAGTGTCACGAAGCGCAATCAAGGTCTCTTGGATCTCGCAACAGAGCGCCTGGGAGAGAATGTTGCACAGATATACGCTGCTGTACTGCGCATTGTAGAACGGCAAACAGCACGATGCTATGACATCTTCGAGATAGGATCAGGAGATGAAGATCCAGATGTGCTGACTTTGCAACACTCACCACCAGCGACAGCGCATGAAATATTGGAAGAGCTTGAGAACACTACTGATCTCGAAGTTGCTAAAACGTTGACAATGAAACCAAATGGCTTCCCAAGGGCAAATGGTCTTAACGGGCACGCTTCGGAAGAAAAGCAGTATCAGTCGGACACGATCATAGATCAGGACGCTGATGAGGATGAGCCGATCCGAAAACGCGCTCGTTGGGCGAAGCAGGACGACCACGAGGATACGTTGCGGACTCTCGGCACCGTAGATTCGACATTGAAGAAGATGGAATCTATAGAATCGTCTCTTGAGATTCTCCGCGTTTCACCAGAACGCTTTTTGCGGCGTCAAGGGACATCCTACACGGTACCATACGGGCACCTCACTCCTATTCTCATGTTGGAGACCGTTCTCGAGCACATAACTGGACTTCTTGGTACGCTCTACGCTCGCGTGGTCCGACTGTTGGCATGGTCCGGTAACTGCGATGAGAAGATTATCTCACAGCGCGCCATGATACCAATGCGCGATCTCAGACCCATACTCGCAAAGCTTCTTGAAGCTGGCTTCATCGAACTGTACCCAGTAGCGCGCGACAGCCAGCGTACAGCCTCAAGAGCACTTTATATCTATTGCTTCTCTATGACGACAGTACGCGTCAAAATCATCGGAAACGGTTACAAGAGTATGGCTCGGCTTCTGCAACGCCTCGAAGTTGAGAAGCAGAAGGAAAGTCTTTTACTGGAGAAAGTGCAGAGATCTGACGTCCGCGGACATGAACAACAGTACTTGACTGCTCGAGAGCTGGATGCTTTGGAGAAGTTTAGGGTCAAAGAGGCCAGGATATTACAACATGTCGATCTAATCGATGAACTCGTTGGCAAGCTTAGGGATTGGTGGCCAATGTACCGCTATGTGCCAACCTTAAGGTTGGACGACTTTCGGCTGGGAACAGTAAACGCGGAGGCTAATCGAAGTACCAAAGACGCCCAGGAAAAGCACAACTTGGACTCGGAAGAAGAAGAAATCGTCGAGGGAAGACTTAGTGAGCCACTAGGTCTAGAATCGGATTAGGAATGAAGATGGAACGTATTGATAGGAGCATTCTGATTGGGTTAACACCAGGCGTAGCGATGGCGTTCCGCTTGCGATAGGAGTGATTCGCACTGTGAGACACTTTTGATTCGAATTCGAATCTCGGTAGGGGTATCACGGTACTTTTCACTGCGGAACGACAAGTCGGTAATCCGTTCAGGACTAAAGCCTGGGTACTGAACCAAGAAACCCTAAAGAATGAAGTAACTAGTACCTCAGTTTTTAATTAGCTTCATCCGTGAAATCCTTCCTCCACCCTACTTGTCCTCCCTTCCATCCTTGACTGCCTGACACCGTCTCGTTCAGGCTCTGCGAAGATATCTTCACCTTATTTTGTTCACAGCATATAAGGAAATACGAGAAGAACGCAATATATCTGAGACACAGGAACTAATTCAATTCATTCCTTCACGACATTGTAATGTATCAACACTTAAAGCTTAGGTAAAACGGGAGGAATACCACCCTCGCCTCGAGAGGTACCAAATCCAAACAGGTAAGCCGCTACCTTCCTCATCTGAATCTGTTCCGCTCCCTCGGTGATCCTGTATCTTCTGTGGTGCCTCCAGATGTGCTCGAACGGCTTCTCTCGGCTGTAACCATTTCCACCGTGGACTTGCATGGCCCAATCCGCCGCCTCGCAGCACAGCCTGTTACCCCAATAGTTGCACATGGAGATATCCATCCCGAGCTTGAACTCCACTTCCTTGTGCGGCATGGTGTCCATTTCGGCGGCCGTCTTGCGGATCAGGTAGCGTAGCATCATGCACTGCGTTGAGAGCTCGACAATGGGGAACTGGATGCCTTGGTTGTGCGAGAGCGGCTGGCCGAAGGGTTTACGTTGGTTCGCGTGCTTGATGGATTCGTTGATGCAGTATTCGGCGGCTCCGAGGCTCGACGCCGCCTGCCTGATCCTGTTCTCATGTACGAATGCTTGAGCGATGGCGAGGCCATTGTGCACCGGCCCGATTATCCGCGTCTCGGGCACCCAAACGTCAGTCAGTGATATTGTGGCATGATCAGTTGGCATGTTCAATGTCCATTCGTAAGATTCAATCTTGAAGCCGGGTGCATTTGGTGGGACGATAAAACAACTTATGCCTTTCTGATCGCCGTCCTTCCCGGATGTGCGAGCAAAGATGAAGCAGTGGGTGGCATGGTGCATTCCAGTTTGCCATCTCTTTGCTCCGTTTATTAGCCATCCTTTGACACCATTCCTGGTCTCTGGGACGGCGTGAGTTGCCATGTGGGTGGCGTCAGAACCCTACCCGAGGTTAGCATGGCTACGAGCATCAACACCAAAATGTTGCATTGTCTGCGTACGTGTAACGGTTCCGTCAGTCCAAAGGTGATTCTGACTTTGCCCTTAAGTCTGCCGCCGATAAGCTCTTCTTTCTGCTCCTCGGTGCCGAAGTTCTCAACCATTACGACGTCAGGAAAGTTGCCGACAACGCTGTGCTCATTTTGCAAATCATTAAACAGTCCCAATCCTTTGCTAGCAAGGTGCTCTCTGATGACTGCCATCCACAGGTTGCTCCCTCTTCCATCTGCGCCGTCCGATTGCTCACCTCCATATCGCTTTGGAAGGTGGAAGCGGAAGAAACCCGCCTTGTCAGACCGATTTTTTGCTTCGACGAGCAATTGCTCCCACTCTTTTCTGGGGAGGCCTCCATTTTCAAAATCTGTTCGTGCCCATTCTCGACGATAATCAAAGAAGCGGTCGTTGTCGTCCTGTTTCTGCAGCGGAATGATTTCCTTTTCGATAAAGGCGTCGATGTCCTTGATGAACTGGATCAAATCCGGTGGCAATTGGAAGTTCATTTTCGCCATGGCTATGTGGTTTGGAGTAGACGAGAAAGATTAGATTTAAGTATCTGAAGGAGGTACGACCAAATTATGAAGTAGAAAAAGTGCCGAAAATCACCGTGGTAGCGTGTAGATGCGCCAGGACGAAGCTCTAAGTAGTAGAATAGCAGAGAGAGCTCTCTCCAACCCCGCAAAACCTCCACCCTCGGCCCGGATACAGCTTTAGCGCCCCTGAATCGCATTCAGTCTGATTGCAATGCAACTCCATTACCTCGCTAAACTCCAGGGAAAATACTGGAAATCTCACCCATCACCCGACTTGGTTGGTCTGTTACGGCGTTGCTGAGCCAGCAAAAATATGTCCGGCTCAACTTCGGCTCAATCATGCTCAGCCTTCCACTACCTACTCATTGTCTGCCCATATCAAGCTGCGTACCCATTGCTCCCTTTACACCCTGGGATAACTCACGTCTGAAAACAGAAGTAAAGATTGTAAGAGGGTCATGTTCCTCCATGCCTCTACCGCAAAAAGCTTATGGAATTTGCACCTCGTTCATGTCTCTATTGGGTTAGCTCACAACAGGAGTCTGCTGGTACTGTATAGCAATTCATGCTAAGTTGTAAAGCAGAGAGACCGTTTTACCTAGAAAGAGATGAAGTATAATACTATTGTAAGCGACAGGAGAGTAATCGAGGTCTGCGTTTTGACGAAGACGCTAGAACTCTGGAAACCAGGTAGTAACATAAGTAGTAGAGTATGTGATAGAGTACATGAGGCAATACTGCCGTGCCTCTATGAAAGATACTTTCCAAAGAAATCAATCAACTTCGGACCAGTTTCTGAGAGGTCATCATAGAGATCGAAATGGTTTTTGCCCTCAACAATAAAGAGTTCCTCAGGCTCTTTAGCAGCGGCTACAACTGGCTTGCTGAAATGAAGAGTCTGAGCCTTGCCGCCGGCGATCATTAAGAGTGGTCGAGGAGAGATGAGATGCTGTAAGTTGAACGAATCGTAGCATACCATGAGGTCGTAACTCATCGGTGGAACTCTCTGATCTGAATGTGGATGATTTCCGCGCTGTGATCCGTAGTACGATGCGGCGTCTTTGAAGAATGAATCCACGTTCTCTGGGATTTGGGCAAGATCGGTTTCGAACATCCGCGGCGCGTCAGCGTGTGGATTATTGGCCTCATCCGTACGCCATTGACCGGCTGCCTAAAGTGCACCAGCAATGGCATCCGGACTCTCTTTGTTCTCCTCATGCAAACCACCATTGCGAGTCATACGCCCCACGCAAGCGGCACTGACAGTGGCAAGTGCTTGAATACGACTGTCAGACTGCGCAGCGTATGATGTGTAACCGCCAGAAGCACAGATCCCGAGGACACCAATAAGGCTGAATCTACTTTACCCTTAAGGGTTGTTAAGTAGCTGACAGCTGACTTATTGTCTTCCACTCGCTGGTGAGGATCTTCGAGCTCGCGAGGCTGACCCGTGCTTTCGCCTTGGTAGCCGGCATCAAACGTCAGAGCATAGTATCGTAACCCGCTTTGGAGAGCAATCGTGCATAGTCGGCCGCAGTTTGTTCTTTTACACCGGTCATAGGATCGCTGATGACCACGGCGGCACCTTTGCGATCCGGTGAGCCTGGAGCGGGGCTATAGAGCTCGCCGCAAATATCTAGCACTTAACTTACCTGACGTTAACGATCACCCCTAATACCGCGTCTTTCTCGCATTTCGCGCACGCTAAGAAGCGATGTCATCTAAGTAATAATAAATAGAGCTTCCTTACCTCTTCCTTCGACTTGCGATCCAACTATTTCGCCCGCCATGACGCCGTCTATGTAAGACTCTCCAACGAAAATATACCTATTATCTGCCGCATGTCTAAGAATCATGGGCACAGGGACACCGAGTAGAATACAGCAGTAGTCTCCTGGCAACGCAACATGCGGAACCAGACCGAGCCGGCCCGTGTGGGCTGAGTCAAGCACCGCGACTCGCAAGTCGTGGCAATAATTCAAGCGGTGCATGAAATCTCGTGGAAAAGCTTCAGTATCGTGACTTGAGACGGGCTGCGAGTCGCTTTCTCTGGCGGCAGATCTAACGAGGTGGCGATATGCAGCGAAGTTGGCCATGTGTTGGGCATCGCAGGTCTTGCCTGGCGTGGCTGGAAACGCTCGAACAAGCGTCCACGCAAAATCTTTCTCAAGCTGACCAGTGGCAGGACTCGCAGCCGGAAGTGTTTCCGCCCACAAAACGTCAATGAATGGCTTGCGTCTCACCCGATACTCCTCGTCCCACGCGTTTGGATCCGTTCCAAGGTTGTGTTTATGGATGATGCGAGAAGTAAATGCTACAGATCCAATGATGATGCCTTGGACAGCCAAAGTCTTGTCTCTGCGAACCTCAGGCGTGAAGTTACCGATGCCTCCAGCACGGTACCAAAAGTAATGCCGTGAAATAGAAAACTCGGCTGCCACATCCCAGCGCGGCACCCAAGATGGAGTTTTCGGATCGTTGAGGCTGTTGGCAGAGAAGTGTTTCACACGTGAAAGCAGAAATGGCGCCTCCCTTGGATGCCGCAAAAATGAACACGCCGCCTCGTAGATCACGTCCGACAGGTCTTTGTCGTAGTCAGGTTCCACCAAGGCCGTTCCGTCCGGTTGGAACGAAAGAGGGCCGCCTAAGAAGGCAAAAACGTGATCTCTCTTGTCGGATACCCCCATTCCGCTCGCCGCGAAAAGAACGTCCAGGAAAAGTTGGATCGTGTCGTCTTCCACATCTGCTCGGACCAAGGGGAGGTTTGTCCTCCAGGTCATACGGTTGTCGTAGGTGCGATAAATGTGTCTGCACAGATTGTTAAGACGAGCCAGTTTAAGAGGACCAGTGACTGCAGCCACGTCTTCGCGATGGAATTGCCAAAGAGCCAGTTCCATAATATGACAGAAGTCTAGCTCATACTGCCCCCATCGCAAAGTACACCTCTTTGCCAGACCGGCTTCCTGGATCACCCAGACCCGTGTGAACCAGCTGAGTGATAGCATCCTACGGACCTTGTCCCACCTCGACTGGTCGTTACAGATTGGGTACGGTTTGGCAAGCGTTGGAATATCAAGAATGGTCCCGTACGTAGCAAGTTGCTGGTCCAAGTATGAATTTGTGCTACTGATGAGATCGAAACAATCCCTGGCTATATCCTCCTCATCGTTACCAAGCCAAACTACCACCTCTCCCGCACCAGTATAGATTGTTCCCATTCTTTTAACCTGGTGATTCTTTTCCACGTTGTTAGTCTGGTCGATACAGACGGCGTCCGCCCAAAGACGCTTCGGCGTAACTGGATCCCGGAGCCCTCGAAGAGCTTCGGCAAGATTGAGTGTTATTTGCATCACCTTGCCATCGCAGAACATAGGGGTCTTGTATGGAGCATCACCCCACACGTAAGATAGGGCGATATAACCGTCCTGTATTCCCATCAATTTTGCCGTCTGGAGATTGCAAGACAGCTCGTCCTCCTCACACCCTGGCTCTAATATGAGGATCCTCGTGTGTTCTGGGCTTGGCAACGGGCTGTGCGTGAATGATTGGAGCTGATTCCTGTTGGCTTCCACGGTCAAGTTAGCTGTTGGACCCTGAGCATTAACAGTGACAGGCGGGTTAGAAGCAACTCGTGGCTCTGTCCCGTTCCTGGAAGTAGCTTCCATACTCCCTTTTCCATCGACAGAAGCAGCAACATCTTGCGGCTGGGACAGTTTGAGAGCCACTGAAGCTTCCTCATCGCGCGAAGGTGTTTCCAACATGTCGGTCAGGGCAGTGGAGCTGTCTGGTGGATGCCTGCTGTTTTCAGCCTCGCTCGCCTTCTGGGACCGGCAGCCCTTGAAAAGCTCCCACATAGACAGAATGGTAGGCATGGCTTTGATGTAGATTGGTGAAACTAAGAGATCGCGATAAGGAGATCGATAAGCTAGGTATTCGGAGTTGACGTGTAGAGTTTCTTGAGGCTCCTGGGCGTGGATTGCCTGCAGCTGGGTTTATATCACGAGTCAGACCCTCTTTAGCGATGATGGGCTTAGGGCTCCGCCACAGCCTTGAGACTCGAGAGTTGAGAGGCATTCAGTAAGCTTCAGCTAACTACACTAGAGTAGCGGGCTTGACTGGGATTTCGAAGGACTTTCTTTCGGAGTTCGGGGTGTGTAGCTGGGCTGCAGGCGTTTCTAGGATGGAAGCTGTTGTTTTAGGAAGCTTTTTCTATCAATAAACTATCCCTTTAGCTTCTTAGGAAGCGGTTAACTATCATGAACGATGGAAAGTGTACTTTTGTTGGCGACGACATTGTGTAGTGCATTTAACAGATCTGGAGAGCCCAATTAGGAAAGCTGACCTCAAGTTATGTTGGTACGGAGTAGATGTATGTCGACGGCCTTCATATGAAAGTGACGTCAACTCTGGATCAATGAAATTTTTTATGGCCTCCGCCATTCGCGGGGCACTTTATGTACCACATACCTTATGTTCAGGCTCACAGCTCGAGCATAATCTGCTCTAGGGTGATTAGTCTTGCTCAACTTGGCTCAGCCATGGCTCAAGCTGCTTAGAGCACTCATCACTCACGTTACACCCCTGCGTTTTCCACGTCCAAGAACAGACGCAGAGTTTCTGTTAGGCCCCTATTCCTGCTCTTTTATGTCGCTAAATGCTCTCCAAGTGCACATCAGACCACAGCAGGACGAGATTTCTATCGAATTGCAGGATAGCCGCACTTGTTGTGACGGTTGCTCAAAGCGGGGGTCTAGTTTGGGCTTGGTCATCTGGAATACTGTACTCTGCCTCTACGGAATAAAGAAATCCCAATTTATTTGTTTTTGACGATTATCCACTAAAATTTTGAGGATATAACATTGGGGTATATGTAGAAACATGCAATCTGCAGTTCTAGCGTCATCCAAACCACTTTGGAGCCGTAATGCAAACGCTGCAAACGATCAATGCAAAAGTGCTGCTGAAAACGCTGGACATGAGTTGAAAAGACCACCATCGTAACCATCCCGCTATATGGTTCCCGCTCTAAGGTTTGCGAACACGCTCTCCATCGCTGGGACCACGTGCCGCGCGACCGGCACGGTTTTATGTTGTGGCATCAAGAAGACGTAGCGCACCATCAATGCCGAAGCGTCTTTGAGCACAAAGATTCCTTTCGATGCTTCCGTTGCTGTCCCAACGTACTCGCAGCCAAGGAGCACTCTAAAGTTTGAGAACTGGCTGTTGGACCAGCTCTTTGAGACTGTCTGGGTGTATGGCCAGGCCGTTGCCGGCTCCTCTGCCATGTAGATGCCGTTACCGTAATGGGCACCGTTACGTTGAAGTGACGTGCCGGACATTTCCTTGAGGCCTTGACAGAGAATGCTGTACAAGCGGTCAAGCGAAGTACCGTGGAAAAGAACGCGACGCGTTTGGCCGGACTTGATGCGAGTGGCGAACTCTCGTTCCTTTTCGGGATTTGTATTGGCGAGAAAGAATTGATGGGCTCCTGGTAATGACGGAATCTTGAGTGAGCCTGTAGCTGAGACAAGATATCCACGAAACGCGTTCATGACCCAGACTAGGAGATCTCGAGTGCCAACCGTTAGGTCATTTACCTCGGACTCAAGGTACTTCGCAGTTTGAAATTTTGTCACGGCTGGAAGTTGGTTGAGCATACGTTGAATGGTGCTGTTATCTTGTACTGGATGACCAGGAAGGATGTCGAACTTGTTGGCGGTCGTGGCGGCGTAAATTGAAGTGACCAAGAGATCTACCACTGCTGGGTCCTGTCTCATATCCGCTAGACTGACTTCTAAACGTGTTTTCGAGAACTCAACTTGGCATTCTGATAGTGCACATGGTGAGCTTCTACAAAGCCGTGCAGTGTGTGAGGCTCCGCAGATAATGCATGATTCGTAGAGAGTCGAAACAGCCGTGGTCATGAAATCCTGGATATCCACGAGACTAGCTGGTTGGCTCTGCAAGCGACGGTGCAGAGTACGAGAGAGGTGGAACAGCCCTGGCGTCGGTCGGGTGTCGCAGAAGCATGAATTCAACCCGGATAGTTCATCTGAGCTGAAGAATGGTACATGGACTGCCTCTGCTGGCGCCTCTCGTATGGCATCGTCGAAGTGTATGCAAAAACCGAGGCCTTTGGTATCTGTTTGCAGCCGTAGAATTAGGTTGTTGGCATTTGGAGCGCCCAAGGCTTGTCGGGTGAAAGTTGAGAGCTGGGTCAAAGGAAGTTGAATTTCCAGGATTGAATCACTTATACGCTCCACCACATCGACCATTCCAGGTGGAAGTACCGAAAACATATCATCGAGAGGAGTTGTATCTTCTATTCCGAGACTTAGGAGCAGCTTATGCATGCCATCTGGGTCCAAGCTCTTCAGAGCTAGACGTAGACTCTCGAGTCGTTTTGCTTCCTCGAAAAGGTGGTTAATTTCTTCATTGAGGTACTCATCGTTCAGTTCAATGCTCCCGTACGAGGGCAGGCCATCTTCCGGAATATGGATTTGCAAAACCTTAGCAACAGTTTTCAAGTCTGCTTTATCTCCATCCGTGATGTCTTCTGAATGCAGGTATCCGGCTAATACGACATCCGCTGTAGGTGGAAGCGGGTCCCTATGGCATTTGATGATTTGCTCGCAGGCTTTGTACCCTTCAAAGCTCATACTCCGGAGGCAAGTAATGGCCTTCAAGATAGAGTCGGCATTCTCACCACGTTCAGCGAGAAGTGCTGCGATCTCATACTCCAAAGCTGAAGCAGATGATTTACCAATAGAAGGCGCAGATAGTGTGTCGAGTATCTTCAGTACTGTTGAGCACGAAGGTCCATCGCCTCCAGTGAGGATGCAATAAAGAGCCGGACCTTTGCCAATAGCAGATTCCAGTTTTTGAACTGTGCCGATGTGTTGCTTTAGAAGCTCTCCCCAGGCGTGCAGTGAGGGTTGTAGCATTGACTGAGAGACAGGACTGTCCCAATCAGGGTCGCTAAGGATGATTCGGAGGCCTTCTAGTAGAGCGAGCCATTTATCCGCCGACAGCGTTTCTGTTAGTTGTTGGATAAAATTTTGATCTTGCTGCTCAATCAAATGAACCAGTAGTGGCCGCCAACATTGGATGATGTCCGTTCCCACTCCGGATGCAAGCAACTGTGTCAGATCGATTATTGCTCGAACAGGTTCGGCTTCGCGTGACTCGAATGTTGACAGTAGACTCGGGATGAAGTCGTCTGCAAGAAGCGATAATTGGGCGATGCATCTGCATTTGAATGCTGTGTCAACACCGTTTGAGGCGATCAACAGCGACATTCGGCATCTGGCCGCGCTTGAAGCAAATGTTGGTCGGGCCCACATGTCGATAAGAGTTTCGATGACCTGGAAGCCGTACTGTTGTGGATCTGGACGAATGAAGTGATGGGCGAAGTAGCGGTCCAAGAGCGCGACAAAAGGTTTACTTGAGTTAGAGTCCGCTGCGTCCCGAAGCTTATGCCAAGTGGTTGCGACTCTTGCGGATGGCCAACTCTTTATAAGGTTCCGAAAATTCGGTTTGAGCATCTCCAAACACCAGTCGGCGTCACGCAATGACTTTCCAAATTCTTGGAGCTCGATCACCATCTTCAATCCTTCACTGCCACAAGGCGAGCCGTTCAATATGAGAGAGAACATTGCCTCCCGGGCCTCTCGAAACCTTAACGTTAAGACCGTGAGAAGCTGCGTGCTGATCATATGCTTGATTGTTTCGGTTCCTGAGTTCCCTAAGGAAGCAAGCAGAGGAAACAATTTCTCTGCTTGCGGACTTGGTTGTAGAAGTTCCAGAACACCAGTACTTATGGAGGGATTCGCAGTAGCGTGAACGGCATCGAAAAGTTGAAGTTGGCTTTTGGTAATTAGTCTGCTCACCAAAAACATCAACAGGTCGATTTCCGTTTGACCTCCGGCGCAAGCATCATCCACTTGGTTTAGTAGGTGGCAATATGTATCGAAGTGAGCCTCAGCTGGTGTGTTGCATTGGATCGTTGCTGGGCCCTGCAAGAAACCCGAAGACATGCCAACTTTGGACAAGGTAAAATGTTCCTTCAGGGTATGGTGAAGTTGGCATTGAAAGTCTGGACCTTCAAGACTAAGGATGTGATGGAGAACAACGCGATTGTCAGGAGAGAGCTTGTCCCAAAGATGCAATCGGGCTGAGTTTCTAAACCAATATCAGCTATCGTACAAGAATGGGAAAGGTAAACTTACGATTTCCAGACTGCCCAAGCTCTCCACTCAGGAAATTCTTTACTGAGGATTCGATTGAGCTTGTTTTCGGACGGACTTCTGGTCATACTAGCGAGCAGCGATGGAATCCAGGAGGTTTCTTTGGCAGCCTGAGACCACAAATTTTCAGAGACCATAGTCTTTAGGCGAGCCGAAAAGGCCTTGCAAGCATTTTGAGTCGTGACTTCCATCTCATCCTGCACCAAGGAGCCCGTAGGCACACCAGAAACCCAAAGTTTTGTGACAACTTGTAGAATTTGGCTGGCGGCCGCCGAGTCCAATTTACATAAGGGCAACAAGGCCTTGGCAAGACCTGCATCGGTGGCATCGACTGCGGCTGGATTGGTGTAATTGACGGCGATGATTGCTTGAAGGTATGTCGAAATCTCGTTGTGCAATCCAGGAAGGCGACCAAACTCACCAACGAGACAAGCCTTGATACCTTTTGGAGATAAGCCGTACGCACAAGCTGCTAGGGCGTTCACTGTGACCGCATGTCGACAAATGAGGGCAGTCAAACGATGCTCTTGATCTTCTGCGGTTGAACTTCCTTTCTTTTTGAGCAGAATCTCGGTGTGTTTTCTGATCATCGCCCAGGGGAAGTAAGGGTTGATTGAGCCATCTGGGAGACAAACGCTCTCGCTGCCGATGTCTGCGTCGATGTTTTTGTGCCATGTCTCGCTTTGACTTTGAGCGAAGAACTTCATCTATACTTCGATATCAGATGCGTATGACAAAGATTTGGACGCTAGGGAGTGGTGAATCAAAATAATCACCCTCCCAAGCGTTTTATGAGCTGTAAGTTCGACCTAGGAACTGGTTAAGAGATGGCTATGTCGTTTGCGAGCCGAGTAATGTAAGTTGAGTGTTCGTAAGGCTCGTCGTTGCGGGGGTGAGCTGTCTTCAGGTGGGGAACAGAGGCCTTGAAGTAGCGAAGGCAACCGTCTGTTACAATAGAGATCAGGGGTCGAGCGGAAATGCTTCCTCTCGATCTCAAACAGTGGTTGTGGTATTGACAATTCAAATAACTGTAGTCGAACTGTTCAGAAGTACAAAGGAATCTGAGCAAGGGATGGTGTGGGCGACAGCCCGATATGAAGCACAAGTCTGAAGTATGCAGCGAATGATTGGAGACTGGATGAGCAGATAACGCAGACTTCGAATGTAGCATGTGCATATAACACTTTGCATCGGTAACCAACGATACGAAAGGTAAGGCTCTCTCCTCCATCGGACCAGTAGAGAGCAGGGCGCCTGGCCGCAAGACTGCCTGGTGAGTTTGAAGAACATACCGAGCTTGATGCTGGGCCACCGCCAGCGATGGCCAAAGAGCTGCTGCTCCATGGATATGGGCACTACAAGTTGTCCATTAGCCATGGTTGCAACGACCTGGTAGGCGATGCCCCTTTCTTTCAGCGCATTATTAGAATGGCCCACGACCCAACGATCATCCACTTGACCGTTCTATGGATCTGCGCCACTGTTGAAAATGCAGTGCCGCAATGGTCCGTGCGCGAGGCTGAGCAGTACGAATGTACGATACTTGTATCAACCGGTAGCTGCCGATGGACTTTCTTAACGGCTTCTTCTATCATGTATGCGTCGGATTTAAGACACATTACTGATCCGCACCCCTCTGCCGTGCCTTGACATCGGCTTAATACAACAAAAATCACCTCTAATATGGACCCCGACCTGACGCTTGTTGCCGAGCTGACCGAACAAATCGACCGCCATCCTCCGGCCATCCAGGCGCGCAAATTGCTCGTTGCACATTATCTGGCCGTTGGTTGGCAAGATGCTGCAGTAGAATTAATTCGAGAGCTAAAGCGACTAGATCCACGGGACGAGGAGATCAAAGCCTGGCATGCATCTTTCGTGGGAGAGCCGCACCACGTATCTCCAAAGGCACAGCCACAACAGCACAAGAACGTGCGCCGCGATCCACCTCCAAATTTGAAGCCAGTAGTTCAGCCGGCAGATCTGCCTGACAACGAAGATGAGAGGGCGCAAGTCAAACAGGACTTCATCACCAGCCTCAAAAATTTCCGGAGCCGGGCAAGTGCTCTGCTTTCCGATACCAGGCTGCTGGGAAAACTTCAGCCTCACACGAAACAGCAGCTCCAGAGCCTGAGTCACATCGATGAACTTCAGGCTCTTGCGGAGGGCCGTATCACAACCGCTATACGAAGTCGACAAGATGGCACATCTCTGAAACAAGAAGCTACCCCACAACCGCAGAGTGTGCGGGCAATAGCGCGGGAAATGACCGATCAGACTGACCAAAAGAACGCCCTGCATTGCGTGGTGACCGACTTGCTAAACATTGTTGGCTGGCAACGATTGAGACAGGTAGGTTCGCCTGACGACGATTCCATCCGAGACACCCTAGTGAAGAGGGTTCGCGCGCTTGAGGCCGCCCTACCGGAAAGCTCGGAGATACGACGATACCCGGCAATAGCCTTGATGCATATGGACCATGAACAGTTTAAGCGCAAGTACGTAAACGATGAGACAATGCTTGGCGATGCTATTGGTGACATAGCCCGAGAGAGCTTCTTCGCGTCCGAAGACGGCTATGCGTGGGATATGGACGAACTCGCCCAGGCTATCGCCTCCAATGACGGTGTCATGAGGAATCCACTAAGCCGCCAAATGTTCTCTCGGGAAGATATCCATTTCATCGTCAATCACCCCGCTGGCAAATCATTGGCAGCCATGCAGGTCGAGCAAAGCAAGCTTAAGCAGGGCATCCGACCTCAGACAATGGACGAGATGGAGAAACTCGCCAAAGTATTATTGGATGATCAGAGCGCCGACCAAATTCCGACGCGTCAGGCTGTCGACCTATTCTTTGCTTATGTCGCCACCCTACCCCAAACTGAACAGGGAGCTATTGACCGGCTCAAGGTCCCCGCAAAGGATTCTCACACAGGTCAAGCCTTTGATGGATCTATCGGCGAGTCACTACGAGACGCACAGGGAAATCGAACATGTTGGCATAAGACTGGTTCGTGGACGACAGATTTGATGAAAATGTATGATGCTAACAGCTCCGTAGGTGACTTTATCCAACAGGCTGCAAAATATCTGCGACGTTCTTGATCATGCGGATTCTGAAATGTTCGCACTATCGTATTCAGGCTAAGCGGTAGGCCAAGCAAACCGGTGTACTCGTGGTGGCCCACCTACAGAAATAGTTAGAAACATGTTTTCAAAATGGTTTTCGCACTGGCTTGTATAGCCTAGCAAAACCGAGACAGGGTTGAAAGAAACTTGAATGCCATTTGGTTCGCAGGAAATGAGTAGCACTGACTTGGATACGCAAGGGTGAATGCTGAATCACATCAAAGACTGAGCACTGAAACTAAGAGTCCGCGAAATGCCGAAGGTCGATATTTGCAAAGGCCTATGCCTCTCTCTTCGATCTAGATAGCGCGGAGGCCTATGATTAGTCCAACTCTGGAGTAGATATTTACCGATAGTGCGGCGATATTTACTAGTTTCCAATGCCGATCAGATACGAATCCGTGACCTCAGCCTACACCTAGCACCCATGTTAAACGGAGGAACCGGTGCAGCAATAGTGGACGAGCCATTGCTTTTGTCGGTGGTCTATTCCCCACTCCAGGATACATTAAATTCACAGCATACTTAAAAATCGACTATACGAGGCTGACTTAAACGCCACGTACGATTGTTGTTCCAGTAGTTGGGCAGCGAGAACCGGGATAGAGAACTTTTGTGTCAGGTTTCTTTGGAGCATGGTGCTGGCGCTGTCCTTGTTTCGGCAGGTTCATTGGGGAGAGCGATGTCAACAGTAAGAGGTTGTAAGCGGGCCGCTCATGGAAAGGATTTCAAGAAAAGGCAGAGATCATGGCGATTCTCAAAAACCCGAGCAGCAGGAGAAGGCTGTTTAGATATGCTGCTGTGCACAGCAACTTTGGCGATCTAAGTGATGGAGGACGATAATAGAAAGAGGTTTCTGGATAGTGGCAATCAGAGAGCGTACCATGAGTTGATGAAGATGGTCGAGGGGAATGGTGCGAGAAAGAAATCTGCTCTCATCCTCATTGATGATTGTGAGACTTGAAACGTAGTACTCCATAGATGTCTCGGAATCAGTGCGATTGGTTCTTCCCAAAGATTCATTTTGATTGGTTAGGTCAAGACCACTGACTACGCAAGTGCCCATGGTGTCTTGCGACATGCCGTAAAGTGCCTATCCAAGGTGTGATAACGAAGGACAAGCTAATGGGGCCTCAATGGAATGAAGTTGTGACAGTGATGAATGTAAAATAAGGTCGAAGTTTTCGCGTATGGATGGTTGCTGATCAGGCACGTGATTGAACGCCGCTCCTGTCTCTAGGGCCTTGCGGCCCTACAACGTGTTCATAAGTTTGCGCTTCAAACATCAACATTTAAATCAACCATCCAACCAAGTCCGTTCCTTCCATTAACAAGACTCGGTCCCTCTGGAGACCTCCAGCCATCTCAAAATGAATCTCTTCAGATTATTAGGTGAGGAACTTGGCAGTCATTAAGCTAGAATGATCAAGTTCAAGCTGACAATTCCTGCAGCCGATCTTTCACATCTGCTCTCCATATTTATTCTCCTACACAAGATGCGGAGCTCGAGTGTAATTTCACACGTATCCTCGTTATGTAGCCTGCGTTGCTAATCAACAACAGAGCGCGTCTGGCATCTCTTTCAAATCGCAATTCCTCTACCTCTTGGTATACGTTACCCGTTACCTCGACTTACTATGGACTTTCTACAAGCCAGAAATGATGTACAATACTTCCTTCAAGATCATCTTCATCGCCGCGCAAACATACACGGTTTATCTGATGTTGAAGGATTACAAACCGACTGTGGATCCTAACAACGACACTTTTCGCGTGGAATACCTGTTAGGAGGTTCCGCCGTGCTCGCCATCCTCTTCCCATACAAATACATCCCAACTGAGGTGTGTAGAACTTGGAGCATTGCTCATTTACACCAATACTGACGTAGACGCTCAGATGCTATGGGCCTTCTCGATTTGGCTCGAGTCTGTTGCAATCCTCCCTCAGCTTTTCATGTTACAGCGGACTGGCGAAGCAGAAACAATCACGACGCATTATTTGTTTGCACTCGGAGTATATCGTGCCCTCTATATTCCAAACTGGCTGTACAGATACTTCACCGAGACTCCACCATTCTTCGATCCTATTGCTGTTGTTGCAGGCATCATTCAGACAATTCTATACTCTGATTTCTTCTGGATTTACTATACCAAGGTCCTGCAAGGGAAAAAGTTCAACCTACCTGTGTGAGACAGAATTACGGCTGTGAAAAGCAGCACGGCGTGTCGGTGATACTATGGGTGATTTGCATAACGTTATGGGCGGCTGCTCTGATCCCTGTACATTATACCAAAGGAATCAGCAGAGCAGTTTTACTAGCATACTCCGGCATTTGGAGTTTTGTATTGTATCAAGGAGATCGTTCCAGTAGCGATCTGGAACCGATCAATCAACGGAATAATCTTTGAAAGAATGGATAGGATATCATGGTCTCCCTTCAAGCGTGGATACTCTCCAGATCTACAGAATCTTGATCCTTATTCTCTCCCGTAAACTCCCAGCACAAAAGCCTCCAATTCAGCTCCACTGGCCGCCAGAACAATCCATACCCCAAAGTGTGACTCCCATTCTCGTTGCTAGCCTCTGCCGTCAGAGCGCCTGTTCTAATCATTCTCTGCCCAAACACAATTCGACCAAACCTTGAATGCAGAATAGCCATACTGCACATAATGCATGGCTCGTGCGTGACATAGATTTCCAAATCTAGGCAAAGGTAGCCGTTGCTTTCTAGTGTATTTGCTTTAAAATACTGCTCCTCTGTTGGCGTTAAAGGTGAGTTTAAGAATGGCGATTGTCCAGACTCGCTCTTGACAGTTGTCCATTCGTTCAATTGATTCTTTGCAAGAAGCACTCGCTTCTTCGCAACCATGCCGATCGCTCGCATAACGGCATGGCCCATAACGTTTCCATTGCTGCAGGCGCTGTCGCCATTCGACACTGGACCGATGTGAAATCGTGCGTCGCCCGCAATAGCAATAACTTTTGCTTCGTTTCCCTTTGGGCCGCGCTCCAGGACAACGGTGCCTACCCCGACCCCAACGCCTGTTGTTGTACTTTCTCGAGCAGCCTGCTGTGCTAATGCCATCCATCTTTCAGGTCCTCCGTCCATGAGCAACTCGACCTCCGCACGCCGGATGATGGCCGGATGCGGTCCATATGGATTTGTATTTCGGAATACGGTTGGCCAGAGCTCCTCTGTCCAGATGATGGCTTGTGAAGCAGAAGTTGGAGCGAGAGCGGGTACATGAGCAGAGAGTATCTGTGCTTTGTGACCAGAAAGGAGAATGTCGTTCTTCTCAAACAATCCGACTAAGTCAGCGTAATTAATTGCAGAAGTTGGCCCGATGAGCAAGTAGACGGTTGCAATAGGCGAACAGCTGTCTGAAGAGGATTTGACATCCGTGGAAGTGAACTGTACACGGAGATGAGGTGGTAGGAAGTTCGGCTTGATAATGCGACGAAGATGCTGCAAGCTCTGCAACGCATTTGATGGCACCACGTCCTTAAGAAGCCTGATGTTCAGTTAGTACAGCTCCGGTACGACAACTGATCTCTGCTCTTCACGTACTCGAGAATAGCGCTAGTCGATTTTGTTGGAATTTCAATAATGTATACCTCGACTGTAGCTATGAGTATGTGAACAATTTCAATTGTGTAGCGGGAGTCGAAACAATACCAGTAGTAGTGCTTGCTTCTACTTCTCCTTTGGTGCGTAGATGGACCAGCGGATGAGCGACATCGATATTGGAACTTTGGACATCTTCCTTCCACTTCTCTTCATTTACATGCACCTTTTCCTTGCTCATAACTTTCTCACGCATTTCATTCATTCCTAGTTATGACGAACACTTTTCTCGTAGTAGTCATATCTTCTGCGAAGTCTAGTGGTTACGTAGAGAATAGATTTATATCAAGGATTTCAGAGGATTCTTACATCGCATCTCCTAATGAGTCGATTCAGCGATATACAAAGTATGCATGGGAGTTGGAATGGCTGAGTGTTTAGCAGGTAATTTTCGAGGCAAGCAACTTGAGAGGGCCAATCAGATCGCGGTGTGAGTCGAGTATCCACATTCTCTACTAGCTGAGAGGCCGATAAGACTCGACAAACTTGAGTGCTTGGAGAATGTCCTAGATGTTTAAATGCACTTGGTCGGGCGCTATACGTGGTCTGATTATGCTTTTACTCCGTGTGCGCTAGATGAACTATATGAAGAGAAGCGACACATCGCGGTGCAGAGGTATTTATGTCGAACAGTGCCATAGAGAATTGCATCTGGGGTATACTAGAAACTGTCAAGTCTATGACGCCGAATTATGCTAATTCGCTTTCCCAATGCACATGCATCAACTCCGTCTCCAGCGAGTCCAGAACTTCCATACGGACCCGCTCTTTTCCCTCACACCGCGTCCTCTATCCTTCCTTCTCACCCAGAGGAAGTAGACAGGAATGCCCACGAGCACGAATGCAACGACGATGATGGCTTGACCAGGCTGCGCAAAGGCGGCCCTGCTTAGCAAAAAGATGCTCACGCAGCAGAATATGATGGGAGTGGTAATCCAGGTACGATACGGCCGCTCTAGCTCCGGTTCCTTAACCCGCAAGATGATGACGCCGAGCACAGTGAAGAAGTAGAACGAGTAGCCCGCCACGCCATAGAATGTCAGAAGCGTTGAGAATTCCCCGATGATGGTGTACACCGCTGTTAAGACCATGTTGAGGACCATGGCGTTCACAGGTGTGTAGAACGTGCCGACATCGTCAGCAATGAGCCGCACGAGGCGATTTGGATTGGAAACGCGGCGCTGGGAGCCTAGTCGAACGACATTGTGTCCAGCGATGCCAATACGTCCGAAAATCTCCGGAAGATAGCCTTCTTGCCCGGCGGCGTAGACAAGACGGCCAGATGTGAATGTTGTGGCGTTCAGGGCGCCAAAACATGAGCCGCATACGGCAAGTGCGAGAATTGTTGCGCCAACGCGGCCGGCGACTTGTTGACCAAAGGCGACGGCAACAGTATTGCTGCTGTTGATTACCGATACGGGTAAGACGAAGAAGTAGCTTAGGTTTGCGAGGACATAGCAGAGAATAACGACGGGTAATGCTGTGTGAATGACACGAGGAAGGTCGCGAGAGTGGTTGACGAATTCTCCCGTGACGTAGTTAACCTAAATCTTGTCAGCATTGGCCGCGTCCGGGTCTGAAGCTTGGAAGACCAACATTATCCCAGCCATCGAATGCCCAGAGGCCAGCGTAAAGTGCAACAGCCCATTGTGAAAGGTTCGTAGAAGTGCCATCAAACCATCCATGTGTCTTCCAGTCTTCATTTGCAGATCCGGTCCACGAGAAGCCCGTAGCAGCAACGACAATGCCAGTTACCGTAACACCTAACAAGGCAACAAACTTCAAGAACATAAAGACATCCGCCGATAGTGTGCCGAGTTTTGTGGATATGCAATTGAGAAGGGTGACGAGTATCAGAGCTGCTAAAGCAACCGCCTTGTTAATCCAGGTGTTGATATGCACCGCTTCAGCGCCCACAATCGCTCTCACCATGTACTCTCCGAATATGATAGCAATGATAGCGGCGCTTCCCGGCTTGAGAACTAGAGTAGCCGTCCATGTGAAAAGGAAGCCTGCCCATTCACCGAAGATTTTGGAGAGGTAGACCTGAGCGCCACCGTTCAACGGTATGGCGCCGCCGAGCTCCGCATAACTCGCAGCTCCCGTCCACGCGAGTACACCGGCAAACACCCATACTAGCAGTGAAGCACCCGGAGAGCCGGCATTTGTGTTGACTTGCGAGGGAGAAGAGAAAATGCCAGACCCGATGATCAGGCCGATAACTAACGACAGACCGTTCAGATAGGTCAGGCTCTTGTGCTTCTCCAAAGACCCTCCATTCAGTGCTGCTGTAGGATCAAGGACAGCGGAAGAGGGAGCGCCAAGTGCGGTGTAGCCGGCCGCGGTCGAGGAGAGAGGGAACAAGTTGGAAGCGAAGTCGAATGCGGAGGAGACGGAGTAGGTGCGCTCGTGACCACCGGGTCTACCGCTTCTATTTGCAGTAGAGCCAGTTAATGGATCATCGTCATCGAAAGAGAGCTTGCGCGAAGACGGGGCGCCGGAGGACGAGGACTCGTGAGAGCCTTCTGGGGTGGCTTCGGTGGAGGAAGCAAGGGAGGCAAGCTCCAGGGAATCTCGGATCGTAGGCATAATTCTTCAGATTTGTCATGAACTGTTGGTTGACTGCAGTCGGGCCATACTGTAGAGGGCAGAGAATTGTTATGAAAGGAGTCGAGTGGAGCACCGACAAGAAGAGCAGAGTATCAAAGCCGAATGAAGATTTGGCATTTGTCCAGCCTATTGCGGAGTAGATTTGTGATTCGTATGGCCAGGCTTCGAGGCATCAGTGGCTGAAACCCTCGAACTTTGGTTCTCATTGCAAGCAGTTATTAAACCACCTATTCCGCCGGTTGCATCTCTCGGTAACACGCTCTAAGTCTTATTTGCCAGCCCGTCCGATACCGTAGGGTTTTCCGTCCCGCTGTATCTCCGTAACCTCATCCCTTGGTCTGCGACAACTTTCTTGGTACCTGCGGCGTACTTATTCCATCAATCAATCACCCAATTGTTGAGAACAAGTCGATTCGAAAAAAAAAGAAGACGAAAGACGAAAGACTTTGATTGAAATTTAGCTCAGTGCTCTACGCAATTTTCTTCGGCTTGGATCGCCATACATGGGTATGAAGTTTGACAGTTGGCTTCCTTACCAGACCACTGCAATGAATAGCTTCCTCATGACCCTCTTATATTCGATTACTCTTCACATCCGATGACGAAATGTCCGAGAAGCCCATTAGTTAGCTCAGGAAGTTGTTCCGCTGCCGTCTGTACGCAATTGCTAGCCACTGTGCACGTCGTAGAATTTGATATCGCGACAACCGCATAGCGCATGCACGGCTTCCCCCTCGCTAGAACCAGTACTGGACATCGCTTGTTGTAGTTTATTTTGGACTCGAGAATATCTTTTACAGTGCAGGGTATCGCTTGGTCCAGTACTAGGGGCCGTGGAGACGGAACTGGTTCGACGTAGGCCATAAGAAAAAGTTTCTCAGCGCATAGAGGGCTGTACACACCCACCCGCCGTCCTTTGTAACGAACACAGATGAGCGTGAGCTCTAGATCGACGTCCCATTCAGCCTCGATATGCATAGTGAAGTCTTCATCTGGTCCGCTGTCTACAACGCGACGGGGAGGCTGTTCCACGAGCAATGAGTCCCATCGGAACGAGCTATAAGGTTGAGAGCCCGACATCACGGCACCTTGTCGGTTGCATGGAATGCTTGAGATGTCCGTGTCCAGAAGAGTCAATTTCGCAATACTTGAAGGTGTAACTGTGGGCGAGAGGAGGCTGCTTGCCAGCAATGCGCGATCGCCAATCATCCCGATTAGCCACTGGTTTCGTCTTGTGTGGTCAACCTTGATTTGGAGGCTAAAAAGAAATACTGGTAGCATTTCAAACAACCTTTGTCGTGAGATCACACCCACCACTGGGAATGATGATTGGCTCCTTGCCAGATCGCCTTTAACGAAGCTCTGCATGGTTTTGAGAAGCGTAGGAGACCGATATGAGAAGCAGCCGTCGACGACACGTTCGTAAAGAAAACTGGTGTCCACCGCTTTGAGAACGATGCCATAGTAATACCCCAAGAAGAAGGACTGAACAAGAGTAAAAACGTAAATCTTTCTCTTGTCACTCAGCCTGACGTCTTGGATGTACAGCGAGGCGAGTTCCTCGTCGGATTGTGCAACAGGCCCAGTTCTCTCTATATGTACCTTGCCATCTTTCGACATAATGTTGAAGGTCCAGCTGGGGGTATCTCTTAGTTGTTTTATAATCCAATTCATATTCTCCTTTGTCTCGTTATATAGTAGAATAGCCAGAGCTTCGCATGTTTCATGACTAACATAAAAGGCTTGCATCTCGACAAGAGCGAAGATTCCATCGTCGACACGACCGCATTTGTGTCCCCGATCGACAATATTGTATCTCAAATCATTGCCGTCATTGATGTCCGCTTGAATGGGCTTTTGTAGGATCAATTCGATGAGTTCACCGCAGTATTTTCCGGAATTCCATGCTTTTCGAAAAAGATTTCCATCTTGTGAGCTGATTGGAAAGGAAGATATGGCCTCTTCTGGATGATCCACCGGAACAACAGTCTTTGCTGCTCTCCAACCTGACAGTCCTTCCATCATGAAATTAGGTATACCAGACGAGGATCCTATGGTTTTGGTGTTATCGTATATGAGGGTACAAGGTGCAAGGTGTCTTAGCTGGCCGGGCCAAACGACTCGCAGAATATCAAAGGTCATACGAGAAAGACAAACAGCTATTCCAGCAACATCAGATGAAGGCGTAGTCATTTCTTCGGCGGTATCGGCAAGAAGCCATTGAAGAAAGATGACGACCTCGCGAAAGTCAGAATCTGGTATATATCCTTCCTGAATCAGACCTTCAAAAAGGAGCTCCTTTCGAATATCTCGAGCTCTTAAGTGAAGATCTCTGACACATGCCGCTGACCGCCAAGCATTAATTCTGGTATCTATCTCCATGCTCAGTACTAACTCTCCGGCGGAAGTGGTGCTGAAAATTGTATCAAGGAGACGTTTCATGGTATATTTTACGTTCATTGCCGGCATGAAAGCATCAAGAACAGCAACGATTACCATCATGCAAGCAGTGAATCGTGTGAGGTCTCCAAGCGCTTCTTTGATTTTGTCTCCAGATTTGCGTACTGGTCTTCCATTGACCAGTAAGGAAATACTTTGACTCCACCGTTTATTGAAAGCATTCAAGTCGATGAGTCCACGTCGTTTGAGTACGTCTAGTTCATCACAGTCGAGGAGTTTGAGAAGCTTTTGATCGTCTTCCGACGCTGTCAGCCAGTTACCAAATCTGCGACCGAGATTGTAGAGAGTAACAATATCTCCAACTCCAACACCAAGTGAAGCCAATGCGTTCTTGCCGAGCGCCAATTGCAAGGCCATGTTTGTATGTCGTGCGTAAAGGCAATAGTTGCTAATTAAACACCGGAGAGGAGAAAACGTGGCGGATGAAGCAAGAGACGAAGATTAATGGAAAATGAATGATATCAAAGACTTTAGATACCGCATGCGAGAGCAACTTTTCTGATGAGACTTTCCCAATGAGCGCTTGTTGATTGACTTCAATTCGCACGCCGCAGGTCCGTTTGGATGACTACCGTCGGTGTTTCCGGTCAGCGGTCAGCTGGCAGATCTACGATAGAGTGCAGCGCAAAATTAACAACGTACCAGGCTGCCGAAAACAGGGTGGCAATCTGCTATTTAGAATTGTTTAAACGGGTTATGCAACTAGATCAGACGTTCTAATTGCAACAGGTCTTCTTCAAACATTGGAGCAGACTCGTCCTGGCCACTTCAATTCAGAGATTATGCTCTCGGATTTGTAGGTAGTGTGATAACGTGTCAATTTGCGACGATATTTGTCCAGGAAGTTTGAGTACTTTACAATACGCTACGGTACCTAGGTAGCGATACGAAGACTACCGCTGTGACCAAGACCCAAAGTGTGAACCGACTTTCCAACTCACCGAAGCTCTACGTTTCTCTACGATTCAGTGGGAACATTTCTCAACGTGCCATCTTTACAGTGTTTCCTTCGCTATTTTCGCTTGGCTGTGCCTCCTGGCCCCTGGTATGAACAATCCAACCCGCCAGGAGGCTCAGCCACCGTCAGTTGCGAGCACTGCTTTGGAGCGCAGCAAATACGATCTTTGAGGCTTCAATCCAGTATTGTATGGAATTGGATTCTCATAGAAACTTATTCCTTGTCTGTATGCTAAATGGACATGAATTTATCGATATACGACCGGGAAACCCTCAAATACATCACAATCAACACCAATGGATCCAAATGCCATAGAACGCTTACGAGACCGACCAGGCTTAGTGACCTGTCCGAGTTGCAGGTTCTCTAATAACACTGTATTCGAAGCTGATATCATAGATGGCAAAGTGCAAAGATCTCCTGGTCTTCGAGATTGCGATGGGCTAAGATTTTATAGGGCGAAAGCATTCTTCGGATTACTTTGCTGCTGCATACCGTGCTTTATTTGGGAAGTCTAGAGACCTCAACGTGGTATCCATTATTGCTCGAATTGCGGACTGAGACTTGCAAGAATCGGAGTCAATTCCAATAAGAATCTTGCGCCGGATGCCATATTTGAAGACGAGCAAAAGCCGCCAGCACGCAATCATCTAACCGGCAAGATACAATGGATTCTCTCCTTCCATATAGGAAAGCTCTAAATCTCTCCAACAATAAACCGGTTCGAGCACCAGCGTCACCACTTGGTCCTTTAACTGCCGATCATCCTGCCACCTTCGGTCGAGTGTCGGATGCCCAGCTCCAGCGCTTCAAACCGGTATGAATGCTTCATGTAGCCTGGGACTCAGACACCTGGGTGCCGACCGCAATCTACGACGAGTTGGGGACCACCAAGCTCTTCACTATTACGATGCCCGCGTTTACTACGAGGACACACCCTCCCAAGCGAGGTACCATTAAGCCAGGCATTCGCCCCGACTTCTACGATTTCGAGACCGCCACAGACGATGCTCCGTGGTCGGCAGCTAAACTGCATCTCCGTCTATCCCGTTTCTCTGAGGCGGTGGTTCCAGAGTGAACGGGAAGTGGCCAGCGGACGCCTGTGCAAAGATTCCTAGGATAGCTATCTGTACCGGCCCAAGGACACGAACGAGATTCCGGATACAGGCTCAACGCCCGACAGCCGCATCGAAGAAGTCCCGAACGTGGTAGTTCTTTTCAAGCCGAGTCGCTACGAAGAGCTGTGGTGGCGATCGACAGTGTCGAAGGGGCAGCTGTACTGGCGATGGCCCGGAGCCACCACGCACAATTCACAGGGCCTTTTCATCTGTTTCGACGTCTATGAACGGCCTGTTGCCGCACATCTCGACGCATATCCGCCGGGTCCTGTGGCCAATTTTGCGCGGCAAGACACGCCTAAGTATTTCACCCAAAACGACAAGCCAGCTCCCCATGAGGTTGAAAAGGACGGACGGCGCAGCGAACGTGTAATGATGAGGTTCGCGGTTTTCGCAGACGTGAGTGAGAGCTGCTTGCGGAGATGTTGATGGGTTTCATTGTTCTCTGCGCACAGAACAAGAGACGAGACACAATTCCGGCGGATTAGCGGAACGTAGCATTACTTGCGGCATGCATCTTGTGAGGAGTAGGATTTCAATCTTCAGGCCATGAGCATGACGATGGTTGTGGATATCCGTTGAGCTTGGGTAAATGATCAGAAGCCTTCACAGACCAGCTCCTCTTCTTTCTTTAGTGTTCTTATAAGTTATTGGAATAATGCTACGTTGAAAGTTAGGCTCTCCTGGTATCAGGCATGTTTCTCCTCTCCCTCGACGCCAATTTTCGTCTTCTCCGTTCAATCGCTCTATCCCTCTCTTTGCCCTTCATACCCTCGAATTTTTGAACTAAGGCTTGTTTCTTAACCTCACTCTTCTTAAGGTAGAATGGCTTTTTGCCTTGCTTCACAAGCTCTTGCTCTTTCTTTCGGTGTTGCCTCTGTACCTCTTTCTGCGCTTCTTTGGCATCCTCAGCTTTCTGACGAGACTCGACGCTCAAGATTTTCCTCTTCAAGCTTTCTCTTTCCGCATCAGAGAGCTGATTTTTGGCTTTGAGCGTTGATTTCAACTCCGCCAGTTCTGATTTCTGATACTCGGCTAAGAAAGCGTACTTCTTCTTGATTCCATCTTGATTGAGACGACCAGCCAAAGGATCGAAACGAGGATCGCGAGCAGTTGATTTGGGCAGTGCGATTACCGTACGTTTGCGTGAGACAGGCCGCCTGCTTGATTGCTCCGCAGGCGCGTGTTTCGAGCGGCCTTTCTTGCCCTCCTCGCCGTCCTCCTCATCCTCAGATCCAGCTTCTGATCTCGACACATTGCTCGCCTCCTCCTCATCTAAGCCATCACTCTCATCGTCGATCAACACACTCTTCCGCGCGCCACCCCTCTCTCCACGCCCAGCCCCAGCCCCCTTCGCAGTCTTCGTTCCACCGCGCTGCAGCTCCCGCAGCCGCTCCCTCAGCGCCCCAAACGCCGCATCCTCGCTCCCAGCACCAGCACCTCTCTTCCTCTTCGCGCGGGGCACCGCGCCGCTCCGCCCCGCCGCTCTCCTCGCCTCCGCCAGCGCGCCAAACGACACTGTGCTCAGCTTTTTCTGCAATCCCTCGCTTTGCCCGTCGGCGCTCTCGCTCTCGCTCTCGCCGTCATCCTCGCTTTCGTATTGGTCCGCGGCGATGTCGGCGCCGTCGACGCCGGTTTCGAGGACGGACGGCGACGATACGTCGAGTTCGTCGGAGTACGGCTCTGAGGCGCTGTCGTCGCGCACGGGGGGTTGGCGCGGCATCGGAGGGATTTCTGAAGGTGGACGGCGAACTGTGATGGAAATTTTTGAGGTAAAAAAAGGTTGATGTGCTTGAAAGTGCGGGATGTTACGTGCCTGAGGCTGAAATGGTAAGGCTGAGGCATAACGGCTGCAATAGGGAATATAAGAAGACGAGAAAGCGATTTGAGAGCGCGATTGCGCTTTTCGTGCTCGAATTTGCTCTAGCAAATATAGCTGTACATGAAGCGTGCAAATCTCTGCCATCGGCCCGATGAACAAAATCGGCTTTGACCCAAGTCAGTTTTTCCCGTCTGCGCTCCTGCGGCGGAGTGCGAACCAAAAACAGTCCTTCGCGATTATCCGGTTTAGACAATATCATCCCTTTTTTCCACGCCCGCGGAAAAAGCGCACTCCCTTCTTTCTCGGCATTAAAACAAATTCCAGAAAACGCAGCACGCCAATCCCATAATCCGTGCCTCGGTCGCTCCCACTCAAAAAGAAAACGCCCACGGTAATCCAACAGTCAGCTTATCCCAAAGCCAACAAGCGTCCTCCGCGCAGCAAGCGGTCGGCGAAGCAAAAAACGGAGCTATGTCCAGAAAGGCACGCGGAAGCATCTTCCCACGGCGATCGATAAGCTCAGGCGGTCGCTCAGCTGTGAAACAGATCCCACGCCTCCTCGCAGAGGCGCATGAAGCGCTTCTTCTTCGCGGCGACGACGTCCGGGGAGTCGGTGCCGTCGCCGAAGGGGCCGCGGCGCGGGGCGGGCGGCGCAGCGGCGGTCAGCGGGCCGGCCAGCGGCGGCCCGGCACGGAAGGCGTGCGGGGGCGAGGAGCCGGCCGCGTCGAACTCGTCGCGGTCGCGCTTGCGCGGGTTGGATAGCGACGGTGGTGGTACGGCGGACGACGATGATCCCGACGATGTTGACACGCCGAGACCTATCGCTTGGCCCTTCGGCGACGGCGGCGTCGGCGGCTGGTGCCCGCCGTAGTGCACCACCCGCGGTAGCAGGTCTTCCCGTCCGCCCGTCATCGATGCCATTGCTTCTTCTGCCGATTTGTACTCGCGTGGCCGCGGCGGGTGCGACGCCGGGTACGCCGTGTGCGGAGGGAAGCTGGGTGACGGCGCCGGCGGAAGGTGCACCGATGGCCCTGGACTGTGTGGGTAGAGGGTACGGGTCGAGGAGCCGCCGGCGTTGAGCTCGCCAGGGAAGACGTCGGCGATTGGAGGAAGGCGGTTGTTGGTTTGCGTTGCTGGGACGTGGTGGATGTGTGAGGTTTGGGCGAGACTCGACGGCTGGTTGGCGACTTGGCGAGTCATTGGCTGAACATTTTGACGATAGCCAGTGAAGGTCTGATTAAGAGGTGCTGACTGAATAACACGCTCGTTGGCGAATTGCTCGTGAGACGGCGCGTTGATGGACAGGCCGGGAGGAGGTCCTTTGCGCCTGGATGTGCCGGGAGTTTTACCCGTCGACTTGAACAAGCCACTTTCTGAATTTCTCGACACATCTTCTCCCGGAATCTTTTGGCCTTTCTGGCGTGCTTCGATTATTCGGCGTTGCTGTTCTCGGATATCCATACTCCTCTCCAATTGCTCACGCATGTTTGCGTCTTGGGTATTGAAGCCCGGAGACAGGCAAGCTAGGCCGATATCTTGCAGAGCCAGTCCGCCGCTCTCTTTGGACGTAAGCGGGCGGCTGGACATGGGACCCGAGTTGCCGGAAGGCATATTAGATAGGTTGAGGCGGGAAGGTCGATGTCGGACGGAGCTAGGCTGGTCAGGAGATGCAGGCTCCTTTTTAACGATAACTTTGGGAACTTGAGGGATTCTGCCACTGCAAGGAAACACAAAGACATGAGCCCAAACGAACGGCGGCCACCACAGGGAGAATGGATTGGGATTCGACTTACTTTGAGGTTGGGGACCGTTTGGGACCGGCGCCGGCGTTACCGTCCGACGAGGTCCTGCGTAGATGAGGTTCGCTCATTGAGGGCGGACTGTGACTACCCGTGGTTTTTGAGTGTCTGGCACTCGGTACGGTCGATTGCAGCGTGCCACTCGACGGAGCAATCGGTGCATATGCTCGGCTACCGGGCGAGTGTTCGACGACGGCCGGTGGCATAGCCGGTGGCAGAGCCGTGGTGACTGGCGGAGCAGCGACCGCGGTGGTCATGATGAGCGTGGTGAAAAGGCTTGAGAGGTGCCAGCAACGTGTGGAAGCGGTTCAAATAGAGTCGGATGCTGTTCTTTTTCGAAGGAGCAATGCCAGCACTGCCGCACTGCAGAAGCGACGGCGAAGCGCGGAACGGGCAGTGCGGGTGTCTGAACGAGCGACAAAGAGCCAACAGAGCAGAGCGGCCGGCGGGAAGACACGCGCTTAGGTTGGCGGACGCTGGTCGGCGTGCCTGCGGCGAAGAGTGCAGGCGGGCGGTTAGGAGGGAGAGAGCGGCGTCGAGTGGTGGAGTGGAAGAAGGGGAATGCAGGCGATAAAAATGGCGATGCTTGCTTTGCCGGGGCGATGCGAACGCACAAGCGACGAGGGGCGGGACCCGGCGAGGGGGGAATTTGTCGCAACTACTGGTACCTGCTACGCACCGCAACTACTTTAGCACTCGTGAATGGCCGCACGGGGTTGTGAAGGCAATGAGCGAGGAGCGGAAGAGAAGGTTTTAGTGGTGGGATGGCGGGTTGGCGGGTTTGGCAGGTGGCAGGTGAGAATTAGTGAGGGTTTCGACGGTGGGCCGGGGGGAGCGAGTATGAGACACGACCCAAATTCCAAGACAGACGAGCGACGAGCGATGATCGATGGACGATGGGCGATGGGCGATGGGCGATGAAGCGAGGGGCCACTAGACTGGATGGGAGATGGGCAGCTGGGATTGAGGGAGTCGCTTGGGGCTACTGTCAAACCTGTAAGCCAGCTCGTCGCTGGAGCGAGCCGTTTGGTGGGTTCGTTGAGCGAGACCGCAGACCCAGCAGAGCGCGCAGAGCCAGCAGAACCAGCCCGGCCCAGCATCTTCTGCGTAGTGCGTTTCGAAAAAGAGGCTGACCCATTCACGCTCGTCTATCGCCTGTCCTACCCGTTGTTCTTTTTTGCTCGTCCAGTCGCCGTCTTCGGTATCTCCATCCTTGGCCGCCCTCACGGAGCGTTTACCGTGTCGGCGTTCTATGAACAAGGCCCGTACCAAATAACGTCAAGTGCCGAGTCGAGTCTCGTTTTCTATGATGAGCTACTAGCAGTCAAACCTGTGATTTTGCACTCTGATTCGACGGAACCACCACGCGCATCGATAGTGTGGCCTCTTTTTGCCCGTGTTGACTCGATGGCGGAAGGATTGGCACATCTGTCATTTGCATGCTGCCCGGCCAAGTCCAGTCGCTTGCGTTGGCGGCGGAAAAATCAACGAAAGGGCTGACCAACATGGCCACTAGTGAGACGGCTGCCGTTACATATTGGGAGGCAGTCGGAGGGAATGCCTGCCCCGGCCTTCGAGTCGAAACAATAGCGCCCGCCCGCCGTAACCTGAACCTGGACTACCGGAGAACGATTGTCGGGCTGCCATACGCATTATACTACCGACTACACTTCTGAGTGCGCGCTGCAGCTGCAAGGTAAGCTACTCTACCTACCTTACCTTTACTCTGTACGCTGACTCTGCCCGACCTTTCCCTTTTACCTTCTCCTCCCCCCAACCGGGACGCCGGGCTGCTCTGCCTTTCCAGGGGATCTTCGGCAGGGGGGCTGGAATGGCAGCAAGCACACGAGAAATCTATTCGCTGCACGAATCCTCAAGTGGCGCCCATCCCTCTTCTGCTTTGGGCCAAATATCATTTGCATTGCCGTTCTCGTTCTCACTCATCTTCCTGACGTTGGAATATTGGAATATTGGAACATTGGAACGCCCGTTGCAGCCCTTTCGGGGATTTTGCATCGACCTTGGAAAATCAAATAAACAAACGTTCGTGATCCTGCTCATTCTGCAATCAGCCGTAACCAAACGACGGAGCTTGTGCGGCGAGGCCGATGAAACAGACGGTGAAATTGCGCTGCATGAAGCTTCGAGCACAACATTCATCGCCCATGTGCTTGTACCTCTACCTGCACCCGTACTTTGCCGTCCTGCACTGCGAATTATTATCAGCATCCATGTCTTTTACGGCCATGTCTAACCCTTTGTCTGTTTGCCATACCGTCGCTGCAATTCTTATCATTCAAAGCTTCGCATACCTACACCTGCCGATTTTCAACGAGCTCATTACTTTTGATGGTACCTCTACCGCAACGCTTGTCCGGATTTACCGTCTCGACCTGCTTCTCTTCTGCTGCTCTCACGTGCGGCATCACCATCGCTTTAAGTACGTAAGCACAAGACAGCAGGATCTAGCCAAGGACAAACATTGTTCTGGAACCAAACTATCATATGTAAAAGCTACCACACCCTCTAATCTGTCCAGAGTACGATCGCTTTGCCATTCTCTTCTTGGGCAATACCCCGTGATTTCCACAGGGTTTCCACAGGGGCTTTGCAGCGCGAAGGACGGGAGTAGGGTTTCATCGCAGCCTGACCACTCGCGAGCCGCACTGAGCATACGGAGTACTCCGTTCGCATTGCTACTTTACCAGGTGCGAGTTCGTGAACAATCATTTACCTACCCTCTTTTTGCGTATCACTTCATGTTCCGTTCCGATGCGATTTCGTATGGCCTTGTGCCTTTTGCCACTGAGGACCTTCACATCTCATGTCGTCAGCTCCAAATTGATTGCTACCATCGGCAGAGTCGAAGCTGTCTCATCCATTTCGGACCTATTGCTAATTTCGGAACCATCGTCACAGGCAAAGTTGCAAACCTTCATACACGATCATTGCCAGTTGCTCCCATGCCCTGTCATCCGTATCAGAAGTCCTTGCGGTTCAAACGGCAGGTTTGCTAGTGAGGAGCAGTGTCCCCACCGAAACCGGTGATCTCCTATAGTAACGCCGGGTATGCTATATCGTTCGTCTCAAAACAGACAACGCAAAGCACAAGTCATTTTTTGGGGTTGCTGTTGCTTGTAGGACATTATCTATCAATGAGCTATCGGCCAGCTCGGGATCGCCGAAGCTTTGATATTAGAATGCCACTGGCCAGGCATGCATGATGACATCCCAGCTATTATTGTTTCGTTTCAAGGCTTGGGCCGTTCGACATTCCATACGCATGTCAATCATGTTTCAGAATCCGAGCGACTCCTTCATTGCAATATGGAAGTGCGCATGTTCAATAACTTCAATTCTGCTGAAGTCAACACAATAACAATTATCCATATTTGTTTGTTGTCACTGCGTTGAATCATCATGTTTCGATTAAAGGCTGCCAAAAGATTCCCTAGTGATGGACAAGAATATGATGAAGTATATATCGAATGAATCCATTCGCCAAAAGTTTCCTTTTTATCGTCTCAATACTCCCAATATCATTTTGTCGCAATATCCTCGGCATGGCCACATAAAGCCTCGGGCTCATCCATGTAGGCCATCATATTTCAAATTTTTAATAAGGCCCAGGCAACCCTATTGAGAAGGTGTCTCCTAATCCGGCAATAATAACTGAACACGATCTCAAATGGTTACATGAGCGAAGATCAGCCTGTCCGAACCGCATTTGCTTGCATGTTCTGTTCGTCCTCGTTGTCGACTTGTCGCTCCGTGGGTTGCGCAGTAGTCTTCTGCACGCCAGTCTGCTCGTGTTGGTGAAGTCTCGTATTGAGAAACATAATCAACAGTAGGATGTCGTATGTCCCCTTCAATGAACCTGCGACAACGAAAGCAACCCAAAAGAGTTTGTGTTGTGCAAGGCCGCCTGTGGTCCATGGACCGGCGCTCTGACTCAAGGTCTTTAACACATTCACGATCCCCATGACCGTTGTTCGCTCTTCTGGCTTGACCACGGCTGAGAGAAATGCGGAACGGGGTGCTTGATCCATCGAGTTCAAACATGCTCGCGCAAACAGCAAAACAATTGTAAGCGTGAGAGATGACGGTGCTGGAAGAAGCGCGAGAAAGATTGTCGATGGGAAGTGTGTGAAGACCATGGCCTTAACGAGGCCTATGCGCTTCGCAATGGAACCCGCAAATATGTTGGAGATGGCGGAAAATATCCACGTTATCGACATTATCTCACCCAGCCGCGATTTGGGGAGATGAAACTTGCCGTCTACATAATAGTTGATGAGTGAGAACGGAACCATTCCTGAAGCAAAGCTGTCCAGGAAAAACAGCACACATAGTCGAAACAGTGTCCACTGAGTCTGTTTCGAAAGACCGGTGAAGGGACTTCGTTTTCTATCCGTCTTTGGTGCTTGATCGTCTTGTTGCTCCTCACTGGACTCTCCATTTTCTCGATTCTGAAGTAGAGGTTCGGTTTCCGAGCTTGGATCTTCGGCTTCTGTAGTATTCGTTGCTACGTTCGCGGGCTCCGGTTTGGGATCCAGCTCGCACCGGCTGCTTAGAACGAAGGATAGTACGGTGTTAATAGTACCAATCACTGCATAGACCCAGAAGGCCGCATGATACGACTCCAAAGGCGTCATGCCGGAATGATCTTGCAAATAATCTACCAGCCAACCACAAATTGCCACTCCAATGGCTGTACCAAAGGTGGCTAAGACAACGTACCAGGTAAGGACGTGGGCACGAGTCTCCGGGACGGTGAGATGGGCCAGAGTCGATTCTTCGATCGCTCGAAAAGGCCCAATCTCGCTACCACTGACGCTGATGACGCCCAGAACAGCGGCGAGTAGTAGAATCCAGTATGTCTCGGAGACGGCGAAAACGATGCCCGAGCCTAGCATGAGTAGTGACCCCAGAATAAGAATCAAACGCCTTCCTATCCTATCTGCGACGAGCGTCAGAAAAAGGCTGAGTAGTACATCTCCCCACAGCGTCATAGACATGAAGAAACCGATTTGGCTGTCGGAAAAGCCGAGCTCGTGGAAGAACAGTGCGAGAATGAGGTTGATGAAGCCGAAGCCAAACATTCGCAGGCTTCTCTGCACGATGATGATCCAGGAGTCATGGCCGGTGTCCCAAAGAGCGGCGAGTCCGAATTCATGCGCAAACCAAGTGGCGCCTCTTTTCAGAGCAGACATCTTTTGTTGTTGTTGTTGATCTAAGACCTGACTCCATTCAATGATTCGGAAGTAAGTCGGAGTCCAAATGCTAGCACTGTGCCGAATTCAGCTCGATATCACCTGTATAGATGAGTACAATTGGATACGAGTGATAGTAGAACGTTTCTTGCTTCGCAGAGAATCTTTGAAGAATGTGTCTTGCGGTGTTGAGGTTTAGGCAGCGTAGGAAATGAACCTATGTGCTATGACGTTTGAGGCATTCGTCAATGCAGTACTAAGCAACCATCTTGGAGAGGGAGCTTTGACCAGCAGTGAGCACTCGGTATTGTACAACGACATTCACTGGGCAGATTTTCAAATATTTGACGCTCTGTTCTTGATATTATTTCGATTTGGTATCTAGAGAGCATAGCACTCGTCATGGCTCACCCCTAGAGCCGGAGGAATAGGTAGTCACGTAATGAATCTCCAATTGCTATCGCCTTGAGTCGCCCATTCTCCATTCTAGAATGCAATGTACCACTAATATTCATCACTGTCCTCATCATCTTGCTGCTGCTTCGCAAGAATTTCCTTCCACTGCTCCGCAAATTCTTTGAGTTGCCCTTGACCGCCGGTTGTAGCATCGACGACTTCGCGAGGAAGCTTGTGCGCACTGTACTGTTGCGTATTGAAGTTGTATGCCTCTGGATCATCTCTCCGGATAAGACGAAGCTCCGGGACAAATATCTCTTCTATGTCTTCATAATCGTCCTCTTCTGAAAATCGAACTCTCTTCTCCCCTTCGACTACTTCTTTCTTGGGGCTTTCATATGCATTTTGCTCCGACTCTCCGAAAGACTCATGCACTGTGAGAAGCTCAAGCCAGCTGAAGAGTAGCGGGTCCGTCCTTGGCGCCCATGGATTGATATCTACAAGCCATACCCGATTGTGAGGTGGTGGTATGTAAACGTCGAACGTAAAACTCTCATCTGGAAATGTGTCTCTGAGGCGCAACTCGAAGAATTCTGTGATCGTCTCGCGCAGATTGTGTTCCATCCTAGCCAAGAAATCGAAATGATTCAGATCTCGTTGACATATCCCAACAATTTTCCGTCTGCGCACAAAACAACGGAACTCCAAAGATGGATTTAGCTGGAAGTACTTGCGAAGTACAAGGTAGTATGGGAGCTTAGTGATTGCTGCGTTTCTTGCCTCGTCACTGAGAGATTTCCCTTCCTCGTTGACACAGTCGTCGAAAGCGTGCTCCAAATCATGAGTGACGAAGTCGGAACTCTTCAAAAGCAGGTAAACATCGTTTGGTGATCTGCATTCCATACTGTTGAGCGCTGAAATCCAAGTGGCGTCCTTCGGTGCCGACCAGTTCAGCTTCGGTACTACTTTGCCGTCGAGTTCGTCGATAGTGGTTTTAATCGCTTGGTGGACGTCGCGCCAGTCGTTGGCGATATCTTGGTTTTCCTCATCGTCCGACTCGTTGGGATTCTCCGTCGATGAAAATATGCCGCTGTCGCTGTCTGACCAGTCTTGCGACGTCGCGTCTTCGTCCAAAGGCAACACTATTCCATCTGCTCGCAGATATGACAAGAATGGAGGCGTCAGTGCAATCAAGCGTGCCTTAGGAGTAATGGTTCGGTATTTTGGATGCCATGAGTGGTAGGAACAGTTCAGAATGTGAGAGACCGTGACCGGTGGAAAAGGAAGCTTCTTCAGCTTCTTTGAATCTTCTGCTGATTCAGTGAATTCGATGCTGATGTCTGCCATAGAGTAATGAGAAAGCACAGCTTTGTCGTGTTGTGATTGATAATCCGCAAATTATGGGTTGAAAGTCCTAAGGTCTGGAGTTGATTGTCGGCAGATTGGTGATGCTCTCGGTACACTGCAGAAGCCGCTCAGCTCGTTTCTATGACTCAGGCTATCTTGCAATGAATAGTTACTATGTCGATGTTGAAGGGATCGTCTAGAGCTTTCGGTTTGCTTTATAGTAGCGTCTACGTTTTATGACTCTTCAAATGCACCTTCCACTCAAAGTTTGGGAGTCAACATGTACCAAGGTACATGTACATGTACGCAGTCAGAAATTCATGCGTGGCAAATGCTTGTGGCGCGGCTTTCCTTCTTTTGTCCACCTCCGACTTCAACTCCGCAACATCACCTCAATATCTCTACATAAGCACACAATGTCATCGAATGTAGGACTCTCGACACCTAGAGGTAGTGGTACTTCGGGATATGTACAGCGCAACCTATCATATCTCAAACCCCGAGATCGACCGGCTCCATACAATCCTGAAGACTTCCAAAAGTATCGTCAAAGAGAACCGGATGCGGAGATTCTCGAGCACGAACGGAAGAGGGCGATAGAGGTTAAGGTGTTCGAACTAAGAGATCAACTGGAAGATGAAGGGTAAGCCATCCTCCAAAGAATAAGGCGAAATAACTGCTAACACCTTTGGTAGCGTGGACGAAGATGAAATCGAAGAACGGGTAGATACTCTGCGTAAAAAGCTACAGGCTGAAGATGAAAAGAACAAGAGCAAAAGGACAGATGCACGACATTTGAAGTCACATCAAGTCCATGATCTGGCTAAGGCAAAGATTGAAGAAACCGAAAAGCTCAGAACGGCCCTTGGAATATCAAAGGACTATCAAGAAGGTGATCATTGGAAGAAGCAGGAAGAGAGGCTCAAATTGGCACTAGAGAAGAAACAGAAAGAAAGCGAAGAACAAGAGCGAGATGAAGAAGAGGAAGACGAGGAAGACGACTAGAGTGTCAATGGCTCCTGTGTAGCATTGATTGGAAAAGCGTCCGGGAACGTTATCGTATTCTAACGAGCGAAGAAGAGGGACGCGAGAGCAAACTCGGAGACGGTATATCAGAAGATGATTTCATTGTTGCGGCTGGCTTCGCAGCACGATCATATTTTGAAGCGCGACACAATACATTTACAACTTGTGCTTCTTCTGACCACTTGCAAGCTGCGCAAAAGCTTGCTGCGGTTCCCCAGTCAGAAATCGCTCTACGCCTCCGAGAACTTCGAGGACACCTTGACGGTCCAGGGCATCCTTATACGGCTGACGAATCAAAGCCTTGATCTTCAACAAGCTGTTTTGATTTAAATGATCTCCAAGACGCTCGTCCACCTCCTTAAGCACTGCCTCCAAGAATTTCCTATCATCCTTACCAGTGTCGAAGACCTTGTTCACGAAGCCTGTCTGAACTAGTTCCTCACAACTGATTCGCTTGCTCATAATCAACGCCTCATTGGCCTTGGCGAGTCCGAGTCTCTGAACGAAACCAATACTTGCATTACCTTCGGCAACGAGACCAATCGAAGAGAACGGAGTCAAGAGGAAGGCGTGGGGCGCGGCATAGATGAAATCGCTGAATGCGATAAGAGCAGCGGACAGACCAACGGCAGGACCATTCATAGCAGTAACGAGGATCTTTGGATGAGTGTAGAACGCATGGGTGATGTTGAGATTATTCGAGGCAAAGTTCCGAAGCACCTCTCGACGTGGACTCTCATCTCCGGATGCTGTGGGACGAGTGCTGGTAACATCGGCGCCCCTGTTGTCATCGTTAGCCTTGCTAAAATGTATGCGGCTCCTTGTGTCTTTTACGCCGAGAAGAACCGGCCCTTGCCAGTTAGAACTGTGATATAAATATCTGGCATCTCCGCAACCTCCTGTAGAAGTGTTGCAAGGCGGAAATAAAGATCCGAACCCAAAGCATTAAGCTTCCTTTCACGATTCAAAGTAATGATCGCAACCTTCCCCCGCTTCTCGAGTGTAATCTCGTCTGTTGGTGCCATGCTGGATGCGGATTGATCGAAACTTAATGATGAAATGTAGGTTCAAAGAAAATTCGAGGGGGTTAGAATATTCAAGATGAGGGCATTCGACAAAGATCAATTAAGTGCTTGAAATAATCATGGCCGAGCTCCAACATTTTAACCCCCACTTGGACCTCGGATCAAGACTTACGGTTAGCGGGTACAGTATTTTGAGGTGCTAACGGCGCCACAGCTGGTGCTTGAGCAAAGTACGCCACATTTTTGTTTTTGCATGTTGGTTAGTGGATCGATCGCATGTGCAAGAATCCATCATTGCAAACAGGCGCAGCATCAATTCTACAATGGGCGGTCCAAATCTAGAAATCTTCAAAGTGAGTTGACTACGTTTCTCTAGCGCAAACTGGACTAACATCTACAGTTCGGGATGTACATCCTCTTCCCCATCGGCATCATGTACTATTTCGGAACGAACTTGGACAAGCGATTCTCAGTTCCCGGCTTCTGGCCAAGTCCTGAGCAGACACACAAGATACCTTTTGAAAAAGAGGAGATCGCTACAGAATTGGCACGGCTGAAGGCTAAGAGACTGGAACTGCGGAGAAAGAGATTGGAAGAGGAATCACAAGCCAGAGAGCAGTACAAAGAATGAGAGATTCAACGCTTCAATTTCTGCATAGCGTGGGCGTTATAGGCAATAGGTTGGCTCTTCTCAAGCTCTAAGGCATTGCGACGACGTAGATATCCTACCATTCGAACGACGAGACTGAGATCAAACGTTCTCCACACGCCAAATCGTCGATTCATCACATTAGTTGGATTATTCGCATCAGGAATGCATAACAATGGCTTGTACAATACTGTGTTCTAGGGGATTTGTCATGCAAAAACTCGGCTCTGCAGTTGTTCCCAAACGTCCTCTGACGTATTTCCTTTGGTAGCATTGATATAGACACCTTGCACAGTGGTGTCTTCCTTCAGCTTCTCAAGCATGGTGATGAGATTCTCTGCCGTATCTGCAGAATCTAGATCCGCTTCCGTATTGGGATCCCAAATTATTTCCGAAGATTCAACCTCTAATCCAAATTCGCTCATTAATTTGTCTGAGATGGTTTTGGTTGCACTCGGCTCCGTATATACGACGAGTGCCCCTTCAGCTGCCTCTTTGATGTCCATGGCGCCAGCCTCCAGCGCTGTCTCAAGGATTTCATCTATACCAACACCTTCTTTTGCTTTGAAGAAAATTTGTCCTTTCTTATCAAACAGATAACTTGTGGGAGTGATTTGTCCACCGTGCTGTTTGATGATCAGTCGTAACTCAGTCAGTGTTCGCGCCTTGTTGTCCGTTTGCGAATCGACGACCACTGCAATCGATGGTGGCACCATTGCCTCAATCACTACCGATTCTAGCTTCGCTCCTGAAGGGGAGATGCCTTGTCCTCGTGCAATTGCGGCCTCAATTGACGCTTTGGGGAATCCGTCCTTCTTTGCGCGGGAGATTGCAAGGGCAAGACGAGGGTTGCTGTTAGGATCTGATCCAGACACTGCGGGAGAGTTAGAGTGCGGTCAGAGTGAGAGATTCGAATTGATAGAACATTTTGAAGCCATAGTTAACTCATGGGCATACACAGAGCGTTGCTTATTTCTTCCCATATCATTCTTTGCCTTGTCATGACGGATCTTTGACCACCGATTGTGACCAGATTGAGATGCGGCAAGCTTCGAGAAGCTTCGCGCAGGTCTGAGATATGTACATTGATAACATGTGTACGAATTCTTGCGCACAGAGGCAAAAGAAAACCGAGAAACGTTTTGGAGCATTGCTCGTCGAAGCTAAAGTGAACTTCGCGGATGAAGCTCAACTTTCTGGAATCGAGGCGTCCGAGGTTTTCCCGACGATGAATTAAATGCGGAAAACCTCCGGAGCCTGCCATTTTGTACATGCGGGACTCCTGCAATGGTTGGATCACATGGATATTGGGCAGATTCATGCCCATGAATGAACGCTATATTTCCTAAGCTTCGTTTCGATTGTACATCTACTTCCTCCCAATATGGCCGACTCAGAAGCTTCTCCGTCGACGAACAACTCCGGTCAACGTCCTGAGCTGGATATTCAGAAGCTCCATAGCCTTCCGTCCGAACAGCAGGAGCTCTATCTCCTCACCTTTACCGCCGACCTTTGTGCCTTCGTTACTGATCTCGATGCGGCCGGGGCAACAGCTCATCAACTTTACGTCAAAAGGGAGGTCATAAAGATTGTTGGACTCGGTTCTCCAGCTCCAACCCGCGTCATCCGAAACAACCTTGGGCGATGTTTGGCAGGAATATTCGGTAAAGGCGATCGAAAGCTGTTATTTGAATCGATCAACGACTTGACTGCGTTACTGAACGCCGGCAAAGAGAAGGACTTGCATACAAAACATGCCGCTGCGCATTGCCTAGGTGCCACATACCTCGCTGCAGGTGACAGCGCTATCAATCTCTCTGCACTTGCCTGTTCCAGTTTGTTGCGATTTCTGAAAACACTTCAGAATCATGCCGGTGTCCGCGGTGCTACCTTCAAGGCGCTGGGGAATATTTATGGCGGGATCGGAGCGTCAGCAGACGAAGCCATTGCTAGAGATGTGTGGAAACAGGCTAGAAATGCTGCATATGGTGACAAATCTTACTTCGTACAACGGACGGCGTGCATTTGCTTAGAGCAAATGGTCTTGTATACTCCTTTTTTCGACAACTCCAACGACTACGAGAAGCTCCAGAATGCGCTATGGAAAGCTTTCGAAAGCCAGTCAATCCCGGTACGACATGCAGCTGCATCATGTTTCAGCTGCATACTCGTGAAGGCACATGCTGATGATCCAACCAAAGATGCAATACCGCGACTCAAGAAACCGAAGAAAACCGGCAAAAAGCAAGATTCGACAGATGCTGAAGATGGGGAGATTGAACGCTCAGGCTCTCCAGCTCCCGAAAAACCGGCAACTCTACTCTCATTCAGCCTACCAGACTTATTGAGACAGTTGTCTCAACATTATTGTCGTCCTGCAACGTCAAACCGTGGCCGTGCCACCCTTGCGCTTTGCTATGTTAAAGTCCTCAAACGTCTAGGTGAGGCAATTGTTGAGCGAAAATATGGAGACATCGCGAAACATCTTTTCTTCGAGCTACTCTATTACCCGAGTGTAACTCACAACAGATACCGACTTCTGATCACAAGACGATTCGTTCAGATCATTCTTGAGGACGTTATCGGTGGAGAAATCCTAGGACAGTCTGCTCAACTGAGCGCCGCGAAATTCCTCATCAATGATATTCTCAAAGACTACCCTCCGGCACTGAAAGAACGGCCAGAGCCTCCGAAGCAGGTTTTGACTGTGGTCCTTAGCGCTCTTGCGTCTCTAATTCAAAGGCTTGGAGCAGCTACAAACAGCATTGCGGAGTCATGTCGAGAAGCTCTCTTACAAGTCCTTACGCATCCTAGCTATATTGTTCAAGTTCATACGTCGCATTGCTTGAGGGCTTTCGTTCTGGCTTGTCCTCAGCAACTTTTGCCAACTCTTACCATCTGCATGAACAGCGTCAATCGAGAACTTGGGCACCTGACCGGCCCGCGACACTTGCCGCGACGATGTACAGGCTATGCGAATGGATTGGCTGCCACCCTGAGTACAGCAAGGGAGCAACCCTTGTACGGATCCGTTGATATCTATTCTAGAATTCTCTCTCAAGCCACAACTCTTCTGAAGTCCAGTGGAAGTTCGGACTTGAAGGTCTCCAGCACTCAAATCCAAGTGGCATGGATTCTTCTTGGAGGTTTGATGAGCCTTGGCTCAAACTTCGTGAAAATCCATTTGTCACAACTGTTGCTACTATGGAAGAATGCTCTTCCAAAGCCTCCGAACAAGGATAACATGTCTGGCCGGAATTTGCTTGAACTTAGCTTTCTCGTGCATGTACGAGAGTGCGCATTGGGGGCTATGTTGACCTTCCTTGAATACAATAGCAGGCTCTTGACAAACGATGTGACCAAGAGATTGGCAGCTATGTTACACAACACCATAGCATTTCTTAGCAGCTTGCCTGCGAAGAAAATCTCCGAAGATATGGCTCACAGACTCTCACCGGCGTTACAACTTCACGATTACGATACCATGGTTCGACGTCGTGTCTTCCAGTGCTACAACAGACTCATTGCAGATAGCCCTCAAGAGAGTCGAGAGGCATTAATGCAATCGAATTTCTTGTCGTTGGCGGCAACTTGCTTTGCAGATCCAAGCAATTACGGTCTGAATTCACTGAGTGCATCGATTGCGAGCTCTGCAGGTAATTTCGAGAGCATCTGGGACGTCGGTGACAACTACGGCTTTGGCGTCACTGGACTTGTCAATGGCTTTGAAGTAGAACGATTGGCCGATGCACACAACAAAACTGAACGACACTACTGGCTAACCAAAACTGGTCTGGAAGACCTCATAGATGAGACAGTAGGTCAACAATTACGTCCGACATGTTTACGCCGAACTAACATTAAAGAAGATCTCACGACCTGCTTGTGGGGCTCGTGAGCACGATTCCATTGCCCTGTATAGACATTCAGCCTTCGGTGGTGGGAAACTACCCGATCCTCCAGCAACTGAAGTAGTGAATGCAGCCATTCAGTTGTTCGCTGTAGCATTTCCTCTCCAAACAGCTAGGATCCAGGAAAGTATCATTGAACAACTCACATCATTCCTCGCGGACGGAAACCTGCAGCGCGATCCTGCTCGAAGAGCTGCAATCACCATTAACGTAGTCACCGCTCTTCTTAATGCCTTCAAAGTCGCTGCTAAGGAAACAACTCTTCCTCATGGAGACTTAAGGAGTGAAGCGGTTCTGAAAGCCACCCGAGATCTCTTGCAAGTATGCTAGGTCAACTTTCATAGGTTCATCACAGCGCTGACTCTCTGTTAGAGCTTCATTGGGAATACCGACCAATATGTGCGCTTCATCGCCGCGCAGGGCCTAGGTCGGCTTTGTAAAGTATCTAACAACCACTCCTTCACTACGAAAGAAGTCGACGAGCTTGTCAATCATATTGTGTCAAACCGCGATCCGAATGTTCGATCTGGCTGTGCTCTAGCTCTAGGCAACATTTATGAACAACTTGGAGAGATGTCAGCCGGTTTCCACCTGAAAAAGATTCTAGGCATTTTGAATTCATTGAGCAGTGATGCACACCCTACTGTACACTTTTGGGCGTTGGAGAGCATTGGCCGCGTCGCAGATTCGGCAAGTCTCAACTTTGCACCGTTTGTGAGCAGTTCACTTGGTATGCTCGCACAGCTCTACGCATCAGACTCCCACAACGAAGAGTCTCCATCCTTCGCTTCTTCCAACTTAGAGGTGGGACTGAGTACTCCAGCCGTCATTGCAAAGTGCATTGATAGCATCATAAATGTGCTTGGTCCAGATCTTCAAGACGCGGCAAAGCCACGAGATCTCATCATGACCCTTGTGGACCAGTTCCAGCTGGAGGATGACGATCTCGTCCGCCTTCAGAGCTTAAGGTGCCAAGAGCATCTTTACGTCTATACACCTGGCCATATTCGACTGGCATCCTATGTCAAAGCCTTACAGAGATACCTTCAATCTGATCTTCCTTATATCCGCTCGCTGGCAGTGGATGGCATGCATAATCTCATGAGGAAAAATGCCGACGAAGTGATTCGGATGGCGGATCCTGGGCTCGAAGAGCAACTCTGGCTTCTAATTGACAGAATGCCGGAAGATCGAGTGACGCGAGGCATCATGCATAATTGGCTTCACCAATCAGGCCTGCATGATACCACGGAGTGGATTCAAAGATGCAATATGGTCCTTACAAAAGTTACTATGAAAGCCGATGTCAAGCCAACAACTCCAGTTCCGAAAACGACTACCGCGGCACCAGATCTGCAAGATGAAGAAGTTGCTGGCTTTGCAGCCGCATCGGGGACTGCGGTTGAAGACGAGGCTTCGACAGCAAGTTCTGCTCAAGAATTGTTAAAGTGGCAAACCCGTACCTTCGCCATGGACCTCCTAAGCGAGCTTATCTCTATGATTGCTCGAGATGTTATTCAACATGAAGAGAGCGCTGCAGAAGCAGCATTGCAGAACAAGGTCTCTGATGTTGTCCGCATCGCATTTTCAGCATCTACTGCCGGAGTAGTGGCACTGAGGATCAAAGGACTCCGCATAGTGGACCAAATTCTGAAGCTTTTCGGCAGGACACCTGACCCTGATTTCGTGGAAGCTTTGTTGTTGGAACAATATCAGGCCCAAATCAGTTCGGCCTTGACACCAGCATTCGCCTCCGATTCTTCCCCTGAACTTGCAGCAGAAGCCGTCAATGTCTGTGCTACTTTCATCGCCACAGGCATAGTAACGGATGTTGAACGGATGGGGCGTATCCTCAAGTTGCTCGTATCCTCGCTGGAGACCTTCGCGGCTGAATCCGATTCAGCATCCATTGGAGACTTGAAAGGACTCGGTTCCAATGCAATCGTTATGGTCAAAATGTCCGTCTTCTCCGCCTGGGCAGAATTACAGATCGCAAGCAGTGATCAGAAATATCTTATCGATGTCCTTAAACCACATCTCGCAGGACTTACTCCATTGTGGCTCGCTTCTTTGAAAGAGTATGCTCGTTTACGATTCGAGCCAGACATCTCAACAACGACCGGTGCAGCACCACTTTCTGGTAACCTCGACTCCATCTATTCTGCCTTGAACCGGGAGACACTCCTCCAGTTTTACCAGTCGTCTTGGCTCCACTTGGTTGAAGCAATTGCAAGCTTGATCGACGACGACAGCGAATTTGTGTTCGATGCCTTAGAAGGTCGCGAATCACCTGAAGTCAACGGAGAAGGAAGAACGTCCACCGACATCAATTACCGAGACGAACCGGTGGCATTCTTTTTTGTCCTTTTCGGTCTTGCCTTCGAAGCACTTGTCAACCGCTCCGGAGACTCTCGCACAGGTGGTGATCATACCTTGGATATCCTTCAGGCTCTGAAAAAGATTCTTCGTCCTTCAGTATCCGGACCAGCCATCTATCAAGAAGTCGTCTTCTCAGAAACCATGGATATGCTGGATCGACTTGTTCTCACTGAAAGTTTGAATGTTCAATCAGTCATCGTCGAGATTGCCCGCAACCTCTGCCTTGGCCATCCATCCGCACGAAAAGCAGAATACGGTTCAGAAGACGAAGATCGCCTTTCAGAAGACATCGACCAGCTTTTCGAGTTGACGCGTATTATCGTTCTAGTCGTTGCTGGACTAGTTCCTAACTTGACCGAAGACAAATCGCGCGTGCAACACGAAATGAACGATGAGGCCATTGCATTACTTACCCTTTCCATCAACGCACTTGTAGACGCATCCGCCGTCTTTCCATCTGTCATCAAAACCGATCTTCACGCTTGTATTATCCATATCTTCGCCACTATTCTTGGAACACCTTCGTGTCAAGAAGTTGTGGTTGCACAGACCCTTCCAATCTTCAAGAAGTTCATCAACAGCATACTTCCTACCGACCAACAGCCGCAAGAGGAAACTCGGGATCAATTGCGTGGTGCGTTGACACGTTGTTTAGGTATACTCAAGCAAGCCCAGCAACGCGAGTTTGAAGCAGCAGTTCAGTGTGAAAAGAATGCTCTCCTTGCTTGCACCATTTTACTTAGCACGGCATCCCCGGCATTCGATCCCAACGATATTCTCATTCTACGCTTCGCGGAGGAGCTTGTAGACTGCCTCGACAGTCGATTTCCCACCAAGACCGCGGCAAATTGTGGCCGATCGCTGCTTTTGACACCCAAGCGGAGTCCAGCCGATGATGCTGTTGCCACTGCGTTACTTCCTCATCTCATTACATTTCTTGTCAACCCTTCGGATATCGAAGGTTTGGAAGAGAGTCGAACAATCATTGCAAGGGCACTTGTGGAGTTTGCTCTCTCGTTCACGGCAACGCCAGCAAAAACTTCAATAGCCTTGGCTTTGGTTGTTCCTGCACTACTCGCGCGGGCGTCGAAGGAGGGCAAGGATACATATAAGGAGACTGCTACTCGACTCCTTGAACTCGCCGCCGGTGTACCAGAGGCGTTCCGCGTGGTTGTTGCAAACCTTCTGCCTGACGAGAAGTCTCTTCTTGAGGAAGTCCTTCGGGAAGGTGGAGTTGGGAAACGCGAAGGTGCAAAATCTACTACTGCAGAGCCCACGATTGCTCTCAAGATGGACTTCGGCATAGGCGGAAAGCCCGACTCGTGGAAGGCTCAATACACCAAGAACGATGAGCAGCGAGAGGAGGAGGACGACGACAACGATAACGATGAGTAAATATTTGTAAAGAATGGAAGATACATCAGCAAAAAATGGTTTACTTCCAGAACGCCATCACTTTTACGCTATGATTCTTTGCTCCTTAAGAGAAAACGACCGTCTTGTGTATTTCTCTTCGCCAACAGCACCTTCAATGATTTGCATGCATTAAACGACACTAGTATGTCTTATCGCCCCATCCTTGACCTGTCTTGATACCTATTTCACTGCTGCCAACTATAACACCATCCATACCTTTCTCAGACCTAGTTACAACGCTCTGGCTTGCTCCACCATCCTTCCCAAAACTTGCATCGCTCTCACTTCCCACCCTGCTTACTGCGTCATCCTCGCCCTTGATGAAAGCCACGGGATTGGAGACAAAGCGGAAGAACCACGGCAAGGTGCCTGAAGGCTTCCACGTCCAGTACTCACGGTGGTCCTCGTCGGCCGGCACGACATGGCCGCCGGTCAGGAGCTTGGTCAAGTATAACAGCGAGTTAAGCGCAACGTACGTCATAATGCCGGCGATCAGGCCGTACGCGACCGAGTATGAGAACGGCATGAACAACAGCGTCACGAAGGCCGGCACCGCGTCGCCAATGTATCTCCAGTTGATCAGATTAACCTGCCGCATCATCATGCACCCGACGATAATTAGTGTGCAGCCCGTGGCCCACGGCGGTATCGACGCGAAGATGGGTGAGAAAAAGATAGAAATGATGAAGCAGAGGCCGGTAGTCATTGCTGTTAGGCCGGTCCTGCCGCCTTCAGCAATGCCGGCGCCCGATTCGATGAAAGCCGTCACGGGTGAAGTACCAAACAGCGCGCCGATGGAAATGCAGAATGCGTCCGTGCAATATGCCAATGTGCTTCGTGGGAATGCACCAGTCTTTTGATCGACGGCGCCAGAAAAGCGGGCCATCGAGTAAAGAGTTGCTGTGCAGTCAATGATATCGACATACAAGAACGTGAACAGTGCTAGAGCGAACTGTGACGGTGCTTTTAACACATTCCAGTCGACCGCATTGAGAGTGTGCTGGATAGGATGCGCCGTGACAACTTTCTTGAAGAAGTCGAATAGTTGATCGCCGTCCTCTGTGTGTGGAAAATAAGTCCATGGCACGCTTCGCGGCCACGAAATGATAGAAACCAGAGCAATGCCGATGATAATGGCCGACTTAAATTTGTACGACATGAGGTAGACAGTGACAATACCGCCGAGGAAAATGCCGATCCACATCTGCGGATTGCGCATGATGTGCGAATTACAAACTCCAGTAACCGAGTCCAGGTATTCAGGTTGACAGCCAGCAAGCTCAAGTGGAGTGGCAGTAGCACCACCTACCACAGCTCCAATTCCTGCACCGTATGATAGGCCGATGATAGAGAGGAAGAGCCCGATGCCACATCCACTAGCGACTTTGATGGAGGTTGGAAGGATACGAACGAGCCATTGTCTCATACCGAGAAGAGCGAGGAAGATGAAGATGAATCCCTCGATGAAGACAGCAGCAAGAGCACTTCCGTATGATAGATGGCCAGTGCCATGGAAACCTACGACTTGATAGGCGAAGTATGCGTTTAGGCCCATACCCGGAGCAAGAGCAACAGGCATATTGGTGATAAGACCGAATAGAAAGGACGCCAGACCGGCTATTGCAGCAGTACTAGTGATCAGGTCACGCTTGACCTCCAATAGACATTGATTGTAGTTTGGATCTGTCAAGCAGGTAGGATCCTGTGCGTTTGTGCAGACGCACGTTGCTCCAGAGTCGGAAATGATGCTCGCGTTGACCGAAATGATGTATGCCATGGTGAAGAAGGTAGTCAATCCAGCTCGCAACTCCGTCAAGAATCGAGTATTCTTGATCTCTTGTTCGTGGCCACTCCCGTCCAGTCGAAAAGTTCGACCAATGATGGAGCGACCAACAGTGTCATCGACCTTGTTGATGGCCTGCCGAAGGATATCCATAATGAGTGGAGTTACGCAGTGGTCAGTGAAAAGGACAGTGAAGGGTAGAATGAATACTCGGAGAGATACTCAGAAGGAATGGCCTTTGCTTACTGGGTAGAGAAGAGCGAAGACCATTAGTATAAGTGCGAGCAACAGGGGAGAGTACAGTGAAGACGAAAGGTCAGCTAATGCGAATGGGTTCGCAACGGAAAAAGAACTGTTGATCGAAAATCTGGTAAAGGACCCATTGACAGGATGGAGGGAAAGATGAAGCCAATAATCGATTTCGCAAGCCATACTATGTACTACATGGTCCCCACAGGTCGCCGTACGAAGTGATTGGGCGAAGAGACGTCGAGAACCGGCGTCGTTTGCAGTGTGATGTCAAATCCGTCATGACAATCGACAGACTCTGAGAGGAAAAAAGCATACAACGCCAACGAAGCCGGTTGAAGCCAGCGAAGCCAGCGGAGCCAGTGAAGCCACACCACGCCATTTGAGTTGAAAAAGGCCCACATTGGGGGACCCGCACGCGCAGCTGCCACGCGATAACCGAGGGGCCATCTCAGTGGGAAGATCTCGGCTCCGGCGAGAGATTGGGCAATTAGAAGCGTCCAGGGGAAAAGAAAATGGCCCACGATCTAGATCTAAGCCCTGTCGCTTGACCTCCTCGCACCTTGTAATACGAGCTTTGACTCGGGACCTGCTGCATGCATGTTCCATCTCCTGTCAGCGGTAAGGTCAGGCACGGTCATGCAGTGCTCCGCAGTTGGCACGTCAAGCCCTGCAACGCCATGACTGAGAGTCCAAACATCTAGTTCGCTATCAACTACGATAGGCTTTCAGCAAAACTGACCCCGCAGCCGACCGTCACCCCTCTACCGTTTTCACGCCCGGGTGCCCTCCACTTCTCGTGCCGGCTTTGATTGCCCTGGAATGGAGCCGTCGCTTGCGGAAACCACACAATGCCAAGTCGCTGGGCACATGAGGTCGCAGGATCGGATTCACGCAGGGGTACACCAGTAGTTCCATGGTACGGCTTCGCGGCGCGACCGGCGATCCCGTTCCACTGTCTTACTGTGTTTCCTGTTTCCCACCAGGATTCTACCGCCACTTGAAATTTCTGCACGCATCCCATCTCTATGGACCCAATTCCCCCTACGCACTGTCTGCTGTAAGGCGTCAGCTGCGAAGGGAGATACGAGGCGCTTCAAGTGATGGCATTGACCCTGGATCCCTTGCTACGCTCATCACCATCATTGAAGTGAGCGTGCCTGTTGTTAATGCATGTCCCAACCATCATTCGTGGCTTGACTCGTTTGGATGCTCGATTTCGCTAACGCCGAGGCCAGGGAGGGGGCAAACCCATAGTCATTTAGTTCTCGTAGGCTTTTCGCTCATTAGCCTTTCTAAATGGTTCTTTGTCGGCTGGTGAATTGACTACGACGCAGATTTGACGAGTATCAGACCATACTGAGGCAGCCACAATTGCAAGACGCGAAGAACCATCGCGGCTTTTACCCTGCAGGTGATTAGAGTGGAGCCAATACCTGTCCTTCGACGCCAAAGTGTACCAGATCTGATCCCTATTTCCTAAGCGCAGCTGTCATTTCTAGGGTTGCACCACACTACATTTGCTCTGATCAGTGCGTCTCTATCGATTAATCGGGCTGCTAATTAGTTCGCTTTCTCAAATGGTGGAGTAGTCGCCGAACCATCGTGGCGCTCTGATTCTATCCTTCATACCTTTGCCAACACCAACTATGTATTCCTAGCAGTTCGCCGTCAAGCCAAATCGCATGATTCGCCAATTTGGAGTTATCAGAAAAGGACCACGGAATCACAAAGCTTTGGTTTTCATCGATTTTTCGCCTTCATTGCACGGGAAGTTCTCAAAGCAATGTTCAGCGCTGATTTGTCTTGGACCGACGGCACCGTCGAGAAAGTCGGAGAGCGGAAGAAACGGAAAGAACGTGAACGTGTAAACTCCATCAGCGGCTCTAGTTTTTCTTCCAGTGGCCAGCAGCGGAAATCATCTTCGAAGAGGGTTTCTATTAGCGACGCATCTTCTTTATCCAGCGCGACAGGCTCCATCAGCAACCCAACTTTGAGCAGAATAGCAAGTCTAAGGAAAAGAACTGCATCTCCTGCGGACTCAGCGAAACTACTACGCGACCCTTTCAAGGAGCATCCCATTGTGCGACCCTTCGTGCAGTCTCCCGTTTCTCGAAGAAGTCCAAGTCTGGATAATGGCTTGAGTCCATGGGTACCATACACGGAGCTAGATGGAGACATTCCTGGCGACAACGAATCTACTCTCAGCACGCTGAGTACTTTTAATTCACCTCTACCTTCTGATAGATCATCGAGTCGCTCAGAATTTGGTCATCATTGGTCTATCTCAGCGAACAATGACGCTTATACCTTCTGGTCATCTTACCAACAAACTGCCGAGAAAATGATTGCACTGAAAGCAAGTCGGCCGGGAACATATTCATCAAACACCAGCAGTTTGAAGGTGTGTATAGTTGTAGCCGTACTCTGAAATGCCGCTAACTGTTTAGGTCTGCTTGTCTGAAGCTCCGGCAGAGGAAGAAGAGAAAGGAGGTGATGTGGTTGAACATCCCATACTTGGCAAGGACGGAAATCTTGCATGGCCAAACCAAATGGATATCCAGGCCATGGGTGACTTCTACCTATCGCCAACTCGTGTTGAGGATTTATCTGCAATATTGCAAACAGTAACTATTACTGTGAGCACAGATCCAATGGTGGAAGGCGAAACGCTTCTGCCAACTCCTACGACGAAGAAGGACAATCTATCGCCCTATCCTACAAGTTCCGATCAAAAATCTCAGTGGCAGGCGCCAAGCGAATGGGAGATTGCTCGAGACGATAAAGAAAGTCCGGGGAGTGACTTAGACAGTACACAAGACAAGACTCCTATGGCATCGCCCAAGCTTCCAGCTAAACGAATTTTATCAAACGATTCCACAACCTTGACTGCAGAAGCAGCAAGTCGATTCCAAGAATTCGTACGACAGATAGAGGAGCGCGGACTAAACGTACTCTTGGATCGGTTGAGAGAAGACTGGTCTGACGCGTTTATTGATGCGTCTGACAAGGAGGAACTCACGTTGGAGAAGCACCTCTGGGCGCTGACTGCCCTCCAACTAGATTGTATCGCAGATCAGTTCTCAAGAGTAGGCATGACGCGTTGTTTAATTCCAGGTACACCATTACCTCCAGTTCTGCAAGCCGGAAAACGTAGAAAGATTTTGGAGCTCGACGGCGCAATTGGTACGTATAATCATAGTCTTACCACCTCTTTGGCCTCAATTCGACTCCATTTGACTTTTGCTGACGTCTACATAGGTGAAATTTATCAACTTTCGGCCATGTATCCAGACTCGAAAATCGACCATTTGCTTTCTCATTCTACAAAATCGAAGGTTACAATCCCATCTCAAGCGAGACAAAAATCGCTAAAGACCGCCGCACCAACAACATCACCATTCCTCCCTCTTCCCTACGCCTCCTCATCCATGCATCACATCCGCTCTTCGCGCCTCGCAACTCTAATCCCATCATCACAAATACCACAACTGCTGGCAGAATGCCACCGGGTACTGAAGCCAGGCGGGGTGCTGGAGCTACGAGTCATGGATGCGGCACCGCAACGACAATGCTTGGGCCCAAACCTAGCCGCATGGCTGGAAGAAAGACTGCTGGTGGGGCTGGAGGCCAAGTTCCGGTGCTCGCGGCCGCTGGCACTCGTCCCGCAGTGGGCTAAGCAAGCCGGCTTCGTGCCCATGGCCTCCACCGTCCATGAGTTCGAGCGGCCAGATAGCTTGAAGAGGAGCGGTGTCGTGCGCTGCTTGAGACTTCCTGCCGCCATGGGGCGTGCGCCGCTGGTCGAGAGGACCGGCGTTTTGGTCGAGCTTGGCTTGCTGCTGAGTAGAACCCTGTGGAAGGATACGTGGGGATCTTACGTCGCGGATGTTGAAGGCGATTCGCGATGGTGGTGGGATTCGGATATGATACTCAGCGAGTGTGCGGATTGGGGCACAGTGTTTGAGGTTGCTACGCTAGTTGTTGTCAAGGAAGGTTGATTGCCATTCCTGTTGTATTCTTTTCAAATATCTCCTTCCATTGTAGTTGATAATACTACTTGTCACCATGTCTAGCGTCGCATTATCATCCTTCGCGTCGTTCATCAGATGTCCGCCTCCGTCATGATTCACGACAAGCATTATCACCATCTAGAAGACTACCTGCCAGCTACATATCAATTGGGACGTTGAATCATGGTAAGTCTAGGGTTTCCTTCGAGCAACGACAGTTCGACTCTCACACAGAGCCAGCGTCTCATGAGTGATCATCTGCATATTCAACAGCTGTCCGACATGAGTTCTCGAGCTACAGGCCTTGCCCTAATCCTGCGTGCAATTCTTGCCAATCCCCGCCATCTGCACGGAGCAGCAGATCATCGAGCTAAAAACTGGCGCTCCCGAGTCAGCGAACCGCTAGAGGGGGGAGTGGAGACACCGTCAGTGTCGATCACAAACCGTTCCTTTGCATTGAAACGAGATCCCGTTTGCCGCACGAAGCGAAGTAGTTCAAATAGATGCATATGGCCGTGGTAAATCATCCACGGTCGTCTTGTTGGGCGCAAGTGTCTCTGCAAGCAGAAACTTCAACCTTTCAGGAGCCCGGTGCAGCCACAGTTACACGGTTTACTGTCATGGCCTTCCACGACTCAGTCGCCAAAAGGTTCCGAAGACACAAGGGTAGGTAGATCGGGCGAAGCTGTAGGCGGGGTCCATAGGATCTCAAATCGAATCGAGCCCATTTACACTTTTCTACGAACCATTCAGGTTCCTACTTGATACTGACTGAAGTGGAGCAGATAACGCCGACATTCATGGTAGCAAGCCCATGGCGACTGGCAGCAATAGTTCACTTCTGTTACGATGTCCATTCGCCCTCAACAGACATTTGGTGTGCAGTCGTGTGAGTCTCTATCTCAGCTGTACTCAGCTTTCCGTACGACAGTAGCCCAACGGGAGGTGGTGACACATGTGTCAAAGGGGCAGCTCCGCACCTGTGACCACGCACTCTCAGCTCATGTACGATAGCACAAGTCCATCGGTAATTCTTCTACAGACTTATAGCTGAAGATGCCTAGATTTGAGCATTCTTCACTGGTCGCCCTAACAGTACATGTCAGCCTTCATGCCCACTTGACTGCGCCCGCGTCAACACAGGACGAAGTTCCTGCGAGGTACCGAAGGTTTGATGCAGATCACGATCGCTATTGACATATTCTATACATCTTCAGTGCGTCAAATGGTGGTTAGTTGTGGTACAAACGTCGAAGGGCTCCTTCGAGGTGCTGCGCGAGTTCACCGTGCGGTACGCAGATGCTGTAAGAATTGTGTTTGGAAATCTCCCCTATGCGGGCTAAAAGGATAGGATGATCTGAATTAGATTCGGATCATTGCAGGCACAGTACTTACAGCCGTTACAGATGCATTGCGATGATCAAACCGACGGATGAGTATGGTACCTGCGTGTTGAAAGTAAGGCATCGTTCGAGGAGGAAGAGACTTCCAGAGTCGGCATTTCAAGTGGACGATTCTTGAAGCAAAGCTCGAGATCTTCGTCTGGTCTCTATTTTGGCATCGGGAGCGGCCAGATATTGCAAATCCAAACCCCGCATCACTTTTCAAGCACAATGTCCGAGGCTCGGTTCGAGATCCGATTTCAATCTTTTTTGAAGTTTGATTGTTCTGACGGTAAATACAATTGGCTCAGCCTTGTCAGAAACTAAAATAGGCGGGGCCACCCCTTACAAGACAAGTGCTGCTGCCTGCGCGATGTGTCGACCGTATCCGCGCATTGGATCAATCTACCTGCAAGAGTCGAGTTTCCTAGTCCAGCCTCAAAGATGGTCTGATTTCTTTTTTCGGCGACCGGTGAAGTGCCGCGACTGGTGAAGTGCCACGACCGCTAAAGTGCTGCGACCGGCAAAGTGCTAGTGGCTCCCACGTCCAGTAGTATTTGATACTAAAGGCACGCAATGCAACTTATCTTTCCACTTACATTTGCTTTCGTAATAAGTTATGCCTTCTCCGCTGAAGCACTATCTTCAGCCTCATGGCACCACCACGCGTTGTTGAACGCCAAGCATGCACCTTTGCGAAGAAGGAGGAGGCGAAAATGGAGGTTAAATAGTGTTGGGCTCCAATTCTCTTGACAGAAACACGCTCTGAACTCAAAATGGGTTCTGTTCTTCTTCGGTCGTATTCATGTCGGGCGTTCAACATGCTGCCCTCCCTCAATGATGCCAATACCGAATTCAAAGAACGCAAGGGTGCCGAAGTCATGAACTCTGTCCTGGCCGGCATCTTTGTCAAGCATAACGTTGAATCTCACTATGGCGTTCAGCTTCTCCATCGGCATTTCAGGCTCGACAACGACGAACGGCTTGTTGACGTGGGCACCGCATCAGTCCCTTGGTCCAGCGTCGGATCCGAGGCCCTGGACTCGCGCGTTGTCCCAGTGTCATGGGCGTTCGAGGGCGACTCATACTACCCCTACGAATTCAAATTCGTTCCTCCAACGCTGGCAAGCGGATCCCAGGAGCTCCAGGGGCCCACCATGCAGGAGCCTTTCTTGGTCGAATTCAATGAGGCACTGAAGGCTCACCACTTGCAAGGCGTTTTGGGAATTCGCTCTTTGAAGGACAACCTCAATAAGCCGGAGCTGGAGATCACCAACGGCCGAAGCAACATCACCTTCCCATATGATCCTGATGGCGCCGAGTCCGATAAAGCTATTGAGGCGTCATGGGGGTTTGAAGGCTCTGGCGGCCCTACCGTACTGACGCAGTGCTCCGCCTATTGCTCACCGTGCTCCGGGGATAATCATAACTATTACCACGACGTATGTGCAACATCGAATATCGGGTTTCTTTCATGCTAATGGAATTTTAGCGTTACCAAGACCCTGATCCTAACGGCTGCATAGTCCAGTAGTAACCATTGGCCGCGTGGAAATCTCGGATCATGTCATTGAGCCGATGCTCCCGTCCAACCCGAGGCAGCCCCTAAGAGAATGGGAGTAGACAACAGATATCATTTCGAACATTCCCTTACATGTTGAGAAGAGAGGAATATGGATTGACATGCATCCTCCAGTTTAAATAGCCGTTCGTCTGTCACTCATTTGGTTTCCATCCGTTTGTCTTTCATTTCATCCAGTTGTACTTGTTGGATCAATGGCAGCAACTGTGGCATCGATCAACAACATTGGCGTTGAGCGCGGACTACAGTACGATCTACCCTTGCTTGGCACCCCCTTTCTGTCAGCAATACTGTCATTACCTTTGTCTCCTTTGTCATGTACATAGAAAAGAAGAACAACACAGCAATCGAATACCGTCACCGTCAGAACACAGATGTTTACTGACCGACAGTCCGATTCAACGTTAGATTTCAGCCCGGGCATGTGTATATCCAAACAGTACTTCATTTGATTTCCGTCCGCTTTTCATTCCGTCCGTTTGTCTTTCATTTCGTGGTCCCGGTTTATTACACCAGCCTCCTTGAAGAACGAAGAAACTAAAGGCTACCAGGGACCCGCACCCCTGAAAACACCGCCACACTCTGTACCCCCACAACTCTGTCACATATGGATTGTTTTATGACGCAGGCCGAAGTAGATCAGCTGTAAAGCAGCTCTTCACGTGATCCAGTTGATAAAACGGGCACTAGAGCCCAGCCTCCTAGAACACACACAACACACAAGTGATCGAAAAACCGATCACCTCAATGAATACTGCTTCTCCTTATCCACATACAAGTTCAGCACCTCTCAGTGCGTCACCTGGTCTTCCTTCGTAAATAAACGTGACTAAACACGGTACAACCCACGTGACTGTAGGACCGCCACCACAATCGCTTGCGGAGCTGATGCTCAGCTGTGCAGCCTATTCAAAGGAAGTATTGACATTAACAGACATCGTTCCTGCTGTTGGCTCGTACAAATCGTTTGAGCACTGGGCTCTGAAGACAGGTGATCATGCAGCCGTTCCATCCACATCGCCCTGTCCGAGGTGAGCAGGAACAAATAGACAGTGACGAAGCACTTGCTGCTCGTTTGCAAGCAGAGGAGGACCGACGTGGCTCATCGAATTATTCAGGCCAAGGCTCTCAAGCTGCTCCGCAACCCCAAGGTCCGTACCACTCCCAGGGATATCAAGGAAATTTCAATCAAGGCGGTCCCCCGCTTTACCAAGGAGGCCCGCCTCAATCTCAGTGGCAAAGCCCGCCACAACAAGGCTATCAGGGTGGCATGCCGCAAAACTATCAAGGGGTCCCGCAATATCAACAGGGAGGATATCAACAGCAGGGAGGATATCAACAACAGGGAGCATATCAACAACAGGGAGCATATCAATACCAGCAAGGTCCACAGCCTGGGTACCAAGGTGCGCCACCGAACCAACCACAGCCTCACTACCAAGGCGGGCCTCCCCCAACAGCTCACCATCCATACGCGCGAGTACCGCAGCAGCTTCGGCGAAAGTCTCTACTAATAGGCATTAACTACGTGGGAAGCAAAAATGCACTCCGAGGCTGCCATCAAGACGTCACGAACATGGTGCAATTCTTAAGCTACAAGGGTTACTCCAGCGACCCGAAATCCCAAGTAATCATGCGTGACGACCAACAGACGGATCGGCGTGGGCCCTTCTTCCCAACGGGCAAAAATATGCTTGCGGCAATGCATTGGCTAATCTCTGAGCCGAACACGTGCAATTTCCTTCATTACTCTGGACATGGTAGCCAAGTGAAAGACCCGGATGGTGACCGGGACTCAGGCCTCGACGACACAATTGTTCCAGTTGATTTTGAGCAGAATGGCCAGCTTGATAGCGACAAGCTGCACCGCACGCTAGTCTCCGCCTTGGCACCCAACAGCACCCTCTTCGTCATCTTCGACTGCTGCCACAGTGGCTCTGCAATTGAGCTCCCGTATGTCTACCGCAGTGATGCCGATGGCAATGTCAGTCTGATGGACAATGTCAAGACCGGGATGGGTCTATTGCACGAGGCAAGCAGTCTTATCCATGGTGGCTTTTCAATGGATAAGGTCGTAAAGGCGAAAGAACTGTTTGCCGGTGCGAATACATTCTTCAAGCAATTACAGCACAGTGGAGAGCCGCAGGAGGAGGGTGTGGGTGAGGAACACTTTATGGAAGATTGGAAGTCGGAGCACAAATTCGTAACGATGTTCTCCGGCTGCCGTGATGATCAGACAAGCGCGGATGCGAGGATTGAAGGTGCTAGTGTCGGAGCGATGTCATGGGCTTTCTTGGAGACGATGAAGAGAAACCCAAATCCGACGTATTTGAATGTGAGTGCATTTTTTGTGATGTGGTAGGTTCGCTCATCAAACTGACATTGAATGCAGACGTTGCAGCAGACGAGGTCAGTTTTGGGACAGAGCAACTACAAGCAAGTGCCGCAGTTGTCGATCGGGTTTAAAGAATTGGACTTAAATCAGCCGCTGAGGTTCTAGAATGCTGCTTTCTGTGTCTTATGTACACGTAGCCAGAACATTTCAGCCTCGACTTAGTCCAATACACAACCTTGAGTAAGCATTGCAGGACAAGGCTTCCAAAAGATCAGATATCGGTAGGGTCAAAATTTTATTGACAAGACCGATTGCAATTTGAATGGCAAAGCTCATCTTCTAAAATCCGCTTCTAGCAGTGTCGTGGCACAACGACCTCCGTTTCCTTTCAATACTACTCTGACTCTAGAGAGGCTATGCGTTCCGAGGCGTTAGGATGTTTTCGGGGACTTCCTATCCACGAGTTACCTTTCAATTGTTTGATGTGGGTGAATATCTCGTGCTTGAGAGACTTGGCACGCCAAATCCCCAGTTTTCCTTTAGCCGTACGGAGGTAGTCTCTAAGGGGTGGCAAACTGGCAGCCGTGAATCGTCCGATGCGCTCATCGACGGACGGACGACGCTTTATGTGCCAGGAGACCTCTTAACCCTCGTACTTCCCTTAAGAGATTTTGTTACATTCACGACAAAGATATTTCACCTTCTAGCTTCTGCGCAATTACGAATTACCATGAAAGTGCTTGTCACTGGTGCCACCGGTACTATTGGCCGGCATGCTCTGCTTCATGCTCTTCTCCGCCCAGAAATTACATCTGTAGTTGCTCTTTCAAGAAGAGATCTCCCGGCGGACATCTCAAACAACCCGAAGCTCAAAGTTATCATACTGAAAGATTTCAATGACTGGCCGCAAGATATCCTTGAAGAGATAAACGACGCGGATGCAATGATATGGTAATGGCGGAATTCCTAATTTGATGTTGAAATTTAAGTCATTGACATCGCCCAGGGCTCTCGGAACATCTGATAACAATCGTGCTGCTAATCTGGATTATCCTCTGGCATTCCAGAACAGCTTCATCAAAGTCCTTGAACCACGAGCTGGAAAGGCTCCGTTTAGATACATTCATCTGAGCGGCAAGCTCGTTGAACAGGATCAAGATAGGTCTCTGTGGTTCCTGGCGGTACCCAGGAAGACTAAGGCATGGAATATCATACCTGCTATCTACAATATCTAATATATACGCTTAGGGTTTGGCAGAAGTCCGAAGCATAGAAATCGCAAATACTCATAGTAGCATTTGGCAGACTTTCATCGTACGACCTGGAGGTGTCTTCTCAAAAGCTTCCTTTGCTTCTGGAATGGCGATGGCGATCACAGGCAATGAGTGGTTTATAGTCGGAGATGACCTTGGTGCGTTCATGGCAGATTTGGCGATTAAAGGAGAAGAGAAGGAAACTATTATTCTCAATCCTAAGCTGCTAGAGAAAGGTAAAGAACTCGTCCGGGACGGAAAATAGTCTGCTACACATATTCAGACGTTGTCTACTCATCGAAAGTGCCGTAGTCAAAATTCTACTCTAAGAGTATAGTAGCTCATACTCAAACCATGTACTCCGTGCCTTGGATACAGAAGTCGACACTGCCATAGGCAAGTGAGCGTGCGACAAAGCCGAACAGCAGAGGTCATAACGCGAGTAGGACCAATGTAATTTGTTTGTTGGGATTAACGAGAGTTCCAGCTATGAAGTACACTTGGATGAAAACATTTTTCATATTCAGACATCCCGCTTTGGCTCTTTAAGATATAGAAACAAGTATCTCAGCTTTCTGAGGTGTTTGATGCTGGACCAATGCGAACAAGTGTGTATTTGTCAGAAGATCTTCGAGCTGTTATATAGTTAGACCTCCGGGTATCTGCAGGCAAGTCTGCAGATACTACCCGTCCTTTAGGTCTCATAGCGGAGGCGGTGAGAGGTCTACCGTGCCAGTATTGCAAAGATCTACGGGGTAAGCGACGCGATGACAGATGAACTCCCCTTTGCAATACTCTACGTATGATGCTGGTCTAACGCGACCCGACTGAACTCTCCAAAGTTTTACAAGGCCGTATCCTCCAAACACCCTCGCAGAACAAGGTTGCGGTAACGCCCATAAGCTTGCTGCTGAAAACATTGTTCTTCTCAATCGCCTTAAACGGCCAAATCTGTTCCCCAAATAACTCCAATCATAGCAAATCCAAGCAAAATCCATCCTAGCCTCGACGTTCCACACTTGGAGGCGCTCGAATGACTTGATGTAACGTTCTTGCCCGATCCGCAGACGAAGGTGCTAGTCGTATTAGTCTTTGAAAGCTGATCCGCTATGCACTGGCTAACTTCGTCAACAGTGAGGCTGGGATCAGTGACATTGCAGTATTGAAAGCAGTAAGTCGGTAGTTGATTCCAGGAGTAGTTTGCAATGGCGCTGTTACCGCAGCAAGACTTGAGAATCGCTGTCTGATTTCCCCAAGTTCCTAAGGCACAGCTCGGGCTGTCGGTCGGCGGATCTTGCAGGCTGGCGTATTGAGAACAGAAAGTATAGTTCATTTTGGTGCTTCGTCGGTGGTAAGCTCGGAATATGAGATGGAAAGTAGAGCAGAAGCAGAGGAGAGTTCAGGGAATTTGCTGCGACATAATCATGAAGAGTCGTTAATGGAAGAGAAAATTCTGCACCGAAACGCTCTGGAAAGATCCTTGTTTAAAACGCATTGCCGCATGCATTCCTGCCATCCTCCATGTTGGTGGAGGCTGTCCATGAGAAGTCGCGACTACACCCACGTCCAAGGCCTTGGTGTAGAGTAATCGGGCGCCTACCCGCGCTTCATGCCGCTGCCTGAATGGCGAATGGTATATTAGGGAGATAATTTATCGCCGAACGTCAGTGCTCTGCTCTACTATCTCAGAGTTAGCTGCTCAGAGGACCCAGAAGGCTGTCCCAGCAACAAGGCCAATACCAAGGCGTTCAAGCTTTGAAACGAAGTCTCGATTTGTATTCCGTTAACTAGTCTATATCAAGTTCTGATGAACAAATGCGTAAGAAAGTGAGTTGGTCTCTTGGTCGCATCAGATAAATAATTCAAATGCTTGTCTCTCCATTTCTTCAAGGTCTTCGTGTGAAAGTGTTTCCAAATCGTGGACAATAATCTGGTGAACGCTGCATGCCCTATCATTGTGAAGACTGAGGCAGTCGCGCAAGCATGCCGTTAAAATCTCTGCTCGCCGCATATTGCTCAGCCGGCGGTGGATAAGACTTCTTGAGGATTTCTCTCCAAGCTTCTTCTTTGTTATGGTAGGTTCGTCCGGTTCTGACTCGTCCCAAGTCATGTTGAGGTAGATAATTAGACGGTTAAGCACACGTTCCCCCTGACCTGTATGATTTGAGAGCAATAGACCGCCATTTGATGGATTCCACAACTTCAAAATGACATTTACTCGTTGTTTGAAAGGGAGGTCTTCAAACCACTTGCCGAGAATGCTCAACTCTGCAAACTTGAAGCCAGGTAATATAGTGAGTGACCGGTGTCTTCTGTCTTTCAACTCCTCATCTGTGTACTTGAAACCTATCCTCCCTGAGTCACTATTATCTCCATCATCGGTCCCCATTTCGCTATTCATCTCGCTACCTATTTCACCATCTATTTCGCTCTCTGTTTCGCTCTCCGTTTCGCTAGTTTCGGAAGGAGTATACTCGCTCTCATCGTCGGAACTAAATGTTTGATCATTGAAGGCAACATTCTCAGATCCATTGGTATTGCCTTCGTCATCACCACTATAACTCTGGTCATCACTGCTGTAACTCTGGCCTTCGCTGATATAATTCTCGTTATCGATGGTGTTATTGCCTTCTCCCTTACTGTTCTCATCTTCTGTGCCAATAGATTCGGCACTACTGCTGACCGAGGCCGCACTATCGTCAGTGTTTGATCTACCTGCTTGGCGGCTTTGGACAGAGGGCGATGTATGACGGCTCCTCTGGTAGTTCCGAGATGAAGGAGGTGTTGCAGGAAATGTCGAGGCAGGGAGGAATCCATGGCATTGTGGAGTGCTGACTGGGAGTAGTACAGTAGTATCAAGGCTTCGTCTAATCTGTATGATTGCAGCGGCGATTTTTGGTTTCAGAACGCGGGACGACCAAAAGTGCATGCTTTGCACAATATGCTGAAGAACAACAACTCCCCACGTGAGTTCGAGCGAAGTTGACCAGATGCAGGACATCTTCTACGTTTTGTCAATCAGAACCCCGAAGAGACTTCATCCTCAATGCTTACGGTGATTTTTGCTTCAGACGTCTCCCAGCGATAGGTCAGCCAGACCTTGATTCGAGGTCCGATGCATGTGAAAGCAATGATCGGTGACAATGTTTTTGGAATGGCACCATAGGCCCGAACGAGAAGGTGTTCTTGAAGGCTAAGAGCAGCTGATGACGCATTTGCGGCCTGACAGTAACAGTTGTTCACTTCGGCTGGAGAAACCCGAAAGTGCTTCATCTCAACTATGGCCCATGGATAGCACAGTACGTCATGAGCTCTCAGATCATCATCTTTTTTTGTTGTGGTCCACCTTCGCAGCCCCATCGTGGTTGCAGACTGCACCCCGTTTGAAAGAAGTTCCCCAAGTACGTTGAGTGAAAATGATTGAATATACTCATCTCTAATGAAACCTTTAGGTGAGTCCCTTGGAGACGAGATGATTGGAAACCCGTAAGTTAGATCCGGTTTCGGATCTGTACGTCTTTTTATATTGGGATTGGATTCCTGCCAATGTTGGAACGCGCTCCAAAGGAAGTCCTCTTGTCTGAATTAATCGTTAGTTTCTGACGCTGAAACTATTTGACTCAAAGCACTTTCAAGGACCATTGATCAAATAAGATGCTGTCACCACGGTCAGTACATTGGACCCAGAGAAATTTCTCTGATCGACTCACTCAATCTCAGTTCTCAACTTGTTCCCTTCATCGAAGTCCCCGAAAATCTTCTTCCGAAGGAAACTGTTCCAGCCAGACTCTGCCTCCTTTGTCCGTCTACGCGCAGCATCTGCTATCTCTTTGCAGCTTTCCATATTTTCATCAGCCTTTGTTAATCTCTGACGTTGGCTCCGTAATTCGAAAGTTCGCTGGGGAAAGTACGCAGTAGCTGGAGGCTTGATGCACTCCTTTTCGAAGATCTTGCCGTCATACTGTGCAAACTCATCATCGAACAGCACCTCCCATTTGCTAGGGATGATGCCGGAGAAGTTTAAAAGGGCTTCTCTCAAGGCGTCAACGTGGTCTGGCAGGCTAGAATTCAGATTACCGGGCACATTGTCGTCCACGTGATCGCATGTGTATACGGTTTCATCGTAAATTATTCCATGTCGCTCGAGGTTTTCTCTGCTAATATCACCCTCAGAACTCGCCATGACGATGACAGATGACAATCTGATAGGATGTCGCGCTCTAATTGCCGTTAGAGACCCACAAAATCAGTAGTCTCTAGGGACTTTTATCACTACTCCTTAATCGATTTCTAGAACATAAACGTACTTTACAAGCGAGCGGATCCAAGTGAACAAGTTGGGTTCACGAGCGTGTTAAGAAGCAAGCGCTCCACATGAGGCTTCCTTCGAGGTAAGGTCTCAACGAACCGTGAAGGTGTAGGAGGTGAGCGGCTAAGCAGCTTCGCACATTGCTGCGCCTGGCTGACTTATCGCTGGTGTTTCACGTGCGCCAATATGTTCTTCTAAAAGCCCGATCGAGGCTCGTAATTGGTTACTTCTAGCGGAGATACCCCTTGTTCCAAATAGAATACCTTATCTACCAGCAATTCAAGTCACAATCTCTATAATATAACTCTCTCTCATACTCCAGCGGTCAAATATAGTCCTTCGCTCTCAACAAGCTTATTAGAATAAGCGAACATATCCATTTCTATCTTGACATTGGCTTCCAATAATGTTCTAAGATCTTCGCTTTATGCGCCTCCTGGAACGAAAAAACACAGGCGACGTCAGGCTAACCAAGGACTTAGTCGGCGACGATGTCCCCCCATATGCTATACTCTCGCACACATGGGGAGCGGATACCGAAGAGGTCACTCTGGAAGATTTAATGAAAGGCACGGGGAAGGACAAGACTGGCCATAACAAGATCCGGTTTTGTGGCGAACAAGCGGCACGCGACAATCTACAATACTTTTGGGTGGATACGTGTTGCATTGATAAGAGCAGTAGTGCTGAGGTCTCTGAGGCAATAAATTCCATGTTTTCTTGGTATCAAAGAGCCGATGTTTGCTACGTCTACCTTGAGGACTTCCAGGATCCCGCGATAAATAAACAAAACGAGAGCGACTTAGGTTACTGTCGATGGTTTGGAAGAGGGTGGACGCTGCAAGAGCTCATTTCTCCATCAAGAGTCGAATTCTATGGGAAAGACTGGGCTCATTTGGGTAGCAAAGGCGAAATGGCCGCTGTAATTTCAAAGCTGACCGGTATTGCCGAGATAGTCTTGATGTGGCCGTCGAGCATACATTCAGTCAGTATCGCCAACCGCATGTTTTGGGCTTCAAGAAGGACGACAACCCGCATTGAGGATGTCGCTTATTCCCTCCTAGGAATCTTTGGTGTAAACATGCCGCTTCTCTATGGTGAAGGTCTGCGTGCTTTCAAAAGGCTACAGGAGGAGATAATAAAGATCTCCGACGACGAATCCATTTTTGCTTTCCAGAATGATGTTCAGCTAAAGTTGCTGTCCGACAATGATCCTAAACTCGGAGCGCTAGCGAATCATCCGCGAGACTTTTCGCGAAGTAGTGGGATAATACCTTTGAAGAGCAGAAGGCAGCGCAAGCCATATTCCATGACCAACAAAGGCTTACATGTCGAACTTCCGCTTGCCCCTTGGTCGCGTGCGTGGCAACGAATCAATCACAAGCTTGCTATACTAAATTGCCACTACGAAGATGATTTTGACCACTACCTCGCCATCATCATGGACTCGACTGACCTACCGGAAACTTACATACGACGTCGTACAAGCAAGCTGATTAAGGTGGATCAAAGCCAGGTGGCGGAAGCGGAACTGCACCACATCTACATACTAGGCGAATCCGATGCAGTGCATCGTTTCAATTATTCAACTTGTCAGCTTGTACTGAACTTTGATGGAAAGGATGGCTATGAGCTTGTGCCACCATCCAACAGCAGTACTCGCCGATGGTACCCGGAATGGCAAGCTCTACGTGTGTATTTTCGGTCCACCAGTCAGCCTATTCAAATGCCGTTTATCTTCAGGAGACGAGATACAGACAAAGCTTTCCTGGTCATGTTTACCCATTACCTCCGTCTTAACACGGCTCGATCTCAGATATTTTTGGCGGAACACATGCCAAGCACTGCGGAGTGGATCAAGCGTGTATATGATGATCCATTCGGTGCATACGGTTACATAGAAGCCAGGAGTGTGAAATTGGAGAGCAGGGCAGTTTTGGTTGAACAAGGCCATGACAGCGAACTCCATGAGCTTAGCATTCAGGCTGAGGTGAGGAGTGGAGACATGTTGGGTGAGCAGATTTGGATTTTGAATGTACGAGTCGATGTTCAACGATGTAAGGAGTAGCTACGACGCTCTTGCTTCGCCACTAGAGTCCGCAATCAAACTTCATCGTTGACGTTGACGTTCTTGGGCTTAACTTTGGCTCAATCCAGCTCAGATCGTATCTTATAGAAAAACAGTCGTATATGTAATCATATTATAGCAACCGTAAATGTGGCAATTCCCAATCACAGTCGACCAACCAAGATTATAATCTCGCATCAAATGTTACAGTTAGGAACAGCATGGTGGAGCTACAAAGCGGTATCACTCGCCAATTTTTGTCATGCCTCCAGAAGGCTGTGGCGAGAAAGGCCTGCTCGCAGCCTTCGGACTTGTTGGCGAACTCATAGGAGAACTACCCCCTGAGTATACTCCACTAACCGGTCTTACACGTGTTGGCTCGCCCATTGCCAAACGCACGCTATGTCCTCTCCTCACGTTATTTGTGGACGTATCCGCTGTCGGTGAAGCCACAGGTCTCTCTGCCTCGTCTACAGTTACGCCATTTGACTCGATATGACTCGGCCCGTCGATAATACCGTAAACAACTTTCCTATGGCCTACTCTGTCAATCAATTCCTCGAAGGTTCTCGCATGATGTTCTTCCTCTTCCCCGGTTTCCAGCATTGGTGCTCTGAATGCCGCCGCAATTTCCATTGGTCCAAGAGTGACAGGTCGACCCAACTCGCCGTAACGCCAGAACGCTGGCAAAATCAACAGCAAACTCAAAATGGTGCTTGCTACGCCGAGTGCCAGATAGATGTATAGCGTCTCGTAATGGATAGCATCGCTGATCTCTAACGAGTCTGGCATTGCAACCACCGTAGCGGTCGTATTGTCCACGACTCCAATGACAGTCGCGATGCTGCCCACACTCGGGCTTCCGGGCTGCAGGACTGTTAAATTCGTCGCCGTCAAGAAGGCAAGCTGATTGATCCCATTGACAAGCGTGGATAGTGCATCCCGAAAAGAGCAGTCACAGGATCCCATGTTCGGCGGCCCGTACATCATGGTCTGCGAGAGCGTACCTAGTTGGGTAAGGGCCCAAATAGTACCACCCGTATAGGTAATGGCCGCCGAAGAAGATAGAAATTGTGACAGGGCGTTAGCGATACCACCGAGTTGCGTAGTTGTATTAACCTGATTTTTGTCGCTAGTCTCGAGGTAAGACAGCACTTCGAAGCCCTCGGCTTGTTTTAAAGAGTAGGAGTATGCGGGGACAGGTGGAGCGTTGGTGTTTGACCCATCATGCGGTTGACCACCGATACTGAGACCATTCGTAATGTGCACGTTCGTGTAGTTAACAATGGTCATTGGATATCTGATCAGGGCGGGTCGCAACGAGCATTGTACCTTGGTGATTGTTCCTGGGCAAGACTCGCTGCTTGGATCATATGGGTTGTCAGAGTCAAAGTAGAGGAGATCCAAAGTTATGCTGGAGTAATTCGAAGCAGCGTCGGCATAAGACATCGCGAAGGAGCTGTTGAATATTGGCAGATTGGACCATGCGCTGCTGTTGCCTGTCCCATTCGTTGCGTCGTAGGCAGCAATTGCATTGCCTGCATAGTCGGTGTGGTTACTGCTCCGCTGACAATCGATCTCGAACCCAATGGCATCTACATAGGTGTAGCATACACCATTGCAGCCTTGAAATAGCTGATTGACGTTTTGGAAGAAGCCATTGCTGGTTTCCCACGTATTGACTGTCGGAGTATAGGTGTCTCCAATCATAAAACAAGCACAAGATGTCTGAGCCGCAAAGCCTTCGGCAACCACATAACCAGTCTGTGGAAAAATTTGGGTGGCTACTCCTAGCAGAGTTACGTTCTTTGCAGGATCTTGAGTGGTGTATGTGCCCGCCGCATTCTGGAACAGAAAAGAATCCAGGATGGTCAGCTTGGCTGCCAGAAACGCCAGGGCTATAACATCAAAAGCCCACAAATACCTCATGATCTGAGGAAAGCTCATGCTGAAGGACCAAGACCGATGTAGTTCGGCTACGGTAGCACCCTTTAGCGCCTTGCGCCACCAGGCAATGGAGACTCCTTCCGTGACGGCGAGAGCTAGACATAGCCCACCGGTAGACTGGATAACATTTACAATCGTGTGGGGAGCTACAACGTGAGGCCACTTGCTGGCCGAAACGTGATTCGACCCTATCAAGACAGCAATATTGATGAGCATGCAGATAAGTACTCCCAGAACTCCAAGGAAACCCATCACAGGAAAACGCGCTCGATAGCCCGGACGCCAATTCGAAGCATCAAGCTTGTCTTCCACGATAGCTGGATGTGAATCAGCTATTGGGGTAGTGTGAATTGTTCCCTCGCTCTTCTCTGCAGCAGCCATTGTCGCTTCTGGGAGTTAGACACTCCGTTTGTATCCGTTTGAGATTATGAGGTAAAGGTTGATAGGTGCGGGAGACCGCCCAGCAGCGGTGTTGATATTTGAGCACAATTTAAAGCAGTACAGCGATGAATGAGGTTGTAATAACAGAGCTCAAGATTTCATGTTAAACAGTAGCTTCCGAGAATGAAAAACCGAGGTGTCTCCAGCTTTTCTGCTCTCCAACAGCCTAGATCACATTTTAAAGGTCTCTCCGAATGCCATTCTGCAGCTCTCGCCTGCCGCATGCAGCACGTGTAGACGTCGGTGCAAATATTTACGTGTTTATTGGTGCAAATCACTATGTGGGGATCGCACATCAAAGCCAGCTGAAAAGGGCTGGAACGGCAGTATCTACCTATTGGTTTGTTATTGGATGCATAGTTCAGCCATCTTTGCTGCAGGAATTTGGGATGGACAAAATGCATACTGGAATGAGGTTGTTCAGCTGAAGCCACGAAAGATTAAGCCGTGAGTCTCGACCTGCTAGCCTAGCTTTCTCGACCCTCTAAGCCATATCAGGCTAAAGGCACCACGTTTCATACTCTACTGCACAATGCAGAATGGAGGTCAGTTTTACAAAAAATTCATCGATCCAGATGGTCAAGAGGCACGCTACGAGCCGTGCGGGGAGGAAGAACCGATTGGTTCGGCGAATCTCGCCGTCCTTTTAGCAAAGGAACTCTGGTCTTAGTGCTGTATTAGTGGATTGATAAGGACGATGCGAAGCCGTTGCGAAATGTATCTAGAGCGTGTAATTGAGCTGAAGTAGAGTCGGAGGGATTTCTGTTGATTCGATATGGGTGTAGCGCATCAACGAACTAAGGGCTCGTTCACGCCGCAGTTAGGGCTCGTCCGTGCAGTAGTAACTACTAGTTACTTGCGGCGCGAACGAGCCCTAAGTTACTCTAGGGTATGGGCACCGTCATTTTGCCACATTAAATAGCCCAACACTCACCTCCTAGAACGGAGAGATCACTCCAATAATACCTTTGTCATACTAAGGTTCCTCTTCTGTTGACCATGGCATAGGATTGATATTCCCGCCGAAGACACCGTCCGGAGCACCGAATAGGAATACGAGAATCACTTCCGTAGTACTGAATAGGAATACGACGATATGTTGCCTAACGTAGCTCGATGTCCTATACCGTTGGTATGGTAGCCTTGTGGTTTCTGCGTTGTAATGCCGCCAACCTATCATTGCAGCAGATGGCCTCTTGATCGCCTACGATACGGAAGAATTACAGGGTGTGGAGATCAGGAATTTCCTCATATTTATTCGCCATTAAACCCAGCAGCAGCTTATAAGAATACGGGCTGCGGGGCGACGGATAAACCTTATGGTATACGGCAGTACCAAACCAAATTCTCCAAAGTCATTTACGATGATGCCATATATTGCACGAATGAGCCGGCCTCGCCGTAAGAAATCCATGCAACATCATCTGGGTGCTGAGAGAATATAAATACACCTTTGGATAACCGTTCGGAGTGTAGAACCAAGTAATTTCGACATACCTCTAACGCATCAGCTTACAATATTTGTTACAGGCACTACGGGAGTTCAAGGCGGAGCACTCGCTCGCCAACTCTTGTCTGCCGGCCACAAAGTCAGGGCACTCGTGCGTGATCCCAGTCAACCTCAAGCACAACAAACTTTTCTCGCTCGGAGCTATCATTGTTAAAGGTGACTTCGACAACGTGGAGGCCCTAGAGGAAGCCGCGCAGAGCAGTGATGCCGTCTTCATCAATACGACCCCAACCTACCCAAACACCATCGAGATCAACCAAGTTGCCAAGATCATCGCGGCGGCTAAGAATGCCGGCACCGTGAAGTACGCAATATACTCGTCGACCATTCTCGCAGGTAAACATGAACAGCTAAAGGCGTGGGAAGAATTCAAGGCCGTCGTGAGCTGGGTCTGGGAGGGGAAAAATGCAAACCAGGAGCAAGTGCGTCACGCCGGATTCGAGCACTGGACCATCTTGCAGCCTGGGTTGCTGACGACGAACTGGGTGCTTCCCATGAACGCGAAATACTGGCCTAGGCTGGCCAAAGAGCACGTCTTGTTCAGCGCGTTCGGCGAGTCGACGCCTCTCCCGCTCACGGCCCCGGAGGATGTCGCCAGGGCTGCGCTGGCCGCTTTGGAGGCTTCGGCAGCGGGTCGCAGTTCGGGCCTCTTGGATGCTATCGTTCCGATCGTCGGGGACCATTTAACCACAAAGAAAATAGCAGACGATGTATCGGCTACGACCGGGATACAGGTCGAGACAGAAGCTGCACCCGAGGCCGACGTGCGCAAAGATATTCGGTTGGCGATGCAGGCTTTGTTAACAAAAGAGACAGAGCTTCATTTCAACCAGGCGAAAGAATTGGGGTTGAAGACCACGACGTTTAAAGAGTTTCTGGCGGAGAATAAAGAAGCTGCAACGAAAGCTTTGCAGGGTTAGAATGAAGCTCATGGCCTAGCCCATTCAGACCGTATTCTGACGCAGCAGATAGCTCAATCAGCCTAGAATCAGCCTGAGCTAAGTCTCCATACTTTGATGACGTGCCATGCGAAATTTGATGAAACAGCGTTTGTGCAAGGTGTAAAGCCCAGGGGAATGAATCTTTGTTTTACGTTCTCGCTACAGTAACCGGTTCACTGTACTCGAGATATGCAATCAATGATATAACACGAGGCAAAGAAGAATTTGGAAGATTAACCAGATTCTCCATGGGCCGAAAGTTGCGACAAAACTCGTTGAAGAAGCTGCTAAAGCCGTGCTGGAGGTTTTCGACGAACCTGTACTTGCAACTACCGCCGTTGAGGCCAATGAGCTAGTTGTAGTTGCTGTCGCTGCTATCTCCAGTTAGTGCTCACTCTTGTCTCAAGCTCTACAGTTCCTTACAGCTTCCTGTAGTACTCGCAACACCCCATATTCCCGATCCTATTATTAGACCGCTAAATAACTGCGCTCTAGAGCCACTCTCACTAGCTTGTGTCACCGTCGTAGCTGCCTGTGATGTAATCACAACCTCGTACGTCGGGAACGCATCACCGGATGCACTCGGATAAATCGACGTGCTTGTCCCAGGGAAGGAGTGTCCTGGTGATGTGGAAGTCACAAGACAGCTCGCACTAGTTGCGGGTGTGCCGTACAGCGCGCAGTCCCATACTGTTGTTATTCTGTTTGAAATGTTAGCTTTCATGCATGAGGGAGTCGAAAACAGAATTTGGAGAGTTCGCCGGGACGTACGGTTGATTCGCTTCACTAAACGTTGCCGTGTTGGGGCCTTGAATCGCGGTAACTGGACCACAAGTGGGAGTCTCTGTTACGCATGATAAGACGAAAGTTGTTGCGGTGGCATCCTGATATATGCGTTAGTGGGCACCTGAGAGTAGACAATGTCGGAGCAACGTACGCTTCCGAGTTCGACGGCGTAGAAGTGGGTTTGAGGGTACTCAACAGGGATAAAGAGTGACGTCGATGGAATAGCTGCCATTGATGGAAGTCAGAAATTTATGTTGTGGGATTGATTTATTGCATCTGTTTTCCTGTGGATTGGAATCTTGATATTAGGGGTAGACGTTGGAGGAGGAGGATCTGCGGCGGGGATCATGTATTAAACATGTTTCCCAAATTAGCACCATCCCCATCCCCCGCGAAGACTCGGCTCGATCTATGATCAGGCTTTCCCCAATTTAATTTACTTGTTTCGATAGTTCTGCTAGCAGCATTGGTAGGCCAGGCTTTGTCCCGGCTTGTTCCTGTGAACTCGACGATTTGGGTTCACATTCTCATCACATTTTGAAGGATGGCGAGTTAAGCATCGGCGAAGCGACGACTTTTACCTTGAATAGCTACTTAACTTTCCAGTGTTATTCGGAAATGCCGTCGAAAGGATCCAAAGACTGGTTGCAATCAGCGCAAATGTGATCAACCCAGCCGGATATGATATCTGAGGTCCAACGTCAAGGCTAAGCGCAACCCAAACGGGCCACCCAAACCCAGCATTTGCCATACCATATGTCGCCACGATGATTGGAACAATCAACAAGATCTTTAATCCCACAAGCTCCTTCTGTATAAGATACACCAAAGTCGCAGAGATCAGTGGTGCAATAGCATGACACGCGGGAAACCAGAGAGGAAATCCGCCGATTGAAAAAGGCTGGTGTCCATAGTAAACATACATACGGAAGTATAACACTGTGTACTCAAGAAGAAGATTGAATATGAAGTTCCTTAACCACATGCGCCAGATATCCGCTCTAATTGTCTTCTTCTCGTTCAAAATGGACAAGGTCCAGAATCCAAGACCGCCAACAAACCAACCATAGGTACGGGGAACCAGGATAGGAATTGGTCGGTCATAAAGCTTGAAGGCTATCATGTTTCTGTCTCGTGGAAAGTAGCAGAATCCCATGACGTCGAGTATGGGCTCAAAGACTGATGCAACGACGCCACCAATGGTGAAGAGGAGACAGGTTGCATCAGCTTGGGCATAAAGGTTGTCGAAGGATTTGAACAGAAGAAATGCGAAAGGAATATGAGTTAAGACAGTGAAGAGTATCTATTCCCTTTTGGGGATGGCTAGGTCTTGAGGCGGTCGGCTTGATGTTCCTGGGATGAACATGATGCAGGACTCTTATAGATCTAACTTCGTTGGGAACTTTATTTGAATGAGAGAGACATGGTTCTGCAAACATCAGTCAATTCGAGGGATATTTCAGGATTCTGTAGATTTTGTGGTCGAAGAATCCCAATATCCATATCAAATTCCTTTCAAGCGCCGGAGCCCGGAGATGGCTTCCGGGTTCCGAGTACGTACGTCAGATTCCAGTAGCTTTGTAGTAGAAGTTTCAAGGCTCGATTATGATTGAATTCGATGATACACTGGAAATTTCGACACCATCCGACCGAAGTTCTCTGAAAGCTTCAAGCATCATCACCAAAGTCGTTGGCGTCTGAACGACCGCCATGACTAAATGATAGTATTATAGCAACACATACGCACCGAAATAAGGCCCAACTGTCTTCACTTAGAAAGTTCTATCCTTCTCCGTCCTCTTAGGCAGCCACTTCTGCTCCCCAGACAGCTCCAACCATTGCAATTGCAAGTAAAACCCATCCTAGCTTATTCATTCCACGTGTTGAACTTGATGCACTCGATGGACTTGATGTATCGTCATCACCAGGTCCGCAGACCCACGAAGTAGTCAATTGTGCTTTCTCAACCCGTTCTAATATGCACTGATTGACGGTCTCCCAAGTTAGGCCGGGGACTATGATACTACAATACTGATAGCATTCCGTGGGTAGGAAAGGGTAGGAGAAGTTGGAGATGGGACCATTGAGGCAGCAATATTCGAGAATCGCAGTCTGACCTCCCCAAGTGCCCATAATACAATATGGACCGTTGGTTTGCGGTGATTGTATCGTGTCTACCGGACACAAAGTGTTGTTCATAATTGTACCAGATCTGTTGTTTCTCTCCGTGATCGGCTTTCGGGGACAAGATCGAAGACTGAGAAGAAACTTGAGAAAGTTTAGGAGATTTTCTTTACCATCAATATTTAAACTTGTTGGGTAAAAGAAAAGCTCGTCTTCCATGTCGCTTTGAAAGGGATCATATTTGTTACGTTGCAAGCACCGCCCGAATCCTACGTCTCAGTGCTCTACCTCGCCTCAAGGCTGCGGTTTACTACGCCGTATGCTCGGCAGGAATCGTCAATCCCATTGCAAAACGTGCATAATGCTGCTGATCGACTGGTATCTTGGCAACTTCAGGCCCGTGGCATTACTGTGGTAGCATCAAGTCTTAGCCAGTCACAGCAACGACAGGGGCCATGCCAACCAGGAAAGACTCCCAAGGCATTTAAGCTGTTGGGCACCAAACTAAGCGCGCGGCGAGGTAGCATGACTTACAGCTATAGCGCCATCAGCAAAGAAATGTAATGGGAATGAAGTTGGGAAGGATAGATGGCTACGTTGTCACGAAACTTGCGACAGTTGTATGAAACTTTACCGGTTGCTGATTAGCGCGGCCCTGTTCTTGGCACGATGAAGCTGGCTGGCTTGGGTTGAATGTGTCACTGCGTTGGTAATTCTGCTTTGCAGCATACCACCGCCAACAAATTCTCCATCCAACTACGAATATTCCCCTCATCCGCCAGGAAATGGCGGCGCCTCGTCTAACCTTCCTCTATCCTACCTTCCTTCGCGGCCCTCTCATCACAGAATGCGGACCTTTACGCACTTCTCTCGCTCAACGCCGACCAAGAAAATGCATGGCAGGCTTTACTACGTCGTCCAAGCACCGAGATGAAGTACGTCAAGAGCAGCTCAAGCCTACCAATACGCCGCCTCCACAAGCCATGAATAAGAATCGGCCGTCAACCATCGGTGCGACTATGAGTACACAACTGCCGACTGTGGGAGAACGAGAACGGCATAGAGAAGGCCGAAGTCAAGAAAGCGAGAGGCCGGTTAGAGATTCGAAGGTTGGAGAGGATAAGACTCCTCCAGGTACACCTGAACTGCCACCGCCCACGGAGGAGGACTTGAAAGCGACAGAAGCAAACAAACCAGAGCATCCAACCCGTCAACCACCGGGATCCACACCTCAAAATCCAATGGAGACGGTACTGAGCATGCCATCTCCCGCAGAAGAACGTCCACATGACAAACCGCCACACTTACAAGCCCCGCCATATGTCCATCACTTCGATACGTGGTCGCTCGTGCAAGACCTAAGCAAAGGCGGCTTCACGCACGAGCAAACGGTGTCGCTAATGAAGGCGGTGAGAGGCATATTGGCCGACAACATGGACCTTGCTCGTCGTGGCTTGGTCTCTAAGTCCGATGTCGAGAATGAAACGTACCTCTTCCAAGCGGCTTGCAGCGAGTTGCGGACCGAAGTACAGAACAACCGCAAGAGTGAAACGGAGAAGCTTCGGACGCAGCGTGCTCAGCTACAGCATGAAGTGGAAATCTTAGGTCAGCGTATGACACAGGATATCTCCAATATGAAGGACGAACTGAAAGGCATGTTTGACGATCGTAAGATGGCCGCAAGGATGGAGCAAAGAGCAATGGAAAGTAAAGTGGGTCTAATCTCGAAGTAGCTGCGAATTGCATGGCACTAACGGAGCGATCTAGATTCAAGAGTTGAACTATACAATCACAATTGCGCTGAATTCGGATGCAAAGAGTGACGTAGAAAGTGTGAGATGGGTTCTCACTCGACGAGCCGCAGCAGCGTTGGGCATTTCCGTGATCATGATCCTGAGTGCTCTCAATTACTCTAGATATATGACCCTCACACAAGAGAAGGAGCGAAGCAAGTTCACGCACGACATGCAGAACTCGTCGACGCAAACAATGGCTGACGACGGCTCTGGGGAGCAGCTGCTTGCATCGGAAGGAGTATCGTGAGGAACACAGGCTGGAGAAATGTTATGCTCATTTCTCTGTTGAGCAAAGATAGCTACTGGCGTTGCTGATAGATTGAAAGTAGTAAGTGACTCAAAGTAGAGATGATAATTCGGTGTATGGGAAGTCGTCCAAAGACGTGAGTCGATTTAGATGGGCGGTTATATCACCTGTTATCGGATGAACGACGTTATAGGTAGTCGATTCCGTGAATGACACATGGCCAGATAGTGCAAGTGGCTTCCCCCTTTTTGTGTCTCTTCCTTAAACTACTCACCGGTTCAAGTTCTATTGTCCAATTAATTTCAAGTGCCATTCATCATTTCATTGATGTTCAGCGTCGGGATCGGCCTATTCGACGGACTTAAGCAACTGAGAGTCGTAAGCTACCACTGAAGGAGCTTAAGGCAGATGACGAATCTAGGCCCCTAGGGTTCAAATATCCGTAAGTTCCCCACCGTATTACTGAGGAGCCTTGCGAGCTTTCTCTTGTCCCATCTCCCAGACATCCGGCATTAGATTTCTTGTAAAGCATCACTGACGATCGTTTGATGAGTAAATCAATCGGTCGGCCCTCGTCATGGCCTCATTGATCTCATTTGCCGACGAACTCCTGCATCATATATTTACCGAGCTCCATCCACTGGACATAGCTGCGGCATCGCAAACATGCCAACGCTTCGGCTGCTACATTCGGGACAATCATCTTCTCTGGAAGGAGGTGTTCTCCAGGCACTATGATGTTCCATCGGAGAAGCTACGGGCACAAATTCATACGGCGGATTATTACACCAACGAAGTTCATCGACGTATTCGATTGCAAAAGCTACTCCAGTCATCCGATATCTCCATCAAGCGTAGATCTCTTAACTCCGTCAGCGAGACCGTCTTATCACTCCTATCTCAGGCCTCGCCGGATCAGTGTTCTTCTAAGAACCTACAATTTCTAAGACACTATTTCTGTGACCCGCAGCACCTTCGACAAAATGCCGATGTCTTCCTTTTCAGTTCCTCTCTCTACGATAACGCCGGTTCCTCCGACAATATTCCGGCAAGTACGTACAATGGCCAGCAGTTGTCTGCGCAGATGCATAGCCTATTCGGAGTGTCAATTGAAGCCACCGCTCGAACTCGGTCGCACTCAACGCATTGCTTTGCACGCTCCAAGGTGTACGACCTTCGAGAATACAGTGCGGCATTAAACAAATGGGGACCATTCAAACACGATGGAAAATGCGGTGTGGACTGGGAAAAGGTCGAAGCAATCATGATTGTGCTGGGCTATAACATGCAACAATTCAGCATTCGATCCAACGGTCTGTTCCCTATGGTTTGGGATAGGCCGTTCGAAGGAGCATATCCAGATACCTATTTAGCTCAGGAGAGACCGGGTCCCTTCGACGAGTACTTTGAGAAGCCATACCTTTTCCGCCTGCCTAGACTTGAAGCTCAGCCAGACCCACCGTTGGAAGCCATGGATCCATACGGAGTAACAGGCACGTGGAGGAGGGTCGTCTGCTTTCTGGATTACGGCGATTTCTACGCGTTCAACTTTGCGAACTCGAGGGACGATGAAGGTCCTCGTCGCCCAATCGATACTCAAGAAGCAATTCGCTTGATCATCATGAAGATCAAGGTTACCAGGATAGAAGAGCCGGGAAAGGATGATGGTCAGGACCTGCCTGTTATCCACTTCTCTGGCACCTCCAGGTCCATGCACAGTTCGTGGGACCCGAACGCAAACTCATTACTAGAAGGTTGTGATCCTGAATGTTTACAGATGATTCTTTCCATCCACTGATAAGACATGCTATAGGAACGGTGCGCCTTACTCAACAAGGTCACGTGCGCTGGACATCGTTGAGCATATTCCATGGGTAAGTGATAGGTTTTGCGGTTTCCCTGCTTTTGGCTTTGCTTGGAAATACATATTACGTCGTCACCACTTCTGACTAACACCGAGCGCCAGTGAAGCTCGATGGAGAAGCGAGGGTATCCAAGTTGGTGGCCTGCGTTCGGCTAGAGGTGTCATCGGTACATGGTTCGACAAGGACTACGACCTCCATGGACCCATCGGACCCACCGCTTTCTGGAAGATCAGTGACCAGATCGGAGATCAAGGTAGCATGAGCATACATCCCCTACCGAACATTTTTCAGTAGACTAGTTATAGTTACGCACAAGGGAAGTATGAGTTCATACCGCTCTGCTTTGCGAAATACATTCTGCAGCGACGGTGGAAATAATCGCCTTTCCATTCAGGCCAAAGGGGATGAAACTACAATGAAGTATGCTTTACAAAAGTCGAAATGAATTACGAGATCGGTTGTATCGATGGAATCGAACTACATACGACGAATACTGGACGTTTCTTGTACATGGGCCGCAAGAACTCGGAAGGTTGAGAAGCAATCAGTTTAAGAGCATACGAGTGGAAATGGAGACTCTGAGGTTTTCTAGGGCTTCTGTATTGTAGGCTTTGATATTAAGTCGTTTAGACAGATGATTAATAGTAGATTTGGGGCTAGGCAATGCTTAAGTCTATAGCGATCTCTCTGATACAACTCCATGCCATTGTCTTTGCATCTAACGTCTATGCTTCTATCGCCTTTGCTTCTGTCGCATTCCAATGCGAATAAATCATCCGTATACCTTTGTTTGAGTTGAAGCAATCGTTCTAGTGACCAATCCTTCTTTGGGCCACCATTGGCAAACTCTCTTCGCCGGTTGTTTCTGATGCTGTCAAAATGCTACCGTCTCCTTTGCAGTTAAACTTGAATGAGGAGAAAAATAGTAATAGTCCCGGTGCGATCTGACTTCTCTTTCAGCCGAGGTTGACTCCTGGTGCCGTATAAATGCTTATTTATCCTTGTAAGTTGCATCGCTTATCCAGACTCAAATTGTCGTTCACTAGTCCAATGAGCACTCCAAGACATTATAAGTCAAGATTATCTCGCGGCATCCTCAACTTTCGGCTGTCGGCTTTGGCTTCCGCTCTTCCACATGACTTTTGATCAAGAACGCCACGGCAATAGCCAAACCCAAGCCTGCAAGACCAACACCCATGTATAAACCGCCTCTGTAACCCTTCAACAACTGCGCAGGTGTGTTCCCACCGTTATTGACGTGCACTTCTACGGTACCTGCAAGTCCTAGGCCCAAGGAGATGCTGTAATTGACGACTGTGTTGACCAGACTCGCGGCGATGCCTTGATGTCGTTTGCTCACCGCGTTGCTTAGGATTAGTGTCGCAGCCGGAAAGCTCATGTCCATTCCCCAAGGAATTACCAGCGTGCACACAAAGGTCTGTGCCCAGTAGATCTGATCCACGGGGCACGTCACAAGCAAGATGATGCCAACAGTGAAGAAAACCATGGCAAGTAGCATGACGTAGGCAGGCCTCAGCCGGCCAAGCAAGAAACCTGTCGTGACAGCTGCTAGTGTGCCGGAGATGGTGACTGGTGAGAGGTATGCAGAGGCGAGCAGTGGTGAAGCACCTCGCAGGGTCTCAAAAATCTGCCAGATATAGAATATCCAAATACCGAACATGCTCCAGCCGCAGGCGACGCAACCGAGCACGAAAATGACGTCGGTTGAGAGGGCATGGAATGGGATGAGCGGTTCTTTGCTTACGCGGAGCTCGATGTAGAAGAACAGCACGAAGAACAACAGCCCGATGATGAGCAGCACGTAGACGTACGGCTTGCCCCAGCTGACAATGGGCGCCTGGTTCCAAGCGAAGTTGAAGAGGACCAGCGCGATGACTCCCGTCACTGCACCCAGAGGATCAAGATCCATGAACTTCTGGCGCAACGACTCGCCATGCGTCGCCATGCGCCTCGGTGGGTCAGGAATGACGAACCATCCGGCAATCACAACGAGCACCAGCACGATGGCAAAGACGAAGAACGCCCACGGCCACCAGACGAGGCCGAACAGGCTCGCAAAGACGGAGCCCACAACGCTCCCGCCGGGCGCACACGCGCCAAACAGCGCAAACACCATGCTCTTCCGCGAACCGGGCGCATAGCTCGCGCCGAGCAGCGCAAGCCCATTAGTGAGGACGAGGGCCGGGCCCACGCCCTGCAGCACGCGCGCGAAGACGAACAGCACGTGGGTGCTCCACCACGCCAGGCCGAGCACCAGCGACCACAGCGCGAACCACGCGAAGCCCAGCAGGAACAGCCGCTTGTACCCGAACACGTCGCCCAGCCGCCCGCTCGGCAGGATGAAGGTCCCAACCGTCAGCGAGTAGCCCGCCATCAGCCACGGCAGCGACGCCGGCGATTCGAGCTCGTAGTGCGCGCCGATCGCGTGCAGGATCGCGAGGCATTGGCCTAGCCCGGCTTCTGTGATGCGGGTTAGTGTGGTTGAATGGTGGTGGATTGTGTTAAGGGCGGGTGTTCAACAGAAGTGGGAATAGGAATGCAATGTAAGGACGTACGGGTCATGAATTGAGCCATGCAGATGACGAAGACGAAGAGGATCTCCCTTGTCAAAGACATCTGCCCCGCTATTGATATCGTTGAGCGAGTCTTCGTCAAGTTCATTTGGTTTCCTTGCTCTTCTTTCTCGATCTCATCTTCAAAGCCGTTGTCATGCGATGGCTCTTGTGGTCCAGATATCGCAGTGGGTGTTTCTCCAGTCTCATCTTGTATTGAGTATGCCGGAGACTCGGGAGTCTCAGCCTTCTCCAGGTCTTTTTCGATATCGAACACTGTACTCGTGTTGTTCTCTACCTCCATGATCGCGAGCAATCTTCCCAGTCTCTTCTACTATATTCACACAAACAGAAAAGCAAAGTGTCGTTTGGATTCATTTTTTTCGGGACGCCTTCCGAGCCATCTTATCAATTCATAGATAAAAGTGACGAATGTCTCCGAGGAGGCGGAAGCATTCCACAAAATTAGTCAATCTCGGCGTTTGCAAAGGCCGGCGTTACGGTTGCCGTTAGTACGTGCCGCTCTGCCACTATATAACGACGACATCATGCTTAAGCTGTTATTTCGATTATACTATGCTTGCTAATTAGAAAAAACTTTTCAATAATCCGGTAGCTGATCTTCTTAGCGAGAAGGCAGAAGAGATGCCTAGTCTATCTTGAAAACGTTGATCATTGTCCGAGACTCATTGTTGAAACCATTGCTGACTGGCTTTTGGTGGTGAAGTCATTGCGGTTCAAGCAAACATACCTGCGTACATTTGTAGCATCACGCCTCGATTTTGGACCTTTGAACGACCGAAGATGCGATGTCACAAGGTCATACGCCGAATCCATCGCAATGCTGCCATCCCCAGTCGGTCATCAAAACGCCAGACCAGGCACAACAGTAAGCCATGCTCGCGCGAACAAGAGTAGAACGCCACGTCCCAGACTCCCTCTCGTCAAATATCTCCCAAACACCACCACCGCTGTAAAGAAACCACCAGGCGCCCTCCCACCCAAGCAAGCACTCCGCGTATATTAGCAGCGCGCCTACAAAGCGAGCTTCTCCAACTCGAGCAAGTCGACCGCGTCGCGCGCCGCCGCCGCCTCATCCAGCTGGTCATCGCCATCGCCGTACTCCGTGCAAAGGCCGCCTTGACAGACCTGCACGACGCTCCGGGCAGGATCCATCGCCGCAACAAGGGCATTTCGGCCGCGCAGCCACGCATCACTCCTCGCGCCCGCCCCAATCCGCGCAACAACCGTGTTCGCGCCAAGGCCTAGCCGCTCCCTCCGCAGCGCGGCCTCCACCGCCTCGCCCTCACCCGCAACGACCAGCGCACGCACGCCCAGCCGCGCGCCCACCAGCGCATCCAGCAAGCCAACAAACAGGAACGGGTGCTGCAGTAGCTCGGGCGCGAACGCAGCAAGCGTCGCGCGCGCGCGCGCCGCGTACGTCTCGTCATCCAGCAGCGCGCCCAGCCGCAGCAGGTTCTGGGCAGCGACGCCGTTGGCGGCCGGCTCGGCGCCGTCCATGCCGTCCTTCAGCCGCAGGATCAGGTCTGGGCGCTCGGCCTCGGCGTCGAAGAGGCCGCCGCTGGCGCTGCCGTCGCCGTCCCAGAAGCGGGCCAGCTGTGCGGCTTGCAGCGCATCCGCCCACGACAGGTAGCCGTCGTCGAAGGTCGCGCTGTACAGCTCCAGCAAGCCCGCGGTTAGGAACGCGTAGTCCGACGCGAAGGACGGGCCGCCGCTCGCGCCGCCGCGCCACACCCGCTGCAGCGAGCCGGTGGCCGCGTCCCAGAGCTCGGCCTTGATGAAGGACGCGGCCTTCTCCGCGGCAGCGAGGTAGCGCGCGGCAGCGGTGGTGTTCGGGTCGAGGGCCTGGAGCGTGGCGGCCGCGCGGGCGAGCGCCCCGATGGCCAGGCCGTTCCACGCAACCACGAGCTTGTCGTCGAGGGCAGGGCGCGGGCGGTCGCGATCACGGTGCGCGCGCAGCTTGCGCTTGGCGGCGCGCACCACGGCGCGCACGTCGTCGCGTGCCAGCCCGAACTCGCGCGCCAGCGCCTCCTCCGTCGCCGACACCACCAGCACGTTCTGGTTGATCAGCTCGTCGTGTGCGTCGTGCTCCGCCGCCACGTTACCGTTCTCTTCGATCCCGTAGTAGCGCGCGACTACTTGTGAGTCGCGGTCGCCGAGGATCGTTTGCAGCTCCTTCAGCGTCCACACGTAGAAGGCGCCTTCGCGCTTCTCTTCGTCGCCGGCGCGGTAGAGCGAGTCGGCGTCCTCGGCCGTGAAGAAGCCACCCTCGGGCCGCAGGATGGGCGGCGACGTGAGGTAGTCGGCGACATCGAGGACCTGGGCGAGCATGGCGGGGGCGCGGTCGCGGAAGGAGGTGGCTTCGGCGCGCAGGCACACCAGCGTGGCGTCGAGGAAGGTGTGCAGCAGCAGCGCCTGGTCGTACAGCATCTTCTCGAAGTGCGGCAGGCTCCAGTCGCGCGTCACGCTGTAGCGCGCGTAGCCCTTGCCCAGCTGGTCGTGGATCCCGCCTTTGGCCATGGCCGCCAGCGTGTCCAGCGCCATCTCCGCCGCGTGCTTGCACTCGTCGCTGCCCACGACGTCGCGTACTGCCGCTGGATACTGGCCTAGGCGGAGTAGGAATCGGAGGTTAGGTGACGTTGGAAACTTCGGCGCTTTGGAGAAGCCACCGAAGCCGGTGTCGTAGCGCGCCGCAAAGTGGTCGTAAGCATCTTCGAGCAGCTCAATATCCAGCTCCTGAGCGTCGTCTTCCGCTTTGTTGGCGCCGGTGCCGTGAGAGAGAGTACCTTCTTCAGAGAAGCGGCGTAGCGCTTCCGTCACCTGTGCCGCATCCTCGATGCAGCGTTCCCGCTGCCGCGACCACGTTTCTGCCAGTCGTGCTGCGATCCCTTGGAAACCAATGTGCCCACGCGCAACCAGCTCCGAGCCTGGTCCCGGCCAGTATGTGCCGCCGAACAAGGGTGCGAGATCCGGTGTGAGGAACACAGAAAGAGGCCAACCTCCCGTACCCGACGTGGCTTGTACATAGTTCATGTAGATGCGATCAAGGTCCGGTCGTTCGTCACGGTCGAGCTTAATGGGAATGAACGAGGTGTTGAGAATTCGGGCGATTTCGGGGGAGGTGAAGGACTCGCGATGCATGACGTGACACCCTTTCCTACGCGTTAGCAATCATTTCAAGTGGTAGAGAGGTATAAGCGCATACAGTGACATGAAGCGTAGCCGATGCTTAAGAACAGCGGTCTGTCATACTTTTTGGCCAGAGCGAGAGTCTCGGGAGTCCATAATTGCCAGGCTACAGGGTCGTTCATATGGCCTCGGACCTTAAGATACGGTCATCAGCATCGTGTAATCTCACTAAGGGTAAGGGATGTATTACATAGGGACTTCTGCTTTCGCTCAGTGTATTGGTGAGCTTAAGCTCGAGCTCAGGCTCGGCTTGGGAAGGGTTGGAAGAGAAGCCGTGAGCTTGCATCTTAGCAGCCTCGCGACGGATTTGGAAGAGTAGAGGTTGATGGATGGTCCGGCGAGAAGCCAGAACGAAGGTGGGTGTGCGGCAGAAGGTGTGAAGGGTGATGACGGACGTAGATGTAGAAGTTGAGGCGGCGGAAGTGAAGCACGGCTGGTTAGTAGGGTTGACGATAAGGCTGCATCGCTTCAGCAATCCCGACCGTGCTGAACTGCACATGGGGAAGTTTCGAATGGATACATTCCAAACGTCCAGCTAGAAAAAGGAATAATAACGCTTTGATAATCACAAACTGCTGCTCTAGAGCTCGGCTTCCAGCCACGGCGAAACGTCTAATGATATCACTCGCCAGTAAAATTCCTGACTTCACCCAACCTATAGGGAATTCTCCGAAATGCCAACGTGTACCGCCTCCCGTACCCCGCTATCGTTGACAAATATGCCTGGAGATCAAGTGATGGCAGCAACGGTATGACGCGACACGGGCGGGGATCACAGGTATTGAAGCGTCCAATTCGAGCGAAGCTTTGATGGAAAGCTCGAGCGGCAATATTCCCATGCCTGCCCATATGGCAATACTACGAGGATCACGCATGGACGTTGAAAGGGTCTACTCTATTTCAACCACGAGAGTCACTTACTCACGACTTTCCAACTTCATAACACGGCAGTAAGACAACAATTGTTGGAATTGCTTGATTCAGTCATAATCAGCCCGCACGCAGCCAGGCCTCTCAACTATCCGATGATAAGTAATATACATTGAAAAGAAGGGTGGCTCGAAGACGAGCATTGAAAAGCCATTGGCATCGGGACAGCAAATGCAGCAATTTTTATCGAGCCATCAGAAAAGAAAGAATCCCACCTTCTGTGGTTTGGCAGCAAAGTAACAGGGCTGAGGCTGAGGTTGTTGTCTTCCGGCCAACCAAAGGGTCCGACCGGTCCAGCAACGGGAGCAACAACACCGCAAAGCCGCCGACAGCAAAGGGAAAAGGGACCGTGACATTGGCCCACGTTGAAAAAAAGCCAATTAAAACTAACCTCGCCATGCAATGAACCTTCAATCCGAAAGAATTTTCTCGCCACCATGGGTGAAAGAGGCGGAAAAGGACGACTAGTTGTAGTCGTAGTCCCAGTTCACGGTCGGATTGCCGAGCGGCTCGGCGACGTTGGCAGCAAACTCGCCAAGGTAGTTGCCGGGGGGAGAGTAGTTGCAAACGGTGAAGAACGGCGGAACATCCGAGGCCACGTTACCGAGACCGTTGGGACCGTTGCCTTGGCCGGTGCAGTCAACCGTGGCACATCCAACCGCCGTGGTGCCCTGCCAAACAATCTGGGTGTAGTGACCATACCCATCGAAGGCGGCGTCATCGTTGATGTTGTCGGGCGTGGCCTGGCCGTAAAGGCCGGCAAAGTTGTTGATCTCGCCGTTGTAGAAGAGATCGGTGATGACGGAGGTGATGTTGTCTTCCGGTGCACCAGCAGCGATGTTCTGGCCATAGCCGCCACCACCAGCCTGCACGTTGTGGGCGTAGTTGCAGCTGTTGGCAATCTCGAGCGCAATGCTGGCAAGGTTGCCATCCCAGGTTACGTCGCAGGCTGAGTTATTGGCGCGATGGACGTTGTGGTGGTCGATCACGCGCTGAGCGTACACGTCACCGTTGGGCGAATCGTAGCTGCCGGTCGTAGCCGGGGCTGGAGCGGCAGCGGTAGTGCTCGTGGCAGCTGGTTGTGGTTCGGGAGTAGGAGTCGGGGTTGGAGTGGCGATGGTCGGTTCGGCATCTTCGGCCGCCGGAGTCGACGAAGGCGGCGGTGGAGGCGGCGGCGACGAGGTCGTGGCCGCAGCCGGCTTAGACCACCAACCATGACCGGTCCAGGACCAATTGCGTTCAGGTGCTTCGTCGGTCTGCTGAGGCGGGACGGGAGCGCCATCGGTAACGGTGGTGTAGACGACTTCGACGTCAGTCACGGTAACGACGAACGGATGGGCCCGAACGGTGACGACGCCGGCCAGGGCGATAGCAAGAAGAGCTGAGGTACGCATGATGGCGCCTGTTGTCGACTTCACGGAAGATTCGAGTAGTTGATGATTTCGTATGAGGGATCTCGGATCACCTGGGAATGTCTAGATCAAAGACTTGAGTCTGTAAGATGGTCAGTCACGAAATTCAAAGAATTTGAAAGGCCGTCAAGAGCAATGCGTCACGAATGGTGTTTCGTGAGAAAGGAAGGGGATAAGAGTGAATGGCGCAGGTCGAAGACCGTTCGAATCACTCGCGGAGCAGAGTTGAAGGTGAGAGCGCGCAAGGGAGAAAAACAAAGCAAGCAGCAAGGTATTTATATTCCGTCGGCGAAGCGCGTTGCGTGGGAATTCCGTGTTGCGCCTTGGTCTCGTGATTATGGGTTGCTTCGGCAATACTGGTAGTCGGTGTGACAACGAAAGAAAGCAGACCGGCTGGCGGCGGAAGAGATTATAGCTGTGATGGCAGCAAGAGTCAAGAGCAATTGTGTCAATGGTGTGCGTATGCGTCCATGCGGTTATGCGAAGGTGTATATGCAGGATTCGATGTGGTGAAGTCTTGATGCTCGAGCTAATGGGCGCCGGTGGTGCAAAATGAGGAGGAAAGAGATACAAATTTTGACGCAGGCTCTCAATGACGACAATGCCGATTGACGAGCAACAGAAAGAGTAAATGTGAGAGCTACTTACTGGAGAATTTTGTTGCTTCAATGCCTCACGGAGGAAGAGATGAAAGACTTGATTTGCGGTGGTGCAGCTAGGCACGACAAAAGAATGACTGAAGAAAAAAAAAGAATGACTGGCGGTCGTACAACGAAAGGGTAGACTGCCGACAATCTTGTCAACGAGAGAAAAGCGAACTTGGGAGCGCAAGGAGTGAAGTATAAAAAGAGCGTGGAGGAAGGATGATGGTGGGTGGTGAGAAGAGTCGGAGGGGACAGGGAGTAGAGTATAAAGGTAAGGCTGGACTGGGGCGCAAAAAAGGCACGAAGCGCAGCAGACAGCCGCACGGAGGATGCAATAGGACAGACTGTGGACCGACCGACGCTCCTTCTGATCTTGTCCTTTGTGCTAATTTGCTGGCCCAACGATCCTTGACTTCTAGAGAAGCCGTGCAATCTCCGCCCAAGACGGCGGTCGAAGTTGCTCCACACAGCGGGTAAGTGCCTGGGCTAGCCTCGAACTTGAAACGATCGCATTAAACAAAACGGATGAGATTGATGGAAGAGGAAGAGAGGTGCAGAATGAACAAACGGACGTAGGAAACGAAACATTTTTAATCATCGTGGTCTAGGACCTGCGTACATGCGTGGTAGCATCTCTCGTCTCCGTCGCTGTCAACAGGAGCACTCACACGGCCACCGACCCTTTGTCCCTCAAACAGCCCTAAAGACGACACGATCGCTCGCCCAGAAGAATTGGATGGAATTGGCAGGGAGCAGATGCTGTGCCTGAGAATGCGGGAGTTGGGCTTGACCGACGGGCCATGATTGGCGGCTGTACAGTGCAATGCCCCTGGAGGCTGAAGCTTAGTTGTCGGTGGGAGCGGGTGTATGGATTGACGTACCTGAAAGTCTGCCACAACGTCGCCAGGGGGGTCTTGGCTCTTCAGGCCATTTCTCTGTAACCGACCCGCTTTCAGCCATCTCTGTCGTCTCCACTCGGTCGTTCGTCCGTGCCTGCAGCCACCCTCAGTCCTCTCATCATCTCCATCGTGTCCATCACGCTCGCCGTCATCCCGACTTGCATTGGAGACAACCGCCATGCTCTGAAATGCACCCGTTTTGCCGCAATCACTCGGTCGTGGCCTTGGCCGCGCATTACACAACTTCTCAATCCCATCATCAACATCTGCTGTGTTCCGTTCTTTCCCGCACCCACTTCGTCCTTTTTCCCACGCCCAGAGCCCAAGTTCATTCATCTCGTGTAAATGATGCTGTACGGCCTGAGTGAAGCTCTAGTCATTCCTCCACCATTGCAATCCGCCGTCCGTGTCGTGGAGATTTGATTGCAAACCTCGCCGCCGCCACCCCCGCCCCTCCGTGTTCTTCCGTGGATCCGTTGTGCCAAAGCTTCGGAGGATTTTGTCTGCTGTGCCCATTGCTCTCATGCCATGGCATCATGCTATTATTGCAATTGTTTCATGCTCGCGATGGCTGTGTTTTTGCTGTTTCCTTGGCATTGTAAACATACGTCTTGCAATGCTGTGTGCCCTTTCGTTTCGGGTAGTGGCATGGAATTTGTTTCGTTCTCTCCGACCATCACTCTGAATGGGAAGTAAGAGACCTACTCAATTAGGCCAACTAATCATGCATATACAACAAATTCTCGAATCGTGGATTTTCTCGCAGTTATCGTCAAAGCGTGCATCCGCGCACTTCGTTGAGAATTCCATATTTGGACTGCCCCCTGCTGCTACGCCATCGGCCGCGTGGATCATCACCAGCTGGTCCCCATCCGCCATCACTTTGCTCCAGACACGTCCAGGATAATTTTGCCAATGCGGATCCTTTGGCGAAGGAATGCCTAGATCTTTCATTTCTATGTTGGACACCATTCGCTCTCGGTTCAGCTAATTCAAAAAAAACCCCGGCAGCTTTACGCTCTGGCTTCGCGGGGTTGGTGCCGGTATGAAACGGGCGGTTACTCTTGGGCCGACAAATTTTGCATCTAGCCCAAAATACTTCAGCTTCAAAGTGGAGACGAGTACAAAACACATGATCATTCAAAGAATGGTTGGGATGCCAAACCCGGTAACCTTCCAAAAAGTCATCAGTCTTGACTTTTAATGAGCGCTGTTGACACCACGCTTGCAAACGCCATGGTATCGACTCCTACTCCAGCGATGCACTCCGCATCCTAATCCTACCATTCAAACCATTCACGACTGTCGTGCCTCCAATATGTCGCTCAATCGCATGGAACCGTAGGTTGAGCTGGCACTGGTCATCCTCATTTCTCATGAAGCACTCGCGTCTGGGCGTGCGGTCCATTCCTGGGATAGCGTTTCGAGATTCGTTCTGAACACTCGCCGCGACGCCCTCGCCAGTTTGTCACGTCTTGGATACCACACTGAACCGTCTTACTCTCGCGTTAGAGTAATGTACTTTGGATTGCCAACCTTGAAGCCAGACAAGCATATCCAGTTTATAGTCCAGGAAGGTCTCGTGACCACACATCGAACGCCCGATTCCACGACATCCTTCAAGCGTCCTTTGACTTATGTCACCTTCCGTGGGATTCAGTAAAACATGGTATAAGCTGTAACAACCTTACCTTTCGGGATGCCGCAGTGACATGCACAAAACGCACAAGGAATGCGTTCATGAATCTCATTCGTTCAATTGGTTCCTGTAATGAGCTCTGGCTTTTCATTCCTACCAAGTCTGGTAGCGTTCTCGCCCGTTCCATATCTCTGCCCTGTATTAAGCATTTTCTATCTTTCACGAGGATAGCTGTTAATTCAAATGGACGCACAAGTGTTACCCCGCGACCGCAGGCTCGGTCGAACCAAAGCGCCTTTGGTAACGCATCCAAACATCGCGCCGAGAGCACGCATCCGCCGACATCCTTCATTTTGTGCATGCCACTGCCCGGAGATGTCGACCAGGGAGCCCTCGTTTACATCTGCTCCCTCAATTCCAGTTTTCTCGCTATCTCGGAATGCAGAAACATTTCGTTGCCAGGCACTCGAAATCCTTCAGTCGCGCAGGAATCCAAACAAGAACCTATGACGGGCGGGTAACGACATCTAAACGAACTGCTGCCATCCCGTAGGAACAAAGTACTAAACCATTCATTGCTCGGATGCGGTAAGTTGCATCTAGGTTGGCCATGGCCTCAGCGAGACACGCCGCTCATGCGCGACTGCCATCGTGATGCCATCTGTTGAGTAACACCAGGGCGGCTAGGTCATGGCTGGCCTTGCGTTTGCGGAAGGAGGATTGACAGATGTCAAATGAGATTGGTTTTGAGTGGGTTGCACAACGTTGTGCGAGTATGTTATGTCGTGGGACGAAGGGGTTATGGCGTTTGGAGGGGTGCTCGAGGACGTCGCGAGTCGATGGCTTTCCAAAAGCCTCTTCGCTTTCGTCAATGACACTGAATCAAAGTATCAACCTATGCTAGTCTCGAGAGACAATGAACTCGATTGCGTGCTAAGTTTTTCTCTATGACAAGCTCTCAAACTGCAAGATGTGTATGAACGGCCATCCAAAGTATTGCCATCTCGAACGTGTGACATCCACAGCGCCTTGCCGAGTGATATACGCTTTGAGTGTATATACTTCATGCATTCTGTGCTCCGCTCTCCCTAACACCGTTTTGAAGGTTACTTCTTGCCACCGACAAACCAACAGCATATCAAAAACAATGGGTAATATGTAATGCTGAGCCGAGAGAAGCAAGTAAATGAGAAATGTGTATCCGAAATAAAACAAAGTCAACTTTTTCTGTACCCATTCCAATCCACCATCCTCTGATGCAGCATGAAAGCGCAAATGAAAGCCGCGATGATACGAAAACAAAAAAAAACGGGGGGTATATATATACTGCGCCATGCAGCGCTCGCACACGTTCGCCAACCCATCACCACGCATCTCTCCGCGCGGCAAACCCCACCGCAAGCCCCACGCCTAGTCGCCCTCCCCACCAGTGCTACTCCCCGTCACGCTACTCCGATCGCTCAAGCTGGCGAGCGTAGCCGCAAGGCTGGACCTATCGCGGGGGGCGGGCAGCGGCGCCCTCTCGGGGGGCGGCACCTTGACAGCGAGGAACGCGGGCGGCGGCGCTCCGGCAGCGGGGCTCAGCGCCGGCGCAGCGGGCGGCAGCTGCAGCGCTGGCGCGACCCGCTCGCGCAGCCGCTTGATTTCCCGCAGCCGGTTGCGCCACGGTGAGAAGTGCTCGGCGCCGGCGCGCGCGGCCCACGCCAGTGCGAACACCGACGCGTTCAGCGCCAGCGCCCGCACGAAGCCCGGCAGCGCCGCCCCGCCCACCACTTTTGGCTCGGCCGCCGGCGACAGGTCCGGGAAGCCCGCGGCTGAGTGCACGCCGGCTTTGTACGTGTACGCGCCCGGCTGCCGCCGCATGTCCAGGAAGGAGGGGGTCGCCGACGGCGTGATCTCGATGTAGACGTGGGCGAACTGCGAGGGCAGCGTGTCGAAGGCGAAGGGCGCGCCTGACTCGTTCCAGATGATGTTGACGCTGTCGTTGCCGATGTGCTTCTTCTTGTTCGTACAGTTGGGATCGAACTCTCTGTCCGTGGGCATCATGGTCGGGATGTGGAAGACGATTTCGGTTGCTCGGTCTCGCCAGCAGTATGTATGTGTGCCATCGCTGTCGTATTCTCGGTCTAGCCCTTGTGTATTGAATGTCGCACCTTTGAGCCTCGTAAGTGTACCTAGCTCACTGATAAAGGTTGTGTATGCTGGGCTTCCTGAAGTATTGCGGAGTATTTCGGCTTCGTGTTTTTGTCTTGGCCCGATATAGATTATGCCGATTTTGTGTCCATCGACAGTGGAGTTGTGATCGAAGACATTCAGAGCTCGAGTGACCGTCTCATCATCAGGTAACGCTACAGGCCTTTCGCAGAGAGCGTTGGGAAGTGCGGCGAGGGCGAGAGATGAGTAGAATTCTTGTAGCACATCTTCAGGAAGTATGCCAATATAAGATGATGTGTAGAAAGCGTCTGCCACAACGCCAGCTGTGATAGGCACCTGATGACGAGGTGGGCTTGTAAGTGCTGGTTTGTAGAGAAAGTACTTTGTGCCGGAAGGTCGACGACGAGTGATCTGTGAGAGTCCAGTACGGCCGGCTGTTTCGATGGTCATCAAGCTGTATCCTACGATCCATGTTTTTCGCAGGACTTCACCATCCGTAGATTTTGCGAAATTTGGAGTGTAAGTGGTTTCATCCCGATCGGAGTATGCAACTTTCTCCATCATATCCATTGTAACCAGACCTTGGTCTTCAATAATCTCGTTTCCGTCATTGTCAATGTAAGTCAGATTCTTCTTGATCCACGGGATATGTGTTGGTCGATCATCAAGCTTCAACGCCATGAACCAGAAGGTGATTACATGATGAGCGAGAGCGTACACGTATAACGGCAAGTCATCTGATGGTGAGGCTTCTTTTGATGGCATATCCTGCTCTGACACTACTCTCAACTCACGGAAGCTGTCACTATGTCGCATCGTTGCTCTGGCTGTACGAGCGGCAGCTTGACTCATTGCTTTGTCTCGTTGATCACGCACATATTGAAGATAACGGAAGCTGACTCCAAAAACCATCTTATACTCATCCTCTCTGAAGTTCTTGTAGAGTTCGGGCATACGTGCCACGACCGCAAGAAACTCTAAGATGTGTATAGCGACTTGGGGTTGAGTGATGATCTGAGACATTTTCTGGACGATGCTGCTCAAAGACTTGGCGATTGACTCCGTGAGCTCATGGCAACAAACCGATAGCGCATGAATGCACCATTTTGACGTGCGATCCCAAGAGCCAAGACCCAGAAGGAACGAGCGTACAATCTCGTCCTGTTCGACGCGTGCGAAGAGGTCATTGTAAGCGATGAGCATGGTCAGTATGTGAAACATACACACGGCAACGTCTGCTCTCTTCAGAGACGTATAACTTGGTGGCTCATGAAAACTGGATGCTCTGATCTGATCGCAAAGGACGCTTCTCAATAATTGGATCTGCAGAACAGCTCCACGGAACAGGTTCTGGTTCGCCAATTGTGCAGCGAGATGGACGAGAATGTAGCTGTAGACCTCCCAATCCACATCAGATTGCTGAATGAGTGACATGATAGTTTCGAGCCAGTGTGTGATCTTTAGTACCGCACGGTTCTCCTCTGGCGTGTCAGACTCCTTGTCGATATAGGAATAGAGGTAGTGGCTAGGTTCAGGCGATGGCTCCTCGGGTAGTGCCTTTGGTCCAGGGTAAAGCCAAAGCGGAGGCACTGGAGTCTTGATATTGAATTGCCGTGACCTATGGCCGCCTCCAGAGGTACTACTGCCGGAAACATTCCGCAACTCACGATTCGAACTCGTCTCGTCCAATATTTGTGGTACGATCAAGGTCTCCGCTGTACGACAAAGAACAGCCGCAATGCTTTCGGCCTCGGAATGAGGTTGTATGTAAATGGCGTAATCAGCAGTAGCACGCAAGCGAAACATGAGCTTTATAGCACATATCCGTGCATCCGTGGCGCAGTTTGCACTTCCAGCGATTTGCAATATCATTTCAAATAGATATATCGCCTTCCTAGTGGACTTGTTCACATTGGCAATGAACATCCGAATGACTTGTTTGGTTGCAATTCGGCACATGGAAGGCTCCACAGAGTCGACCAACATGCTTGTTGAAGATATGCTGACTGGTTGAGATTCCGTCGGCGAAGCTAAAGACTGCCTCCGTGCGAAAATGGTGGCTCGAAGAAGGTCTAATACGCGATCGAATAGTTCATCGTTTGCCCGGTCGACCACGACAACTGCGAAGCTTGCTAGAATTTCGAGTACGGATGGCTCATTTTCGACATCAATTTTCTCGAGAGCGAGCATGGCGAATTCCGCTATTGATTCGGAGGAAGGAAAGTAGATGGCGGAGAAGGCTTCTTTCAGAATGTTGGCCACAAGCACTCGCAAGGCAACAGGCCTGTATTCGCAGTGTAATATATTTGTGGCGATAGCATGTGCTGTCTCTAGCCAGTCTGCATTGGATGGATAGATGAGACGGTCTTCGGCACACATCGTGACTAGTATCTCGGCGGTTTCATCGTTGATGGTGGTGATCAATTTGAGGAAGAGGTTGATTACGGCTTCTCGGTGGATAAATTCGAGCCCAGGCACCAGAGCGCATAGGTGAGACTCGATTCCTCGAAAACTTGCTGTTGCAGCTTTTCGATCTGGTTCCCTGGCTTTGGCAGTAAGTTCTTCGGATTTGGTCATGGTCTTCACCCCATTCGAATTTGTCGTTGACAAAGCCAAGTCTTCTACGCATCTTGCAATAATATCAGTCATCTGGTTCCAGCCTGGTTCTTCAACGACTAATTTCAACAGGTCTTCATTCTCAAAGAGGTCATTGATCAAGCCCAGTACGTCCACTTCGAATTTCTTGTCACCCGTCGATAAGGCATTGTCGATCGCTGCAAGGAGGCTCATTGGTACATGTGGAAGTTCATCCGCACCATTGGCTCTAACAAGCTCGCGCAGTACATGGAAAGCTCCACGAATGGCATTTGCACTGGGTGGATCTGGAGAATTTGCACTGTGCAAGACGTTCATCAGCTCAAGAACAGCTCGAAGGCCAAGGTGTGATCGAAATATATTCGTAAGAGCATCCCATGTTTGCTCGCGAAGGCTGCCAAGCTGTCGATAGATGTCTGCAAGAAGCTCCAAACAGGGCCTTAGCGAGTCTGGAGGTATGTTGGTGTATGTAATGATGGCATTGATGACTTTGGTGGAGTTTGTAATGTCAGATTCCGAAGTTGTCTTCTTGCAGATGGCGATTATCTGATCAAGGAGTGACATAAACGATTCATCTCCCAGAAGAGTGGCGTTGAACTTTGTGACATCGATAACGTATTTGAAGATACGGTCAAATGCCACTTCCTCCTTAGATGAATCGACCTTGGCCTTTTTCTCCTTCCGGGCTTGATTGACTACGTTGAATGAAGCCAACAGAAGCTGGTTGACGAATGGCAGGAGCCGGTATTCGAAGGGTTCAACATTTCTACCACCGGCGCTGAGGTCAACTAAAGCTTGGAAACGGATTTCGAGGTGCTCATCATCTGGACCCGAATGGATTGCGTCAAACAAAGTCTGCCTGTCGAAGGAAGAGAGTTCTGTGTTCTTGACGCAGCTCGCCAGTAACGTGAAGCCAGCAAGAGAGGCATCGTCCGATTCGTTGTTGATAAGATCGCTGGCTGCATACCAGATCGCAAGAACATTGCCAACTTGATGGTCTGTCAAGATTCCGCTAATCTTTTGAGCGGCTGCAATGCGATCCGCTAGAGAATTCGATGCTCCGAGCTGCTGAAGAAGTGGTTGAAGATGTGCTGGTCCGCCAATCACTGTTCCAGCATCTGGAGCAATATCGGATGAAGAGTCCAATGGAGGAGTGTGACTACTGCCAGAAGTAACATCTTCCAAGCTTTTCCCCTGTGTAAAAGACGGTAGGTTGACCTTGTCTTTGGTAACCAAGGCCTGTAGAGGAGTTAAAGCGGCGGTAGGTGGTGAGGAGACGACGGAATAAGCCTTGGGTCGGCCGGAGGTGAGGGTTCGAAAAGCTGTTAGGAGGGCAGAAGACGATGACCTTCTCTCCGGGGTTTGAGGTACATCTTCTGCTGACGGAGACATAGACTCCGCGTGCAAAGAAACCCGAGAGATCGGACGTCGTCTAGCCTTGCTTCTTCACCCCGAGCGGTTATCGACAACGGTACGGACTCCACGGCAGGTAAATTGAGCGCTGTGGCTCGGAAAGAGACGTTGAGGCGCTGAGGAGATGGAGGAAGAGCTTCGCATAAGCCAGACATTTGTCAAGGCGTCATAGCAGGTCGAAATGAGCTTGAAGGAGGGCAGAGAAGAGCTTTTTTCGTTGGCGGCAAGAGAAGGCTAGGATAGCCCGGTAGGAGCCAGAGCTCATCAGGCGGGATTTCGGCGTGCCGATCAAGCAGACATGGACGACAGGCTCCGTCAGCTGATTACTTGTCGTGTGCCGGGACTCGACGGCGTATGCGTGGGATGGCGGTGGAGGTTTGGATGGAGGGGTGTCACGTAGAAATGAAGGGCATTCCAAGGGTACTGCTAGGGTCTGGATGAACTTGCAGTTTGGCTGGCCTTGGCACAGTCCGAACCAGAATCTGGGGAACCCGGAAACCCGAACGAACCAAACGAACCACTTGCAAAAAGGCTCCTACTTCCGGCAAGCCGCTGCACGCGCAGAGGTAAAGCTGGCTGCAGACAATCTAAGCTCGGGTCTTCTCTCCGACTCTCCCTTGAATTTCCACTCAAACTGCTCATTTTTCATTGAAGCCGCGAATTAATGGAGAAGAGAAGTCTGCTCTATGTCTTTCACCTACTCTAAGACAAAAAGGCGTCCATTTGTTGCTAAGAACGCAGTATAAGACTCCACGACTCCAAGGCTGTGTCGAAAGGGACGAGAGAAACCACCTCCGCCTTCAACCCGGCACAACAGGGATCACGTCTTGAACGATTGGGAGCGTCTTTAGCAGCTCCGCAATTGACCGAAGGTCTGACTCGTCTTCAAATGTACTGACGAATCCGCAGTGTCCCCTCACGTATTTAAATCCTTCCGCACTTGGTAACTTGCCATCCGTACCAAACCAATCCTCCTGAGGCACGCGCAGCCTTTCGCAAACCAACACAAAGTAGTGTCCGAGTATTCGTGCTGTCTCATGGAGCCTGAAAATGTCGAGATTCTTGTATTCATGAAACACGAACTGGCTCTGGCGTGCTCGTACCTATGTAGGTCAGCTGACTGTCAACTTATTGGAGCGTGTCGAGACTTACTGCACGGTTGCGAAGACGTATCATTGTCATCAAGCCGTAAAACAAACACACGAGCAGACCGTACCTGTCTTGCATGTGAGCCAGTCCAAACCGCCTGAAGTCAATGAGATTGTCCAAAGCCTCCAAAGCATGATGTCCCGCTGTATTGATGGTAGCAGTGAAGTCAACGTCGCAGCCGTTATATTCCAAATGCAGTAGGACATGGAGTGCTAACATGGCATAGTAGAAATCAAGGCCTGGACCGGTTTGAGTGAAAACACAGTGCCTGTGTTCTTTAGTCAACTGATGAATAGGAGTTGAAGAATTCCCGGTACTGGAACCGGTCGCTTGCCGTTCCCGAAACCGGCTCAACTCAGGAGCTTTGTTCGATTTAAGAGCGGTGTAAAAGTAATTGGTGGTAATGAACTTCCATATTGAGGCGTACTTTTGGGGATCATCCCTTTGGACTACTCATGTCAGCGGTCACGTTAATCTTATCGGAACTTCATGGTACTCACGCGCAATGTACGGAGAGACATCAGTCAGCTTTGCACGAACACATCCGTTCCAAATAATAGTTCGAGATTGCAGGTTGTTGTTCCAGAACGCAAGGCACGGTTCACATGGGCCGCCGCCAATACTAATGCACTTCACCCAGTCAGTACAGCTTCAAGCAAACGATAGTAACGGGACGTACCTTCTCATGTCCAATCCGGCATCTGATACATCCACCACCTTGCTCTCTCAGAGCTTGTCGCTGTTTGCGATCGAGCTCCGAGACTTCCTTTGGGTACTCTGGCTGAGCAGGCGCATCTGAATCGACTCGAAATCGGAATCGCCCAGCCAATGGTTCCTTCTCAGACTTCGACTCCTCGTGGTGTTCAGTTTTCCGCTTCTTGAACGGTCTTGGCTTCCTTGTCGTCTCTGTTCTAGTTGCCGACTTTGGTTGTTTGTCGGCGACCGACGATTGAACTGTGGAAGCTTGAAGCTGAGAAGATACGCATGCAGCTTTGGCCTGAGAGGTTGCATTCGGCTGTGTTGGCGCAGGAGTAGGCCAGCCAAAGTCCAAAGGAAACCCAATGCTACTTTGCAGCTGTGCCGGCAAATTGGAAGCGCAATTAGCTGTCCACCCGCTGGCCAGCGTTTCTTGGGTGGTTCGAATGTCATTGCCAGTAAGGAGCCAATCATTAAATGACACCTCTGAGCTGCTTGGGGCCGAGACAGTAGAGGATTGGTTGGAAATCACGTCAAGATTATTGCCATCCTCCGCGTGGCTTGTTGGCTGTATCGCCAGCTCATTATAGGCGTTCATCCCGTCTGAAGTTATTGAATCCGTCCTTCTGCCTGTGGGAGCTGAAGCAGCCTGAGGCGTTAAGAAGGTGTCTTGCCGACCCAGTATCCAATCGGGTGTCAACATTACGTCAATGGTCGGAGGCTTCAGAAACAGGTTGCTATTGTTCCAGGGCTGAGTGGAACGAGAAGATGAAGGATCTTCGAAGGCTGGAGAAGGCTCATGGAACGGATATCCAAGCCCTGTGGCACCTTCGTCCTGCCGTTTAGAACCGTTAAATGTGTACATGACGGAGACAACACTTCGGAAGAAAATTGACGTTTCTCGCCAAGAAGAATGAAATGATTCGAAAATAAATATATATAATAGGCCTCTAGGCTTATTGAAAGACTACGGAGAAGATCGTGGTGTGAACAGGCTGCCATTTTATCGACGCTCCCGCGGACTATCCGGCAACCAAAGCGGGTTAGCGTGAACCAGGCTCTTTCGCTGACGTTTCATGCTGGCCAATTAGATGAACAGCCTCGTAATAGACAGTTTGGGGTGCAGCAGATGCAAGGCTGGAGATCGGGGCGCGTGGATGTCGATCAATTTCCAACTGGACACGGTGGAGGCGCGGTTGTGCCCTGCTATAGCTAAGAGGCCACCGCTGGGCTTGAGTCAAATGTCCGAAGGTGAGTATGTTCTGTTTGAGACTGCTCACACCGGCCCAAGGCCACCACTTTTTCCTTCGCAGCAATGCGAGCGAATACGCCTCACTTCACCGGTGCCGTGATGGCTGACCGGGCCCTTTGACTATTTCTACTTTAGTAAATTCGATGTTCATGGCCGGTCACTTTCTAATTTAATGACGTGAATCTACGCCACACTTCTGACTCTATACGCAACTACAACCTCTCCACGGTGTATTCGAAATAAAAAAAATTCAAAAATTTTTTTTTTTTTTTTTTTTTTTTTTTTTTTTTTTTTTTTTTTTTTTTTTTTGGATTTTAACATGAAGAAATGGAAGATAGTAAATTTAGGAATTACGTAATAATACCTCCCTGTTCTTAGTACAATTACGTAGCCAACGAGTAGACTAGTTGTTAGGGCAGGAGCGGTGGTGACGGTTATATCTTACCCTTCCACACACTTGTACTTAGCAACAACATCGAACCCAATGCAATAATCAACAACATCGAACTCAATGCAATAATCAATCACCATGATCACGGCTCTGCTGCCCATAACACTAGTTGCAGAGTGACCAAAGATTGCGAAATCCCACTTGCTGTAGACAGTAATGTACTCTACCCAGTAGGAATCAGTAAATATACCGGCATAGCTACCAAGGCAGAAAGCACACCAAAACCCACGAGAAACCAAGTGTAAATCCGAGTATGATCTCTGAAACGAGTCTTTCGAAGTGTAAGCATCATGGCACTTATACTGGCAATCTGCATCACAGAATTCTGAGCCAGAGAGAAAAAATCTGCATCTTGCGTGGTTCCAGCTTGCTCAGTTGCCTTGACGTATCTTAAAACAGCCAGGCCAGCGCTGACAACGGAGGAGATACTGATAATTATCATAATTGTCGGTGTAGGAATTGACTGTAATTGAATGACGGAGGGTTAGACAATGGTGGAATGAGATGGAGAGACTTGACATACCATGCCTTTGCCTTGTGGGTAAGCCTGTGCGATCCTTCCGGAAGGGAGGAAGTTTTCGATTCTGGGAACTTTCTTCGGCCTTCACTGGTTAGATACGTCATATACACTTCCGAGGGATACTCGCGAGAAAGGGTGTTGAAGAACATACCAGGATCGATCTATTTCAGCGGCAAGAGAAACCAAATCCTGTCCCTCAAATCTTCGGTTAAATGTACGCTCAAGCAATGAGTCTAGTAGATCTACTCTCTTGCGAATGTGTGATAAGATATCTCCCATCTCTGAGAGATGAGAAATGCTTCTTATAGCTGCAATAACCTGATGTGGTAGATGTGACGCAACTTTTTCGACCTCAAGTATACGACTACTAAATCCGGAACCATAGATATCGGGGGTAGGGAAGCGTTCCAACGTCCCAGCCATATTAACATGTTGTCCTGGAAAGCTATTATTCTCTAAGATCAAGAAATCTATAGCTAGACTCCAATAGCGTATCTTATCCTGGTCTTGGAAAAAGCTCAGATTGCTGACTTGGGAAGACATCTTGGTAACAACGATGCTGGCTTCAAAATCCTCTTCGTCCTTGGGACTAATAGTGAGGTTCAATTTCCAATCACCTCCAGGCAGCTTCTTCAGGGCAAGCGACCTTTTGAAGGCTGTCAGAAATATGTCGTCTATTTCTGATAACGCTGTGCGCAGCCTTGTCATGGCTTTGGTCTCACAGCTAAGATTTAGATCCCGAAACTCAGGTATCTCGGGTGTTTCGGGTTCTACATATTAAATCAGCTTGGCGGATTACCACCGTCTCCACTTGTGCTCAGGTTACCTAGCCATCCAACTAGCCAGTGCCTCATCTTGGACTTAAGGTCGCGCTGGTTCTCAGGAGCCGTGATATTCATGTCTTACAACATCACAAAGTGAATAACGAATGAAGGCGGCGAAGGAGGAATTTCGAAATGGAGGCGGAAACGGAAAATGACGGCTGGGATCATATTCTATAGTAGTTTCAGGCTGGGGAGGTATGAGGTTGACATATTGCGGAGTACGAGTTTGGGTACTTCATTTGGTTTAGCGTCCGCATTTTAGCATGGCTGAGACAGAAGGCGGCCTTAGTGCCTGGCACACTTTTCGAAGCTCAGATGTGTTTGGATTGTCGTTTTGTGAGAATAATAACAATCAGAAGTCGCAAGATCCAACATCCACCCGCCCTTTGCCCTTTCTCGCCTTATTTCGACCTCCCTGAGCATTGCGCAGATATGGCGACCGAATTGCAGGCCATATCACAGCTTCTACAGGCTACCCTCAATCCGCAGACAAACAAAGAAGGTGAGTTTATACTGAATCCTTGCTTTCGTCATGCTCGACTTTTCGAGTGCGGTCCATAGAGAAGAATTCCAGTCTCAGCTTTGCACTATGTTCGATATATTCCATTAGACTATAATGTTTCATGCTGTACAAGAGGCTACAAGTCTTCTCCGGCTCACGTCTCGCCGTCGCGACACTTTCGTAACTACAACTGTTCCAGTCGTTTTGCCTCTTTTTTTAGGTTCTCTATGTACACTAACTGACAAATATGAAATAGCTGAGGCGGCTCTCCGGTTGGAAGCAGAAAAGCCCAACTACTCTCTGAAACTCCTTCAACTCGTCGCCGATGCGCAACAGCAAAGCCATATTAGACTTGCCGCCGCTCTAGCCTTCAAGAACCTCATTCGAGAACGGTGGACGGACGAGTTTGGAACATATCAACTATCACAAAATGAAGTCTCCACAATCAAGACGGAGCTGGTTGGCCTCATGGTCTCTGTACCTGGCAATATTCAGGACGTTCTGGGAGAGGCCATCAGTACCATCGCCGACAGCGACTTCTGGGAGCGATGGCAAACACTTATGGATGATTTGGTTGCGAGGCTAACCCCTCACGATGCTGTTGTCAATCATGCTGTCCTTCAAATTGCTCACTCAATATTCAAGAGATGGAGACCACTTTTTAGATCGGATGCACTCTTCACCGAGATCAATCACGCCCTCTCCAAATTCGGGATACCCTTTTTCACGCTGTTAGGCAATACAAACAACTCCATTGACAACCATCAAAGCAACAAAGAAGCACTGTTGAATGATTTCAAGACCCTGTCCGTGGCGATGGAGGTGTTCTACGACCTATCCTGTCAGGATTTGCCTCCCATTATCGAGGACAGCTTAGAACCGGTTACCGGGCTTCTTCATAAGTATCTCACATACGACAATCAAATCCTGCATTCGTCGGATGACGACGAGGCTGGATACCTCGAAGGCGTTCGGCAGAGCATATTTGAAGTTCTGACCTTGTTCGTTCAGAAATACAACGACGCGTTTGCACCGTTCTTGAGTCAATTTGTCGGGACTTCATGGAATCTGCTGACAACACTTGGGCCACAGACCAAATACGATCTTGTGGTGAGCAAAGCGTTGCAGTTCCTCACCAATATAGTCAAAATTCCCGACCAGGCGCAAACCTTCAACAACGCTGAAACATTGAATCAAATCGTTGAGAAGGTTGTTCTGCCTAACCTGGCTCTGCGAGAGTCGGATATAGAACAGTTCGAAGATGAGCCAATTGAGTACATTCGGCGAGACCTGGAGGGTTCCGACAGCGACACGAGGCGGCGTGCCGCGACTGACTTCCTCCGCAAGCTTGTGGAACAGAACGAACAGCTAGTGACAGACGTGGTTTCGAGATACATCAATCACTTCTTGCAACAATACACCCAAAATCAGGCAGAGCAATGGCAGGCAAAAGACACAGCGGTGTATTTGTTTTGCTCGATTGCTGCCAAAGGAACTCCAACGGCAGCTCACGGTGTCAAGGCCGTGAATCCACACGTCGATGTCCTCGACTTCTTCCAGAAGAACATTGCGGCCGACCTGACAGCGCCGACTGCTCACCCCATTGTCCAAGTGGATTCGATCAAATACATCTATGTCTTTCGAAGCCAATTCACTCCGCAGCTGTGGCACGCAGCTTTTCCACTTCTCGTACAGCATTTGAACTCGTCAAATTACGTCATCTATACATACGCTGCGATCGCCATTGAACGTGCGCTCTTCGTCTCTATGGATGACAGGCAACCCGTCATACCACGGGCTGACATTGTTGACCTGTCAAGAGACCTCTTGACACACCTCTTCAAACTGATTGAGAAATCGCCGCAACCAGAGAAGGTTCAGGAGAACGAATTCCTCATGCGATGTGTTCTAAGAGTTCTTGTCTACATCAAGGACGGAGTCTTGCCGATTCTTGATCTGGTCGTAACCAACTTCATCAACATCACAATGGTCATCCGACACAACCCATCCAACCCACGATTCTATTACTATCACTTTGAGGCTATAGGTGCGGTTATCCATTACGCTGCGCCGATTCAGTCTGCCAAACTTGAGGATGCCATCTTTGAACCCTTCATGGCAATTCTTCAAAATGGTGTCGAGGAGTTCATGCCATATATTTTCCAGCTCTTCGCAGCTCTTCTGGAAGCAAATCCCTCCAGTACACTTCCTGCGAAGTACGTCGCCCTCATTCAACCTATCATTCAGCCTCCTCTCTACGAATCCAAAGGCAACGTTCCGGCGGTAGTCCGTCTCCTCTCCACCATACTTTCACGCGCTGCCTCTACCATCACACAGAATGACCAGCTCGAACCAATCCTCGGTGTCTTTCAAAAGCTCATTTCAACAAAGAGTAACGAAACTCAAGGTTTCGACCTTGTTGAGGCTGTGATATCCTCCTTTCCAGTCTCAACCCTCCAGTCATACTTCGTGCCGATGGTCCAACTGATGCTGACCCGTCTCCAAACGTCCAAAACAGAGAACTTCACCAAGTGCTTCGTGCGCTTTTACCATTTTGTTTCTTCTCGGGACGGCGACTTGGGAATGGGAGCAGATTTCTTTATCAAAGTGACGGATTCAATACAAAATGAGTAAGTTCCTTATTTGAATACCTTCTGTGGACATATTCTTCTATTCTATGAATATGCTGAGTTTGAACGGAATGAACTAACAATGCACAGCGTTTTCCGTCCGCTCTACACGACCATCATTCTGCCAGACACGCAGAAGCTCACGCGGCCGCTGGATCGCAAGATCGCGGTGGTGTCGTTCACCAAGACGCTCGCTGACAGCCAAGCCTTCACCGAGCGCTACCAAAAGGGTTGGGCGCTGACCTGCCAGGCGCTGCTGACGTTGCTCATCAATCCACCCGTCGTGTCATCCGCGCAGGCCGGCGGCGAGGAAATCGTCGACAAAGACGTCGATGATCCGTCGTTTGGCGTCGGCTTCACAGCCCTGAACACCGTCAAGAAGCCCTCCAAGGATCCGTTCCCGGAGATCACGGATGTCAAGAAGTGGGTGGGTTTTTACCTAGTCGAAGCCGATAAGAGGAATGGAGGGCGCATTGCGAAATACGTGCAAGAAAGACTTTCGGATGAGGCTAGGAGTGCGCTGATGACGATCATGGGATAGTATGGGTACCGCGACGTATTCGACCAATGGATCAGGAGAGAAGCGCTGCCGTAGACGCAGCATTAGCCTCATTGACGATTAAAAGAGCAAGAGGAAAAAGGAACGATCGTCAGGCGATCAATGTACCATAAAACGACGGTAAGGAGAGACATTCTCATAGGATCCCTTTCACCAACTCCGTCACACACCCACATAGCTCTATTTACAAGCCCTCCAAATCAAAAGCCGCGTTAGACTTTTATCTTACAGATTCGACTTATCCCACGGAACAGCCTTGTTAAGCTTCAACCACAAAGCCTCACCCTCCGTACCTTGCCGCGGCGCAGCAAGCCCATTAACCCGCCACAGATCGAACGGCGTCTCGTAGATATGGTTCTCCCACTCGAGGCCGCGGTCCTGGATGAACGGCCGGACAATCTGCACGCACGTCAGCACCAGCACTCACGCGGGCTCCGGCCCAGCGCCGAAACACAACTCATGTTGCCAAGAAGCGCACCTCATTGATCCTCTCCATCCAGGCCGCGCGCGCCGCCGCGCCCGCCTCCGTGCCGCCGTCCGGCATCGACCGCGCGATCTGCTCAACCGCGATGCGCACGAAGTCGCGCCGTGCCGTGCCGCCAATGAACAGCGAGTCCTCGTCCACCGCCACGAACACCACGTTCACGTAGAACGCCGGCAGGCCCACGGGCGCCGACGTGTACAGCTCCGTGATGGCGGTGGCGAGGGCGGCTTTTTGCGCGCTGGTGAAGGCGGACGGGTGGTGGAAGATGCGCCAGAGGGGCATGGCGGTGGGCTAGGGGGGTTAGATGGGTTGTTAAGTGAGGGTAGAATGGGTTGGCAGGGTGGTGGTGGTGGTGGTGGTCTGGAGGCGCTGGGAAAGGATGAGGTGGAATTGATTGTAGATTGAAACTCTGCGTTTTGCTACGAATATCTTTGGATCCCGAGCTCTTCCTCCTCTTTTATACCATTTGACTTGCTTATAATAATAATAATAATATATACCGTACACTAGCTGTTTCCATGTGGAAGTGGAGGTTGCAGGCCTTCGTAAGACTGATGAGTAAACAGGACGTTGCCAAAAGTGGTAATGGGGATCCTAGTGTCGCGAGCCACCCACCGTAGCGAGCCAAATCATAGATACTTTGCCTTTGGAGTAATGTTGACTTGCATACACATCATCGCTTGCTTAAATTCTGTGTCAGTCGTGTGCATTGGCCACCCCTGAGCACCTGGGACGTCTCCCATCTGAAAATTACCTGGTGTCGCCGGCCTGCCACCCGGTTTGGTGGAGAGCCTCCTTTTCATGCTATCACAGGGCCCGACCACCACAGCTCCACCATCGAGCTCTCACCACTCCTAATACTTATACACAGCAGTATTCGAGCCTCTGATGAACTGAGCGGTGCTAAAGTTTTTAATCGTGATAATTAGACTGCACCGCCACCGGAGAGATCACCTGCCCACAAGGGTCTGGCCGGAATGGGTCGGCCGCCCTCCCTGCAGGTGTGATCGAATGTTTGACCGCATTTCTGACGGTGGCAAATCCGTGAGCATGATATGATATGCAGCCCTGGGTGTGGCAAATTCTCTAGCTATATATTCACGCTGACCCCCGGACCCCTCTATGAAATAGAGATTATAATAAAAAATATTAATTAGTTAGTGATGTGTCTCCCAACGCAACACTTCTCTGAATATCAAATGCTGTCGCCTTTGAAGTTACATATCCACACCGTTCCACTTCTATTGCCGACGCCGATTGTCGTCCCTGATACGGCGGAATACCAAGGTCGATACTCCGAAGGTATCCACACCCGGTTTTCTGAATTATATGTTATCCACTCTCCGTCCGAGCTTAATGCCCAGCCTTGGTATCGGGGACTTCGTGAATCCGCAACACTCGTCTGATTTGATAGTGCTGACGATGACGCCCCAAGGTCGATTACACCGATACTAGTGTGAAGGTACGAGCCCGTGACATCGAATGATATGTTAAAGAGTATCTTGCCAATCTCGAGTGTCTGCAGGCACTCGCCACTGCTCGCATCCCAGATCTTGACCGTCTCGTCGTGCGACGCCGACGCCAGCCGGGCCGAGTCGGGTGAGAAGGCCACCGAGTTGACGGAGCTGCTGTGGCCCTTGAGCGTCTGCAGGCACTCGCCACTGCTCGCATCCCAGATCTTGACCGTCTTGTCGTGCGACGCCGACGCCAGC
>Ga0335072_10000221_pt1 | contig 124118 bp, 98 predicted proteins | sample Lox_Sample_21_FD_206725 | JGI IMG/M metagenome (GOLD analysis project Ga0335072, IMG submission 206725) | Soil microbial communities from Loxahatchee National Wildlife Refuge, Florida, United States - Lox_Sample_2.1 | ecosystem: Environmental > Terrestrial > Soil > Wetlands | place: USA...
CCGACTCGGCCCGGCTGGCGTCGGGGTCGGACGACAAGACGGTCAAGATCTGGGATGCCAGCAGTGGCGAGTGCCTGCAGACGCTCGAGGGCCACAGCGACGCGGTCTGGTCAGTGGCCTTCTCACCCGACTCGGCCCGGCTGGCGTCGGGGTCGCTCGACGAGACGGTCAAGATCTGGGATGCCAGCAGTGGCGAGTGCCTGCAGACGCTCGAGGGCCACAGTGCCGCGGTCTTGTCAGTGGCCTTCTCACCCGACTCGGCCCGGCTGGCGTCGGGGTCGTACGACAAGACGGTCAAGATCTGGGATGCCAGCAGTGGCGAGTGCCTGCATACGCTCTACGCTGGTACAACTCTACACATCTCATTCGATCCTACCGGCTCATATCTTCACACTGACATTGGTGCAATCGCTCCTCGGGTATCATCGTCGTTATGGTCACACCCAGCAACCAGTGTTACAGATCCACAAAGTCCCCAATATCAAGGCTGGGCTTTAAGTTCAGACAGAGAGTGGATAACATATAATTCGGAGAACTGGATGTGGATACCTTCAGACTATAGACCATCATGCTCGGCTGTGTCGGGGAAAACAATTGGCGTCGGCGTTGGGACTGGAAAGGTATGGATGTGCAACTTCAAGCTTGACATCATTTGATATTAATTTTTTTATAATCTCTATTTCATAGAGGGGTCTGGGGGTGAGCGTGAATATATAGCCGGGGAATTTGCCACGCCCAGGGCAACATGTCATGCTCACGGATTTGCTACGGTCATGTCATAAGAAATTAAAGAATGCGGTCGAATATTCGATTACGGCCACAGCCTTTGCGGCTGCTCTCCTCCATCTCGGAGGTGCAAGGAGTGTAGCTCTGTCAGGGCTGATATGCGTCTACCAGTTTCTTACTAGACTAGGGTCCGAAAGAATGTTGTGTGCGCAGAAAACCGGAAACCAATTGCGCAAGCGACAGTATCTCCACATTCCGCTCGCTCATCGACTCTTCTGAATTCTGCATCAACTATCAGCTGTCGCATAGTGGCGTATACACTGCCCAGTTGATCGTCCTTCTGATAATGGCCTTCTCTCATCTGCAATTGGTTCAGGCTTTCATTTTGTAGAAATACGACCCGTAGTTACACTTCTTGAGCATCGGGATTGGCCATGGCATCATACCCATCCAATATCCCTAACCTCCCGTCACTCGCTAGGAGAAAGCTCCAAAGTAAGCCAAAGTTCGTCCCGGCAATTGGGATTTCGCAATCAGCCGCTGTGGCGTGTTCAATCATTTCCCACGGCTGTTGGCCAAGTCTTCCCGCTGATCTGCTTGGTATGACGTTTGCCACAACAAGGGCCTGGATGGTTAGTGTTGGACGTTCGGTAATGATCAGAAGAGCGACAAGCAGATGCGGACGGGACATGGGAAACCGGTGCCACTCGTTTATTCGGTATGGCCAAGGATCGAGGATGGTGCCTTGAAATTAACAAATCCCTACGATTGAAAATGTTGTTGTCGCCGACCCAAACTGCTGATCAATTTTCTCTCAAGCTGTCACATTCTCCATCTCTCTTTGCACCTTGCCTCTAATATCCAGTCACTCGATATATTTCCTAAAATACTAGTAATGTAAATCCTTGTTTTATGTTATGTTTGATTTATTTCCTGCTACGACATTGCAACCTGGTGTGACCGGTCTGGCCACAAAGTATACGCAAGCACGAGACCGCTCCAGACTCTCTGCGGCCTGAAAAATGGCAACGGAAACGGTGTCAGCGGCAAAACCGAGAAGGACATCCATCTTCCATGAAGTTGGCCTTTTCGGAGATGCCGACTCAGTGGAGTCACATCCTGAACGACCTAAACCTAGTGTACGGTTTAGAACAAGGGAGAGTGTGATCAACGGCGATATGGATGAGAAGCAAGAACACGCTGATGGCGAGACGATTGAGGATATGGACGACTCGGAAGACTTGTTCATCCCATCAATGGAACCTATGGTGCGACAAGCGCGACGAACACCTTTCCAACGTCTCAGCGTCATTTTGTTGATACTCGCGATTGCCATACCGGTAATACAGCTCACTTCCTTTGCTGGGAAGAATAATCTACCTCCATTGATGGCAACCGGGGTGCCATTGACAGAAGGATCCATTGATTCGGCAGCTAGTGACCTAGCAAAACGACAAAACAGTCCAACGGATGTTTGCAAACGATGGAGTCAGCAGAGTGCCATCGTAAACGGCACACTGTACCTCTATGGCGGTCGAGCCATAACCTCATCCGATCAAACATCAAACGAATGGAACAACGACTTCATCACCCTAGACCTCGCCCACTCGTGGCAAATCTCGAATCCGTCATTAACAGGCCTCCCTCAGCCATCTGGACCTCCATCAGTCGCCAATGGCTATCTTTGGAATTCATTTGATTCAGTTTATCTTTATGGCGGTGAGTTCTCCGATACTCCCGTCGAATCACCAGTAACGTTCGCGCTATGGGAGTATAATATTCCTTCTTCGAGCTGGAATGAAATCAACAATCCGCAGACCACCTCAGGACAGAATTCTGAACCAGCAGGTGAAACTATTCAGCGTGCTGCTGAAGGAGCCGGCTACTCCATGCCAAATCTTGGGAAAGGATGGTACTTCGGTGGTCACGAAGATTTCCTTACAACGCAAGGATGGTCTGATCAAGTCCCTCGCATTTACCTCAGCTCGTTCATCGAATACACCTATCCTGGCTACACCTCGGGCGATGGACAAACGGCAGGTTCAAATGGATTGTGGCGTAACATCACAAGTGGCGGTATTCAGAGCACGGCAGGATTTACCGATCGAGCTGATGGACTGTTGGTGTATGTTCCTGGTTTCGGTAAGCAGGGCATTCTGCTCAGCTTGGCGGGTGGCACCAATGATACCTTCGTAAGTTGCTGCAAACTCGGTATGGAGAATGCGAATTGACCGCCCCAGACACAAATGAACGAAGTCAATGTCTACGATATTGCAGCCTCCGAATGGTACAATCAAGCTACCTCTGGGCCAACCCCGAATATCCGAGTTAATCCATGCGCCGTGGTTGCTGCTGCGCCTGATGGCTCCTCCTACAATATTTACATGTTCGGCGGTCAGAACCTCATACCATACGAGAACCAGACTCAGTATAATGACATGTGGATTCTCTCGGTACCATCCTTTACTTGGATACAAGTGAATCAAGGCGATCAGAGTGTACCGTATGCAAGAGCAGGACACACATGCAACATCTGGGACGGTCAAATGGTCGTTGTAGGTGGCTACATCGGCACAGATATATCGTGTGAATCTCCTGGCATTTACGTTTTCAACCTCACATCATTGCAGTGGATGAATCAATTCACGGCACTTACAGGACCCCAATCTTCTACCGGATCCTTTAGCTCCGACACTTATAATCCCTTTTCCCAACAGCAGAACCAACGTGGGTCCAACGAATCCTCCGGTCTTCAAGGAAGCTATGGATATGAAGTCCCAGCACCGGTATATTCAGCAGTCGGCGGCAATGCAGCAGGTGGCGCAACCATAACCGCACCGGTTCAGTCGGCAACCTCTGGCCCACTGGCTTCCGGAAAACCGCAAACCTATACGATAACAACTACCAACGCTGCCGGCGCCGTCATCACCGAAACCGGAATCTCTGGAGGCACAGGAAACTCCAATGGAACGCCTAGCTCCGCCGCTCGCACCGGCGCAATCGCTGCCGGCGTTATCGCCTTCGTCCTCCTCATCATAGCAAGCTACCTCGGCTTCTGCACGTACGTCTACCGCAAGCAGCTGCAGCTGTACAAAGCGCACGTGGCGGCGGCGCAGCGCGCCGACGCAGATCCCTCGCGCGCCGCAGAGAAAGTGCCTTTCTTCGCGGGGCCGCCGGGCGCCGCCCACAACGAGTCCGGCGGCTCGCGCCCGCTGCCGCCCGCCGCCCACAACGACAGCTTCTGGGCCGTCTACCGCGGCAGCTCCGAGAGCCAGGGCGTCTCGTCCGGATCGGCGGGCCCCAGCCATGGCCACACCCGCCAGCAGGATAGCATCGGTGGGAGCAGTAGCGGTGCGAGGCCGTTCACGTCCAGCGGGGGCGAGAACAGCGACGAGGATTTGCTTTCCGGTCAGGAACCTACCTTTGTCGGTGTCATGCTGCATCCCAGGAGGAGCTTGAGGGTCATCAACAGAGATTGAGTTGACGGAGATGAGGTGGCGCAGCAAGGAGATGGATTGGATTTGGTTCGATGTCTGCTTACTCCATTAGCGTGTTTGGTTGATCCGGAATTCCTGGTTGGAGGCAGCGACCTGGCTCTTTTATCTTCGTTTTGCACCTTATGAAGTCATGATACCCTCCCTTGCGTGTACGATTGAGAAGAACTAGGCTTGTGTTGGCTTTACATTCTGCATATATCCTCGCTAGGGTGAAGAAATATGGGGCTCCTCATAGTGAGGTTGCAAAAGAACATAAGTTTTAGCGGCGTTAAGATACACACGTACGCTAGTAGCATCCCCTTGAACTATCTCCAATCCGCTTGAGAACTATGCGGTTAACTCCATGCCAAGCATCAATCATGCTGAACCGTCACAGATGACGTCTCACATTTGACCTATCAGCGAAGTCCCAGCGATATTACCAAAATACCAATCTTACAGACTGAAGTCGTACTTCTTGAATGCAGCCTTGAACTCTTCAACGTCCGCGACTTCGTCCTCATGACTTTGTCCACAATCATGCCAATCTATTCTGTCTTCTAGCCTTAGTAGTTTTGACATCACCCTTCTTCCAAACTGGACATCAAACTTGAAGGATGAGTCGAGTGGTAGTCTCATCTCCTTATCTTTCCCATCCTCAGAATTCCAAACCATGACTCGAAAATAGTCACCTTCGTCGTCGTGAGAAACATCGGGATCTCTCGATGTAGGTTTCGATGGATAAAAGCCTGGATACTTGAGATTCTCCGCTTCAACTTTGAATGCTGCCTCGATTAGGCCCTTTTGGATGATGGATAGTGCACAAGGGATCCACTGCCAGTGTACATGAAACCCAGAACTTCGAGAGATTTCCCAAGTCACAGCGCCTAGCTCAGTTGACGAAAGCGATTTAAGCATATTTTGCATCGCATCGCGATAATGATGCATTTCTTCTATCGTCTTTTTTCTCGAGTCTGGGTCTGCTATCAGCGACAAGGTTGGTGAATGTGAAAGTGGAATAAGCAACATATGTCCAGAAAAGGGGAGTGAGGAGAATGTGTTGCGTGTTGTAAGAGGGCCTTTGGCAGTTGTGAGATAGGATTCATCGCCAATCGAAGCAATGATGTGAGTGGCGAGGTTAGGATTAGAGAGGCAGAAAAAGCACTGCTCTTGTTTGAGAGGCTCATGCTGCTCATGGCGCTTTCTCTTTCGTGGTCTATCATGAGAGTGATAGTTATGTTCGTCGCTGGCATATCGATATTGGCTTGGTTCTGTTTGCGATGGACGCTTCTTCTCCATAGCGGCAAAAGGCGAAGACGTGACGCCAGTGGGAACGGCAGTAAGTGGTGCTGCCGTAGGATCAAGGCTGAAAGCGTACACCCATTTCGATTTGCTCGAATTGCCGAAGGCGGCTAGACTGATGAACCTAGTAATTTGGACATCATCACCCTCGTGCGACTGTGTAAAAGGCTCACGCTCATAGAAAGCAGAGTCCGATGTTGAAAAGTGATATCGAGGTCTCAATGCCTCACAAAGGCCAGCGATGCAGTCTTGGCTTTCGGGTTGGAGCTCTTCATCAAACTCAACTTTCGAAACAGCGCGAATATGAGTGGGCCATTGACTGGTAAGAAGTATGTCTGCAGTTTTGGCTCCTCGCAAGATTTTGGCATCATTTTCGGAGTAGAAAGGTCCAAATTTATCTTTCAAGGAGTCTCCCGTGACGTTTGGATCTAGAGCTCCTCCCAAGGCCACGATCCGTACGCCATCTGAAGTCTTAAATGTTGTTCGTTTTCCTAGGAAGACCAGGTTTTCGCACACTTCACCATCTGTCACCTCAAGCTTCTTTATCACAGCATCAGGTAGGCTGTGAGCTCCCATGCCAAAGTACGTCGGCAACGGTACTTTGATTTTACCATTTAGAAGGTTTTCCACATTTTCCGTATCTTCGACGCTTGTCGAACTTTCATCCCTAAACAGGTCGCCAGCAACGAGGGCGAATGCGAATTTGTTCTTGCTGTGGAGTGTCGAGATTTTCTGGAAGACTTCGGTGAATTTGCCATTCACACTTCCTACGACCACTCTGTACGCTAAATGAGCATCATGATTTATTTCGAAAGAAAACTTTATACAGCAAAGAGACCAGCTGAAAGCGAATCGCAAAATAGGATACCAGGCGGCGAACGAAGATGATATTGAACCGAGTTTGCTGGCAACCACTTTGCTCAGATGGTGAAAAGGGAGAGAATTTTCAACTGATATAGAAATATAGAACGAAAGTGCTACTTACATCTTTACTGGAGCCATTTTGCGTAGTCTACCCGCGCGGTATTTTGAAGTTTTCAATGTCGAAATACGATGAGGTTGACCGCCACTGGCGGGAGAGGTCAAGGAGAAAACTCCGATTTTCGAACTTTTTCTGAGCTACCCACCAAACAGCGTTCACACACCACAAAACTATGTGTGATATCTTTGACTGGCCTTGACCGCGTCCAATATGGCCGGCAAGTCAAGAACCTCACATCTCGCCGTACGGAAAGCCCGAATCCCCACAACGGCCTCTACAAAGAATCACCGATTCGAACCCTTCTCGCAGCGCATTGCGAAGCTCAAAATCGACCCTCTTCGACGAGTTCGCGAACGCCAGATCGAAACAAATGATGGCGCTACCTCCTCATACTTTCGAAGCGCACTGGATGAGTGGGCTGACCGTAATTTGTCGGAAGACTTCTCAGAGTTTGCGAAGCAGGTGCTTTCAATATCGGATAGTCTCCCCCAGATCATACACCACGAGCAGAAAATCACGGATTTGCTACTGGACTACATTGAAAAAGGGAAAACTGTCGCTCTCGAACCTTTATTAGATCTTGTAGCTCATCTGGCGCATGATCTGGGTTTAAGATTCGAGAAGCACTTCGCAAGAGTATTGTCCACCGTCTCAAATCTTGCCGCGAAGCACGAAGACGTTGAAGTTATAGAATGGAGTTTCAACTGCTTGGCATGGCTATTCAAGTATCTCTCCAGGCTCTTGGTGCCCGATCTTCGTCCGGTTTATGACCTAATGGCTCCACTTCTGGGAAAAGAACGACAGAAGCCTTTTGTCGCAAGATTTGCTGCAGAATCTATGAGCTTCCTGTTAAGAAAAGCGGCATCTCATGCGCACAAGGATGGTCGACCACTTCATTTGATCGTAGAGCACATCGAACGCGACGTCTGCACTGCTGCGACAGGCAAGTCAGACCTCTATGAGCAAGGCGTTGCAGTATTATTTGTAGAGTCGATACAGGGATCTCAACAGGCTCTGCATTCCGGAGGTGCAGTTCTATTCTATGAAATGCTTTCGATCACATTCGAATCATTCGACAAGGAGGCAGAACCTCCTGCTCCTCTCACACGACTCTTGCAGGTAGTACTGATGGCTCTTTTACAGCGAATCGACGGTGCCTCGCTGAAGCCAATTGTTGAGATCATATTGAAAAAGTCTCAACACATCAAGCTTGCTGCAATGCATCCTTCCTACTTAAAGCTGTACTCAGGTCTGCTCTTCTCTATCATCGGTGTTAAAAGCGGTTCGAAAGTGACGACATGGTCCCCAGTGTTGGAAAAAATAATCACATTACTCTTGGGGATGTCGACAGAAAGAGACGCCAAGGTAGAGCTTCTGAAAGTCTTTGCAGTTGCCCATCAGAATTGTCCTCTCAAAGATGCGATTTCACACGTCAAGTTCTTAGAGACACTTGCTTCAGATATACAATGGCGACCGCATTTTCTCGGCTTCTGCATGTTCTACGGGGAGCTTGGCAAGGAGAGGTTCAAGGATATGCTTCTGCCGCACTTCAAACGGTTTTTCATCTCGCATTGGAAAGACTACAAAGAGCAAATTTGTCTCGCTCTTCCCAAATTCACTTCGGCAGGCTGGCTGGAGAAGGAGACGCTTAAGCTTCCCGCACAGTGGCAGCGAGAAATTGCTGATGGTTTCTCCGTACGTCAAGTATCTGATGAGACCGCCGAGATGGTGCATTACAAGAACGGCTTACTAGAACTCCTAATGGTGGCAAAAGTCAGCGACGAAAGTGAAAATCGAATTCTATCTGGCCTCGAATTTGACATCCAAAGAGCTCTCAAGAACTCTCATGCCGGGTCACTTCGACCTCTAGATGTCTTTTCTGCTGGAAATGCGCTTCTATACTTCACCAACCACGGAAGGAACTGGAACATCAACATATCACGGTCGCTTCTCTCCGCCGCCAAAGTTTTCAAATGCTTCCAAGTGTTTTGGCAAGCACTCCTCAACTATATTGAATCATCCCATCAGCAAAGCTCATTCGACTGGAGTGAAGAAGGACCGCTCATGGCTCTTCTGGATTGCTTGAGTTGTCCTGATCACTTCATGCGTCTCGTAGCCCTTGAGATCCTTGATTGTCTCCACTCCCAAGAGAAAGGTCAACCGTCTGATATCATGCAGCTTGCGATTTCGATAGCACGTACGGTTCCGTCCGTCGAATCCATACGAGTCATAACAATGCAACTTCGAAATTTGGCGAAGGCCTACTCAGAAGTTGAACCTGACTCATTTCTTATCAGAGCCATACCGCATCTCTGCTTTGGCCTTCTTCACGTGAGGTTGGCTCCAATTTGGGACTCTACCTGTGATGCCCTAAAGGAAATGTGCGAGCGAAAGGAAGGTGAAGAGATAATTTGCGACATAGCCTTTCACTGGCTTGAGGGAGTCGATGACGTCCAGATTCAGGACCATCAAACAATTGAACAAGAAGAAAAGAAGGGATGTTTGAAAGAATCTCCTCTTTACGAAGTTGAGAAGATTCAAGAACAAGCCGAGAACTCGTTCAGTTATTTCGAATTTCCGAAGCGGCAGTTGAAAGCTATCTTTGAAAAGACACATACGCCAGCCAAGTCCATGACGATCTCCAATCGAACGCAGGCTCTGAAGGTGTTAAAATCTGTACCACAGTCCGCAGAGAAGAAGTCTCGACTTCTTGTTCCGGTCCTGCTGAACTGGGCCTTGGACGTGGACGCAGATGACGCTCTCATTCCTGCGGGTAATACTCAGCAATCCACCGTAGATGTTGACAAATCCCAGCGTTGGGGCAGGAAAGATCAGAAAGCGATGCTCTCTTTGTTCTCCCTGTTTAAAAATCCCAAAGCACTCTATAAAACATCCGAAGTTTACTCAGCAATGCTTGCACTACTTTCGCACGGCGATAGAGAGATCCAGAGATATGCTTTAGAAGCGATTCTGACCTGGAAGAACCCAACGATTTCACGCTATGAGGAACAACTCAAAGGATTCCTGGAAGATGCCAAATTTAAGGAACAGCTTACAATCTTCCTTGACATTGGTAGTGACGACGACAGTCTGCAGGATAGCCACCGATCAGAGATTCTCCCCCTCGTTTTCCGTCTGATGTACGGTAGAATTATCACAAAGGGCAAAGGAGACCAGCAAGCAGATAGAAAAGCTGTGTTCACAATCATTTCACGGTTTGAAGATGATGAAGTCAAACAATTCCTGGAGGTTCTTCTTGGTCGTCTGAATCAGCTTGAGCTCGTAAAAAAGGGCGTTTTCCACGAGCAAAATTTGACGGAAGAGCTTTTGGATCAGAGGAGACAACTAGGTCTTATTAACATGTTACATGACTTCCTCGACACACTGAGAATGACGGCAGCTTCGTTTACGCCACAGCTTGTGGATCCTGTCATTTACTGCTTGATCAGAGCGGCGCGAAACAGCATCGAGTCAACTAATAACATCGAATCAGATGAGGCCGGCAAATTTGGACTTGCCCGATCCATACGCCAGATTAGCCTCCGATGTCTCATCTTGATCTTCGATATCATCCCAAACTTCGCCTGGCATCTCTATTTGCCAGTACTTTTCAATGACCTCATTCGACCAAGACTGGACAAGCTCGCACAAGAGAATGCGCAAGCCGTGTCGGGCTTTTTGAGACTCTTCAGTGCATGGGCAAAGCATATTGAGACTGTGTCATTTCTTTTCCGATTTGATCGGCAACTTGTCTCCAGACTCGCAGAATGCGTTTCAAACCACAGTACAAAGGAGGAGGTGCGGCGATTCGTCCTGAACGAAATCTTTGGCAATGTTCTTGATCTAGCACAGGAAGGTGACAAGAGCTCGGAAGCTTGGAGCTTGCTATCTGAACATGCACCAATTATTCTTCAGCATCTAGGGACTGCACTCACCATAGAGTCGACCAAAGACTTCTTGGACGATGGCGTCAAACTTATCGTTCGACTCGCTGACGTCGTATCACCAACTTCGACAGACCTTCTCTCGTCTCTACCTTACTTGCTCGTGCAATCTTCTAAGAAGGTTTCCTTATCCGCAAAGACGGACGCCCTACGCATTATTCTCCGAGCAACACCTGTAGCATCTATAAACGATGAGTTGTTTGACCAACTATACGACTCGATATGTTCTTCATTTGCCTACTTCTCTGATCGAGAGAGCAGGCTTCTTCTTTGCGATATTCTCCAGGAACTGGCAAGGAAGAAGCCAGCGCTGAAAACGCCAGCAAACTTGTGCAGTGATCTCAACTCTTTTGCAGCTAACCGACTCGACGAACCAGACTATGATAGACGAACGGGCGCTTTCAGTCTCTTGAATGAGCAAATCCATTCGAGACTGGAATGCTATCAGTGGCAGCCTTTGATCTACAACATGCTTTTCTTCATCAAAAATACGGAGGAGCTTGCAATCAGAGCAAGCGCAACCCAATCCCTGCGGAGGTTTATTGATGCCGCTGCCCATAGGAGCATGGGAAAAGACAAAGCTTCTTCAAGCGGAGGAACGGAAGATGAGATGCCTGCTTCGAATAATCACGATTTTCTGGCAATGTTGGAGAGAGTCGTGCTTTCTTCTATCGAACGAGGTATTCGAGATCAGCCTGAGTTAATCCGCGCTGAATACCTCTCTGTCATCTCGTATGCCGTCAGTCAGCTCCCGGGCTGGCCTCCACTTACTGGTCTGTCAACATTACTGGAGCCGGATGATGAAAATTCATTTTTCAATAACATTCTTCACATTCAGCAACACCGTCGTATCCGCGCCTTGAAGCGTCTAAGCGAAGAGGTATCCGCTGGCCATGTAGGAAGCAAAAATTTGGCCCACTTCATCATACCTCTAATCGAGCGTTTCGTCCTTGATGATGAAAAACGTAGAGAAACTGCCGGTGAAGTCACTGGAGAGGCTGTAAGAACAATTGGCAGCTGTTTAGAGGGCTTAGACTGGAATCAATATCGATCAGTCATGCGACGATACATCGGCGACGTCAAGAGGAAGGGTGACGTAAGAGAAGTAACGTTGAAATTAGTCGATGGTGCAGCTTCCACACTTTCCATGTGTGCTCAATTGAAATATCAGCACGACGGAGATGTTGTGATGAGCAATCACGAGACATCGTCCACTCCCCGAAGTCTAAATCCTCCAAGGTTACAACAAACGTTGCCTACTCAAGAAAAGCTCAGCTTGTATCTCTTGGAAGATGTATTACCAAGCCTTGAGGCGTTCCTTCGGAAGAAAGAGGACGAAGTTGTCAGCCTCAGATCGATGGTGGCGGTAACCATAGCGAGACTACTAGCGATTCTACCTCATGTCGACTTTCAAACTCGTCTCCCAGCCGTTCTGCTGGATACCTGTAATATCCTTCGCAGCAAGGATCCGGTTTCGCGAGACGCAGCAAGGAAGGCACTTGCAACAATGTGCCAGATTGTTGGTCCGCAATCAATATCCTTTGTCTTGAAGGCCTTACGAAGTGCTTTGCAGCATGGATTCCATCTGCATGTGCTTTCATTTACAGTCCACTCGATCCTTACGACAACTACCCAACATTTCAAGTCGGGTAGTCTCGACTACTGTTTACCCGAGATTGTAACAGTCATCATGGATGACATATTCGGAAATACTGGCCAGGAGAAAGACGAACAGGAATATTTGAAAGACAAAGCATCTAAAAAGGAGGTGAAACAGAGGACCAGCTTCGATACGATGCAATTACTTGCAAGCATCACTTCTTTGACCCATCTTATTGAGCTTATTCGGCCTCTCGAATTACTCCTATTGGAAGACCTGACCCAGAAGATGCTGAGAGACATTGATGAGCTCTTGAGAAGGATTGACCTTGGACTGATGCAAAACACGGCTGTGAAAGATCGCGATATTCTGATCTTTTGCCATGAACTCATCACAGATGCTAATAGAATTGCAAAGCAGTCTACATCAAGTGAGCAAAAGAAAGCATCGAGATATCTTATCCGGAAGGTTCAACACGTCGCTCATCAAAAACTCACACGAGAAGCTCGGATAGGGAAAGTGGTGCGGTTCGGGCTCGAACTCCTCAGGGCTGTCTTCAGAAAACATAAAGACCTCGCAACGGCAGCCAACATTGAGGGATTCCTGCCAATTATCGGAGACGCAGTACTTGACGAACAAGAAGATGTCAAGTTGGCTGCATTTCGCCTATTCACGCAAATTGTCACAGTACCTATAGCGAGGATCGAGTTCGAAGCTCCCGTTTATGTTGCTGAAGCTGTGAAAGTGATCGAAAACTCGGAAGGAATGGAAAGAGAAGAACTCCCAGCGGCAGCTCTGAAGCTAGTTGCTGCTGTCCTACGAGAGAAAAGGGCTGTTCAAGTGAAAGACCGGGTAGTGGCTCTGCTTCTCAAGCAGCTCAAGCCGGATCTACAAGTTAAGAATCAGCAAGGCTCTGCATTCACGCTACTCAAGGCTATCGTGATACGCAAAATCGTTATTCCAGAAGTTTACGAACTAATGGACGGTGATGAAGGAGTTGGTGCAATTTCCATCCGTGATCATGACCGTACGACTCGGGATCTTGCAAGAAGCGTTTGGTTTCATTTTCTGATGGACTATCCTCAAGGCAAAGGCAGATTCAAGAAGCAGCTTGCGTTCCTAGCTGCAAATCTGAACTTCGAACACTCAGAAGGGCGAAAAGCAGTCATGGAGACCCTCTTCTTGATGATCACGAAGTATGGGCCCGAGCAGCTCAGAGAAGTTATATCGGTCGCCGACTGGTCGCTTGTTGCTGTGATGGTCAACGATGAGGATCAGGAGTGCCGAGAAATGGCATCGACGCTTGTCAAGACCATAATAAAAAAGGCAGACGATACGTGGCTCTCGGCATTTCTGGTCAAGCTACGCCGGATGCTTGAACACGGAAACAAGCCTATACTACAAAGGACGGCGTTACAATGCTGGGCATTGTGCATTGAGAACGAGCAATGCCAAAACAGCGACATACACTTTGTGCTGCGCGAGCTGGAAGGAATATTGACAGCAAATAACGACTCTGGTGACGAAGAAGAGCAATGGGACTTGATATTCCATGGCTTGCATACATTTCGAGTCATCTGCGAGCACTTTACGCAGGTTGCCTTTTCTGAAATCAGTTCCTCCATTTGGAAATCCGCCATGCTGCGCTTAAGTTTTCCACATTCTTGGGTCAAGCATGAGTCCGCCCTGTTAACTGGGCTGTTCTTCCAACACTTTGTAAAGAAAGGACTACGTACTGTTCCTCTCATTGCTGACGGACTTTCACTGAATCAAGTCGAGCTTTGCGAACTTGCCCATCGACACTTGCGCCTCCTCACGGATAGAAGCAACAAACAGGCGGCGAATCAAGTCGCTGAGAACTTGAGCTTGATTGGAGTGTGGTTCGCTGCAAGTCAAGTCCCATGGACTCAGCAATCAATTCCACATTCCAAGGCACAAGACGACAGATCAAGCGGGGAAGATGAAGTAGAAGCAGAGGAGCTGGATTCCGAACACGAGACAAAGCCGGCATTGCGCCACCTCCTGGAACGACTTTCCAAAGTCCTACGGCGACAAGCAAGCCGGAGCGAAGGAGAAAGTATCTCTCACAGGCGTGCCGATTTGTTAATTGCGAAGCATGCTGCGATCAACATTCTGACGAAGCTCGTCGATGCTTTGCCCGCCGACGTGCTTAGCGCTAATATGGAGACTCTCTTGCTACCTCTCATTCATCTCACCGATGTAGATGTTCCAGCTGTCCCCCATGACCGAGCCTATACCGAAGGCATGCAAGCTCTCACTGATTCGGCGACAGAGCTCCTGGACAAGCTGCAAAAGAAACTCGGTACTACGATGTATGTCACTGCACTCCAGAAAGTCAAAAAGGGTATTCAGGAACGCCGGGAAGAGAGAAGAATAAAGAGAAAGATTGAGGTAGTATCTCTGCCCGAACGTGCTGAGAGGCAGAAAAGAAAGAAACAAGAGGCGAGGAAGGTGCGAAGGAAGGAGAAGTCGAGCTTTGCCCGAGGGCAAAGACGCGGTTGGTGATTTAGGTTCGTAGATGCGACGCTAGATCGCAGTTCCTGCAGATCTCGCAGTCTAGTCCGTACGACACTGATATAAAGACAACCATCAAATCGAGTGCCTGATGCCAAGCTGGTATTAAGTGTTCTGCCATTTTGTGAATGCTCGCGAGTAGCATTTTCAAGTCAATATCGAAAAGCAGTTTCCATTTTACATTTGCAGGGTATCAACCCCCCATCAAAGACTCCGGACGCCTCGTGAAGTATTCATGATTCCATGTGCTCCGCAACAGCCTTTGCTCTCTCCAGACGTGCCACCGTCTCTGTCAAGTTGACCTTGAGCGCGGCCAGAATCTCCGTACCGCGACCCCAGCTTGCTTGGACATCGTCCCACCTATTCATATCGCCCAGGTCAAGTGGACTTTCATTTGCAGCACCAGCCTCCTCTTGCTGCGCGCCCGACTCAAATACCTCGTTGTCTTTGGCCCACTGAGTCTGGAAGTCCTGGGCTGCCTTCGCTGGCGCCGTTCGCCGCAGGTCGGCAACTTTTTCCGTAAGTGATTCTTTGGTGGCTTCAAGAGCTCGAATTCGCTCAGCTAGCCGCGTGTCGAGTGCTTCAAACTCTGACAAATACCATTAGCATACAGCATGTCCAAACACTTCGCGTGAACTTACCATCATCTTGCGCGGCATTTTCGTCCTGCTCTACGTCCAATCCGTTCACAATCACATTTGCCCTGACTCCTCTGAAAGTGTTCTTGATGTACTCATCCACAAGCTCTTCAACTCGTCTCCTTAAGACATCGCCTTCTCCTGAGCTTGCGTTTGCGGCCGCAGAGGGAGGTAGAGCGCGATCAATCTTCTCGCGTGCGGCGCGTCGCGCGGTGGCTTCGAGGTGCTGGAGATCGGCTGGTGATTGCAATTCAACTTTTCGGAACTCTGACGGGCGTAACCGCTCAATTGCTGCGTCTGCCATGGTGATAATTACCTTTGATGGTCGATGTTCAGCCTTTGTTTACAGTCGGAGACAGCAGCGGCGCTAGGAAATCGGAGGTGCCACACTTTCGCCGACAGATGTGGCGGTGCATCTCAATCGGGCTGCTTTTCCGACGTCGGGTCAATCTGCTTTCGCCTCGGGATATAATCTCAAAGGTTCAACTTCCAAAGTGATATCTTTTCGTCAATATTGCAGTTTCTGAAATTTCTCAACCAAATTTCAAATCTTGCTTCATTCTCGTCTCTTTTGTTAGTTCGCCCATAGCCGGCCGGGAGTTCGCAACAGCAATGCTTTGATCATGTTCGTTTCGTGACAGATCCCGTCATCGTTCAGAGAGGAGCTTGGAATTCGGCCTGCACATATCACACAATGAGCCCACCGAGTAGCTCCAAAAATGCCGACCCTCTGGTGTCATTCATAGCCGGCGGTATAGCAGGCGGTGTCGAGGCGACGGTGACGTATCCGTTCGAGTTCGCGAAGACTCGAGTGCAACTTCGAGCTGAGCGCGGCCAAGAATCACCCAAGAATCCTTTTCGTGTGGTTGCCCAGGTCATCCGCAAGGAGGGTTTTCGTTCGTTGTACACCGGTTGCACGACACTGATCGTGGGCACTATTGCAAAGGACTCCATTCGGTTTCTTGCATTCGAGAGCATTAAGAATGCCTTTTCGGATCCTGTCACACACACCTTAAGTCCTATTCGGAGTTTGGCTGCCGGGCTTGCTTCCGGTGTGGTGGTATCCACATTTGCGGTGACACCGACGGAGAGAATCAAGACTGCACTTATCGATGATGCGAGGAATCCGACGGAGAGGAGGTTCAAGGGCCCATTGCACGCCACCAGACTTTTGATCGCAGAGCATGGCCCGCTGGCGCTGTATAGAGGATACATTACAACTACTCTGAAGTCTGCTGGTACAACGTCCGTCCGGTTGGGTTCTTATAATATCTTGAAGGATTTAAGTAAGCAGTACGACCTCCCGCAGAATAGTGGAACCGATTTCGTGAAAGGCATGTGTGCGGGGATCATCACGACTTATGCAACGCAGCCAATAGACACTGTGAAGACACGAGCGCAGAGTGTTAAAGGAATGGGAGCAATAGAGGCTATGCAAAGTGTTTGGCAGGATTACGGTATTAGAGGCTTTTGGAGAGGCACCACCATGAGGCTTGGTAGGACAATATTTGCTGGCGGCATTCTATTTACGGTTTATGAAGAGATGAGCAGAGTCCTTAACATAGCCATGGGGAAGCGGGAGGCAATCACATAAATGAGAATTATTAGTTGCATACCATTTCAGCCCATCCTATACTTCATGATATCTATTCATGCTCCGTATAATACCGGGACGCTTTTGATGGGTAGCACCAGAACGCCATTTCAACTACTCCTCATCCTTCGTCATACTAGTATTCACTGCTGGGACAAGCACATCAAACGCTCCGGTCCCGACGCCGCTCAACTTGCCAATGACCAGCCTAGCACTGGGATTCTTCAGATCATCCCGACCACTTTCGAGGACTGTATCTTTCAAGAAACCAACAGTAGTTTCAAAGCTCATCTTTGCTAATGGAGAGGCACCATCCCTCATTCCGGTTCGATTGAATGCCTTGTATCCACCGCTCCTTGTCATGTAGTCTGCGATGAGATTCAAGTGGCGGTTATCGACATTGATGGAATGGCCTGTGAAGACGGCGTCAAGCTCGGTTATGAGGGTGGTGCGAGCAGCCTCGACCCCGTACCGGACAAGCATGGCGTAAATATCGTTGGTAAGAATGAGATTGGGGTTGATGTAGTCTTGAAAATCGTGGAGAGCCTGGAGATTCACGCCCGAAATAACCAGCCCCGGCATTTTCTTCTCTTCACCGGTACCGAGGTCTTTATACGGCAGCTCCTTATCATATAGACAGGACGATAACATAGGAATGGCGTGAATGACTGCTTCGTGGAGGCACTTTTCGAGGATAGGTAAAGCGAGGATCTTCGGTGTGTTGGCGGAGTATTCGAGAGTGAAAATGCAATGACCGCCTGCTGGATCAAAATGAAAGTCTGCCACATCTTGGTTCCCTTTGATGTCCTTTACTCTCTTCGTAAGATCTGCCGGACTCATATTACCAATACGGGAGTGTTGGCGTGTAGACAAGCTTATTCCTTCCTCACGAGTCTCTTCGACGTCCATGTCTCCTAGCTTATCTGGACCTTCGTCCTCACTGCCGCCGTAGCCATCATCGATTAGATCTTGATCAACACCGTCTTGACGTCTTGCCTGGGAAGCAATAGCGGCTTCGTCTTCATCAGGCTCAGCATACGACACAGCTTCTTTTCGATTTTGCTTCTGCTTTGCATTCGTAGCATCACCGTCTGCATCGTCATCATCATCACTTCCTCCATCGTCTTCCGCCTCAGGTCTCGCAACATGTTCCTCAGTTCTTCCAGCGGAGGTGCCAACATCCGGCATTGCCTCTGTACTCTTTTTCAAAGCCCTTTCGTCGCCTAATTTCTTCATCAAATCTCGCAATGAGGCTTGGAATCTTGGAAGCAGCTTAGTCGATACGGTATCCACGACGTCCTTGGCAGTTATGGAGTACTCTTCCTCATATTCTTCAGCCGGATAGAGGTCGAGTCGAACCACATATCTCCTCGCTCGCTTGTATACAATACCTTCCTCAACCTTTTCATGCAAATTGACTTTGTCTACCACTTCCGCAAGACTTAGTCTATTCAATCTCTTTGCGAACTTGATTCCCTCGCTCTCGCTAATGTCGGGATTGAGATAGATTGTCATCATTGGCGTTGAGATAGATCTACTTGCGGTCATGATGATTTCTCTCAACCTTGGAATACCAAGTGTGACGTTTTTTGCCGAGTGACCAGCCAAGTGGAAAGTGTTGAGTGTCATCTGCGTACTCGGTTCGCCCACTGATTGTGCGGCAACTACACCAACGGCTTCGCCGGCGTCGACGATAGACTTGAGATACTTGATGTTCAGTAGCACTTCCAGACTCTTCTTAGTTATTCTTTTTTCATCTCTTTCCTTGTCGTCTTTACTTTTCTTGTCCTTCTTTAACTCGAGAACTCCGCCAGGATTCTCTTCACAGAAGTCTCTGAATGCACTGAGAAAGTTTTCAGAAGTGCTTCCAGCGTGAACGCTAGGATTCCACTTGCTAAGGGCTGGATCAGGCACTTTCTTGCCTGTCTTATCCGATTTCTTGACCTTCTTTAAAGTCTTTGCGTTGTACTGGCTGGCATCTTCGCTGTATATTTTCTTGAACTCCTCACCAATCCGCAAACCGGCCATAAGCGCTCCATAATTTTCTGCGGCGAACTTGAACTCCTTCAGATTGCGTTGCTTCGCAACATCAAGTCCGTCCTCACCATAGAGGAATTGGATCATGGTACCATCTGCATCGCGAACACTGGCATCGTATCCGACGGTAAGACCCTCCATGCCTTTGATGAGGCAGCGTTGGAGGTATCCGGATCGAGATGTCTTAACAGCGGTATCAATTAGACCTTCTCGACCAGCCATAGCGTGGAAAAAGTACTCTTGAGGTTTGATACCTGTGAGGAATCGCTGCGTAATATAGCCTCCTGCCCTGATGCTGGGATCAAAAGGCTTGAATGAAGGAAGCGTCTTGCCGCTGACCATTGTTGGGACCCTTCGCCCTTCTAAAACTTGCTGGCCTAGATTGGAGGAGATGAGATTGGCGTTAACTTGACTGCCTTTCGCACCCGTGCCAGTCATGGTCTGCATTTGATTTCTCGGGAAAGGTTTTACCAACTTGTTGGGAAAGAGTGCGTCTGTAATCTCCGAAGTAAGGTCTGCGTTGCGAGCTTTTGTCACGTCATCCAGGGTTTTGCGATCCTCTTCTTTTCTCAAAACGTTCTCAAGTCTTCGTTTGAGTTCTGGATCGTCAGCAGTTGGACTACGATCCGCGAGAGAGACAAAGTTTGTAGCGACTTCGAGGCCGAGGTCATCCGCGCGCTTCAGCTTGTCCCTTCGAATCATTTCTCCGTCTAATGTAAGGATCAGGTCCTCTACACCACAAGAGTGGGCTCGCATATGAAGCACCTTGCTCAATAAGCGCCCAAGCATACTGAGCAGTCTTCCAGCAGCTGTTGGACCATAAGCCTCATATACTGCATGAACGAATCCACCACCAGAGGAGCCTATTTGGGCCTTGTCCAAGATGCCACAAAGTAGCTCCCCACCGGAGAATATGACATCCTGCTCTTCGGAATTTTCTCCCCAAAACCATGCCGAAGTTTTCGATCGAGATGTGAGATTAAGACCTGTTTGACCGAGAGGTGTGATGTTCTTGAGGATCGTGGTGATGACTTGCTTGCCTGTCCACAGTGGTACTGGTTTCATCACTGCGGGAGGAATGGTGAGAATAGTACCACTGGTGGAATGATTGTTTTCAGGCCTAATTGCAGCGTAGAGGAGCTGCTGATAGTCTTCGCGATTGAAGAAGATATCTCGGTTCGTAAGCTGCACACAGATGGATATGTGATCTTGAATTAGGCCTCGAAGGGGCTCTCCAGCAGTTCCAGAGAGGTATTGGTGATCTGTATCTGCGACAGTAACGGCTTCTGCTCTTGCGATTTCGTTTTGTGGGAAGTGCATGTTCATTTCATCTCCGTCAAAGTCAGCATTGTACGTGTTGCAGTTAGCATAGTGCATGCGGATGGTCTTCTCGCCTGGAAGTACTCGAGCTCTGTGTGCCATCATAGAGGGTTTGTGAAGGGTAGGTTGGCGATTCATGATGACAACGTCACCGTTATTCAGATGCCGGTGAACTTTCTTATTAACACTCATGTTTACAAGTACCGTCGATGGGGCCAATAGCTGGTTAGCAAGCGCCAAGCGTTCTTCAGCATTTTTATGCTTGAGATTGATGATCTGGCCATTCTCGTTCTCGATAGCAACTGCGCCAGGCCATTTGTTCGGCCCGTTGATCACGGCTTCCTTCAACTCATAGAAGTTGTGATTAGTCACGGGTTCTGGGTAGGTGAGCTTCATCGCGAAAACCGGAGGCACACCAATCTCATTTGTTTCGATGTTTGGATCCGGAGAGATGACAGATCTGGCTGCGAAATTGACCCGTTTGCCCATCATATTCTTTCGAAATAGACCCTCCTTCTTTTCGAGTGTTTGCTTTATTCCGTCTTCGATTTTTCTCCCCGCGGCTCCTTGGATTGGATTTCGATCTCGGTCTATGAGAGAGTTGACTGCATCCTGAAGCTGTACAAAGGCAGTCTGCAATTCAGCAATCCCTCGAGGTTGACGGCCTGAATCAGTCCGTTCCTGCTTCATTTCTTTGTGGATTTGATTGATTGTATCGCATACCATCAAGACAGTTTTATACAAGCCATTTGTCGGACTCTCAGTGATCATATCGTCGTTGCTCTTGCCTTCGGGTCGAAAGCGTATTGGTGGGACTAGAAGCGATTCCAAGAAGAACATGTCCGCAGTGACTGCGGCAAAATCTTTCTTGTTGAGGTTTGATCGAGGACTGTAAATGAGCTGCAGAATATCTTTTTCCATTTCGAAAAGTAGCATCAGAGAGGCCCGAACTTCGGTGGCGCTAACATAGACATGCTGATTATCGTTCTTTGTAATTGCTTCTCGTTTTCGTTTCGTTTGCGTTATGGCTTCATCTGCTATTAAAGTTCCCAGTTCTTCGTCATGTGGATCGTCCGAGTTCTCAGCTTCCTCAAAGTCTTCATCTTGACTTGAGACGTCCATGTCCGCAACTCCTTCGTCTACCATACCATCGACTTTTGCTTTTGATCTCCCAGCTTCTCGTCGCCGCTTGTTGACGATCACCAGTGGGTTTTGTGCCCTTACGCCAGTAGTGACATTATGTGCATGGTCTTTTGGCTTCAATACCTTGCGAAATATCTTGACGAATCGATCTTTTCGATAGCCCGGTGATATTCCACCACAGGTTGAACATTTCGCCTGTTTTATATTCGCGAAGAACTCTGCGATCATTCCTCTCCTTGTTTCGACCAAAATTTCAAGGCTTTGCTGTCGAATAGCGCCAGCCTTAACCCGTTTTAGGTGGCTTTGCACAAATTCCTCTCTCAATCTTTCGATCTCCTTGGTTTCGAAACCTTCATCAGACTCTGCATCTGAGCAAACCTCGGCCGTATGGTTGGCATTTTCATCGTTTGGAGATCCTCTGATGTCGTCCACCTCGGTAGCCTCCTTCAACAGTCCAGCGTCGACGAGAAGAAGCTTGCACCGGTAACGATGAATCTCCGTTCTCGGTGTCTTTAATCTGTGGCAGAAAACACACTTTGCTCGAAGTAATCGAAGGCATTGGTCCATGAAGGTGGGGTGATACACTGGAGTGGGAAGCTCGATATGGCCGCAATGGCCTGGGCAAGAGAAAGAACCTTTCAATTGGCATGTTGAACATGCGTTGTCGAGAAAAGCCCCGAGAGCCGGGTCATAGAGCCCACCAGGAGTAGGATGTAAGAGGGAGTCAAAGGTGGTAGGATTTATGATTCTCTTCACGGAAAGAGCTTTGATCTCGGCAGAGGAGAGAAATCCGAAGTTGACGCCCGCGATCGCGGACAAGACTGGCTGTGAGATATTCATGGTCATGGCAATTTGAGAGGCATTTTAGCTCTTAAAACAGCTAAGATCAAGACAAAAGCTGAGTTGGCGAGGCTTATAGCTTACATGCTCTTATTAAAGTTCATCGCGTGGAACGAAAATTCATGCCAAGATTTCCAACTGCCACACCGCTTTCGACACCGCCTCGGTCAATATATTCCATCTTTCAGAGCTTCAATTCTCCCGATTTTAACAACATCACAAACACACAACAAAGTATGTAAGTCTTCTCACGCGTCGCACCGTTATGTCGGTTTATTTGCAAATCAACTCGACGGTCCGCGCCATTCAGCCTTAGAAGTAGCTTGCTAACTGTGAAAACAGCTGAGTCCGATATCCCCATCCCACCATTTGATTCTCTCAATCGATCACCTTTTCTCAGGCGGCCTCTTCCCTCGGTGCGGAAGTTAGCTTAGTCGCTCACCCACCATGGCGCCTTCATCTGCCAAGCGACCAGCGCCTGTGGACGAAGACGAGCGCAAGAAGGAAGCCGCCAAACGAGCTGCTGAAATTGCTGCCAGAGTCAGTCAGAAAGGCAATCCCTCAGCATCAGCTTCTCCAGCCCCGCTCGATCCGAATTCTACACAAGCCAAACTTGCCGCCATCAAGGCTAAGATTGAAGCACAAGCTCCCAAAGTCTCGCCATCACCAACTCCAGCGTCCTCAATCCAGCCAACGCCAAAAGTCGGCCTTTCGCTCGAAGCCATTAAAGCCCGCACGGCAGTTTCGCTTTCGAAGGCTAACAACTCTGCTCCAATCCCACAAACCACAACTGCTCCTGCTCAACGAGGCCTTTCTAAGCTTGACGAAATCAAAGCTCGTGTCGCCGCGTCAAAGTCTACCTCGTCTACTCCTCCAAATGCCCGCTTGTCGACTCCAGATGATGATGCTCCTCCTCAACAACAATCATCCTTTAAACCGGGCGTAGGCTATCAAGGACCACCGCTCGCAGATGAACCGAAGGAACCCGTTCGAGAAGCCGGTAAAGGAGGCTTAGCTACCGCCCTCCATCCTTCGCTGATTGCTCGTGATTTGAAATATAAGCAAGCACAACCCAAGCCTGGCCAGAAGGGGAAGAGCAAGCACATCCAGCAACAAGTCGAAGAGGAAGAAGCAGGCGAAGAAGAATCTAGAGAGCAGACACCGGCGCTTGGTATCCAAGATGGACAAAACCCATACATGATTGATTGGAGCGTTTATCCGGGTTGGAAGCCGCGAAAGTTTCGAGGGAGACTCAATATAACGCATTCTATGGATGCGCGCCCGATTATGGAACGCGAGAATAAGCGCCGCGAGGCCCAGGCTTTGAAGGCTCTGAACAAGCAGCTTGAGGAGCAAAGCGCCGTCGAGACTGAAGAAGAAGCCCGGATGCGCGCGTTCACCGTCCAGCCGCCTCCTGAAGTCGAATGGTGGGATGAAGACTTTGCTAACCAAGATGTCGATACGAATCCGAATATCACCGACATAGTCACGATTCCAGTTCCGATGGAGAAACCACAGAAGAAGCTGGAGCGTAAGCCATTCGTGCTACCACTAACACAGAAAGAGAATAAAAAGAAACGTCGCCTGCGCCGAGCTGCAGCGCACCAAGAGCTCACTCAGAAAATCCGACTTGGCCTCGAGCCTACCCCAGCCCCAAAACTGACCAAACAGAACTTCATGCGTGTTATGCCTGAAGAGGCCATCAGTAATCCGACTCTTGTTGAGCATCTCGTAAATCAACAGATTGAAGAGCGACAGACAAAGCACGTCGAAGCGAATGAATCGCGGAAGCTCTCCAAGGAAGAGCGACTCGAGAAGACTAAGGCCCAGGCCGAACGTAACGCCAAAATGGGTCTCAAGCAGCTGGTCTTCAGTATTGCTTTGGGAAGCGCTCCGCCTTACCAGCTACTGACAAAGCACAAATATCTATTGCAGCAGAATGCCTCACAATGGCACGACATCTCGGGTGTAGGCATTGTTATGCCTCGCTTCACCCTTCTTTTCGTCGAAGGCGGCGAGTTGAGCACCCGCCACTTAAAACACCTTGTCGTGAACCGTATCAAGTACCTCAAGATCCTCGCCGAAGCTCGCGACCGCGACTCTAGTCTTATCGTTCCAAGCGAACTTGACAGGCAGAATCATGACAAAGGTCCCAACCCGGTTGAGAAGGACCCAACTGCGAAGCTGATCTTCGAAGGTGAAATCCGAAAGCGCGTGTTCAAGAAATGGGGTGGTCTGCGCAACTTCAGCAGCGAAGCCTACGCTCGCACGCAGCTGGAGAAGTTCGGCGTTGCCAGCTTCATCTCGCAGGCCATTCCTGATGTCGAGGCTCTACTTGCAGAGCGTGAGTCTGAAGACGTCTGTTTCAAGGGGTATTATCTAACACCGTTCATAGGTGACGAAAAGAGCAAGGCAGATAAGCCGCAGCTCGAGCGCCTCGGAAAAATTCTCAATGAAGATGTGCTTCAACTTGAACGTGATTTGAAGGGTAAACAGAATGGTGCTGAGGATGAGGATGAGGATGAGGATGATGCTATGGAAGACTAAGAGACGTAGTCGACATGATGCAACATGATTGAGGGCAATGATGCTATAGCGGTTTAGCGACGGCGTCTGGGCTGAGGTGATTTGCATGGTTCTATTACGGCGAAGAATCCTGCTGCCACGGAGTTATCAATTCGGCAGGCAAGATCTGACGGGACATTTATCTTTGATGTTGACAGACTGTAGGGCGATTATCCCTCGTCCCAGTGCGACGGAAAATGTACAATAACCCCCTACCCATACAACTAAAATATCAAATGAGCTTATAACTTCCCATGAATGTAGAACCATCTAATACGCTTTGAAGAGTTGCGACCAATGCCGATTATATTGCAGTAAGTGCTCAAATACGTTGAGATTGTACTAATACTTGATGTAGTTTTCACTCTTAAACTTCGAGGTGACTGTTGATTTATTTCTATTCTATTGGGTCTAGAAACAAGCACCACCCGAGGGCAGACTCTAGAGGCGGAATAGCAACATAGCTTCACTCACCAGCATCCATTCCATCGTCTCTCCATCAGACGCAGACATCCTAGTCAGCCTTCATACTTCCCAGTCCATTCCTCAGCCTCTCCTCCTGCTCAACGACCTTCATCGGCAAGGCACTCCCGATGCCAAAGAGCACAAACAGCGCCCACTTCCAACGGAAGGGATTGATGGCGAGGGTGAAAACGAACCAGTACACCAGCTCGCTGTAAGTGAAGAAGTCGAACGCTCCGGTCGGTGCCTTTGACTTGATCCAACGCGTCATGTCGATCCAGCGCTTGGCCCACCTCGGATTCGGGCGCGCGAGCGGATCAACCAAATACATGAGCAGGAAGCGGGTGTAGATGCCGATGTGGTAGTTGCCGACGGTGCCGATGGCATTGACGTACGTGCAGTTGTTGGCGCACACCGAGTACTCGTCCGGAGGGAACACTTGCAGGTACCAGTTCGGCGGCTCGTACGGCTCCTCGAAGCAAGAATCCGGAAGGAACGAGAGCGACGGCCGTTGGAAGCCTGTCGCCAGGATGCAGATGTCGCCCGGGATCAGCTCCTCACGGCCGGGCCCGCCTTTAGGTGTGCCTTTGCTACGTCGATTGAACTTGATGCCGTCGGGTGTGAACGAGATAATGTCACCACGGAGCCATTTTGCCTTGCCGCTACGCACGAGGTCGAAAACCTCGTCGTTTACCATAGGCGTTTCGGTGAAGATGCCTTTGCTACCTGCTGGTGGGGCAAGGTCGAACAAGTCGCGATAGAAGAAGATACGCAGCATCCATTCCGGGATCCACGAGAAGAGAGTTTCCTGTCCGAAAATGTTGAGAGCGAGGATGATGTCGATGAGCGGATTCCGTGGGATGATCCACTTCTCCGACCGTGCCAGCACATTTGTTTTCTCAGCGTTTTCGTGGGCGACGAATTCGAGTGCCTCAACAGCTGATGCACCTCCTCCGATGATAATCACTTTCTTGCCTTTGGCTTGCTTACCGTCAAGGTGGCTCGAGTGGTATATCTCACCGTTGAAGCTTTCCTGGCCAGGTATGTGAGGCATCTTAGGATCGCCACACGTTCCGATGCAGGCCATAACGCCGTCGAATCGTCCATTCGAAGGATCATTGATAATCCACCGGCCTTTGTCGTCCTTGTATACTTTTTCGACCTTGGTATCGAACTTCGTCTTGTCTTCGAGTTCGTATCGGTGCCAAAGCTCTGTGACCTGACTTACGATTTGCTGACGGTCAGGATATCCTTTGCGCCACTTGACAGACGGATGAAAGCGATACATTAAGCTGTGAATTTGCAGGCCAGAGGTGTTGTTGACTCGCTGTGAGCTTCGTTAGCGTTTACGGAACTCGGACATATAACAACATTGTAATGCACTTACGCTCCAGATCCCGCCGAGGGACTTGCGATCCCCTGATTCAAATATCCTTACATCGAATCCATGGCCGACACAGTGAGATGCAGCTGATACACCAGTGAGTCCAGCTCCCACAATAGCAATCTTCGGGCGATGAAGCTTTGCTCCCGGTGCTGGCGGATTTGGCGAGAAGAGCCTATCCAGTAGCCATTGAAGAAGCTGGTAAAGAAAGAGAATAGGATGGTTGAAGCCGTATTCTAGAATGTTTTGGACACTCATCTTGCAGGCTGTATTTGGCGGTGGAAGAATGAATTGAAGAAAATGAAAGATGGAGGCTGAAGTATTCGACTTGATATGTTGCGGATACGGGTGGGTGATGTCATTCGCAACCTTCACATGGAAATTCGACAAATCGCATAACCATCGAAATCCCGCAATTCAGTGGCAAAGAAGCTCGAGCACAAAGAATTAAATGACTAAGGTGGAAGCTGAAGATTGTAGAGCGGTAACAGCTATGATGGACTCGTCAATTGCCTACAAAAATGGAACCGAATCACTTTAGAAGATTGGAGCAGCCTTGACTATTCCGTACATGCCAGGTGAGGAAGATGCGTATCGTACCGTAGGGTCCAAATCCGCCCACCTCAAAATTTCCCGACTGGCGCGTCCACCTTCACGCTGCGTCTTTGAGCGCCTCACTACTCTCGAAGTGACTTTGAATTGACTCCAGTGAAGCCGTCCGTTGACACTTCCGATTACAACCACAGAAATCCATCCGCGCCGTTCTCAACAAAATCCCTCTTACCTCTCCGTTCGCACTTCCAAAGCTGCCCTCAAAGCTACTTCTTCCCACTGCAGACAACCAAATACACAACTGTATCGGCAACCTGAATCAACCTGAGCCTCACCTTACCCATCAAGAGATCGATTTGATATCCTGTGAACTCGAATCTTACTTCAATAGCTCTGCTTTCTCGACCATAGGCGCAGAGCCTCGGAGACTGAGGGAGTGGATTGCGCATACAAGACTCAAAAGAAAGCTCGACAAGGCTAAAAGTAGTCCGTATCTCATCCATCGTATCATATCAAGTGCCGAGTTATGGACGGAAAGAAACCTGGGCAAGAACGTCGACAGCAAAATCAATCTCGAAACTCAACATCACTACAGCAGAGGCATGGCAATGACAAACGGCTTTCTTCAAAGAATAAGCACTTACAAGGGAAATCAGGAACTTCTGAATTTAAGAACAACCGCGATCGCAAACAATCTAGGCAAATTTCTCAAAGCGCCTTCTCAGACTCGAAAAGCTCCCACCCAGTTTCAACTGCAACCGAAAGCGCGCTTCGCCACTGCGAATTCAGCAGCCATGTCGATGACTCCCAAAATAGATCAGTTTCTCACGGAGGTCAATCAAATTATCCAACAAGGCGATAGCGAAGCCAAAGATGTGCGAGATTACAGTAGTGACCGCTTGCGGCAGTATTTGCCAATTGAGCCTAAGTTTGCCGAGGATTATAACAAGATTATCTACGAGATGACAACCTTCTTCCCAAAAGACCAGGAAGAGAAGCTAACTAAAAAGTGTGAAAGCTTGCTGACAAAAGCTGTGGATGGCACATGGGGATCTTTCGTCAACTTCATGGTAGGCTGGTTCGCATTCATCAAAACTGTAAATCCGAGCAATCTTCTCGAGACATACAACTCGCTCGATGATCTCGTCCAAAAGGCCAACCTTGCTCTCGCTCATCCTTCTCTCGGAATTCTCATGCTCCCAACAGTCATCGCCTATGCTGAAGTTCTCTGTCGTCTCGCAATAGGCCTTGAACAACAACCGGAGCTTATTGCTCACTTAGTCCAAACTCAAAATACTGGCGAAGGAGGTGGCGAGCAAATTACTCTGCCCGAACGCGCGGCTAATACGCTTCGATCCGCCTTCTCGACCTGCCTAACGGACAAAAGCGGTGTCAAGACACCACTCGGCACCGATGACGAAGGCAAACCCGCCGGTAAGAAAGTGGGCATCTACAAGATCGCAAATATCTGTCTGAAGATCCTGTTCTCGTGCAACAAGGCACGAAACGCGGAACAAATCTTCGCAAACATTCACCAGCAGTCGCCACCGCTGGCCATCTATCCAAAGGCTCAACAAGTCACCTACCTCTATTATCTCGGCCGCTTCCACTTCAGCACAGGGCACTTCTACCGCGCGGTGCTGGCCCTAGAGCACGCCTACGGACTGCTACCCGCGGAGCCGACCTTCGCACCGCGGCAAAAGCGGCTGCTCCTAATCTACCTGATCTCCGCCTCTCTAATCTGCGGACGGTTCCCAACAGCGGCGCTGTACGCGCGGCCCGAAGCCGCCGGCCTGGAGCCCGCCTTCGCGGGCATCACGCGCGCCATCAAAACGGGCGATGTGGCTTTGTTCCGCGCGGCGACATCGCTCGACGCCGCCCGCAACCCGCACGCGCCCTTCCTGCTGCGGCACCGCGTGCTGCTGCCGCTGCGCGGCCGCGCAGACGTGCTCGTGCAGCGCGCGCTGCTGCGCGCCGTGTTCGTCGCGCGCGGGTCCCAGGGCGACTCCGAGCGCCGGGCTGCGCCGACCCTCGAGCTTGCGTTCTTTGTGGCGGCCGCGCGGTGGCTCGAGGGCCGCGCGCTGGGCGTCCGCGACGGCGGCGGCGTGCCCGGTGTGCGGCACACGAATTGGAGCTTTGTGGAGCGCGCGCTGCCGAAGGCTGCGAGGTATGTGGATCCCGACTTTGAGGGCGTGGAGGAACTCGAGGTCGAGGATGATGAGGGTTACGATTCTACCGACGTCGGCATGAACGTGGGCGGTGACGATGCGCTTGGCCAGGACGACGAGGACGGCGATTTGCTGCTTCCGGACAATATGGATATGGAGAGCGTGTGCTCGAGCTTGATCGACCAAGGCTTTCTGAACGGCTGGATCTCACGTGGCAAGTCGGTGCGCGTCGCCATCAAAGGTGCTACGCAGAAAGGCAACGCGCTGGCCGTGGGTTTTCCCAATCCGTGGGAGGTCATCAAGGCGAGGATGCTTGAGGAGGGAGATGACGACGTTCCTGGATGGAAAAGGGCAGTGACAGCGTCCGCAGGTGGATTTGGAGCGCCTTTCGGGCCAGGCAGCGTCGTGCATCTGTCCAATGCACGACCAGCTGGTAGCAACCCGTTTGGAGGCTGAAGAGTCATTGTTCTATGGTAACTCCATTGAGATATCGGGAAAGCATTCGAAATACGGAGGACACAGAGTTCTCCTGGATGGCACTGTGCCCAACTACTCAATGTTTGGCTATATGACAAGGCCGTCAAACTACCCCTTTGAGTTTAGCTAGTATCATTCAGCTACACAGAAATGAACGCGGTCTCGACATTCAGTAATGAACCAACAATAGTCTGCGCTTTTGAATGTAATGAGCATAGAAGTCGTGTTGCCTTCATGTCTAAACCCAGGGTTGGACTTCAGACGGCGCGAACAGCAGTCCCACTGATGCCAGGAACTGGAGTGCATATTCCGCATGTATTTGTACGAAGAGTCTCAAAACTTGATGATTTATCCCTTTCTGCTCTGATCAAGGCGTACTCATGAAATTCTGCAGGCATGCGTGCTCGCCGCAGGGACCAAGCCTATCACGCTGTGCTTTCTGCAAGGGCGCCAATCGAAATCCCAGACGACATGGTTTGCGAAGCGCGCTCCACAGCCTTCTCACGCTCCTGAATCTCGAGTTCCTCGAAGGCCCAATGGCTCTCCTTGCTGCTGCAAGGTTGCGGAAGCGCCTCGTGCCGCAGTGGCCGCTGTCGTCTGTCGAGGCATCGCAGTATTTGCGACGCCAGAATGTAGCTGACCGTCTCCATCTCGATACAGTTTTGCTAAAGAATCTCTTATAGATCTAGTTACTCGTAGCGTTGGTGTTCGGAGTTTGTCTTGCTGAATTCATGTCGGATTTACCTGCTCCTGTAAATTCTAGGGACGAAACCTCCCCTTCGACTAGGCCTAAGCCAGCCCAGCCTGACCCATCTGCGAGTTCGACCTTCGACTTTGCCAAATCAGCGAGGCCCAGCAGTGAAACGATAGAGCAACCGCTGGAAGAGGAGGAAGATGCGCAGGCGGGTGCTGAAGTTGATGGAAGTGCTACCGAAGGTGCTGGTGACGACACGCCCTCCGCAGAGAAATTGAAGGAGCAAGATCAAGCCAGAGCTAAAGCGAAGGATGAGCATACTCAAAAGCAAGAGCTTCAACCTGGGACGCGTGCCGGCAGCGATCATGTTGACGAAAATCTCTCAAAGAACCCATCAATAACCCCAATACCTACGTCGACTTTCCCCTTGCAAGACCCGGGACGACGCCGGAAGAATCGTGAAGATGAGGAACGGAAGCGCATGCAGTTACTTGGACGCCCTGTTAAGGCAGGTGAAGCTGTTCAGAAGGCACCATCGACCACCAGAACTCATGGCGAGTGGCAAAGCAGCGTCGTCACCGAGAAAGCAGACGAAATCATTGATGGACGAGAAACGGTGTCGCAAGTAGAGCAGCTCCTCACGGCAACTCGAGATATCCTTAACATCCTTGCATCGGAAACAAGCAGACGCACAAATCAGGTGGATCTTGAGTATGGTGCATCACAGAATGTGTCGCTTTCAAAAGAGGATTCTGCATATCTGCTTCGAAGTTTCTTGAGAATCAAAGAGCGTTGGAACCTAAACAATCCGCCACTGCCGTACCTGTCAGTTGTTTCGAACACAACACTCGAATGGATGGTTGCGGAGGCAGATCGGCAGTCAAATACTCTAGACCGGTTCTGTGATAAGGTTAAAAGCCATGCCGGTGTTCTGCCTATTACAAACGAGCAGATGGTATGGCTAGTCAAACGACTTGTCATGTTGAGGTTTACCACGCGCGGCAAATTCTCAGTTCCCGATGAAAACACCCTCTTGAAAACAGCATTGAGCATACAGTCCTGGCTCTTGGCACTCTTGGAAGCTCTGGATCACCATGCGTCGCCAGAAGACGATGTTACCGTTGATGACTTTGTCCCGCTAATTGTTGCTTTAGCTCGATATTCCACATTAATGGACCTCCAGCTGGGACATGTCATCCTTCATGGGTCGAAAGAAGGATTGTTTGAAATTCCTGAGCCCTTCAAGCAGCTCGACCATTCAACGTGCAAGCAGCTCTTTCTGTGCATCGCAAAGGCGGAAAGCGTTCTTAACTTTACGTCAGAGGTCTATGAAGTTGAAAGCGGTATGATTGAGCATGTTATGGACCTGCTTTCCGTGGAGGAAGTCTTGGCCATACCGGTTCATAGATTATCACCGCTGTGGATAGAGATTGTTGGCAAGCCACGGTACCCTCTGAATGCCCTGGAACAAGAGTTGAGAGGGCCAGCTGCGCAATCAACAGGAGCCAATAATCAAGCCATCAGGGCGTTCAATGCACTGATCAAAGGAGAGGACTTCGTATCGGAAGACTTGAACATTAAAATGTTAAAGAGCGTTGGAGAACTCACCATTCAATGGACCAAATATTACGACCAACATCTCTATCTCGAAAAGTCATCGAAAACTTTGTTTGTATGTTGGTTCGCCGCTCCACCTTGCACTCTCCCGTACGATCTCGTAGAAGATCGTTTGAGTGAGTGGTATCGTGAAGGGTGTCGCATTAATCTGGCTCCGGACAGGAGGAAACATCCCCTCACTTTTCACCCTAACGTTAGCAATCTTCTCAACCGCGAGATACTGTCAACATGGACTCTTCTCTTTCAGAGCGGTAACGAAAAGGAGGAGTTAGAGAAGCTGTACGAAGAAATAGAAGCACCACCTTGGCTTCAACGAGCTGCATTGAGTTCAAGATGGGAAAGGACGCATGTGCAGAAACGGAAGCTCAAAGTTGGCGGTTTAAGAAGCTTGGCGTCAAAGAAGAGGAGGAAGACGATGGCCGTCTTGGTACATGCGGATTCGCGGAAAGACTATCCCATTATCGACAGTCATATCGGCAAGGCTGATTGGGCCAAATATGAAGAGTATCAGTACATTGCGAGCGCTCCAAGGTTGAACTATTCGGAATTTCCCATCTTCGAGAACAGACTTCGGACGTTGCGAGCGTACATGGATACAGCAAAGCCTCGTGGCCTTCTCCAGCTCTGGCGAGACAATCGAGACAGTTTGACATATTACACGTTTTGGGGAGTCATAGTCTTCGGGGTTGGAAGTTTGTTCGTAGCATTTCTTTCACTCGCTGTTTCGATCGCACAAACAGTGGCATCTTTCAAGTCTCTTCATCTTTCGGGATCATGATATATTGATAAGTAGCGAAATACTAGACTTAGAGTTGAAACGAGCATTCCGGGCGAAATCAGGAAGCCGCAGATCCAAGCATGCACGTTAAACTATGGTGGAATACGAAAGAAAACATTGCGTCAGAGTATATCTTTGATAGCTTTGGGCAAAGTATCAAAGCGGAGGGTTATCAAGAATTAATTACGAGTAGTTAGAGGTTGCAAGTTGAAATATTCGTTCAGTTGTTCTCTGGTCACTTGGATTCGCTCCAGCCCCCGGAGGCGCTGAAACGTCATACATCTCTTGTACTGAGGAAAGGCCATCAGGCGCCCATCTTCGACTTCTGACGGTAGCTGTCGGATGAAATCCTACAAGCTGCTCTCTTCAGATTTTACCTAGAACTCATAATCCCATCCAAGCTCTATCCTTCGCTCCGAATATGGCTTCTTCTGAAAGTGGAGATGCTCTGTACAAAGAGGGGGAGAGTCTACTAAGAGGCAAGAAATCGTTCTTTGGACTGGGAGGCGCAAAGTACGAAGAAGCTGCAGACAAGTTTGTCGAAGCTGGTTAGTTTCTCTTCCTAATGAAACCGTATATGACGGTCGCAGATGCTGACCTACGCAGGAAGAGCATATCGCAAAGATCGTGATCTCCAAAAGGCCGGACAAGCCTTCGTAAAAGCCGCTGAGGTGCAACGAAAATACGTTGAAGGCGGAACCGTAGACGCAGCCAACAACGAAAGTGAAGCTTTCAAAGCTTTCCGACAAGCATCACCGCTAGAAGCTGCGGAAGCGCTCAACAGGGCCATCGACTACTATAGAGGCCAGAATCCTCGACGAGCCGCGACCCATCTCGAGACACTCGCCAAGTTCTACGAAGAAGACATGGATGATCAGGCAAAAGCTTTGGAAGCATATGATGAGTCGGCTACAATCTTCGACGATGATAATGCCGAACAACTGGCAAACAAGGCAAAGATAAAAGTTGGAGAGCTAGCGGCACTACAAGGCGATTATTATCGAGCCTGCAAGAAGTTCGACGACGTCGCTTTGAAGGCCACCAAAAATAATTTGCTAAGGTACAGTGCCAAAGACTACATGCTGAAAGGCGGAATCTGCCATCTCGCTACTGGTGATGTGGTTGGTTCTCGCAAGGCTCTGGAAAGTTATGTCTCATGGGATCCTACATTCCAACAACAGCGGGAGTACCTACTGCTCAACGACTTAATCGAGGCAGTTGAGAAGGGTGACCCTGAAATGTAAGACAGTCTCCAATTCAGAAGTGGAAGCATACTAAGATCGAGCAGGTTTTCGGATAGGCTGTTCCAGTTCGACCAAGTGAGCAAACTGGATACTTGGAAGACGTAAGTACCTTGAAAGTTTTGATACTGCAAGGCATTCTGACGTAACTGAACAGGGCCATCCTCGTTAAAATCAAAGGACAAATCGAATCAGCCGGCGAAGATTTCTCGTAGAGCTTTCAGGGTGACTTTGAAGGGCGTTGGCTGGATTGGTGTTGGAAGAATTCGAATTCTCTGCATCGAAGTGTTTCATGAGCTCTATTGTACACTCTGGCACCCTCGCGCTTGAATAGCACCGCAGGTATCCAACTAGAAGTGATCTTCCTCTAAGTAATGAGAACTCATGAATCTTTGCCAAATCTGTGGTTCACGCATCTAGCTCCATCAACACATCTTCATCAATGTCGTCCTCATCAAAATCCACCACAACCCATTCTCTCGGTTCACCATTTCCATTAGCCATGCCTTCCTGCTCCTGCCTCAATTGCAATTGCCTGATTTCTTCTTCCTGCTGCTTCGCCTGATGCCTCCTCAAATCTGCCTCGTCCCAACTCGATATGCCCGCTTGCATACTCTTCGGGTACGGTGCACTCATCTCCCGCAGAAACTTCTTCGCCACCGCAACGGCCTGGTCCACGCTCAGGTTCGTTTCCTGGTCCGGCAAGCCCTGGTTGATCCACTTCGGCAGCTGATTCCTTTTCTTCTGAAAGCGGCGATCGGCCAGCACCATGATTCCGTAGTCATCCTTGCCGCGGAGCACACGACCCAGGCACTGTGCGGCGTGCCGCATCGCGTCGAACGACAGGAAGTCGTTCTCGCGGATGCGGTACGTCTCGCGCAGGAACTCGAGGCGTGCTTTGAGGATGCGCGACTCGGTGTACTGGAACGGTACACCAATGCATATCACAGTGCGCCCGTAGTGGTGGTCGAAGTCTATGCCTTCGCTGACCTTGCCGCGCGCGACACACAAGAGGACGGCGCCGCGCCCGTTGTTGCAGGCGGTGCGATAAGTCTCGAGAGCTAGTGACGTTTCTTGCGAGTCGGGCGTTTCTACCAGGATGAGCTTGTACTTCCAAACTGTATCGAGAATGCCCATGCCCTGCCACATGCTGATTATGGACTCCATATAAAGATAAGAAGGGAAGAATACTACAACGCCATCCGGAGTCAATTTGCAGAATTCAACAAGGAGGTTGCCGTAGTTTCGTACGACGGAGGGATCATTGCGGATCTGGAATGAAGAAGATAGAACACCCTGATCGCTTCCACGAGTAACGATCATGGGAAGGAAAGATCGTCGAGCAAGTGACATGGTGTAAGACTCTTGCACAGCAGCTTCGAAACCGAGCATGCGCGGATACATTTCTAGGGGAGAGATTGTTCCAGATGTGATGATAACCGAACTGAAACGATCGAAGACTGGTTTGATCGCAATGGCGGCATCGAGGCAGGTGAAATGGAGAATCGGGTTAGGGACCTGAGCTGTTTCGGTTTCATACGGTTCCAGGATGAGAAGGAAACCAGAATCGTAGGTGGCAACCAGAGTTGCGAATGTAGCAACTTCTTGGAGTGGTTGGTAGTCTTCAATGTTGGTGAGTTCAAGCGTACGCACGAGAGATGTGAGGCGCTCGGCACAGAATCGAAGCGGTTTCCGTTCAATAAATGTCAACTCTTTGAGATGGGAGAGAAATGATGGCGGAGTTTCGGATATGACGTGGAGAACTTTCATCCGAGTCTTGAGATACTCGATGAAGCGCTTCAAAAAAGAGACAAAATGCTCCGCTCGCCTGATATTGCCAGGTACCGCCTCTTTCAGTAGGTCATCCGGTAAAGCTGGATTCGACATGAATGTGTCTTCTTCTCGAGCTTCATCAGCTGCACGTAAGCCCTCTACAAGCTTTGCATATTCGTTTTGGAGCTTCTCTGCATCTGTATCCTTCATTTCCTCTATCTTGCGCTCTAGGTTCGTCGCGCCTCGTGTCGCTCGTCGTAGCGAATCTTCGGTGAGATCAATGCTTAATGATTCGATGCATACATTGTCGATATTGTGAGCTTCGTCAAAGACAACGATGCAATCTTTTGAGAGTTCCTTTGATACTCGTTCTGCGATCTTGGGGTCCAGTAAATAGTGATAGGAGTAGATGATGACATTGCAAAACGGCATCATCCTACGGGCAGTGAAATAAGGACACTGTTTATGTTGCTCTCCATATCTTAGGAGACCATCGAGTGTCCATACTCCAGGCGGGATCAGATTGTGTGGTTCGAGTAGATCCAAGTTTTCGTGATAGATGCACAAATCCACATCTTCGCCACGTTCTTTCTTCTCCTTCACAAATCCAGCCGTTAGGCTTCGGCATCTGGCATCAACAATTGCTCCGTTCTTTTCACGCTTAACTGAAGGGTGGAGACACAGATTCTTTCTGCTAGTTAAGCCTAAGCCGCGGAAATCCTCGACGTAGCCCTTTTGCTCGGCACGATATTTCATCAAAGCCTTCAATTCCGCCAAGGCCTTTTCGATCTCGGACATGGTACGAGAGCAATAGATGAGCTTTCGCTTCTCCGGGTGATGCTGCTGATATGCGATAATCAAGGACAATAGCGACACTGTCTTTCCTGTGCCAGACGGCATTTCGAGGACGCATTTGCCTCCTGCGTCCAGCGTACGCTTGAGATCGCACATATAGGCATATTGCTCTGGATAGATTCGTGGGTACGGGAAGAGAACTTCCAAGTCGTCTATGTAGAACTTCATTTTGACTCGTAGGAGGTCCGTTCAGGACCCGCTAGAGGAGCGGCACCTCGTGAAGCAAATGTCAATGTCAGTGTTGGAAGACGTGACAGGACGCGCTGTTGCCTGGGTCACCTTGCGGTCTAGAAATTATCGTATTAGGGCACGGCTGCAGCGAGTCAGGCATGGCTTTGGTGGGGCTCAGCTGCTTGCAAATCCGCATTACGGCATGCCCAACTCGTATCCATTGCATTTCTACACCACGTTGTCCATTTTCGGCTTCCGCGGTGAAGAATTATAGAAGTCCTCCGGAGGCAAATGTGACTTGACTCTTAAAAGTTCATGGCATCTTTCTTTCCGTCTGCCATGTTTCCCACCTACCATCCGCGCCGATAACCCAAATCACCATGAGTAAGAAACAATTCAAATTGCAGGCCAGCAGCAGCCGAGCAGTATCTAGTGCGCCGACTACTAGCTTTGGCTTTTCCTCTCCGTCGTCATTCACTACTCCTACGTCGCCGCTTTCGTATCTGAACGAGCTACCCGACCTCTCGAGCATTTCAAATGCGAATACCGTCGTAGCCTTCAAGAATCTCTCCAAGAAAGACAGCACTACGAAGGCAAAGGCTTTGGAGGAACTACAATCGCTTCTACCAAAAGACGGCATAGAAGATGGTATACTAGAGACTTGGATTAATATCTACCCTCGGACATCAATCGATTCCTCAAGAAGAGTCAGGCAGCTTACGCACACTGTGCATGGCCAAATAGCTTCTGCCGCTGGGAAGAAGATTGCGAAGTACATGTCCAGAGCTGTTGGTGCTTGGCTGACAGGCCTATATGACAATGACAAACTGGTTGCGAAAGCCGCTCTAGACGCGCTAGCGCAGGTTTTTCCTACCACCGAGAAATTGCGAGTGTTGCGTAAAGCCTATCAAGAGCCACTCCTGGCCTTCATCCGAGACGTCATTGAAAACGAGACTCCTCAGACTTTAAGCGATGAGCGTAATGTGAGCCCTGATGAAGCTGCCTCGAAATATGCGCGAGTCGTTGCGGCATCCATCGGACTTCTATCTAGTCTTCTAGCAGAACTCTCAGAAGAAGATTTGAGAACCTGCATTGATCAGTATGACGAACTATTCAACAACAAGGCGCTATGGGAACTAGGGATGCACGAAGATGCTACGATCCGAAGAACTACTCACAAGTTGCTCAGGGCATATTTGCAGGAGCGAAAGGACCCAACGACATCAGTGCTTGACATTTTGAGCTCTGTCTATGTTTACAAAGGCCTTGATTCTGATCAATCCACGTCCGCATCAGACTACCTAGAATCTCTCATTGCTTTGACTCAACTGCATCCTACCGTTTGGACCGACCACTATCACGGCAAGAAGCCTGTGAAGAGTCGTCTGAGACATTTCTTCAAACGTGGGTCGCAGAATTCTACCAGGAATTTCTGGTCCTTGGTCAGTACCCTCTTCGCCACTGCTCCGTCTGATATTCTGCCCACGGATCTGAATGATGCAGAAGACTTGCTCAAAGCACTTCACGCAGGCTTTACAAAGAAAGAGGAACCCCGGACATTCATTACCGATGGATTCAGGGCGTACATTCGCTTTGCCAGTCGCCAAATTTCTGTTCTGACGGATGAAAATCAAATTGCTCTGCTTGAAAACACCATCTTACCCATCCTTGTCCAATTCCTCAGGAAAGATTCCAACCAGACTTCTTGGGAACTTCCGGCCTCTTCCGCACGCGAGATACTAGATCAAGTTCTTAACCTCGACGGTATGATGGAAGTGGTCGCAAAGATACTTCCCGATATCTCAAATCAGCTTGTCTCAGAGATTAAGCTGTCCCTTCCAGAAGAGTCCCAAAACTACGTTGAATCACAAGACAAAATTGCATCCCTAGGAGAGCGATATGCGTCTCTACTTGGTAGTCTGCTAAAAACGCGGAACTCCGGATCCATTCATGATCCGGTAATTAGCAGCCTTCTTCAGGTTCTTTCGACGGCTCTTGAGGTATGTAAGGAAAGGAATGGCAAACCTTACGGGTCTGCCGCCGTGGTAGCTGCCATTGTGCTTAGCTGCCCGTCCGCATTGGGTGGTAGTGACGAGATTTCTCAATTGTTAGATGAATTTGCGAAAGACTCCATCCCGAAACTCATGCTTTCGCCTTCGTCAAATGGTCTCATCACTCTTCTGCGGGCCACCAAAGAACGGCCTCCATTTCGAGAGGCGCAAATTTCAGCTTTAGAATCTGTTATGGAGGCGCCAAATCTGGTGCAAAACGTGTCAACTTTCACTGAGCTTGTTAGACTTGTTTCGGTAACGCAGCCGGAGCGATTCGAAGGGTTGAAGCCCGCTGTCCAAGGCTACGTTGATAGCTTCGTTTCCGCGGCACTTGAAGACACAAGTCCAGAAAAACAAAAACAGGATCGGTGGAAGAATATTGCAACTTTGATTTCATCCACCAAGGACGCTGGCACTGCTATTGATCAAGTACTGTCCACCATAACTGGGGGACTCACTTTAGAGGACGAAAGCAAAACCGTCAATATTTTGGAAGGTGTACAACTGATGTCAAAACGGTCTCCCGGCACGCTTGGAATGTTTGTTGCCCACTCGGCGCAAAGCAAAGATTTTCTCCAAAAGCTATTGCTCCTCACGGAATCTCCAAATGATCATGTCGCTCGACTCGCCACAGAGCTTAACGCTGCCGTCCATGCAAACATTGCACAAATGCCCAATATGAATGCCAAGGGTGGCAGTATGCTGGACCTTATTCATAGGAATCTCAACGATGCGTCCTTCGATTCGGTCTCTGTGGAAACCTTAATGGGTCATGTGCGGGCATTGCTCAAGCAAACTGAATCGAGCTCGAAGTTGTCGCTTCTTCCCAGCAGTTCAGTATGGTCACAGAAGCTTCAAGCCTTCCTCGTCATTCCTCCAACAACTGCGTTTACGATTACTAACCATCTTGGTGGAGCACTCTATATGGTTCACAGCAGCGTCGAAAAGAGTTCATCGTTCCATGATTCTATTCGCCGAGATTCCGACGGCCTTTGTATTCCCCTCAGGATGGCCCTCTATACGACCACACTACTGGAAGAAGTAATGTCATTTCATGACCTAAACGAAGAAACTCGAGCCGATATTTTCAGACTGCTCTATGTCACGCTGTTACTTATGAGCGAGAATCTGGGGGTTAAAGGCTCTCATGGACTTTGGATTTTGAACATGCCAGATATCGAAAGACACATGTTGCAGGCGTACAACAAAGGAATGGATCTCATAAGCAAGTGGTTGAGAGACCCTAAGTGGAAGAACTGCGAAGGTCATCTCGACCCGAAGCTCGTAAAATCCACCTTTGGATTTTGGATCACTGAGCCTTCAGATGGAGCAGTTTCGGCTTACTACCATGCTGAGGCTCGAAGTGCAGCTGTATCCGAGCTTATTGACGCTCATGGTTGGCCTAGTCGGCTTAACTCAGATCTCGATACAGTCTTTCGCTCATTGACCCGATCTCCGGATATCGTTCGATTATGCGATTTCATCGTCGAACATAAAGTTCCATTGACCAATTTTTCCGCTGCTCAGAGATTTTGCAACGAGCTCGTCACTGACCTAACCTATGCTGATATTTCGCAAGAATCAGATAAGGCTTTCAGAAAGCTGGTTATCCTTAACACGATGCTACAGCATCTCGAAGGAATTAATTCAACCATTGCCAAACAGCGTCTCGTCTTCTTTGTCAAGAAAGTTGTTGGCTGGCTGAAAGAGCAACCTTTGCCCAAGTCTTATGTCGCTGAACTTTGCAAAATATTGACGGTTTTGCTACCCGACATGAACGACATCTATGGGGATCACTGGGCGGATATCATGAGCTATATCGTCGAGTACTGGCAAAAGACTTCTGCACTGGATGAAAGCGGTACAGATAGTGAACTACCGGCCATTCACGCAAGCATTCGGCTTTTCAGCTCTCTACGACGCTTAAAGGGTGGAACTGAGCCAAACGATGACCTTGTCGATGCATGGTCAGAATCCGAATCAGCAGCTGCGGAAGGGCTACTCAACCTCGTGAAGCTTCCCAGAGAAACTCCCGATAGAGATCATCAGCCCTTGAGAGTGGTGGATGAGTTGATTGCGCGCATGGTTAAAGCCATACCGATTCATCACCTACCTGATACAAGTGATCTATTCCATCTTTTGGACAGCAACTCTGAGTCAGTCCAAGAAGTGACTTACAAAGTTCTTCATGAGCGCATACCCGAGCAGCAACAACAGATTTCCGTCGACACTGCCCTTGAAAGCAAGGAGGCTCGTCTACCAGACGAACTTCTATCGCTCATACTCGAAACACCGCCGGCGAGTTTTTTCGAGGAGTCCGACTTCTTAGAGATAATTCCTCTTCCCCTTCGAAGCTATATGTTTTCCTGGATGCTCGTCTTTGACCACTTTGAGAATGCTGTAAGAGCTTCGACATGATTCTGACTTCATTTGATAACTAACTCGTCATAGTCTCATAAGGTTAGGACTGATTACGCAGAGCATATCAAAGAGGGTGGATTCATCAACGGACTACTTGACTTTACATTCGAATTCCTCGGCCACAGTAAGGGCAAGGCTGTTGATGTTTCCAAACTCGACATCACGACATACACAATCAACCAATATGAGTCGCCTCTGGTGGAAACGCGACTGCTCCTGAGCCATTTGTACTTCCTCTCCCTGAAGTATCTCGGCTCTTTGGCCAAGACATGGTGGCTCGATTGCAAATCCAGGCAAACAAAGATATCTGTCGAATCCTGGACAGCGAAGCACATTTCTCCTTTCATCATTTCTGATGCTCTCAACCAGGCCTCGTCTTGGGGCTCTTCTCAAGACAACTCTGATCCCGAAGTCAAGCCACTCACTATCCGAACCAGTGCACGTTCTGGTGACCTCACAGCATCCTATCCAATTGACGAAACATCCTGCGCCATCCAAATCTCTCTTCCGCCAACATTTCCGTTGCACCAAGCCACGGTTTCCTCTATCTCACGAGTCGCCCTTGACGAGAGGAAATGGCAAGCGTGGCTACGCATCACGCAAGGTGTTATTGCCTTTTCCAACAACGACCTGGTATCTGGGCTCACCACATTCAAGAGGAATGTCGTAGGTGCGCTGAAAGGACAGACGGAGTGTGCAATTTGCTACAGTGTGGTTGCGGAAGATGGCAAGTTGCCGAGCAAGAAGTGCAGGACTTGTCGGAACAGTTTCCATGGCAGTTGTTTGTTCAGGTGGTTCAAGAGTAGCAATGGAACGAGCTGTCCATTGTGCAGGAACCCGTTCAACTACGGCTAATGTACGGTATGGGGGTTTCTGTTCAACTGCTGTGGAGTGTAGTGCAAGCAATTAGAGTGTACACGTATCCGAATAGATCAATTTCGATATATTAACTCAAGATATTCATTGATGTGATAGATAAGGGCCAATGATAAATTATTGTATTCCACAAAGCAAAGGGATGAGGGCCAATGTACTCCAGTATCGGCAAGGTGGTTAATGATGACTGTTTGCGGTGCGAAGCTATATACCTCCGCTTTCTGAAAGATTTCAGCTCATAATTGACATAAGAGTCTTCCAGTTACTTTCATTTTACTAATAAATGCTAGGACACTATTATCGGACGTGGTTTATTTATTTGGCGAGGTTGAGGTGGAATGCCAAGACAATGGGCAGCCGGCACATATCGGAAGAACTGTACGGAAGCTGGAAGTGTGCTTGCTCAAGCTCCTATCGTTCCTCGCTCCTACAGACTTTTCTCATCACCACCCATCACTGCAATTGACCCCGAACGGCCATCCAATTGCCCATTCCATCTCCTCTCATCAATTCCACCTTTCCCACACTCTTCAAAAATGTTTAGCCGTTCCATTGCCCGCGTGGCCGCCCGGTCCGCTCAAGCTGGCAAGCAGAGCCGTTTCGTGTCAACAACCGGTATGCAAAGCTCCCCATGCCGCATCCATTGCCATTGACGGCTGCATCTAACGCAAGTGCACGCAGGAACCTCTCGCATCCAGAGCTCCATCATGGGCCCGCGTGCCGTCCAGGCGCCAAAGAACGGCCTCGTCCTCAGCACCATGCGCAGCCAATTCTCCAACAACATCGGCCGCACCATCATCCAGTCGCGCGGTGTCGTCGCCGAGTCCGCCGCCGCCGCCATGGTCGCCGCGGCTAAGATCCAGGGCGCCGGTATTGCCACCGTCGGCCTCGCTGGTGCCGGTGTTGGTATCGGTACTGTCTTCGGCGGCCTGATCCAGGGTGTCGCCCGCAACCCGTCCCTCCGTGGTCAGCTCTTCCAGTACGCCGTCTTGGGTTTCGCCTTCGCTGAAGCTACGGGTCTTTTCGCCCTCATGATGTCTTTCTTGCTCCTCTACGTTGCGGAATAAGCTTGGCATGGCAGTTTAGCATGGCAGCTTGGTCAAAGCTACAGTAAGAGGATGTTTGCCTAGACGGGGATCGATGTGAATATGGTGGTGGCAGTGGATGGGATGCGAGGTGGTGATCTTTGTAATTATAGGCTGGTCAACAAAATAGATGGGTAGTTGTCAAGCTCAGCTATGTTGCCATTCATTTTCATCTAAATCGTCTCATCGGACGTTATGTGACTCAATATGGTGAAAAAAACGAGTAAATTCCTGCAATTGATAAAGAGGTTCCACAGCGAATTCATCAAATAGCCATTTCTGAGCCATTGAGGGCCTCGTTATGTTTATCAAAGGCATACAGACACCTAGCTCGCATCAGCTAGAACAGCCAACATCGACGTCAGTCTCATGCCATTGGGATTTATAACTTGTGGATTAGAACATTGTACTAGTCAAATAAGCTATACAGAAACTGTAAGATGATTTCTTTTCTGGTATTGTGGATATCTCGGAGTTTTGTAATTCACCACGACTTAGCTTCTGTTGGGACATCATGTGCCACACATACCGTGACTATAGTGATTTCTCATATCTTCGATTGCCACTGGATTTCTTCCATATCCCATTCTTGATTCATTTGCCATAATTGCGTGCTAGTGTATGCGAGTCACAATTCGCTGTGCTCGATTCCTCTGCAAGCCGTGTGTATCCGTGCCAAGACAAGCCCCAGAGCTCATACAAGGTCATCAACGAAAACCCAACAACAGCTTCAACTTTCAACATTTTGAACTCTTTCCTCCCACAAACGCCGTGTGCTCACGGTTATATATCCTTCGTTTCGTATTTCTTTCTCCATAACCGACATGCTGAAGCTGTTTGCTCCCAAGACCACGGTTCGGTCATTGCGACCATTAAGTAGCGCTAGCTTCCGTCCCGCCACAGTAACTATTGTCAAAAGCAGGAGAGGTTATGCCTCGGAAGCAGGTATGCCTTTATCTTTTCTTTTGCTCAAAGCTCTACTAAGAGTATACAGAAGAAAAGGACCTAGTGATCATAGGTGGAGGAGTTGCTGGATACGTTGCGGCCATCAAAGCAGGCCAAGAAGGTCTCAAGGTATGTTCTCAGACATTCATCTGAACCGGCAGATGCTAAGACAAGATTTCTACAGGTCTCATGCGTAGAAAAGCGTGGTACTCTCGGCGGTACCTGTCTTAACGTAGGCTGCATTCCATCGAAGTCACTTCTGAACAACACTGCCCTCTACCACCAAATCTTGCACGACACAAAGCATCGCGGTATCGAGGTCGGTGATGTTAAGCTCAACCTTGCAACCTTGATGAAGGCCAAGGAGACATCGGTTACGAGTCTGACCAAGGGCGTTGAATATCTGTTCAAGAAAAACAACGTGGAGTACATAAAAGGAACTGGGAGCTTTGTAGACGAACATACCGTTGCAGTAAGCCTGAATGATGGTGGCGAGACGAGTGTCAAGGGAAAGAACATCATCATTGCAACAGGCTCTGAAGCCACACCGTTCCCTGGTCTTACCATCGACGAAAAGAAGGTCATCACAAGCACCGGCGCCATTGCGCTGCAAGAAATCCCAAAGAAGATGGTGGTGATTGGTGGTGGTATCATCGGTCTTGAGATGGGTTCTGTTTGGTCAAGATTGGGCACCGAGGTGACAGTCGTCGAATTTCTGGGCCAGATTGGCGGTCCAGGTATGGACGCTGAGGTCAGCAAGAGCATCCAGAAGATCCTGGCAAAACAAGGCGTAAAGTTCAAGCTCAACACAAAGGTCACGAAGGGCGATGGCGATGGTGAGGGCGTTAAGATTAATGTCGAAGCCGCCAAGGGCGGAAAGGAAGAGCTTCTTGACGCAGATGTTGTTCTCGTCGCCATTGGCAGAAAACCGTATACAGAAGGACTGGGTTTTGAAAAAATTGGCCTTGAGGCAGATGAACGAGGACGCCTTATCATCGATCAAGAGTACAGAACAAAGCTGCCGCACATCCGAGTGATTGGAGACTGCACCTTCGGCCCGATGCTTGCTCACAAAGCCGAAGAAGAAGGCATTGCAGCCATCGAATTCATCACAAAGGGCTATGGTCATGTCAACTATGGAGCTATTCCATCCGTTATGTACACCCATCCTGAAGTCGCGTGGGTAGGACAGAACGAACAAGAACTAAAGAAAGACGGTATGTTTTGCCACATGAAGAAGATACGCGTGGTACGGAGGCTAACGTATTCCAGGGGTGAAATACAAAATCGGCACATTCCCATTCACGGCAAATTCAAGAGCAAAGACAAATCTTGACACTGATGGACAAGTCAAGATTCTCAGCGATGCAGAGACGGATCGAATACTGGGCATTCACATTGTCGGACCCAATGCTGGCGAGATGATTGCTGAAGGCACACTCGCACTTGAGTACGGTGCAAGTTCTGAAGACATTGCACGGACTTCACACGCACATCCAACTTTGGCTGAAGCATTCAAGGAGGCTGCCATGGCGACCTACTCAAAGGCTATTCACTTCTAGTCGCTCACTGTCCTCGTCACTTTCCACTTTATTTCAACGCTTGAGCGTGTTCAGTATGGCGCTCAATGTTGTATAATTTGTATCATAGCATCATGAGCGGATTGATGGCAGGCCTGATTCGACTTGACGTAGAAAGGAAGATTAAAAAGTAGCGAATGCAAAGTATTTTGGATTGAGTTGATCTCAAGCTTTGGCTTCTTGCATGGCTCTTTCTTCCAAAAGTTTTCTTTCCTGTCGGCCAGAACGACTACCAACCTTCTTCAATGCTTCCAATTGCTTCTGTACCTTTTGCCGGATATCGTCAGGCACAGGTCGACTTTGCTCAGCAATGTCTACAACCATCTCTATATGTTTAAGCATTGTATCCCAGCACTGCTGACCGACGTAGAGGCCCAATTCACCACCGCCGATCAACTTCTCAAGCTCAGCAGCGCAATTCTTGACAATCTCCAAAACAGCAACCTCACCCTGCGGCGTAGTCCTCGCCTTCGCAACCTCAGCCCAATTCTGCACCACGTACTCCTCCGCACCAGGAACATACGCAGCGTAAAACAACGCCGCGTGCTCGAACCACTGCAGGCGCTCCTCCACGGCCGCGGTCGTGTTCGCGCTTGCTGCACTGCCTGCTGCCGCGCCCGCCGGTACCGTGAGCGCTAGCCCGCCAAACAGCCGGTGCCGCTCGCCCACCAGCCGCCGGTGCCGCTCGCGGTGCGCCTTCGCCACGCGCGCGCCTCCGCTGATGTAGTAGCCCAAGAACAGGCCGCCGGCGGCGATCATGGCGCCCGCTATGAAGCCCGTCAGCGCCGGCGGGAAGCCCGCGTCCTCTTGCACTTTCGGCTTGGCTTTTGGGCTGGGCGCCGCGGTGGGGTAGGAGGGGATGGCGGGATGCGCGGGTGGTGCGTGGCGGTGTGGTGGTGGTGGTGTTGGTTCGCTCGCGGGTGAGGGCGCTGCCGGTGGTGGTGGACGCTTGGAGGTGCTCGACTGCTGGCGGAGGAGGCATTGGGTGCAAAGGCGCGATAAGATGCGCGACGAGCGAAGAAGTGGACGTGGAGAGAGCATTGTAAACTGTGGTAGACCTCTGCGCTTTGAATAGGTTGATGCTCTGAAGATGGACGGTGCCTAATTAAGCGACCGTCAATTTCTGCGTCAATTCACGACAGAAATGGAAGATGAATTAAATTAAGAATTGCAATCACGAAAGAAAGGTAGACCAAAGCACAGCGGCTTAAGGAGCTTTGCAGGCGCTGTAATTGCGAAGCTTTGCATTGTCGATGCCATGATGGATTTGCGTTGAAGCTCCGCTGCTCTGGCTGCCAGGCACTCAGGCTTTTAGGCCTAGCCGGAAACACCTCCGACGTCAGCTTATCGTTGCTGACCAATCGGCATTTGGCTCTTCGTCACAGTTCTCGTTGGCTGGAGGACCTGGCGAGTGACGGTTGATTGAGTTTGCTGAGTCGAGATGTGAAGTTGAGTTTCAACGTCTGCTTCCATCTGCCAGCCGCTGACCAATTGCACACCCGGTTGCGCAGAACTGTCAGATCCGTCAGAACTGCCAACGCCATGATTCTACCATCTTCGTCTTCTTTGTGGACTCTCTGATTCAAAGATTGCTGCATGTTCTTTGCATCATCTTTCGACTAGGCCAGCCTGCCCTTGGCTCCCGTCGCAGCTGCAGGGAAGCTTCATCCTTCATCGCCAAGCGCAGAAGTCGGCCCGCTTCGCAGCACCGCCAGTAAGTTTCCTTACACTCCGCTTTCTCCGAAGCTTGTCCTCTCCAAGTCATTGCTTTCGAGAGGAATCATCCAGCTCCTACCTTAAGCATCTCCTTGTCGGACTTTGCGGATCAAACGGCGTCATCAACGTCGCTACACATCCGCCGTACTCCGAACCCGCACCGGGGCCCACAGTACATCGGGCCCTGTCCAAAGCACGCGACACGTCGAATTCAACGCTTGAGCTGGCCAGCTTGATAATCTCATGCTGACTTGATCCTCCACAGTGCCTGCCATGTATGATGGCGTCCAGGCACCGCTCCTGCCGGAGCAGATGCCAACGAGCCTGCTCTCATCATGGTCCCGATCACTACAACTGCCCTTCCTATCTCTGCCGACATTTGATGCCGATCCAACTGTTCCAGCGTATTCGGACGAGACAGTAGTATCAATTCCTTCTATCTCTACCGATTCAACCGAATATAATTCCCTCTCTCCAACCTCGTCCGAGCTGGGCTCGCCTTCGTGTACGTCCGTCGTCGTCGTCTCACCAACCGAATCCGCAGACCCTCAATCGCAAATGCAGCTGTGCGCTAGTATTACCTTTCTGTCTACACTCGCTAGTTTCGTCACCACCGGAGGATTGCTGCATTGGATAGACCAGAGGGAGAAGCCAAAGTACGAAGAACGAAAGGATGACCCGAGTTGGATTGCAAGTTCAAGCTCGTGGATCGATAGAACACTGTGTCGTACAATCGGTATCTGTGGACTCACCCATCTTAACAAAGCATACTGGAGGACAGGACTTTCAACGTCTTCCGGCTTTCACAATACAAGTTCGTTCTGGACGAGCGGTGTGGAAAACCCTGATGACTGGTCAGACGAAGAGCGACAGAAGAGGGAAATTCCACAATATGTGTTAGATCACGCTCCTTATGTGCACTTATTCTCGAGCGAAACCTACTGGCCTGGTGACATTGCCGAGCATCTCTTGCACACCACTGCCAACTTAAACTACACTCCAGCACCCGAGAAATACCTAAATCTCGACCTAACTGACCTTCACAAGTTGAACGTGTTTGGTCCTAAATCATACCTTACGAGCAACGACAATGTGGAGGACAATCCTGACTGGCTTCTTGGCGAGCAGAACATTCCAGATAAACATGATGTTCCGTTTGCACTTCCACCAGGAGCATCACATCAACGAGCAAAGATTGGGAAGTGGAAGTTTAATCCAGAGAACACCAAGTACGACGACCCGGACTTCAACAAGTTTTACTCAGCTGGTATCGATGACTCTTCGAACGATAAGCACTCGGAGCTCAAAGACTGGCGCTCTTTCCATGTTCAGAACAAGAGAAGCATGCAGTCTTCTTCGGAGAAAATGTTCCATCTATCGGCAGGCGGTCGTAGCAATGCACCAGTGGTAATGCTCATCGTTGACAAGGGTAACGATGTAGTGGATGCATTCTGGTTCTATTTCTACAGCTACAATTTGGGCAACCAAGTATTTAGTGTGCGATTCGGCAATCACGTTGGTGACTGGGAGCACACGGCAATACGGTTCCATAAGGGTGAGCCGAAGCTGGTTTTCTTCAGTGAGCATGACTTTGGCGAGGCTTACTCGTGGGAGGCGGTGGAGAAATATGGCGACCGCGTAATTACTACTCCTTGTTGCAATTGAAGCAACAGAAGCTAACTGGTTTGTAGCCAGTATCATACTCAGCCGTGGGCACTCACGCAATGTACGGCACGCCTGGAACACACACATATGTGCTCCCTTTCGGCATCCTCTATGACGTGACTGACCGTGGACCACTGTGGGACCCTTTGCTTAACATGTACGCCTACACGTACGACTACCAAACCGACGAGTTTCGCAGTTCGACGCTCAATCCATACGCTCCGACTTCATGGTTCTACTACTGGGGTCACTGGGGTGACAAATTCTACCCACTGTCTGACCCACGGCAATATCGGTTTGTAGGACAGTACCACTACGTCAGCGGGCCTACCGGGCCGCGATACAAGCACCTTGGCCGCAAACACATCTGCCAAGGTCTGGAAGAGGAGCCGTGCAACATCAGGACGTGGTTTGCCGGCGCTCGCGACCTTCCCAAGGAGTGGAGACCTCTCGGTGAGGATGAAGACCTCTCCGAGGAAGACGTCAGGAAGTTTGCGTATGCGAATAGGGAAATGGAGCTGCGGCGGGCTGCCGCGGAGGACGCATTCAATAGGGCGCCGGGCTGGAATTGAAGACGGATCGATCGTCCGTCTTATGGAAGTTTACGATTTACTCATTCAGTGGCGTTTCATGGATATTTGCGCTTCGTGAGGAGTAGAGCTGGATTGGCAGGTTTGTCTGCTTTGGCTAGATACCTCTTCTGCTGGATTGATGCGATACACTCGACGAGACCGACCTCGTCACCACATAACGTTTGTGCTAGACTTTGGAGCGCCTTGCGTTCCCTTGTTCATCCTAGAAGCACATTGCTACAATGATACAAAATGGAAGCTTACTAACCATTGACTTTTGGACCACAATTTCGTTCATAATCTTATTGAGTGGAACTACGAATTGCCAGTGATGATTGAATGAATGAGTATGGATGGTAATTACATGGCAGGCAGGTCTTCAAGTTAGTCCCAATACGTCACGTTGGTAGATCTTCTGGAAACACATGATGTGTGATGATCTGTCAAAGTGTTCAATTGGAAGACGGCGGCTGCGGCTGCTGAGTGATAGCCAGCGGCACGACTGCAGGCATCCCAGTGGGAAGACAGCTGGCTGGCATTCAGGGGATAGCGTATTTGCAGACCTGTACGGTAGTCAGAAGCTGATAACTATTTTATGCCCGGGGGCCATAATTAGATTTCCATGGATGTTCTCTGTTCATGTTTCGTCGATGGTATAACTTGGTGTTTCTGAAAACGGATCATATTTCTCGTTCACCGAAAGACAGATCAACAGGGACGGAGGCTTCAGGATCAACATGCAAGGCAAAAGAAAAAGCAGCTGAGACAGGAGAAAGTTGGTGTCACACTGCATCAGCTCGTGTGTGCCTCGAAGGAAAGGTTATTGAGTCCGCACTGGCATTCTCACCCAACAAAGTCAGCCCGCTATCGTAAAACGCAGGGCGCGCTTGAGTTGAGCTGCGCCTGCGGCCATGGGTTTATCGCTCCAGTGACATACCTCATAAATAAGGACCAGTGGGATTAATGATTATAATCGAATCTTCAACGAGTCTGCTTTCAACTCCATCCTATCGGCAGTTCCCACCCTTACTCGTGGCTACAACCATCAATACGGCCGCGTCCGGAGCGGTTGATTAATTCGAATGATTGAATGAAATCATCGAGAATACAATTAGTGTGGCCTCCGGCCTGGCTCGACACTGGTTGGCGCCATTTCGTATTACGGTAGCGTCACTTATTCTCTCCATCGTGACACATTCTTGGACAAGATTAGGGCAGCTGCACATTCCTGATCCAGCACACCCCGAGCGCACATCATCCCAGCCAACGTTGCGCGAACACAGCTCGACCACCTAACTACCTGCTCAATCTACGTATTCGCCCTCTATTCTACCTCCATACATCGACCGAGCACAATCACCTCAATCATCCGGTGTGGTTGCTGTAAGCGTCATCTCTCGAAGTATCATCCCGACCATTCTCGATATCCCGCTATCCCACCTTACACCCCTGGCTGGTCCATCGGGTGTGGGTGGTATTCTTGCACCCTCCCGCTCACTCCATTTGCAACTACATCCATCCAGACCTACACTGCGCAGTCAAGCAGCATTTATAATCTCTATCTCGGCGTTCTCCGTCTATCTCTGCGACAATGGCTTTCCGCCAGCCTACGCATCGTCCTCAGACCTCACGACAGCTCAGCTTTCATGAGCCCGAACCTGCCGAGCAGCTGCAGCTGCAGCCCGTCCCATCCTCCCAACGGAAGCGATCACTCGACGAAAGCGAGGAATGGGTGCTGTTCTCACCCACGGCACCCAGCACTTCCAAGACACACACCACCTCCACCGAGCGAACACAGACACAGGCGATATCGCGGCTAAGCGACTTCGGAAGTCTCGATACCGCCGCACAGTCAGCACCGGAACAGCTTAACGATGACGACAACGTCACCGAACATGGTAGTGAACCCGACGACGAAGCTGAGTTGGATAGCTTGGATGATGGTCTGCATGCATTCCATGAGTCGTCGGAAGTCAGCAGTCCGCGACAGAGGATGGCACTGGATGTTAGCCGTACCGTCCTTCCCACACATGATGGCCTTGGCACGTTTGGTGATAGCTCAGCTTCCATACATCAGCAGCTTTGGCAATTCGAGAGATCTCATCGTAGAAAGCAGCGAAGGAGAACAAGCAGCGTACAACGGACATTGGATGAGTTGGATAGATTCGACGAGTTGAGTCATGAAAGCGAGAGGATCAGGAGGATCGAGACGTGGCGATTGGAGCAGAGCAGAGCACTCCTCGAAGAGATTGAGAGGGAGACACGACGAATGAGGTGGATGAGCAGAGCCAGTATGACATCACGATCGAGGCCAGAGAGTCTTGCGCCGCAGACGAAGTCCGAGACCAATTTCTCGAGTACAGGAATTAACACTCCAATGGCTGAGATTGCGCAGCCTGTCTTCCCGCCATCGGTGCTGGAGCAACCCGTTTTGCAAGAAGTCCAAACAGAAGAGGAAACAAAGTCGTGGTGGCAGAGATTTACTGAGCGCATCATCCGCGACCTTATCGGCATCGATGAGACCATCCTGTCTATAATTCTTGGTGAAGATCTTCCGACAGAGTGCCAACAGTCACCACAACCTGCGTCATTATCACCAGAGGAAGCCACTCCAAAGCAGAAAGATATCGCTCAAGCGGTCTCGCTAGAAAACCGCGACGCAGACATACCAATCGAACAGACATGGCAACATCGTCTTCTAGTTAGAATAGCACGGGAGTTGGGTATTCTTGTTCACCAGTTGTCCGAGCATCCAGGAGCATTCTCGACTTACCTCCGAACGCAAGAAATGCCATCATACGCCGGTCTTCCCGGCACATCGACACCAATTGCGACCATGTCATCAAGCGGTGAACTAAACTCTAGCGGATTTGCACCTTATCAGTCAGCGACATCACCAACCGGCATCGTCTTTCAACCGACAGCGCAACTCCACCAAGTGCAATCCGAAGCATCACTGTGGGGTATCGAGGAAGAAACGCCAGAAGAGCTCCTCGCGGCGAGCAGACGCGCAGGCAACACATGCGCTGCCGCTCTGCAAGCCGAACGCGAGTACTGGGAGCGAGAGCTGGACATCAAGATGGTGTTCGACTACCTCAAAAGCCGGTTCTCGGCGCCAACGGCCGCCGACCCAGCCGACCGTCCCGCCAACATGGCAGCGCCGCACGCGGCAATCCCGCCTCCGGACCGCCGCGCCTCCGTCGCAACCCTGCACTCAGCGCGCCGCGCCGCTCTCATCCGCCAAACGCACCCGCTGGCCGCGGCCGCGCGCCAGAGCTCCTCGCGCCGCCGCTCGCTGCACGGCGCCGTGCCCGCCACTTCCACCACTACCGCTGCGGCCGCCGCGGCTGGGCTCCGCCCGCGCCTGCACGCCCGCACCGCCTCCTCCTCCTGCGCCAGCCAGAGCACCCGCAAGAGTCAGCGCTCCAGTAGCGGTGCTGCTGCCGGTGGTCCGCCGTCTCGCAACTTCTGGGATATCGGTGGCTCGGGATCCCTCGTTGGGAGTGCGAGCGGCCAGGTTGGCGTTTGGGGCGAGGCGTGATGGCGGGCGGATTGTTAAGCTTTGAGAGGCGTTTGCTACGTGGGTGTGGTGGGATTGATGGGCGGTGTGGAGCTGCCTTCAAGGCGGCTGTGTGGCGCAGCCCGTTTTGCATTGTCTTTTTCCTCTCTGGGAGGGATGTGGCTTGATATGTACGACTCTCTGCTTGGAGTTCATTGGGTTTGGGACGGCTTTTCTCTTATACCCTCTTTTCTCTTCTCTCCTCTTCTTTTCTTTCCTTGGTCTTTGGCTTACAAAGGGACTCTACTTTCTAGATTCTGATTCTTTGTGCCGAATGGATTGTCACACAAGGAATGAGGCTCGGATGCATCAGCATGGTTCGACGTCGTATCGGCAAAAGGAACAGTTGGCACGTGATCATAGCACCTCCACCATGCATACCTCTACATAGAGAGCAATCATACACGTTCTCACTTAACGGGGCGGCTATCCTCCTTGAAACTTGCATCCGAAGAGTCTACCGCCATTCATTGACGAGATTGCGAATCACAGCATAGTCGCATGCGACCTCCAAGAATGACAACCCAATAGACTCACCAGCATTGCAGCGTGGCGTTCAGGCCAGCCGCAGAGGAACACGTGCAGCGCCGCCCTATTCTCTACCTCTCTCCTTTGAAAACCATATTTATGGAGCAGGAAAGAGCTTAGATGGCGTCTCGAACTCAGCCTTTATACACAGTGTCTCCTTTCTTCCCATTGATCAATGTCAGCCATGCTCAGTCTGCTATCAAATATGTTCAGTATAGGGGATATAGCATGGCTATTGAGGGCAATATCGCAACTGGAAGGCAAAGCACGTCAGCTGCATGATCACATATCTGCACTCAAACATTGCAAGGACAGAACATTGCGATTTATTTTCATATGTCACCGCGATGGAGGGTTACTATACTTAGCCTTGAATGTACGGGCGGAACCTTTAGCTATTATCCACGCAAGTCGCGAACTGAATATTGCCGATCCGTTCCAATGGTGTATCACACGACATCAAACAACTCTGGGCCTTGTCAGCAGCCGAATTTCGGAACTTTACCAAGAGCTCGGAAAATTACGATTACTCGAAAGCATTGAGCATATATCACTGCTCTTGGCTTCAATGTGGGAATGTCTCTGTTGGCAGGTTCATGAGATGTTCCATTTTGGCAGTAAGGCTAAATGGTTTCCGAATCGGAGACGTCCGCCATGCAGTACTATGCCGTGGATGATTCGAGCCAGCCTCGTAGTTCTATGGGGGGTTTGCTGGATGTTTTATGGGCTATCACCGCGATCTTCATTTCGTAAGCTTACTATCTACTTTAAAGATGGGTCGTAGTACTGACTGCCTTCAAGCGACGCCGGGTTACATGGTCGCATCTCAAAGTTTTGGCATAGAGAATGAACGCCAAAACTTATCTGAAGATCCGAGTTTGCCAGCGGAAAGCTCAAACGCTCAATCAGGGCTGGCCGAGGAAGGTTACACGCAGCACATATTGGCATGGCAACTTGACGACGTTTTCAACCAGCCAGGTTTATGGATGGAATCTTTGCACGTCGCGTTATCCGATGGCGAACCTATATTCCCGGCAGCTGATGAGAATCACCACACGACAAGCATGGATCTGGCGGGTGTAGTAAGCCCAGATACACAGCTGCCACTTATCCCAGACTTTGAGAGCCTGTTCGACATGAACTTCGCCATTCCTTCCACGACTACAGTTGAAGGCACACCACAGCAGACTTTCTCTGCGTCCACTGTACCAGCGTCTGCCGGCGGGTTCTCAGCGTGGCAAGCACACACAGCCCTCACCGCCAGCGAAGGGCCTCAACTCCAAACTGAACCGCAAGTCCCAGCACCGCCACCAGTCCAACGCGCCACCACCAACGCCAAATCGTGCCCGCACTGCCCACGCACCTTCACACGCCCCTACGAGCTCAAAAAGCACATCGACCGGCACTCCAAGCCGCACGCCTGCAGCGTGTGCAGCCGGCGCTTCGGCAGCCTCGCCGACATGGAGCGGCACCGCCGCGCCCGCCACGACAAGACTGGCGCTTTTGTGTGCGGCGAGCCCGGCTGCAGGCGCGCCGCGCCCGGCGCCGGCTTCGAGCGCCGCGAGCACCTGCTTGCTCATGCCAAGCGCAAGAAGCATGCCGTGCCGGAGGCGGCGCGGAGGAAGGGTGCGGTTGAGGCTGCGTCGGGGACTGGAGCTGTTGTGTTGTGTGATGGCTTGGTGGCGGTGAGTGGTAGTGATGGAGAAGGGAGGTCTAGCGTTGGTGGGCAATCTGAGGTTGAGAGATTGAGGGTTGAAGTCGAGGAGTTGAAAGCGGAGAGTGAGAAGATGAAGGTCAGGTGGGAAGCCGAGAGGACCATCTTGATGCAGGAGATTGAGCGCCGTACGAAGTGATGATTGGGTTTCTAACGGTTGTGTCTTCGCTATTGCAGTGGCTTACAGCAGAACTTGAAAAGTTGCAATCCGGAATGCTAAACTTACTATCAAAGTTAATTGCATGGGTTTCGAGCATCATTAATTCTCAGACGAGGCATTGATTTTCTAGTCCATAGGCCCTTACATACACGCAAAGCCAGGAGCCGTAAATGCCATGTGAAGAAAATGCCCCTTGACGCCAGTGTGACCCAGATTCAGTTCTAGGATGGGTATGCCGCCCTTCCTCATTTACTCCTTCGTCTCTTCTTCTTCTTCACCTGCTGCCAGTGCCAGCCTCTTCTGTGTGACACGTTCATGTCTCCGTTCACGAGCAGCCTTGGTCTTCGCACGCTTGGCATCCATTTCCTCCTTGAGAACCTTCTCACGTTGCTTCTCGGCCTTGGCTTTGTGGATCTGCAGGATAATGTTAGCTTCATCGACAATAAAACGAGCTGTTTACGTACGTGTTCAACTAGTGCACGCTTGTGCTTGAAGGTGTTACCCTTGCTGAGGTGGTAGAGTTCGTGGTAGAGGTGCTTATCGATCTTGCCGCTGGCACGGTATTTGACTAGCAGGCGGCGAAGAACTCGAAGGCGACGCATCCACAACACTTGGCTGCAAAAGGAACCCCGTTAGCATTCAAATGAACCATTGACAAGCGAGATGTGAAGATTCCGGCGGATCTTATTCCCACTCACCTTGGCATACGAGCGTCCTTGGTACCCTTCCTTTTACCGAAACCACGATGTCTACCAATTCGTCTCGCAGCGTTCAATGCTCGGGCTCGAGAACGCGAGTGCATTGTGACGGGTTTGCGGATGATGAGGCCATCCTTGACGAGCTTGCGGATGGTTTGACGAGAGTTGGCGTTTGAGATCTCGCTGACTTCGTTCGGATCGAGCCAGATTTTACGCTTGCCGCAGCCTACAACAGACGCCGCAAGGCGTTTTTGAGTGCGGAGATTGACCCTGCAGAGGTTGTGTCAGTGAATTGGTCCAAATTCCACGGCATGATATGGATACAGGATGTGGGCAATAAATTCAGCTGTTTCGTTTGGGAATGGAGAAGCAATACATAACGCTTGAGTATTCTCTCACAGATCCAATAGAATTAAATTGTAAATAGAGATCACTTACATTCTGGCGGATGGTCTTTGGGGTTGCGGTTGATAGTCGTTGTCGGTCTCCTCAATTTCTGATGGTGGTGTTGGATTTCGTGCGTGATCATCACGTGATTGCTTAGCCGACACGCTAAGCCACATTTGCAACTTTACGTGACATCGGGCGCAGATGTGACTCAATAAACACTGATAATGGGGGGATGACGATGTTTAATTGATCGATGGTAGAAACCATACATTGCTATCTAGTCACCATGACTCCAGCATGTGCCGAGAATAGTTAAGACCATGGCACAATGGGCTGAGTTTTGCATGTTCGGCCTATGAGACTGCAGAAATGGTCATCAACTGCATAACTTCGTCTCACACATGTCCACAATACGCCTCGGAAGTATCACATCACGTAGAGGTAATATAAGAAATTGACACGGGTGAATGAAAACCCCACCTTGATGACCGCATGCATGGAACACAACGCAGCATGGTTTCTCGAATCGAGGTTGATTCATCGTGAATGCCGGTGGATCGTGCAATCGGAATCGTTTGGGAACAGGAGATAAGAATTCGACTCGGGTGGTGGGAACAGTAGATGGAAAGGGATCGTTCGGGGATAGCATCGCTTCGAAAGGGACGTGGTCGGCAAAATGAGATAGGGGCGGCTTCGTTCGCATCGCATTCGAGCAAAGGGGGAGGAAACAACGAGGAAATTTCGACGCGCGAGAGAAATGACTGGGAGAGGTATCGATCGCAGCGAGAATTGCTTCGAAGGGACCGTGGTCCGGGGGATCAAGGAAACAGCCGCTTCCGTTCGCATCGACTCGAATCGGGCCGCTCGGTATCGAAACCGGAAAGTCGAACTCGTTCTCTGATATTCTACATAGTTAATCAAGATATTTTGACTACTACCTTTCCGCCACCGAAGGTAACCCATCGAACCGCTGTATCGAGATGGAAGTCGTATAGGTCATGGAGCAGATTCGAAATAAACCGCATCGCATCGAAGGTAATCCAATAGCCAGTCTTGGGGTGCAAAAAAACCGCAATGCCTATGTTGCTGCCGAAATTGACCTTGGGAGAGTTTCCGACGAGGCTTCGCATGCCAACCTATCAACTTACTCGGCAGTATCTAGATCATCATGAGCTGGTGGAGGGGAGTCATTCGGAACTATAGTATTTGTCAGTTGTCATCGTTCAAGGGATATTAAGGTCAAGCTCTTGCATATCTTGGGATGCCATTCTCATCATAGAGACGTGCATTGTCGCCAGAATAGTTGGAGAAAGTGATAGTGACTTACCTTTCCTGTCATCGCCATTGGGTGCAGCATCACGCTCGCGATAGTCTTCACGATCATCGTCCCTATCCTTCTTAGCATCATCTCGATCAGTCGGGGTCCTAGAACGGTTGCGGCGCTCGAAATCTCGGTCTCTGCGATCATCATCGCGACGCGAGTTGTAAGGAGAGCGGTCACGACGTGGCGACATGCTGCGTCCACTTCGACGTGGTGATCGTTCACTACGACGAGAAGGACGATCACGACCAGAGTCGAAACGCCAGGATGCAGACGGTGGAGTACGTGCCCACTGTAAAAGATGGTTAGAATCAAGTCTTCCATTTCCGGTAAACGGTATCACTCACCTCAATCTTCAACACGTCATCACGGCCGATGCGTTTGTTGTGCATTTCGTAGTAGGCATCTTCGGCATCACGACGGCTCTCATATTCAACAAATGCAAAACTGGCTCTTGGTAAGATGACAACACCACTGGGTCGAAATAGCTCGACATACAGTCTGCTCGACGCCGAACGCGGAGCTGGGATATCACAACGGACGAGGCGTCCATACCTTGTTGGTAAAGTCAGCATCAAGAACAACACTCATGTATCAGACTCAGACAGCCATTAGGCAGAGATGACATGCACTAGGCTGTAGGGCCGAAGAGAGCAAAAGAACGTACCGTTCGAATTCGTAGGCAAGATCGCGTGCACGGGTGCCATGGCCGAAGCCAGTGACGTAGAGGGTAGTTCCGCCTCGAGACATTATGATCAGGTTTCAAGGGAAATGATTAAGAGATGTAGAAGTGAGAAAGCAGCGGGGAGAATAGCCTACGTTCTCTTGGGAGAAGAAAGGGGTGATGGTGATGACTTGGCAAAGCACCAACAGAGACGAGCGAAAAATGAAGAATGAGAAGACTTTGGGGCGGAACCCGATTGTGATGCCAAGCCGCGCTAGGCAGCTTTCGGCTTCGCAAGAAAGGCTGTTAGGCAGCAATCTAGAAGGCTCTAAGGCATTAAGTCACGTTCCTCGTTTAGTCAGCTGCCGTCTTATTCAGCACCAGCGTTTCTCAATCGCGGCGCCCAAAGTTAAAGCAGGTTGTTTGTATTCCTTCGCCTGAGAGACTTCGCGCAACCATCACCCTCCTCCACTTTGCCGCAGTCATCTCACATAGTGATCAGCGCGATACCGTCTTGACAGCTACGTTTGAAAGTGGGAAAGAGTCGTGCGCAACAGTCGCCACCGTCTACCGCGACAAGCTTGTAGGCGAACCTTCGCACTCTCACCCTCTTCATTCACCTTTGTCGCCTTCGATCCTACCTCCTTCTCACCTCTTACCTCACTCACACACACATACACACGGCAATATGTCGATAGAAGTACAATCCGACTCGCCTTTGGCCAAAGCCTTGCAGGAGGTCGTGCGCAATCGGCTCGTCGAGATGGGTTGGAGCACTGGCTTGCAAGACGATACCCTTTGCGAGTACATTATGCTCATGCTCGCGAATGGCAAGACCAAGGAAGAACTGGCCACTGAGCTCGCCACTGATCTTCTCGAGATGGATGGTCAGAACCCCGATACCGCCTCCTTCGCCGACTGGCTTTTCCAACAAAAGGAGATTATAAACCACCAACTGAATGGTGGTCCAGCACCAGATACAAGTGTCACATCTGCTGCAGTCCCGAGCGTAACAAGCTCTGGAGACCAGTCCGCCGATGCAGCGATGAGCGATGGCGTGGAGGAAATGCGTCAGAATGTGTACTACTTGACCATTCACAGCGCCGTAAATTCTAAGTTAACTAACGTTGATAGACCACCTACAGGTCCCAAAGCTCAGCGAAATGGTATCCAGAAAGGTCGCGACAAACGTATGTTTGGACAACTGAAGACAAGCCTTGGCCAACCGAACGATGCTGCTCTACACCGTGTCCGTGGGTCCACAGGTACTGGCCGAATCAATACACACTCGTCAAGGGAGCCTCCGAAAGGACCACGAAGCCAGCAAATTCAAAGAGGTTTAGGCATGGGTAACGGTCGCGGCATGGCAAATATGCAGATGCCTGGCATGATGAACGGCGGCGCCATGCAGACACCGGAGTTTATGAGTCCACAAGAGCAAATGGCATTCTATCAGTCTTTGGCTGACAACGCGAGGGTCATGGCTCTACAGATGCAACACATGACCCAAGCCATTGGAGGTGGCATGTTTGCACAAGGTAATCAGCCGGGCAAGCCACTCAGCGAACGAATTGACCGACCAAACCGTCAACAAAACCGTGGAGACAGGCGACATGGCAACCAGTCACAGCACCGTGCCAAGGACACTGAAATGTCTGATGGCGGCGCGGCTATGGAGTCGGACACTCGTGCGGATGCAAATGACCAAAGCCAAGCAGTGAAAGATCTTTCACGCACTGTGTGCCGATTCGATATCACCTGCCAGAAACCCGATTGTCCATATGCTCATCACTCTCCAATTTCCGGCCCGTACGACAATCTCGAGACGATTGACGTCGACACCGAGTGCACATATGGAGTGGCATGCAAGAACAAGTTCTGCAGGAACCGCCATCCGTCTCGTGCTAAGAAACTGGCTCACCAGAAAGAGCAAGAGTGTACTTTCGGCCCGTTCTGCACTAGGTATCCGAACTGCCCGTTCAAGCATCCCAATGTTCGCGCGTGCAAGAATGGCGCCGACTGCACGGTTCAAGACTGCCAATTCTACCACAGCAAGATTCTGTGCAAGCACAACCCTTGCACTAACAACTACTGCCCGTATAAGCACGAAGCAGGTCAGAAGCAGAAGTGGTCTGAGACCGGCAAGGTTGCCGAGAGGAAGTTTGTTGATGACACCGCACCTGAGGAGGTCATCCTGCCAGGCAAGCAAGATGATGCTGCCATGGCGACGGACGCCAATGTTCAATCTGTGCAGCCTGAAGCTGAAATCGTCACGTAGAGCGCTGACGTAGTTGAGATGGCTATGCACTGGATATACGATTGCGGAGATCACCATAATTCGATCATTGACACCACACAACTGAGAAACTATCGTCGAAAAACATAACTACATGAACTTCGGAGGTTTTCATCATGGGCTTCGGATTGGTACTGTCGGCGCTACCACGCCACATCATTGCACTGGATCCGGAAGGGTTTATTGTGGACTATGGGCTTTGTATGACCACCATCTGCATGAGTGGAGTTGAGGATGAAAAAGCTGGTTAATGGAGTATCGGTCTCAATGCTAAGCGTCAATGTTGAACTCTTTCACAAATGGTTGGAAAGGCAACATTTCGGCAAACGAATAAGCCGGGGTTTTGCCTGTCATGGAACCTGCATTTTCTTCATTCTGACTGGACTTGAATGGTCTGGACAGTGGTTGTAGTTTAGATTTCACGGGATGGAATGTATGACATCCACTGGAATTTGTTTGGTCTTCTATTTGCCCAATGTGTCAAGAATTAAGTGAACCAAAACCTTGCGTAGATGGATCGATGTCGGACAAAACTCCGAGTTTATCGTAATTTGATCCCGACCGATTTCGTTGACCACTTACAAACTTCCATGGAATTCTGAGCTTCCACCCTCATCCACCGCTCTCCGCATCCTCTTGCCATGCCAATTAGGCATCATGGCTTCCTTGCGTCTGCATCGAAGTCGATTATACTTCGCCTAGCCCACGCTCCTCACGACCCATCTTCCCTTTCATTTCATGCTCGCAATGCGTCCAGCGAAGCTTATAGACAACGGATCGCAGTCATTGGAGGAGGAATAACAGGCCTTACAGCAGCATACTGCTTGAGTAAGAGACAGGATATCAGTGTTACGCTGTACGAGGGCTCAGATCGCTTGGGAGGCTGGATACAAAGCAAGCATGTCGACGTTCCAGGTGGAAGGGTACTGTTTGAACTTGGACCGCGGACACTGAGACCTGGGATGCCCAATGGTGTTCTTACTGCCGGTTTGGTATGTGATGATACGAAAGCTAGTTGTATAGGAAATGACATATTTACAGTACATAGGCCGAAGAGCTTGGTCTCGCAAACGACATGGTCTTCACCTCCAAAAACAGTGTCGCCGTACGAGGAAGATGGATATACTATCCTGACCATTTCGTTCAAATGCCTCATGCTAGCCTTGGGTTTTGGAATAACCTTTGGTCCCTCCTTACCGAACCAGTCTTTCGAGGATTCCTCCCTGCAGCTTTTAGAGACTTTCTCAAATCCAAAAGAAGGCAAAGCAGAAGCGATGACGAGTCTATCGGTGCTTTCATATCACGTCGTCTTGGTCGTCAGGTTGTGGAAAATTTAGTCTCACCTGTCATCCATGGGATCTACGCAGGTGATGTGGATGAACTCAGTTCAGATATGATCTTTCCTGCTTTGCGGTTTGGTGAGGCGAAGAGTGATAGCCTGGTTCTGGGTATGATAGACACATTTTCCATCCTGAAAGATGAGGATGCCGAGTTGATCAGCCGGTGGAGCAAAACAAAACCACCAATTAGCGACGCACTGAACAGGAAATTGAACGAATGCAGTACTTTTACCTTCAGAGGCGGCATTAGTCAATTGGCAACCAAACTTGAAGAGGTATTGAGAGGAAAGGAAAATGTTGACCTGAGATTCGGTGGACTCGCGACTACCATGATGCCGGATGGTGCAGACCAAAAGGTCGAGGTATGAACTTCTGCCAGTTGCCATTGTCTCGTCAAGAAGCAGTGCTCTAAATACTCAAATGTGATCAATTTTGTCTAACGCTTTGAAGGTTCGAACTATCGCCAAGAAAGGTATTTATGGATCTCTCCAAGCAAACGAAACAGCAGAATCAAACTCAGCTCAACAACGGTCTGACGCAGCAGCGCAAGCTTTGAAGACTCAGAAGGGTGACTTATACGACCAAGTCATTCAAACTGACCCGCGTGGAATTACCATTCCAGGAGCCGATCCATTGCAGTCGGAACTAAGCTCGTCCTCTATACCTTCAGCAACAGTTGGTGTTGTGAATCTCTATTATTCCGACCCGAACATTCTTCCGATATCTGGCTTCGGTTATCTTATTCCCAAAAGCATTCCTTTCAGTCAGAATCCCGAAATGGCACTCGGCGTTGTCTTTGACTCCGATGCTGTACGTGGTCAGGACACCGTACCGGGCACAAAGTTGACCGTAATGCTAGGAGGTCACTGGTGGCGAGATTTTGGTGACCTCAACCCATCTGAAGAGGAGTGTTTGAGGATGGCGAAGTCTGTCGTGCGCAGACACTTGGGCATTAAGGACGATCCCACAGCATCCAAGGCTACCATACAGAAACAGAGTATCCCACAATATCCTGTACATTATCGAAGAAACTTTCTCAACCGCGATCACAACCACTTGGTAAATAAGTATTACGGTAGGTTGAAGGTTGCTGGCGCTTTCTTCAACGGTGTAGGCGTCAATGACTGCATAAGGGGTGGTATTGAAGTGGCACAATCGGCTTTGTCTCCTAATTGGAGAGACAAGACGGGTTTAGAGGTCATTTCTAATGCACCCGCCTTTGCAAAGCTTGCGAGAGTCAGGTCATCTCAGAATCAAAAATGATCAGGTCCGGCAGAGGAGCGTATCCTCACTCAAGCTACGCTAGAGCTTTCAAGGTGAACAAAATGCATTTACGGGAGGAAGTGTACCATGTTAAGGATATGATGAGGTGTACATACTAACATTGGCACTTCCTCACTTTAGAGGCAGTTAGAAATCAACTTTTTACCTGGTTTTGATGTCTCTTGTACTGGCCCAGAAGGTTTCTGGGATAATAAATAGATCATGAGATATCTGTGGCATTAATGTTCCACACCACCACTCAGTGGCAGGAGACTCGACATTGGGAAAACAACGTTCAAGCATCTGATCACTCTTCAACGGCAGTGAAGAATATTGCAATCTTTGACACTACTCCGTACTGTCCGCCCTTGGGCCTCAAGGCGCGCACCCCGTCGCGAGATGAGTTCACGGTTCAGACGTCTAGAGTCTCTGCCTCGCAAATCTACGAAGATATAATCAGTCGATGTGTCACCAATTCTACCGCCATTCCTCCTCTAGGAAACTAGTCCGCAATGAGAACTAGACCCGTACGACGTTTCTCTTGGCTTCAAGCGTCACATGGTAAGGCTGAACATACAATTCGCGCATCGAATCCATCTTGATACCTGGATGGTCGCCACAAACTCCACAAACTTCGTACTCGGCAGTGAGATCCATAATAAGACAGAGCCACCAATCTAACAAGTCCTGAGGAATCCTTGAGGGCAGGTCAATCTTTGGAGCTCGATTCTCATTTGTCGCAAGCAGGCTGTGGAGCTAACCTCCACTACTATCAGAGCTGAAAGCCTTGTGCATCGTATCATCAGTCGATATTATGTCACGCCCACATTCACATCTAACACACAGTCCTATCAAAGAGAAGCCAAGAGTATCCCCTCATTGCTCGTATGATACTACCACGCTGTATGCATAAATGGCTGAGCGTAATGCTCTCTCACAGCTGAAGTTCCTGGAAAGCTTTCAGAAACCATTCTCTCTCGAAGATATCAACACTAGCGACACCGACAGCGTATTGTCAGATTGACCATTCTAATTACCATGGCGACCGACCATCTCACAGCGCTCAAGAAATTAGTGGGTGATGAAACCCGTCCTGCCGTTGTGGTTCATCGTTTCGATCGAAACGAAATCAAAGATGCCCTCAAGAAATCTCGCGGCGTTGAAACTCTTCCAAAATTCTCCAAAGCCTCCATTCCAAAAGGCAAAGCTGCCTCTGATGTCGTCAAGAAGCCTAGCGGCGTGAAGGCAGATTTCTCGCAGGGTCCCGTCCCGAACAGTTCCCAGAACCCATATTGTCTTATTGGCATCTGCTTCATCCAGTCTGGAGATAGCACTACATATTTCACCGGCACGCTCGTCGGCTCCAATGTGATTCTCACCGCCGGCAACGCCATCCCCTGGGGCGGCTCATGGTCCATGCAATTCATCCCGGCGTACAACGACGGCAACGCCCCCTTCGGCGTCATCAACGTGTCTCAGGTGTACGGCTACAACCCCAACGGCAGCTGCACCGACGACTACCTCGTCGGCGAACTCGACACCTCCATCGGCAACGAACTCGGCTGGTTCGGTACCTATGGCTCCGGCAACGGCGGCGACTATCAGGCCGCTGGCTCCGAGTTCTGGAACAGCGTCGGCTATCCCAACGGCACGGTGCAAATCACCGCCACGAATTTCGGTATCGACAACACCGGCACAAGCGATAACGATGGGAGCGTCGACTTGGACACGCAAGTCTTCATTCAGGGGGGCTGGACCGGCGGACCGGTGTGGGCTCAATATGACTTTAATGGCACTGACGGGAATTTGGGGCCATGGATTTGCGGCGTAGTTGCTGGTGGAGGCATCTCAGTTGACTTCTGGGGTAATATCAGCCAGTATCAAGTTAATGAGGGCGGGAATGATATGGTGTCTCTGGTACTTTATGCCCAAGACAACTGGCTGTAGAGTCGTTGGTCAAGGGATCCATAAAGTTCTTTGCTGGATGAAGAAACTGTCTGTCGGAAAATTGATTGCTTGGAACAGTTAATCTACTGATTGGAGTTATTTGTGCCTGGAATTTCGAGAAAATGTTGTTGGTTTAACTATCTGCTGCTATCATAATTGCCATTTCCGCCATTATCAACATGTGAATTGGATACTTGTAGTACAACATACGGATACTACTCGCCAAGGATTCGCTTTCTCTTCTCGAACACATGTTGTAATGTTCATTGCTCAGTTATCAATCAATATCGTAATAGGGTATTGTGCTGTTCTCCATGCCCAATGGACTCCCATCAGAAGGATTCAATGTGACGCAGCGCCATGGATAGTAAACCAATCGTGAATCATCCAATCAATCCATAGGTCACAACAGTTGGGCATTAAGCATTAGTAGAAAGCGGTCGATACTAATACGACCGTAACTGCAAAGGCGAGGATGGCAGAGAAGCTTGCCGCCAGTGTATGAAGCATCTCACCGTTGCTCTTCTTCGTCGTGGGTGTCGCTGTTGGGATCGGTGAAAAGGATGCCGACGTGAAACTCGAACTGCTTGAAGAACTGCTAGAAGAACTGATTGAAGAACTGCTTGAAGAAACGCCCGAAGAAATGCTTGAAGAACTCCTTGATGGACTGCTTGAGGCAGAGGACGCCAACGCACTGACACTGGCAGGTATCAGAGTCCCTGACACAGGCAGTGTGGTGCTCCCGCCAACGACCAGGCCCGCCGTCCCAAGCGACACGACCGTACCGCTAATCGTAGCAGGCGGGCCGCCGAGGCTCAGAGTTTGGCCGCCGATGACGACAAGCAACGTGCCTCCAAAGCCTACTTCACCATAAGCTGGTGTGCCGGCTATAGTCGTGATGGGAATAATAGTGCCACCGGCACTGTTGCCTTGCGGGATGGGAATCGTAATCACAGACCCACCGGCTTCGGTCGCCACGACGAGCCCGCTGGATCCGAGGGAGCCGGTAACCGAGCTTCTTATGGAAGTGAAAAAAGCTCGAAATACAAAACATCACTGTGATTGTAAGAGATGGAAATGAATGGGGTTCATAATTTGTATTTTAACAGAAGGCTTGAAGTCCGGTTATTGCTCTGCCGAGGATTAATGCTGTTTTATGGTCAGCGTGGCTACAACAAATCCGCTCAAAGGAAGCTTACAGTGAATATCACTTTGGCCCTCGTAGGTCTGGGTGACGAAGAGATTGGCTACATGACGTCCGATGTGATATTCGTCGCTCACAGCATTACCACCAAAGATCTCTTGCAGTGCCCTAGCACCGACCAAAGCCCGATCACAGTTTTGTCTCTTTATCATGCTGATCATCTCCGGCGTTGCTTTACCTTCGTCCTTTAACTTCCCGACTTGATGTGCTGCCAGAATACCATACGCGGCATCAGTGGCAGCATCTGCTAGTTTCTTTTGTATGAGCTGATACTTTGCAATCGGATTTCCCTTGAACTGCTTCCGCTCAAGCGCATACTCTCTTGCTCGAGCTATGCAGTCCTCCAGTGCACCCATTGTTCCCCATGCAATGCCAAATCTCGCGCTGTTCAAACAACTGAAAGGACCTCTGAGTCCTTCTACACTTGGGAACATATTCTCTTCAGGGACCGGGATATCGTCCATCTGAATCATTCCAGTGATACTTGCGCGCAGGCCATTCTTGTTCTTGATTGCTGGCGTCTCTAAAGTTCCCGGTGGACATTTGCTTCTCTCGATCAAAAATCCTCTGATCTTACCCGTTTCCTGAAGTTTGGCCCAGACTAGTAACAAGTCTGCGATGGGTGAATTTGTAATCCAGGCCTTGGAGCCGCTCAAGCTGAAGTATCCCTTTTTTGAGGGATGCGGTTTGGCCACACTCTCCATACTACCGGGATCTGATCCGTGGTTGGGTTCCGTGAGACCAAAACAGCCTAAAACTTTGCCTTTCGCCATGTCAGGTAAGAATCGCTCCTTCTGTTCGGTCGTGCCGAACTCATCGATACCGCCCATTGCAAGTGACGATTGCACGGACATGCCACTTCGATAACCTGAGTCGACACGTTCGACGGCTCTCGTGATCAGCCCTGAGGCTACCGACGAGACACCAGCGCAGCCATGACCTTTGATCGTGGAACCAAGAAGACCTAGCTCGCCCATCTCTTCGAGGATTTTCTTGTCGTAGTCTTCATTGCGGTAGGCGTCAAGTACCCGTGGAAGTAGTCGTTCCTGGGAATAAGACTCTGCAGTTTCAGAAATGGCCAATTCTTCTTCGGTGAAGAGATTTTTGGAGTTTAACGGATCGGTCCAGTCGAATGCTGAAATGCCGTGCGCGTATCTCCGCCCGAAGCGGCTCGCGTGAGCAATGCGAAATGTGGATTGACGAAGTAATGGCTTGAACATTGCGGAATTATGCGATAAAAGAATGTACTGAAGGAAAGAGAATAAATAAAGAAGACTGAAGCTGGAGCATACGCGGAAATAATTCCAATTTTTGGGAGATTTTCAGTTCCCGCAGCTCCACAGAAGGCAAAGCTTGCGTTATACCGAGGCTTGAGATCAAATATCGAGGAATAAATCGGAATGGGAAAGACTGCGAATAGGCTAATGTATGATGAATCAGGATCAATTGAAAGCGGTATAGTATTCCAATATCCTTCATGGACAATTCAAAGTGATATCGAATTCGCCAATGCGGGTGTTCAGAATACGGTACGGGCGCGCGGAGTAAAGTGGAGTTATCGTACTCCGACGCCAAAACGCGATCCTCCTCCGCGGCGCGTCATAGAACTCGACATAATTCTACCCAACCATTGACCTCTCTTCAACTTCAAGCTCGCAACCTCTGAGGAGGAGATCGGGAGAGCGACATGGGTATCAAAAGTAAGGGAAATCGCCTTCGAATTTCCGCCGTCTGTTCTCTTACGAATTATCTTCAGATTTGTACTCGGTCATCAAGGATGAGGCTCCCGATGCCATCAAAACCGGTGAGATCAAAAATCAATTTGGCCGAAAGGTTGCCATAGTATGTATCACAGCTATATCACTCTACCGGTTGCATGCTGATGAGATCTAGGATGCGTGAGTTGAGATCCACTCTCTGAGATCGTCCTTAGCCGCCACTCTAACTCCTGCTTCAGCTCCATGTCCATCTACTCCTTCCTCATCGCCGTGCGTTCCGATGGTCAACAACTCATGTCCGATACAGGTGAAACAACATCCCACCTCATGGGTATGTTCTACCGTACTCTGCGCATGGTGGACAACGGCATCAAGCCGCTCTTCGTTTTCGATGGCAAACCGCCAAAGCTCAAGTCAGGTGAATTGGCCAAACGTTTCCAGCGCAAGGCGGAGGCGTTAGAGAAGCACGAGGAGGCGGTAGAGACGGGTACGGCCGAAGACGTCGAGAAGTTTTCACGTCGGACAGTCAGAGTGACTCGGGAACATAACGAGGAGTGCCAGCGATTACTGAAGCTCATGGGCATACCGTACATTGTTGCGCTCACAGAAGCTGAGGCTCAGTGTGCGGTACTTGCTCGCGCAGGCAAAGTGTATGCCGCTGCGAGCGAGGACATGGACACTCTTACGTTCAACGCGCCAATATTGTTGCGACACCTTACGTTCAGCGAACAGAGGAAAGAGCCAATCCAGGAGATTCATCTCGATAAAGTGTTGGCAGGGCTCGAAATGGAGCGAGAACAGTTCATCGACTTATGCATCCTGCTGGGCTGCGACTATGTCGATCCGGTGAAAGGCATTGGTCCAAACACAGCACTGAAACTTATCCGTGAGCACAAGAACCTCGAAGGTGTCGTCAAATACTTTGAAACGTCGAACAAATACACAGTGCCAGAGGACTGGCCATACCAAGATGCTCGAGTTCTCTTCCTCGAACCCGAAGTCCTTTCCGCAGACGACGAGGCTTGCAACTTTAATTGGGAGCAACCAGATGAAGAAGGATTGGTCAAGTTTTTGGTCGAAGAAAAAGGGTTCAACGAAGACCGAGTGAGGAACGGCGCCATGCGGCTAAAGAAAAGTTCCAAGAGCAGTCAACAGAGTCGCCTAGACGGCTTCTTCAAGCCCGTTGAACGTTCCAAGGAGGATCAGGAGAAATTGAAGAGGAAGAACGAAGAGAAGGTTGCGGCACAGAAGAAGGCGAAGAAAGAGCAAGCAAAGGAGAAGAAAGAAGCCAGAGCGAAGCCCAGAGGAGCTGCTTAAGTCTTTTAAAGGTAAGGGTCGTTGTCTGTCAAATGGCCCGGCATTGATGTAATTCGGAGTATGGACAATATCACGCGTATTTGGTAGGATGGCATGGCGCCGGCATGGATAGCATAGGGTTTTACTGGCATTCCGGGATGAGAGTATGCGGAATAGGACGAGGATGGTAAGAGTCCTATAAAATACGATTGCTCGATTTGACACGCGATCCGCAAGCATCTAACCTCCATTTGTGATGGGATATTTCCATGCTACAGCGCCACTATTATCGTCTTTTCTTTTAAAAAGTCATAAAAAGGGCCAATCCACACAATTTAGTTATAATGCTAGAAAGCCTTCCTCCGAAGTATACGTGGTGTCGGAAGCAACTCCAAACAGTTCCACCACGCAGGTTGGTACTTGGGGTTGATTCGGACTCTCGCTTTCGGCGATCCGTACAGCCACCACAGCGATCCAGACTCTCTAATCCTCCGCCTGGCCTTGGCAGACTAATGCTCTTGGATCTAACTTAATCCACGTGTAAGTGAAGCCTTTGCTTGGCCGAACCAAGGATCAAAGCTTTGCGCGCTTCATTGGGCAGCACCACCAAACTGACCGTTTTCAGCTTCACACCCGCAATGCCAAAGCCTTGGCCTGCGGGTTGGCTTGCGAATAACATCGCAGTATAGCAGCGCTGTTGGGCTTCTCTAATTGTCATGCCACCATCTCGTGTGCATAGACAAAACTTCAGGTAAGATGGCGCTGTATTTGGCCACTGATGGAAGGCAGAGTGGGCGCCAAAACTGAGCTGAACAACAGCTCCACGGTAATTTGGATTACTAGTAGCCTTGAAACCCAGTGAGAGTCTTGACCGGTGACGGTGACAGAGATACATAAGACACTGCTGTCCAAAAAGAAAAGGATTGAAATCCACCATGGCTTTCACACTAAGATTGTTCGCCTTCTACCTCCTCTGTAGCATTGTTATTGCTACCACTTTCGATCAGGCTCCTATTTTAACTCCAAATGGCAAGCTTTACACCTTCTTGCTCGGCCACACTAACCTCGTTCAGAGTGCGACCGGAAATACTCACCATGCTGTCGACCACCTGAATACGCCTGTGGCCTGAAATCCTGTTGCACGAGAGTTCCTAAACCCAAATGCACAGGCAAGGTAATTGATGGTTTCTGCTGCCCTCCAGGACACATCTCTGGCTCGAAATGCACCTGCGGAAGTCTAGGTCAGCCTCCGTGTGATTCAAAATGTCATTACAACTACTCCGGCCCAAATAATTTGAATTGTTGTCGGCCCGGTTACAATCTGCTAGACTCGACCAATACATGCAAACCATGCGGCGCCCTGGGACACCCTGGAATGCTCTCTTGCAATGGTGACTGCGAGGGCGGTCTGAAGTATGTTGGTGGGAGATGTATTTGGGATGACGCTGCCGTAAACCCTACACTGGTCATTATGTGTCGTGTCAACGGCTATCCTACTGACGGCGATACATCCCGTATCTATCAACTCTTTACCACCCAGGGATCGGGCACCAACAACTTATTCGACTACTTCACCGAAATGTCTTATGGCCGGATGGATATAGGGACCACCGCGGTTCTTGGATGGGTTGATTCTGGCCTTCCACCTACTTCCGGGCGTTACGCCTTCACAACTTCCTGCGCCAATGCTGCTGCCAAAGCATATCCAAACTTTCCTTTCGAAGACTATAATGGTATCATCTCCGTCTTGAATTCGGATCTGCACATTGATGGTGGCAATTCGGGCTATAATACCAACAAACTCACTTTCAACGGCGTTACGCATACCTACGGCCTTATCAACGTCAACACTTACGGCACTGACACGGAGTTTCTAAGCCACGAAATGGGCCATAGCCTCGGCTTCGTCCACAGCAAGGACGACAAGCTGAGCAACTGCGGTGGCATACCGGGCGACTACTGTGACCGCTGGGACGAAATGAGCGCGGAAAACAACTACTTCGGCTACAACACGTACGGCCGGCAAGCAAGCAGTTTCGTGGCTGCCTACCGCATCAAAGAAGGGTGGCTGTTGGCTGGCGAAATCATCGAAGCCGGCCCGGGCTACGATGGCTCGCCAACCCAGATCGCCGCAATCAATCGCCCTGAAGTCGACGGTCCGCGCGTCATCCGCATCACAAATCGCACCGGGAAGCAGTGGACTGTCGAGTTGATGACCAAGACGAGATGGGACGCGTCGATTCCTGAGAGCGCTGTGCTGATCCATGAGCTTGATGGTAATGGCTTCCCGCTGATTATAACGGAGGTGGGAGGAGATTATGGATTGTTTCCAAAGGGAAATGGACCGGTTAGTTTCTCGTTGGGGAGTGCATGGACGGTTACGGTCAACTCGATTGACGAAACTGCGGGTGTAGCGGAAGTTGTTGTTCGTGCCGCGATTTAGTAATTGGTGTACGCAGTATGAAGGTACGGAGTACTCCGTAGGCTATTTAGCTTATTTTACAGCTTCGTCTTTAGCTGGGTGCTGTAGCTTGTCGCTTTCCATGGAAGCCGGTAGACTTTTGCCATAGGTGGTTTAAACGTATAGAGCTGAGCACGCAATGGGAATATGTCCAAAGTTGTTCTAGTACGGCGGATATTCCATCACGTGGATGAGGGAAATACATAGCGAGAAGTTTATAAAAGCTTCCTTAGAAGGGATATATCTTGACAATGGAAGGTAGTAGTCAGCAACCGTCGTTCAAAGACATCACCCGTTGTTAACATATCTTCAATAGCGCCGGCAAACTTCGAAGATTATTTCTCCACTTTCTCATAAGATTTGCTCTCAGATAAGTCACCGCTGGCCTCACTGGGCTGAACAACCTGCCTGCCTTGCCAATTCTTCATGAGCTTAGTCAAATTACCGCGCAGAGAGAGCTGCATGAAAAGCGGCCAACCGCGAAGTCCGAGGATGGTGAAATTGTTGCGCGGCAAGACGAGGTTTGCACTGCGGCCGCTGAGCACGGCCTTGGCGATGTCCTCGGCGACGGTCTCGGGCGCCAGCTGGTACTGCGCGAAGCCGTCGCCGGCGTGGAAGCCCTTGAACAGCGCCGTGTTGGTGTAGCCTTGGCACATGAGCACCGTCCGCACCTTGGGTGCTTTGTACAGGCTCACGAGCTCAGCCGTCAGACCTTCGTGGAAGGAAACTGCCGCTGCTTTCGACGCTGCGTAGTCGACCATGCTTGGAGCCGTCACGAATGCCGCCAGCGATGCCACCGTCACCACCATACCGTGGTTCTTCTGGATCATGTATGGCAAGAACTCTTGCGCCAGGAAGTAGTGTGCCTTGCTGTTGATGTCAAAAGTCAAAGAGATGTCGGATTGAGTGGCGTCCAGGATGCTTCTACCACGCACGAAGCCGGCATTGTTCACTAGCACGGTTGGGTTGCCCAGATGAGTTCTGATTTCATCCGCGGTGGCCTTGATGGCACTTGGTGATGCCAAGTCGCAGTTGAAATAGTGGACGTTCGGTGGAGCTGTGTGAAGAGTGAATGAGGAGGGTGATTCTCAATTACAAGGTCAGGTTCGTGAGCAGTTTGACTTACTATCGTATTTGGGTTTCTGGATATCTAGAACCGCAACCTTGATACCCTTTTCCGCGAGAAGCTTGGTAGCAATGGCTCCGATGCCATCACTACCGCCAGTCACGACTACGATCTCTTTCTTCCAGTCATATTTATCGCTGACCCAATTGTTGGCTGCTCCCTTGTTAAGGAAGTTGCTGATGCGATTCCATACACCTAGAGCAAGACACACTTGTAGAGCTTTGAAGAGGCGAGGGTTGCTGGCGGCATACGCTTTTCCGGACTCAGTATACAGTCCTGCCAGATATAGAGGTAATGTGTTGAGTGGATTAAGGGCCGTGTACTTGAGAAGGTTGTTGACGACGTCGAGAGTGAAACCTGAGCAGCGTAGAGTATGTTAGCTCTGTCGACTCTGCGGCAGGAAACCGCGATTGTTACCTTCACGAGGCCAAGACCAATCGCTGCGGATAGGCATTATGAACAGCTTTTGATGACTAGAGGAGAATGAACAGCGGCAAAGATGGCTAAAAGAACTGAGGTTAAGGTGGTGTAGGACGCGAGGTTCGAGCGGGAAAGTGTCACATTCTGTTTCGACAGCCTCGAATATAGCTTCGACGGAAAAGGCACGCGGGAAGCCCTTTTGGCGTGCTGGGTGCGTTAAGCTGGGATTTGTTGCTGGCTTCTATTTGCTCTGCGCGGCGGCAGGGCAAGGATTGGCATGTGGTGGTTTTGAACAGCCGAGGATGGACTCCATGATGCAGAATAACCGGCCAGCGCAGGCGTCTCATGCAGTCGAGGTTATAAGCGAGGCCTATACGATGATAAACGAGGCAAGTGGCACAGTTCAGGAACAAGTATAGACTGGATCTGACACTATTTTCTCCATCTATCGAGTCAATTATTTAACAGGTTCGTGAAGTCGTCCATGTCCAGAGCGCTGAATGAGGAATAACAAACACCTCGCCATGCAGAAAGCAGCCGACTGAAATGAAGACGCCGAAAAAAAAAACCTTCATCTAGCAATACAAAGAACTAACCAGTTGCGCCATCACGAGGGAGCGAGCTCGTCAGGCTCTGCCTCGTATCAATGTCCATTGCTCCGCTGCTAATCCGGACCACTTTTTTGCTGTCGTTGGGTTTGGCTACGATGACTTGAGCTGGGCAAATTACTGTCTCGTCTTCTCCCATGCCGTTGTCGTCGCCTTTCTTGACTACGGGCGGGAAGAGAACAATTTTGACGTCGGCTCCTCTGCTTTCCACATCGTCGTTGCTTGCGAAATCGCCGCTGCGCTCGTTCATGAAAGATGAATTGAATGCAACCTTCTGCACGAGATCGCCCGTGTTCACGTCGTACTCCGGTCGAATCGGTTGCAGCATGATGTACTCCGGACGCTGGCATCGCATGTCAATGGAAAGGTCGACCGCCAGCCGCATCACGTTGCGGAGTGAATCGATGATTTGGTTTTGCAGATTTGATGGTGGTGGAAGAAGTTTTGCGAGAACGGAGATGATTTCGTGCACGACAGCTTCCATGTCCTGATTGCGTTGATCCATGAAAACTTCGCGCCGAGAGAGTAGCGTTAGAGTAATTGCTCTCCATTGAGCCACGGCTTCTGGAGGTCCTAGATTATGATGTGTTAGCAACCAGCGAAAGAACTTATATAGCGGTTCCTGCACTTACCAACTTCCTTGAGTGTTCCCTCTAGCGACTTGAGTCTCTGCCTCTGTTCCCGATCCAATCCAAACAGATACCTTGAAAAGACATACTTCCAGATGATAGACATGACTACCGACATGAAAACATCTCTCCTCCGAACCCTGTCCCTAAGCAGGTTATCCACATCCGATCCGTCAAGCATAACATCATCCAATAACTCCTCAATCTTGTCATCTCTGAGCTCCGTGGAAAGCCTACATGCTCTCTGGTCTGAGAACTTGGAGAACCGAAGCACCCATTGCTGAACGTGCTGGCATAGTTGGTTGCATGCCGAATCGATGTAGTCTTCAGAGCGAACGGTAAGAAAAGAATCCACTCCGGGACCGGACGCTATTTCCTGGCTCAGCCGTCTGATCTCGTCGTGGGCATCGTTAAGCTCTTGCCGAAGTCTGGAAATCTCGTCGTCACGATCTTGAAGCCTCGCGGTAATTTCGTCTCGGACAATTTGCTCCATACCCGAGTTGAGGACTTCATGTCGCGATCGGAGTTCGCTATGTTCTTGTTGGAGCATTTCCAGAGCTCTGGTAGACTCTTGCCATTTGGAATGGGCGTCGGCGCTTTGAGCCTGCAAGCTTGCAAACCTGTGCGCATCCGTCGCGATGCTTTGATTTTGAGCGGTGAGTTGTGCGTTCTCGCCGGCAAGCTGGTCGACCTGTTGCTGAAGCCTCGCGACCATGTCCCGGATCTCTTCAATCTCGGAATCTTTCTCTTGAATGAGAGCATCACGTGATGCCAGCGCATCGGTTGCCTGGCGCATGTTCGTCGCGTGCAGTTCGCGGTCCTGAGAGAAATCTTGCGCGGCCGATTCGTACCTGGCCTTCGCATCTCGAAGTTGGCTATTTTCTGCCGTGAGCTGATCGAGTTTGCCTTCGAGGTCGATTATGTGCAAGCTTTGTCTCTTGCGGATGCTTGGCGGTCGCCCGGACGGCGACATGGGCGAGCCTGGCGCATCGCCTATTCCCTCCTGATTTTCATCGTCAGCATCATTATATTGCAAGTGATGACGTGTAAAACTCACGTAGACACCCTCCATGCTAATTCGACGACCGATACCCTTAAGACGCTCATTTGTTGACGCGCCAGCAATGGGCGGCGTCGGAGGTTGAGGTGTCGCGGAGATGCGCACGCCCGCCCCGCTAAGACGGCTGGCCGCGCGCAAGTCACCTGACATCTCCACCCTTCGCAGTGACCGATCGGAGCGCGTGCTTGCAACGCTGGTAGATCGCACATGCTCTGGACTCTTGATTCTTCCAATTGATTTGTCGCTGACCACGCTGGGAGATCGTCTGTCGCCCATTGGAGACACCTTGCGGCTTTCGCGTATCAAGCTTGGGTTGCCGCTGCTGGGAGTGCGCCGTGCCTGCTCCTCATGGAGCACTTGATCGATTCCTTCAACCGTTCCTTTCTCTTCGTCCACCTCCGGCCAGTCCCTGTTGTCAATCAACTCACCCATGGAGACCGCACTGGATGGTGATAAGGCGCGCTGGTCCGTCTCTAATGGGAAGATGTGGAGACCTGGCTGATAACGCTTTTCGGCAAGTGTCTCAGGTGTATCAGAGCGATGAGCCATTTTGTGCATGCGTTCGTCGCTTCCAATGTCGCTTAGAGGCCGTGATTTTTTCGCTAGAGGCGACTCTGGGCTATCTTCATGAATGGTGTCTAGTGGCATGCTTGGGCTTCGAGTGTGCGAAATCGCACCAGGTGTGTAAGGAGTGAGTCCATCGCGAGATGTCTCTTGCGGTCCGAAGATTGAAGGAGGACTAGCAGTAGACTCCCATTGAACTGGTTCATGGAACTCTAACGCGATCGCTGGTGGTTCCCTGGTAGAAGGAGAAGATTCGAATAATGCTGCGGATGATCGATCTTTTGATGTTGATTCAACTGCAGGAGGCGATGGTGGAAGACGTTCAGGTTCTGCGTACTCTACACCGTCAAATGCAGAGCGCGGCAATGAATCAGCTGAAGTGATGGATTCTCTTGCTTGGTCTTCATGTACGGGTGGAGACTGCTCAACTGACACGTTCCAGCCAGGAGAAACCTCCACCTGAACCTTCATTGGTGATTTTGCTGATCCACGGGAGCTGCTTCGCGATTTACGGCTTGAATCACGCTCATTTGCAGCGCTGGGAGTCACCGGAATATCGTGGTAACCACTATCGCGAACAGCTTCATGCTGCTGTGGCACTTGTGGTGAGTCCATAATCACGGCGCTATCACGATTCTCCGGCTCCACCCACGACCATGCTGGTTTCGCTAAGTCTTGTGCCGACACTTGTTTCGTTAGAGAAGGTTCCGCTGCTAGTTGTGAAGTGCTTGGCCTAGGTGAGATTATACGCTGGATTGCTTCCTCGCCAGAACCTAGCGAGACCCTCTTTGTTGGTTGCTCGATGATCGTATCTGTCCGAGCGGGAGCTTTCCGTTTCACACGTTCAAGTTCAGGAAACATATCTGAAACTCTTCTCCTCCCAGGGATGACTTGTGTGGGTGATATGGCTTCAGTTGAGACTCGTCGTGAATGGCCACTAGGAAGATCCGCTGAGTTCGGTGGTATTGAGACCGGTTCTGTCATGGAACGAGAGCGAGAGGCCTCGCTAGACTCTCCTTGTCTCGGCATCATGTCATCATGGTCTTCCTTGGCTGCCAACGAGGTAGCCGCTAATCCAGCTACTCCAACCGCAGCTGCTGCCAAGGCCGCTTCAGTGATACCTTGGCCTTCCGATATTCTTGGCCTCTCACTGGATGCCTCAGACTCCTGAGTGACGATGTCACGATGTGGAGCGAAGGACTCCGTGGCGAATTCGTCGTGCTGCACCGTAGGTGGTTCTGATTGGGATTGAGGCGGACTAGCTGTTCTATTTCTCTTGCCATTGCTTCCTCTTGTTTGACGTCGATGTAACTCCGAAAAGCCTTCATTGTCATCGTCAAGTTCTCGTGGTGAGGGATGTCGTTCTGTATATGATTTGTCTTCTTGAACAAGACTGGGATCAAAGCCCGCTCCTGTCAAGCCTGCTGCAAGTGCAGCAACGAACTCCTTATCGCTATCAGGAGGAGGATGTGAGCTCGATTCCGCAGTCAAACCGGAAGGTTCTCGCTGCGTAGTTACATCGAAAGACTCCCTGCGGCTGGACCTTCTGGACATGGGTCTGGATAGTCGCCTGCTATCTTGCAATGGTAATTCGTCATAGGTCGGTTCATCGAGAGCACCAGCACGAGACCTTGGGCGAGAAAATGCTGGGTCTCTGAGTACCGAACCAATTGACTCTTCGAGGTTGATGCCGTGTGTCTCTTCTTCTTTGGCGCCAGTGAACTGCACTGTATCAGGCAATGGTTCCACCGAGCGTTGACTGGTTATCTTCTCAAGGTCATCGTCACTCTCGGCTGGCAGTGGAATGGCTGAAGCGTCGATTTCCGGGAAATCTTTGGACCTCATCGCATCGAAATCTTCGTCGGTTACATCTCGTGTCGGCTCTGCCTCTGCAGTTGTTATGGCGGTATCAACTGGTCTAACTTGTTGCGGTTCGTCTGTCGTAGGTTGTCTAAGAGCAGCGAAAATGCTAGGTTGGGATGTTTGAATAGCCTCTCTAGCTTCTTCGACCACGGGTGGCGTTGCCGATAAAGATTTTCTCTTCGACTGTTTGCTTGCTCTCTTGCCTTTATCCTTTGACAGTATAGGGATTTCATCATCTGGCTGTGCCTCGGTTGGCTCCTCTGTGTCGCGCATTACCTCATCTTTCATCATTGCTTCATCTTGAGTGGTAGGAATGTCGTCCACATCACGAGAGGGCTGCATTGCGGGCGAAGAGGCTTCGGCAGGTGTGCTCGCAACGGATGCGCGCTTCGACTTCTTACGGTTTTTAGCCTTTTTCCCCGACCGAGTAGTGAAATCCTCAATTGTAGGGTCTTCTGGAACTGTGTCCTCTGGTTCTGGCGCCGGTGTGACAGTGGTCGAATCCTCCAAAGACTGTTCCTCCGTTGGTAGAGAAGTATCGTCGTTCTGCGCTGGCTGAGAGATGACACCAACGGGCATTCTCGACGCACTCGAAGCTTGTTTGCCTTTCTTTCCTTTCTTGTTGCTACCCTTCTTGGACTTCTTTGTCGGTGTTTCTGTCAACTCTTCCTCCGCAACAATCTCAGTTGCTTGCCGTGATATAGGCGCAGATGGGGGTTCTTCAATTTCATCTGGCTCAAGAGCAGGCTGTTCCAAGGGTTCTGGCTCAATAGATCGGTCTTGGCCAGAGCCGAGATCCCCGGTGGCGGTGGTTTGATATTCCTCTATAATCATGGACTCGAGACCTTCCTCCGCTCTATTGTTGTCACCCTGAGCGGAGTGTAGATGTTCCCTCACAGTTTCTGAAGCTTCATGATACTCTTCGAGTTCAAGATCCTGGCTAGATGGTAATTTAATTAGCTCGGGCGGAACGACTTCGACATATCCGGAATCTTCTTGCGGTCCGTCTTGTTCAAGGTTGCGGATATGGTCTTCGCCGGAAGCTTCTCGTGGTTCGTCTTGTTCACAATTGCGGACATGATCATCACTGGAAGCTTCTCGTGGTCCGTCTTGTTCACGGTTACGGATATGGTCTTCAATGACTGCTAATGGTTCGTGATACTCCCGAAGAGCGAGATCTTCGTCATCAGGTAGAGGGATCGCTTCTGGAGCCGGACCACTGGAGACTCTGTGCAAATGTTCCTCTACAACCGTGTCGGGTGCGCGATAAGCTTCAATCGCCTCAAGTTCTGGATCCACTTCCCTTTGATCAAATTCTGGTTCGTCTTTGGATGTAGCTTGTGTCAAACCAAGAGCTGTAGCTCCTACTGCAGCAGCAATGGCACCGTCTTGGGCCAAGCGCTTAGACCTCCGGGAACGGTCACGAGTACGGGAGGATGGTCGACTGTCCGGTATTGTAGTGAGCCTGTCAAGCAGTTCAAAACGTTCTGTAATGGAAGGATATGACAGTACTTCTACATGCCTGCCATCTTCGTCGTCATCAAAGTCAGGAACTGGTATTGTGCGAGGGCTGACTTGTGACGGTGTTCTTGCTAGATGAAGGCTGTCGTCTTGAGGCTCATCCGGTGGAATTTCTTCGTCCCGTGTCGTCTCTTCCAGCGGATATTGTGAGCTTAGGTTATCTTTTCTCGTGGCGGATACTGGTGGTAACTCGGTGTCTTTTTCAGCAGGAATATCTGATAAACGAAGAATCTCTCCAGTGTTCGTTCTTGATGACGTCTTATGCGGGAGATCTTCCTCAGCAAATTCTCTCTCGAGCTCAGTTTCCCTATCATAGCTCTCTTGGCGACGCATTTGGGCTTCGCATTCCTCACGCTCTGCCATAGGCACAAAATCTGATCGAATCGGCTCTTCACGTGATATAAGAGCTTCTTCGATATCCATCTTGTCTGTGTGCACCTCAGGACCTTGAGTTGTGTAGTCTTCGCCTCGGGTAACGTCCTCTATGTTCGAAGGTTGAAGGGGATCAACATGCTGTATAATCTCCCGGGGATCTTCTGCTGCCACTGCGGATTCTTGTTGCTCTTCTGCCCAATTGTCAATGGTACGCCTATTCTTCTGACCTTTGTCTTCTCCCTCCTTCGGACTGCGATATGATTCGCCTTGCGTTTTGTCTTTAATTGACTCGAGGCCAACTGCTCCAGCTACGGCGGCAGCAGCAGCTAAGCCAACAGCGGCATCGGTAGTATCAGTAGCTGAATTGTCTTCATCCGGAGTAATTTCAAGTAGTTTTTGTTGTTTCTGCGCTTTGCGCTTTTCTTTTTTCGACAACTGCCGGCGGACTGCGGGAAATTCTTCATCAGGCTGAGCTTCGGTCTCAGCAGTCGCATCTGGTTCGGTAGGTTGCCTGCTGGATTCTACATCTTCTGCTTGCGCATCTTCGTAGTCTAAGACAGGCTCTTCCTTTGCTACGTCCTGCTCCAAAAATTCCTCTTCGGCGGGTGTTGCGGTGCCAGATGCACTCTGACTAGAGTTGCCTGATTTTCCACCTTTCTTCCCTTTTTTCTTCTCCTTTTTGGAGCTCTTACGTTGGAGGAGTACGTCCGCCATGGACGGTCGCTTCGTTTCCTCTTGAGCTGGCTCATTCACGTCCCTTTCAGCAATTGGTTCCTCCACAACCTGTCGCATTCCCTGTTCGTCGATTTCGGATGGTTGAGTGGCAGGCCCTTCTGTTGAAACTTCCATGGCAGTGGATTCTTCTCGTTCTTGAGATTCTGCGCCCACAGCCGCGCTCTTGCGTTTAGCGGCCTTCTTCGCCCTTTTCTGTTCTGCTTTGGATAGTTTTCGTTCTAAAGCGGGAGTCTCTCTTGGTTCTTGAACTGCAGTATGCAGACTCAATTCATTATCCGGGGCGTTGGTCTGGGGTCCATATTCCATGCTAGCTTCGTGATATTCATCAGTTTTGACTTCTGTTGGTTCAGTTGGCTCGTCCCGTGCAATAGTCTCGTGCCTGTCTTCATTGGCCACTTCCCGCACCTCAGCCTCTTTGCCTTCCTCAAGTCGACGAGGTTCCTCTGCCTGAAGCATTGATTTAGGTTCATCTTCCTTCAGAACTTCGTGCTCTTCGTCCTGCTTGTGAGATCCTGTGAATTGACTAGCAGACATTGCTGCGACACCGCCCAGTGCAGCAGCACCTATAATTTCACCCACATGAGAAGGACCAAGCTCAGTTTGAGCTTGTTCTGACCTCGGAGCAGTAACCTCAAGAGGCGTAGTAGGTCTCATATGCGGTAGCAATTGTTGGTTTTTCTCGTCGAAGGAAGGCATAAAAGCAGGCTCACTGATTGCAGCAGCAGGTAACACAGAAGTCGGCAGGTGTCGCGGCTGACGGGTCGGGGAAATTGACTCTTCATCAACAGGTCGTTGACGTTGAGGAGACTTAGGATGGCTATCAGGAAGTTCGGTGAGTCGATCAAGTCGGTCAAAGCGATCGGCGATAGAAGGGTATGGTGTAGTCTCATCAAAATCTTCGCCCATCCAGCTTGCTCTGCGAAAATACCTGCTTTGTCTCGTAGGTACAGGAGTCGCAATTTCTGCAGCAGGTACTTCTTCGACAGTAGCCTGGGGCGTCTCGAACTCTTCAGAGACAGGCCTGCTCATGAGTCCTTCAGCCAAACCAGCTGCGATGGGCATTGTCTCTTGCGAGCCTAAGATACCCATACTCTTTTCACGTGAACTTTCCACGGGCTGCTCGGGTGTTTGTAACTCCCTGCCTCTCCGGAAGCTTGTTTCTGCAGAATGGGCAGCAAAACTTTCCTGAAAGCTTGCTTCGGGCGACTGAGTGGCAGAAGCCAACAACTGACTCTCCTCTCCGGCTTCGCTATGGACTGACGGCGTGCGCGAGCTCTCACGACTAGGAGGCAAAGGTGGATATTCCTCATCTTCAAACGTAGGTGTTGACCGACTTCTTTCCATGAGGTAAAGCGGCCTGAGCTCACCACTGAACCGTGGTGAAGGTTTGTGGTCGGTTGATGGAGTCTTGGAGTGCCTAGCCCAATTGACGCCAAGTGGAGAGCGCACCTCTTCCGTAGCCGAGAGTGGTGTTTGTGCGTCTTGAGATGGAGATAATGTTCTCCTAGCAATGGTGGGGAATCCCGGAGGTCTTTTGAATCGCAATGGTATTGCCGTAATAGATTTGGCACGTTGACTCTGTAGTGAAAGGCGAATAGGAGTTTCAGGCTCATAAGGAGAATCTGGCCTGTCGGGAGGAAGAGCGGGCAAATCAGCTGCAGAACCGACCTCTATTGGAGACGTTGGTCTACTTTGTGGAAGAGCAGGCAAATCTCTCGTGCTTCCCACGGTTAATGGAGACGTTGGTCTGCTCTCTGGAAAATCAGGTAGATCTCTCACGCTACCGACTACTAATGGAGAAGTTGGTCTGCTCTCTGGAAGATTAGGTAGATCTCTTGCGCTTCCTACAGCCAATGGAGAGGTCGGTCTGCTCTCTGGAAGGTCGGGCAGATCTTTCGCGCTTCCCACGGGTAATGGAGAGGATGGTCTGCTCGCTGGAAGAGCAGGTAAATCCCTTGCGCTTCCCACCGGTAATGGAGATGTAGCTCTACTCTCAGGAAGAGCAGGCAGATCTCTCGCGCTTCCCACGTGTAATGGAGAAGTTGGACGTGATTCCGGAAGGTCGGGTAAGTCTCTAAAGCTACCTACGGCCAACGGAGAGGATGGACGTGATCCCGGAAGGTCAGGTAGGTCTCTAAAGCTACCTACGGCCAATGGAGAGGATGGACGTGATCCCGGAAGGTCAGGTAGGTCTCTAAAGCTACCAACGGCCAACGGAGAGGATGGACGTGATCCCGGAAGGTCAGGTAGGTCTCTAAAGCTACCTACGGCTAATGGAGAGGACGGCCTGCTTTCTGGAAGATCAGGCAAGTCTCTCACGCTTCCCACGGGTAGTGGAGAAGTTGGCCGTGATTCTGGAAGATCAGGTAGATCTCTGGCGCTTCCCACGGCTAATGGAGAGGACGGTCTGCTTTGTGGAAGATCAGGCAGGTCTCTCGTGCTTCCCACAACTAATGGAGAAGTTGGGCGGAGTTCTGGAAGTTGAGGTAGCTCTCCCAGTGGATCAAGTTGTATGCTCTTCCGTTCGTCTTGAGGTTCAGCGGAAGTAGAAGCATGAGAGAAAGCTGCAGCAGAGGCAAGGGCGACGGCGGTACTAGCGGCCAGAGGAACCGCCTCCTCTGGCCGCATCCCTAAAAAAGACTGGTCTGCGTATCGTTCGCCTGTACGAGATGTTTCTCTAGGAGACGTTAAGACATCTTCTACAACATCATCAGGAGGTTTCTCTGAGTATCGAGAGACGTGGCGTTCGTCGGTTCTAGACAGTTCGCGCTCAGCGATGCCGTTGTCGTCCTGAATACTATCTTCGCGGCTCTTGCGCTTCTCACTTTTCCGGCTCTTACGACTCTTAGATCCAGATGATACGGAAGCGCCATCGTCAATATCTGTGATTGACCTGCGTTTGACTTTCCGATTCTCGAAATCATCATCGTAGTCATCCTTGGATCCATTTTTGGAGATAACGCGCTCGGCGTAGTCATCTTCAGGCCCTGTGCGCGACGTTCTGCCGCGGGATGCTGTCTCGCTAGTAGGTGATGGAGTAGATTCCAAATCATCGGCATACTTGCTGCCGCGCTTCTTTTTCTTTTTGCGTCTGCCAGCATCTTCGAAATCGTCGATGGTTGCTTCTCGGGATGCATCCACATCCATATCGGCATCAACACGACCAGCATAGTAATGACTAGAGGGAACATGGCCATTTTCGCCAACTTCTGATGGGCCAGCTTCTCGTGCCGAATCCCTGGACCGCCGGTTTTCTCTGGCATCATTTGAATATGCATAACTTGTCGCCGCGGCTCCAATAGCTGCAGCTGCAGCACCTGCTGTGATGGCTTCCGCAGTACCGATGCCGCTAGTGTCTCGTTCAGAATCCCTCAATGTTTGTTTCGATTTCTTCTCGGACTTGCTGCTCGAACTCAACGGCTTCTCAGTCTCGACGAATTCCCTAGTATTTGGATCTTTGCCTCTTGTCGAAGCATGCCTCATCCTCTCGGCTTCCTTTTCGTTCATATGGCGGACAGCGGCAGCGGATGTAATGCCATCTTCATCTTCATCGTCATCTTCGAAAGCTCCAGGCATACCCTTTGAAAGATCTTTTTCTGCAGCAGGTGTAGCCGAAGGTGTGTCGTCATATACTTCGCCTTCGATGAATCCGTGTTGTCTTCCATCATCCGCGCCTATATCAAGGTCGGGAATGGCTTGAAAGAATGGATTTTGATATGAGCCACGGCTCTCATCCATACTAGGGGTTATAACCAAAGGCTGCACCTCAGGTGAGTGGGATTCATAAATCTGGCTTTCAGGCTCGATTGACGGGACACTATCTGGGAAGAATCGTTGTATTTCTTCGTCAGCAGGAGTTTCGGGCTCATCTTTCACGACGTCTCGTTCCCGGGTCGTAGTGGTTGAAGGTGAAGATTGTGGACGGTAAGATGTGGTCTTCGTGCCTTCCGATTCTTCTTCCTCAATGATTACTTCGTCGCTAGCTTGATGTCGCAATCCATGCTTCTTTTCATCCTCATCCGTAATATATGAATCACTCTGAGATATGACTGAAGGCTCAGGAGTCGGGACATCGTAGTGATGTGTCTGGTTGTCTCCCCACGTGACGGTACGTTCCAAAGGTTCTTCTATCACCTCCTCTTTCGTCTCCGTGGTAGTTTCGACAGGTTTGATATCGGGAGACGCCGGAGGAGATTCACCTTTGACAGATCCTGCAACGCTAGGTGCAGGAGTGGGTTCGATCAGATTGAGGATTGGAATCGGCCATGGTACGGAAAAATGGCTGTCTTTCGCCGTGAATGCATACGAAGACTCGTGCGGCAGATCCTTGGGTCCGTCTACGCGGAAGACACGAATGTCAACATCAGCATTCGGATTGATTTTCCTTTCTACATCCGAATGAGAGCTTTGCAACTCAGCAGGAGCAAAGACTTCTTGAGGTGTCTGAGTTCCGCTCTGGCTGTATCGCTCTTCAAGCTCGCGGAATACCTGATCTGGATCGCTATATTCCGATGAGATCTTTTCAGCCGCTCTTTGTGCGAATTCACGCTCGCGTGCTTCACGTGCTTTCTTGAAGAAGTCTGGATCGAAGTCTTCAGCGAAAGTGTCCACTTGAACCTTACTAGGTTCTGGTGGCTTTATCTCGATCACAGTAGGTTCGACAGTTTTGAAGGATGGCTGCCTCTCTTCGGGAGGAGCGACTTCAACAACGTTGGGACGAGTGTCGTACCCGTCTTCGCGCGTTTCTCGTTGTTCCTCAATTCTAGATGTGCGGTCAGTGCTTTCAGCTTCCTTACCCTTTGCGGAGTCTGCAATGGCTGCAATGGCGGCACCAGCTGCAGCTCCAGCAACTCCAACAGCAACGGTGCCGGCGACAGCTTTGTTGTGCTCTTCACGTTGTCGCTTTCGTTCGGCCTCTCGAGCCTCTCTTCCTTCGCGTCGTTCACGATCCTTTCGTTCACGATCCCTGGCAATCTCTTCGCGGCGCTCTCGCTCGGTACGTTCAGCTTCTTCACGTTCGCGTTGAGCCTTGCGTTCAGCTTCTTCACGTTCGCTTTGGGCCATGCGTTCAGCTTCAGCTGCTTCCCATTCGAGTCGCTCGCGCACTTTGCGCTCAATTTCAGCAGCTTCTCGATCTCGGCGCTCACCTTCCCGGCGTAAAGCATCTTCATCCTCCCTGCGGCGTCGATCGCGTTCTTGCTGCTCGCGATCTAGTTCGAAGCGAGTCTCCTTCTTGTCTCGAGACTTCTCCGCGGCAATGACACCCGCAGTAGCAGCCGCGGCAATACCGGCGATAGCAGCATCGCGTCCGAAATGACTTTGCGAGGGGCTGGAAGCTCTACGGCGTCGCCTAGGGTCTCGGTCACGATCAGAATCGCGACGCGTAACATCGATGCTTTCATGTCGTGATAATTTCTTAATCGGATCCGCAATTGCTTCGGGTTCAGCGGAATAGGAACCAGAGAAGACTGGTGGGCCGGTTGGAGTAACGTAAGATGGCGCCGGCGCCTGCGTAGAGTATACAGCACCATTTACGGGAGTAATGGGCTGCGGTTGTTGAAGTGGGACAGGACCTGGTCGGCTGGTATAGATTGGTGGCTGCTGGGAAGCTGAGTCGGCATGTCTCATGACGTCAAAGTTGTAGGGATCGTTGGTTGGAATAGGGTATACAGATTGCATACTCTGCAAACTTTGAGTACTTTCTTGGTGCCTGAGTGAATTTTCATGCTTTCCAAGCATCGCGCCGGCTGCTGCGGCACCAGCAATTGCAGCGGTGGTCGCAGCTACCGGTGGTAAGGAGGATTCGGCCCTGTTCTTCTTTGGTACCCATCTCCAGCCCCATTTGGAGAGTATGCCAGAGTCGTTCGAAACAAGAGAATCGGTACTCTGTCTTGCCTTGCCTTTGTAGTCGTAGTCGCCAAATGCAAGGCCAGAGTCAGACTCGGAGTCGGCAACGTCTTGCCACGCTTCATCATCACTATGAACGGAAGCCGAGGAAGCCGAAGCACCTGAAGCTCGGCGTCGTCGTGGGCTACGAGAGTGACGATTCTTTCCATGACGGACCGCGATGACTTCTGTGTGTCGAGGAACAGGTTTGATCTTACCTCCGTGCTGAGCAGCTGAGAGTGCTGCTGCCGTAGCACCGATTCCAAGTAGGGTTGCGTTGAGTTTCTCATTGGACGATCGACGCTTCGTAGTTGTTGCACGTTCACGGGAAGACCTACGCCTATGGCGTCGAGGATCCACGCCGTATGCAAGAGAGGTATCAATAGAAGACGTTGACGGGTTGGCGAAACTGAAGAATCCTCCACTTCTCTTACTCTTCCGAGATCTTCGTTCACGCTCGGCCTCCAAGACTGTACCGGTGACGGCGGCAGCACCGATGCCCTCTGCAAGATTAATTCGTGATGAGCTTGCCTCAGATCGTCGGGAATGACGCCTTTCACCGTGCCTAGAAGACTCTGCGTATGCTGTCACCTTCTCAGAAGAGCTATGATGGCGATGCTTCCGTGGAGATCGAGAACGACTGCTGTTCCTTCGACGCTCATGAGCAGCAATCGCAGAACCAGCGATTACTGCACCTGTAGCCGCTCCGATGACGGCGGAGGTTCTGTCCTTTGATGGAGAGGGTGAGCGTGACACACGACGGCGGATGATCTTGTAACCACCTTTTCCGTCCTTCTCGACGCGCTCTTCTACTCTCTCCGTGACTACGGTCTTGCGTTCCATGTCGCTACTTCTTCGGCGCACAACGCCGTGGGAAGTACGGCTGCTAGCACGACCCGCGGAGTCAACGAGGGACTCTCGCGACTCACGGAATCGGCCAGTTTTGACGCTATATGTGTCGTCAAAGTCTCTATTCTTTCCACCAACATATTTAGCTGCAGTGGCCAGACCGGCACCGGCAAGACCTGCAGCCACCCATTTTGCGTAACCGCCTTTCTTTTCCTCATCGGAAGAGGCGTAGTACCTGTCGCGTTTCTCCACCCTACCACCCGCTTTTCGCAAGGATTCACGGCTTCTGCGTTCTCGAAGTCTGTCGCTTGAGCGGTGATTATGGTAATGATGTTTTCGTGGCGCATCTCTTGGCGAGGAGCCAGGATCGAAGCATTCGGCACATACGCCAATATATTGGGTGTAGGCCTCCATTTTCGCAACGTCTTCATAGTCTTTCCACCAATCGACAAGCTTCTCAAGAGGTCCTCGGTCACGGTTACGTATCTTACTCATTGAAGGAGGTCGGGCGTATGAAGGTGGTGGTCCTGCTCCATGCGTTGGACGACCCGACGCAGATTGTGAGTGTTCGGCATTTTGGTGCATCTCGTGCAGCGCATACGCACCAGCAGCAAGGCCCGCAGCTCCAGCTGCATACGCACCTAAGTTGGATCCAGATGGTTTGCCAGGTTGAGATCCTTGAGAAGTGGATGGAACGAAAGGCGGTGCTGGAAAGCCACCAGGCATTTGTGATGACGGTGGCCGCTGACCGGAAGTGGTTACGTTTACGTTCTGTTGATAAGAGGTGGATGTAGTGGATTGCGCGGTCTGATACGTCGAGGACGACGGTGACTGCTGCGAAGATCCATGACCGAGTGCGTATCCCAATGCAGCACCACCAGCAAGAGCTGCTCCTCCGGCAAGAGCAGTTGCACCAGGTGCGACTCCACTGCCGGACGGACCAGAGAATGGGTTAGCGGTACCACCTGGTGGTCGTCCTGCTTGTGCGTTGATTTTTGGGCTAGTGGCAGCTGTGTAGTAATCTGCGGCCGAGCCATGTCCCGTGTCTTGAGCTGGCATTGGCGCAGTGCTCGGCGTTATGAGGTGGGAATCACTGCTCTGCCTTTGTGGCTTCGGATCCGGACGAATACCGGGTTGAGAGAAGACAGACTCTCCTTGGTCACCATAGTAATCAGCAGCCAGGCCAGGTCCACCTTCACCGGCGCTTTGCGCTGGTGGGAAAGGTGTCGAAAAGGTCGACGGATCCTGTCCGGGGAACTGGTTGCCAACAGAAGGATCAGTGTAGCTGTGTGTAGGCATAGGTGGTCTCGAGGGGTCAGATTGAGAGGAAGGAGGTCCGAAGGGTGCCGAATTCGACTGGCCTGGGAATTGTGTGAATCCAGGACTGGCAACTTGAGCATTAAAAGCTTCAGTCTCTCCTGCCCTTGAGGCAACGTAGTCATCTGAACCATTCACTCCACGGGTTCGCTCTTTTCTTCTGTCATCTCTGCTCGATCCATCGCTTCGCTTCGATCTATCTTCGCGAATATCGTCGCCGTTAGCGCGGCGGGTAGGTCCGTCTCGTCGGGAGCCGTCACCGTCGCGTCGCTGGTCTGAGGTCGCCGTCGTGTAGGACGAAGCTTCGGCGTAGTCATCGGCAGGAGGATAGGAGTATGTTCTGGAAGTAGACCGCTTGGAACGGTCGTCGTCACGGTCGGGATCGCGTGAAGAGTCGGAACGTTTAGATTTGGAGGAGCCGGAGCTCTCGCCTTTGCGGCGACGGCTGTCGGATGAGCCGTCGCTCTTCTTGTCTGACTTTCTGACGAACATTGTCGCGCGGCAGTGGCAAGGCTGTTGGCGCGGTCAGAAAATCGCCGTCAAGATTCGGCTCCGAAAGAAGTGATGATGGAGACTGTGTACGGAGTCGTGCTGGAAGTCAGCGTGTGCTTTTCTGGAGTCAGTGCTTCGGTGGCTGGGGTTTGGGGTTGGCATGGGCCGGGTTAGGGTTAAAGCTGCAAACCGATGGCATCAATTCAATAGCCTAGGTATTTTGATCAAACAAATGGTGAAATGGTCGGATCGTAATGTTTCGTCAAACAAAGCCAACTTTTCGTTCCGGGTGGCGGTGAAATGGAAACTGCCGATGACAACCTGCGGGCCGTGAATGGGGTGAGGTGAGTGGAGTAATTGAGCTGTCTCGATATGGGGGCAAAAAGTCGAGCAGCTTCAACGCAAGCTCAGCTCAGCCAGCCTCGACTTTAGCATGGATCTCCCTGAGCTGAAGGCCGCGTGCGTAACAGGCGCTTCGTCTTTCACTGCAAATTTGCCTCCTTAAGGTACAACCACCTTCTGCCACCACGTAACTCAGAGCTCCACCTCACATTCTAATCCAGCATTTCCGGTCAATTACAAACCTTGGAGCCTTGCAGTCTTGACTTTCATCTATTTAAATACCCGAACCATCCAACATGGCGCGACTCCTTACAAAGTACTCCGTCGGACGGCCAAGTAGCCACGGAATACCGAATTCAGCGTAGTAGAGTTAGACCGTCTGATTCGCTTAAACTACATCTCCTGCTTCATCAAGCCAATGCGAGAGTGCACAGTACGAAGTCTTGACTTTCCGACTCCAAAATGGTTCTTAGAACGGTGCTTGCTGTACGGAACTACTACACGGAACTACCGCTCAAGGCACTCCGCCCATCCACCTCCAACTGGAATCCTTATGGAACGGCGCTTTGAGCTTGCTGGTCGGTACATCTCCAGCCTTCACGACCACGCCTTGCGCTCTGTTCCTTAGTCTGTTGTCGTGTCTCATGTAGAGTCCCACGCTCAGCGCAATCACCGCGCCAGTCCCGCCAAAACCAGCCGATATAATGCTGGCCAGAACGTAATTCGGCGCATCTTGCGGTCTGAAGATGCTTGAGCTTACCAATCCCATCGCGTTGGCTGTCGCCATAAGCACCGGCATCAGGATGGCCCGCTGGTTTTCGTCGGGAGTGTTATTGTTGTACCACGTGCTGAGCAGTGGACTCGAAATGTACGCTCCGCAAGCCAACAGGAAGCAGCAGAAGTACCTGACGGTGATGTGATGCTTGACATTAATTGCAGCTAGGACAATGAAGCTGATGCAGGTAACTGTCATGGAAAACGAGAGATGCATCGATCGCTCGCGCCAAAAGTCGGACGAAAATGCTATGCAAACTAAGAACACTGAGCCCACGATGTTAGGAGCGACAGTATAGAGGTTTGTTTTGACTGTGGTATAACTGAGACGGGCAACGATTTGAGGAAGAAAGTTGGAAACACTGTACAGTGGGACGCCTACGCAAAAACCTGCCCTTACACGTTAACGCTTGATCGAGAATATGTGCGACGTAAGTTCGTAGGCTCACCAATTGCCATGTAGAACGGCCAAAGCCTGTCTTCCAGGAAGATCCGGATAGCAAACCGGAAGTTAAACTTCGCGTCCACTGTCACGGACGAGTGATGCGATACGATGATACGCAAGTCTCTTCTCCTCCTCGGTTAAGAAGTACGCCGTCGCAGCCGATTTGGGCAGCAAGACAATGGCAATGAGACCACCAACCACAGTCAGACTACCTTCAATGACGAACAGATATTACCAACCGTAGATATATCCGTGGATCTGAAAGACGCCGAACGCGAGTAGTCCCGTAAACGCCGCCGCAATTTGAGAAGCAGCATAATACAAACTCAACCGACTGGCAAGCTCACGTCTTTTACAAAATGTAGTCAAATAGAAAATCACACCCGGATAGAATCCAGATTCGGTCATACCTAGGAACCCGCGAGTCGTAACGATGCCTCCGAAGTTCTTGGTTGCCGCGCTGGTCATCGCCATGGAGCCGAAGATGAACATGGCGCATGGAAGGACATATTTGGCACTAAACCGCTTCGTCAACATGTTCATTGGTGGACCAGATAATACAAATGGAATGTAGAAGATGGAAAGTAAGATATTGTACTGATTGCCATGGAAATGGAGAACCTTTTCGAGATTGTCGGTTTTGGCATTGCCGAGATTGGACTTATCAATCGAACTGATACCTTGGTGAGTGATATTGCTTCTTAGCAGAAGAGAATCTTAACGTCACCGTACTTGAACAAGTACATGAGAACGACCAGGGGCAGAATGAAGAAGTCACTTCCTCAGAAGTTTCCGCTCTAAGTCCTTATCAACAACATAGACCTCGTCGTTATCCTGAGTGGAAGCAGTATCTCCAACCGTCTCTGCGTTAACTCCCTCTACATCTTTATCGTCCAGAGTTATTGGTTGCGGAAGGTCCGCCATTTGTATTTGTATAACTGAAAGTTAGAAGTTTGACAAGTAGAGTCACGTCAAAATGAAGAAGATCAGCAGGACGATAACAGAGGTATGGACCCCAAGTACCTTAACCTGTTCCGCAATCCCATGGTCATATAGCCAGAACCCAACCATGTTTCTGCAATGCTCTACCAGGATGACTCGTGATAAGGTGGATTAATTACCTTTCTCAGTCTTGCGGAGGGGTTTGAACCCGGCTTACCCACTTGGGAGGATCGGCATGTAAGGAAGCTGGCAATTGATCGTATATAGAAGTAGTATCCTGACCTCAATCCTTTCACCAAGGCGAAGCCTAGGAGGGATTATACGGGAATAAATGCTGGTGTCGTAGCTCGCGTGCTGTTATACCCTACATATTAAACCCTGTAGCCAAAGTACGGATTCAGCGGCAGACTACAAAATATTTATTACCATTATATTTAAAGCATAAGCTGAGATTCTACCTAAACAATAGCAATATATATACTATTGGACGATAGCAAGAAGACGTTTGCAACAGTATTCTAACGAGGCACAATGGCGTCGGTAGGGGAGACTTTGATCAATCCGATTCTGCCCGAGTTCATCGGTAAGATGGATCCGCAGTTTGTGGAAATATACACGAAGTATCAAGGTTGGTAACCTTCTGTCTCAAACATGTTCTCATCTGGTTGCCGGTTACTGGGCGAGGAAGTGTGCAATTGAGCCTAATTGAACATACAGCACCGAGAGTCCGAGCGGACCAAGTAACCATCGAAGAATATCGAGCAAATCCGACCAAATATACGTTTCCAATTACCGAAGGCCCAAAACCTGAAGTTGGAAGCGCTGTGGTTTACAAAGTGCCCGTTGACCAGCCTGCGGGAGAAATCCAAGTCGAGGTGTTCACGCCTACCGACCATGCGAAAGAAGCCGGCAAACTCAAGACGGCAGCTGGCTTGCCGGCTCACGTCGACTACCATGGCGGTAAGGTCAATCTATCCAGGTGAAAACGCTGCTGACAATGGCGTAGGCGGTTGGGTAATTGGAAGCCTCAAATCAGATGAGTCCTGGTGCCGACAAGCCTGCCAACAGCTCGGGATGATCATATTGAACGTCGATTATCGGCTTGCCCCCGAGTTTCCATTTCCAGCTCAGATTTGGGATGCCTGGGCCGCACTCAAATGGGTTTTTGCAAATGCTTCCAAGCTCGGTATCGACCCTTCGAGAGTATCCATCGGTGGCCTTTCAGCAGGCGGCCATTTGTCGGCGGTTCTTGCACTCCTCGCTCGTGACGAGCCTGGCATGCCTCCGCTGAAGTTACAGATGTTAGTTGTTCCTGCTGTGGACTGCCGTTGGACACCAATAGAAGGTTCATGCGATCCCGAGGTGCCATATGAAACGTATATTACCTGCGAGAATGCACCCTGTCTGCCTCTGCATAGAATGCGGTGGTTTTCGAACTTGTGGTTGGGGACAGATCCTGGTATGTGCTATGACCATGCCGTTCGTGGCTTATTTGCTCATATGATTTGCAGAAGATCGAAAAAGAAAGACAAATATGTGGATTGCTTCTCCAATCTTGGCTGAGAGTCATGCCAACCTTGCTCCTGCCTCGATTCATTGTGCAGAATTTGACGTCCTGCGATCAGAAGCTCAAGTGTACCACGAGAAACTATTGAAAGCAGGGACAAAGAGCTCGATCAAGATTTACAAAGGCGTTGCACATCCATTTGGTCATTGGGATGGTGAGCTGGAGAGAGGAAAGGAGTACGTGAAGGATACGCTTGAAACGCTACGAGCCGTGCACACACCGTAGCCAGAATTATTGGCGGACAGCCTATAAATCTAATCAAGGCATACCAAAGACATATGACAAACGGTTGTGGAATAGAAAAATCCGACACTGGGGCCTTAATGTAAGACTCGAATGATTGTAACGATGTCCGCCAATGCTCCAGTGCGGCAATAAAGACAAAGCTGCAGTTAATCCAAAGTTGAGATGAAACACGTTTAATAAATTGATTGACTGCTAGAGATAATGGCCAGCTGTATATGGCTTAGAAGCGTTTTGTACTCCTCCTTTGAAGACTGCCTCCCTTGGAGCTGCATGGTCAAGTCCGCTGATGTGTCAGCGTCAATGGATGTATTGGACGACATCTTGCACTTCGGTGAAAACCAGTACTACCAGTACTCTAGCCTAGGGCCCTCTTTATGATTCCTGCTTTCACAAATTGCTTGACTGGTATCTAATCTGGGCTCCGCGCGCTTCCTTGTAAGCACAATGCCGAGTCAGTTCGTCGAAGCAATAAGCTCGCATTGATGCGGTTTGTGGTGCCAATATTCGACACGTTGTCGAATGTACCTGATATAACGGTAGTGTCCGGAACGGAGGTTCTTCATCAGCGAGCATACTGATTCCCAAATTGTTGTCGGAGCTGCATGATTTGTGCTCTTTGTTCAGGCGGAAGCGCATCGATCATTGCTTGTGGCATCGCAAGAACCTGTTGTATGAGATCATTTTGACTCGGTTGCGCTTGCGGAGTAGGTGCCGGAGCGGCCTGAGGAGGTGGTTGATATTGCTGAGCGACGGGAGGAGTTGGTACGCCACCTGGGTATTGCTGTTGTGGTGGGTAAGCATATGCCGCTGGTGGAGGCTGAGGAGCAGGTTGTGCAGCAGGAGGTTGAGCTGCACCTTGCTGAACGATAGTATTCAAGACGTTCGTGTCCACGAGCCTGAGAATAAGCAGTGCTTGGAAAATGGCGAAGGCCAGCTGCGGAGCCTGTTTGAGAAGCTCCGTAGCTTTCGTGGGGTCTGCTTGTACCAAACCCTTCATCTGTGATATAATATCTAGCAACTGCCCAGGAGGCAATGTGCTGAGAGTTTTAGTAATCATATCTTCTGCAGTCTGGCCCGGAGTCACATCGATTCCTGGTGGGAGTGGAGGTAGTGCGCCGATATGACCGTCCTGGCCATTCATCTCGAAAGCCTGTCCAGCAGCATTAGAAGTGTGTTGTTGTGGCTGCTTGTCGGCTTTATCACTTTCGTTCGCGAAGTCGACGCGTAATCGTCGTCCGTTGAGTTCGTAGTCGTTCATGTTCCGAACTGCAGATGCGGCTTGATCTGCATCGGCGTACTCGAGGAACCCAAAGCCCTTAGGCTTGCCAGTTTCCTTATCATATAGCAGGCGAAAGTTGAGGACCTGGCCCACTCTGCTGAAGGTCTCAGTGATAAGCTCTTCGGTCACTCCTGCGAGTTTCAATTAGATGAGAGAGCTCAGTCATCAAGTAGACGGGTACGCCGCTTACCGTAGGGAATGTTGCCGACAAAAACTTGACGTTTGCCTTCATTCATAGTTGACGATTTATAATACGAAACGTCGTAACTTTGATATTGTCCGTTTGGCTGGTGCTTGCTGACAGGACGCGCCAGCTATGATAGAGTAAAGTCGTCGGTCAGTGAAGCTTTGCAGGCTGGTGGGATAAACATCGGGAAAATTTACAGCATTGAGTTTTCCGCATCGCCTTTACTGCATTCCGCCCAAATTCCCAGCACGACCACGCTGCATTCGCCCTTCCGCAGTTCTAAAGGGTTGTGGTGTTCATTCCTCTATTTTCACATCCATTCCGGCCATGGTTCGAAAGTTCAAGCATCACGAGCAGAAGCTTCTCCGCAAAGTCGACTTCACTACCTACAAATCGGATGGCGACCACAGAGAAGCTGCGGTCTGCCGGCGATATCACATTCAAAAGTCTTCTGATTACACCTCGTACAATCGGCTCTGTGGTTCATTACGATCTCTAGCGCATCGTCTTGCGGCGTTAGACCCCTCGGATCCTTTGCGGCGCAAACACGAAGAGCTACTGTTGGAAAAGCTGTGGGATATGGGAGTGCTAGGAACAGGAGGTGGTGGAAGAGGCAAACTCAGTGATGTAGAGCACAAGGTAACAGTGTCAGCGTTTGCCAGGAGACGACTTCCTGTTGTAATGACGCGGTTAGGCATGGCGGACAATGTGCAAGCAGCGGTCAAATTCGTGGAGCAAGGCCACGTAAGAGTAGGAACAGACGTGATTACGGACCCGGCTTTTATGGTCACAAGGTGAGTTGGTTCTTCTGTGTGTCGTATCTGGTAGCCGTGGACTAACTTGAGAATAGGAATATGGAAGACTTCGTTACCTGGGTAGACTCGTCGAAGATTAAGAGGAACATTCTCAAGTATAGAGACAAGCTTGATGATTTTGATTTGTTGTAATCTGGTCAATATGGAAGAGAAATATGCGATCACTGCAAAGGCATGGACATGGCTTAGACTATTGCATTGCATTTTACGCTAAGTCGGAGCTGCCATAGAACAATGATACCCCAGGAAGCAACGTAGATATAGATGACAGCGGTCGTCACTATATAGGAATAAATCAATTTATACGAAGGACAAGTATTCTCGCGCGCGAAGTTCATCGCATTTATGCTCAGTGAAACTCAAAGCTTAGTACTGCGAGCAGGCATGCATAGCGCGGGTAAGGCTGGAGCTAAACCCTATTCAGAAAATAATGGCCAGCGAAGCGCATTTCGTTGTCAACATCATCATCAAGTCCATTTGCTTTCTATTCGAGAACTTGATATACTTTTTGACACCCTTGGAGCCGGACGAGTCTTATTTCTCTCTAGAATCTCTGGGATGAGCCATCAGAGATAGCACACACTTCCACCGCCTCCATTTCCGCCTCCTCATCCTTCTATTCTTCGTCTCGAATGCGATTACATATTCCACAATGAGACCGTTTGGTTGGTTGCTGCGGGCGGAAGCCGTCTTGCTCCTCGGCAATCTGTACGGATCTTTCTTCGCGGCTGCGAGTCCATCGGTGAATGTTGCTCTCAACGCTGCATTTCCTTCCGCTCCCTACCTCGTCGAGCTTCTCGAAACTGCTGCTGATGAGGACCCGTCAGTCTACTATCCTATACTCAATCGAATCGCGGACGGCTATTTCGACGATGCAAGTTCGGATGAGCAGTTGTACACCACGTTCCTACGGCTATTAAAAGAGGACCAACTCCTTTCCAAACCGGAAGCGCTCTCGTCCTTCCAGTTTGGCCTGTCTATACATAATTCTGCGCCTAGAATACAAGCACACTATCAATACTACACGACAGCGGTAGAACCATTTCTCCAAAGCTCGGTACAGTGTGAGACATGGCTGCAATTTCAGGACAAGCAATATTGCAATCCTGCACTGGAAAAGGAGGACGGAGAAATTTCTGCTTCTACCACGGACGATCTTCCCTTTGATCGCATACTCGGAAATGTACGCGATACCATTTCTTCAATTCTATATGCCGATATCACCTCCCAATCTTTCAGGACCTTCCACCAAGTACTCAGCGCATCTGCGAAAGATGGCAAAACCACATACCGAGTCCGCCATAAACCGAAACTCGACACCACGAGCAAACCTCTCAGTGTACATGGGTATGGCGTATCTTTAGACTTGAAACGGACCGACTACATTGTGATAGATGATCGACAGGCGGAACAAGCATCGACAGTGGACGAGCAAAAGGAAGTTAACCTGGAGGCTGTGGGTGAAGAGGATGAAATAAATGACCTGAAACCGCTCTCCGAGTCGGAGTTGGCACGTCTCGGTATTAATGCTGCCAACTATGTGACGAAGAGCGAGCGACCACTGGACACCTTACTCAAGATCACTCAGGACTTTCCAAAGTATTCGTCCCTGTTGGCATCACGCGATGCCTCTCCCGAGTTCATGGCAGAGCACACTGCTAATCGAGAGATATTGCTTCCTTCTGGCTATACCGTCATGTGGATCAACGGCGTACAGATGGATCCACGCAAAATGGATGCATTCTCTGTTCTGTACCACCTACGGCGCGAACGAAAGCTGCTCAGTTACTTTCAAAACTTGGGATTCTCCGCTCCCGAAGCCATTCAACTTCTCTCTCATCAATCGATTGCCGAAGCTCAAGGAGGTGTCGACTCTCAAAGATATGACTGGCGAGATGACCGAGAAGGAGGCCAAGTTATAATCTGGCTTAATGACCTGGAGAAAGACAAGAGATATGAAGAGTGGCCATCCAGTATATATGCACTTTTACAGCGTCAATATCCAGGGCAACTCCCATCGGTTCGCAAAGATATCCACAATGCCATTATACCCATTGACTTCTCCGATCCGAAATCAGTTTGGCTGGTTGTCGAAACACTGCAAGACATCATCAAACGAAAAGTTGCTTGCCGTTGGGGTCTGGTGCCGGTCACCAACACCGAAAGTGCTATGGAACAAGCTCGTATGGTGTATCATATTCAGGAGACCTATGGTCTTGCTGCTTTAATGGAGTATCTCGGGACTTCACTTTCCAAGAAGAAAACGTCTCAACCAGATGGTCGTTCTCTCCAGAATATCGCTGAGAATCGGAAGATGAGAGCTGGAAAGAGATCTCTTGAGTTGCAGGAAGTTCTTGTGGATGAAGAGCTGGATTCTCGTGTCGCCGCTGCACGCATCTATCTCAGTCGACTAGGTGCAAGCGGACAAACACCACTCCTCTTTGCCAATGGTGTTCCAGTAAGGTTAGATGATGAATGGTTGCAAAATCTCAGTCAAAGGATCACGAGGGATCTTTATACGATTCAGCGAGGGGTATTCGAAGAGCGATTCACGGAAGACATGTGGCTCCCAAGTGTCTTCCTCGAGAACGCTTCTCCAAGGCGGAACCCACTTATCATTCCTGAGGACGAAAAGGACATTACGCTCCTTAACTTGGCTAATATCTACACCGACCACGAGAATGTTCTGAGTGGCTTGCCGTCGATTCTTGTTGATGACGATTCTGAGAAAGAAATGTGGACACAACTGTTTGTTATCGCGGATTTCGACACGTCTCAAGGTTTAAACCTTGCGATGAATGTGGTAGAGTGGCGCAAAGCCAACAAGCATGTCGAAGTGTTTCTAGTACACAACGGCAAAGTTCAAGACGGCGGCTCTAGAAAATCACGTATGATTCCGCGCTTGCTACCCACAGGAAAACATTTTTCACACGATCGACTTTCCGAATTGTACAACAGCATCCAAGATCTTGAAAATTCGAACGATATAGCTGAAGAAATATCCGGAAAGTGGCCAGAGACGAAACCTCTTCTCCAAAGCTTCGGGTTTCAACCTGGTGAGAGTGGACTAGTCATCAATGGGAGGAAACTCGGTCCAATACCGAAAAATGACTCTGTTGAACTCATTGATTTGCAGACGTTACAAGAGTTTGAGCTGAAAAAGCGCATTGGGCCTGCGGCTACTGCCCTCCGCGATCTTGAGTTAACTGAAAAGCTCACCACAACCTATGATGCTGCAAAACTTTGTTCCCTTCTTGCTATCTCTACTGTATCCGACCTTCCAGAAGGTATATTCGATCTGCCACCTCCAATCCGGACCAACTACTTCAATAGTTGGAACTCAACGCACACAGCAATAACAATCGGAGATAACTCTACAGCCATCATTCAAGTTGTTGTCTCACTTGATCCTGCCACCGAAGTTGCTCAGAGGTGGGTTCCAGTAATCAAAGCTCTCTCTGAACTGGATGGTGTGTACACGCGGGTTTACCTCAATCCGAAGGAAAAGCTGCAGGAGCTGCCAGTTAAACGATTCTACCGTTATGTCTTGCAGTCTACACCGAAATTTACCGAAGATGGTTCACTTCTTGCCCTGTCCGCGGATTTTGAAGGTCTTCCGAAAGAAACGTTGCTCACCATGGCCATGGATGTACCACCGTCCTGGCTTGTGGCTCCCAAAGAGTCTATTTATGATTTGGACAACATCAAGCTCAGCTCTGTGGGTGCCGACACGGTTGTGGACGCCGTTTACGAGCTTGAAAACATTCTCATTGAAGGCCACTCACGCGATGTTACTGCAGGAATGCCACCACGAGGAGCACAGTTGGTATTATCAACAGCATCAGAGCCACACATCACCGACACCATTGTCATGGCAAATCTTGGTTACTTCCAATTCAAAGCGAACCCAGGATACTATGCTATCAAGCTGCAATCAGGACCTAGTGATGACATTTTTCATTTTGACAGTGTGGGTGCCATGGGATATAGTCCGGAACTTGGTGATGAAACGAACGATGTTGCACTCTTGACATTCCAAGGTGTTACCTTGTTTCCTCGTCTATCACGCAAGCCAGGCAAGGAAGAGGAAGATGTACTTGAAAGCCTCAAAGCTCACACCACTTCTGATATCTTCTCGAAAGGATCCGCATTTGTGGGTGGATTGCTCCAGAGAACTGGTTTGAAGAAGGAACAGCCTGGTGAATATTTTCTGTGCCACTCATGAAAATGTCACACGATCATCTAACGTTTCGATAGCTCCGAGCCGTCACGCTGATATCAACATCTTTTCAGTAGCCAGTGGTCATTTGTACGAGCGAATGTTAAATATCATGATGGTCAGTGTTATGCGCCATACCAATCACACTGTAAAGTTTTGGTTCATTGAACAATTCTTGTCACCGTCGTTTAAGTCATTCCTTCCGACAATGGCTAAGGAGTACAATTTCGACTACGAAATGGTCACTTACAAATGGCCGCACTGGCTTCGTGGCCAAAAAGAAAAGCAACGCGAAATCTGGGGCTATAAAATCCTGTTCCTTGACGTGCTCTTCCCTCTGGATCTTGACAAGGTCATCTTCGTCGATGCCGACCAAATTGTCCGAACCGATATGTACGAGCTAGTCACGTATAATCTTGGAGGTGCACCATATGGCTTCACGCCCATGTGTGACTCTCGCACCGAGATGGAGGGTTTCCGCTTCTGGAAGCAAGGCTACTGGAAAAACTTTCTACGTGGTCTGCCGTATCATATTTCCGCGCTTTACGTCGTTGATCTGAAGCGCTTTCGACAGATCGCTGCCGGTGATAGGCTTAGACAGCAGTATCACCAGCTCAGCGCCGATCCGAACTCGCTGAGCAACTTGGATCAAGACCTTCCGAATAACATGCAAATGATGTTACCTATTCACAGCTTACCTCAAGAGTGGCTGTGGTGTGAGACATGGTGTAGCGATGAAAGTTTGAAAGACGCTAAGACGATTGATTTGTGTAACAATCCGTTGACCAAAGAGCCAAAGCTCGACAGGGCAAGGAGGCAAGTTCCAGAGTGGACAGTGTACGATGATGAGATCGCAGCTTTGGCGAAGAGAACAAAGCAGGAGCAGTCAGCACCGAAAGGAGACGCGCAGGAGTCGGCTTTGGATGAAAGACCAACGGAGTCTATAGAGGCAGAAGGTCGACCATCTGTAAGGGATGAATTATAGAGCAACTGTAGAATATCATTGTATCAATAGCAATCGAATTGTTTAAGTAGATCAACTGCTTTGACTTCGTGACCCGCAAATCATCTACATCAAATAGCACAGCCACGCATGTGACAACGCGCGCTGTGGCGTAATTTAGAGCATCGTAGAGTAGCAACTTCGCGAACCCGCAGTTGGAGCTTTCACAACATTCCATGGGCCTTCGCGAAAACAATCCTTCACCAGTTTCGAATTACGGGTAGCCATTGCGCTATTCTCAACATACGCTCTGAATGATCTCAACTCCTTCACTTCCACTTACTTTTCCTCTTCACAAGCTAACCATTACGAATGGCATCTGCACGCAACCAACCAAAATACGATTTTCTTGCTGGTGGCTCATCACCTCCACAGCCTCCGAATAGACAGTCGCTGCGACAGTCGCAATCGAAAACCCAACGTACGGAGCTAAGAATAGGCTCGCGCCGACGGATCGCTAACTACTCACAGTATCAAGCAATGAAGACCTCCGCGCACAAATCAGAGCCTTGGAATATGAAGTAGGATCATTGAAGCAAGACAAAGAAATCACATCATTACGTCATTCGGAGGAACTTCGTGGAGCACAAAGGCAGGCTGAAGACGAGGCCCGTCGAGCTCAGGTATGCAGAATTTTCTGGGTCTTAGGCATTTAGCTGATTGCGACAGAATCTTGAAAGCTCTACCAGCGATGCCCTTCGAAAGCTCAGAGCCGCTCAAGATGAGCTACAGAAGGAGCAAGATCGCGCGACAAACGAAAAGTCAGAACTCGAACGTAGACTACGAACCACCACCACGCAGCGCGATAACATACAGGAAGATCTCGACGCCGCACAAGAGGAATGGGGAAATCAAGAACGTTTGTTGACGAGGAAAGTCACCGAACTAGAAGACAATTATAACGCGTTGGATCAGACATATAGCAAGCTCAAAACAGATTTCGATGGCAAAATCTCGGCATTGCGAAGTGCAAATCAGCAGCTTACGAAGAGCGCTAGTCAGGTCACCGAACTTGAAGGTGAAGTTCTCCGTTTGAAAAATCTGAGTGGAGATGTGAGCGAGTTGGCAATGTTACGGCACGACCTACTTGCGAAAGTACAACGTATCGCGCGGTTAGAAAACACAAGCGAAGATCAGCTTGCCGAACTTGCAACTCTCCGGCAGCAGCAAACGAAATACGCAGCATTGGAAGAGGAGAAGCGCCAACTTGAGCAGCAATTACTTGATCAGACCGCGGAACATGAAGCATTCAGTGAATCAAGGTTGCGGCTGCAAGTCCTCGAAGACGAAAAGAGGGCATGGATGAGCTACATCGAAAGTCAAGCAAGTGACAATGAAATGCTACACTTTGATTCACCTGAGGATCTAGCAAAAGCCTTCATGGAAGTGAGGGTAGAGAAGGCAAATCTGGCTGAGAAACTCGGTGATGCTAAGTCTTCGTTGGCCAGCAAAGATGAAAATATTGCACGACTTGAGTCGTCCTTAGCTCAGGCTCGGGAGGTGTCAAAGGAGCCCAAAATACAGACCAGTGGCGGAAACGACACGTTTGACGGGAAGGCGAGAGCTAGGTTGGAACGTCAAAGGAATCTCGCTGTCAAAGAAGCCGATTATCTGCGGGCTCATTTGAAAGAAATCATCGAGGGCGACCAAGAGCAACGCCCAGAAGCATACCAAGCAGAAAGCGACAAGTGGGTCCAGCACCTCGAAGAGACGGCTGGAAATTATCGCAGAGAGATCGAGAAGCTTAATGCAGAGCTATCGAGGATTGAAGTACCACAACCACTATTCACTCCTCGTGCGGGAGGCAAGCGCGGGCGTGAGGACGGTGCAGATGAGCGCCTCGGTGAATTGCTCCGGCGAAACCGACAACTTCAAGACGACCTCGCGAAGCTGCAGGGTCGTATCTCCATTCTCACCAAGGAGAACGCAGCCCTTTCGTCACAATTGAGTAACTTGAAGTTCCAGTCCCGAACTCGCATCCTCGAACTCCGGGATAATCCAACTACGAAATATGCTGCTGTCAAGCAGTCTACACTTCAGGCATTGCAAGCAGAGAACAACACGCTCCGCGAGCAGCTCGCCGGTCGCTTACCCACCGCATCAGCAGATCAAGCGAGTGCAACAGGTCAAACGCAACTAGTGCCGCGAGCATCACTGGACGCAATGCAGCTGCAGCTGACGGAGAAGGACGAAACCATCGCGTCACGAGATAAGAGCCTCGAGCGACTGCGCTCCATCTTCCGCGCCAAGGGTCTGGAGTTCCGCGAGGCTGTTTTCTCGCTCCTCGGCTGGAAACTCGACTTCCAGCCCAACGGTCGCGTTCGCGCCTCCAGCATGTACTATCCCAAACCTGATGCTGAAGGCCGAAAGGAGAAGCAAGCGGAGGAAGGTGTGGATGCTGAGAGCCAATATATCCTCTTTGATGGAGAGAACGGTACAATGAAAGTCAGCGGAGGCCCACAGAGTGAATTCGCAAGGGAAATTCGCGGATTGATAGACTATTGGGTCGACGGCAAAGGTCAAGTGCCGTGTATGCTGGCAGCTATGACCTTGGAATTCTATGAGAAGTATGGAGTAGAAGCCGGTGGAGATGATAAAAACTGATGAGGATGCTGGTTTGCAGTATAAGTTCTGTCATCTTCGCGGTTAGCTAGCATTATAATGCGAATAATCTCGGGCAAAACTTTTGCACTGGTGGTACAATTGTAGCATATCTTTCATGCTGCAAATTCAATCCGCGTGCAACTGTTGAAAAGATTGTTATGTTTCTTAGGCTAGTAATAGGCTATGAACAACTATGTGCTCTCTCTCTCTCTCATGCATTCCGTGTCGCCGATATCATAATTTCAGCAATTTCCATCATTCAGGGTATACAGCTGAAAAAGCACGAATTTACAAATAAGAATGGCAAAGAAACCTCTAAGCATACCCATCGTTGTAAACTTTTGAAGTTCAGCATTTCCCTACTCCGCATGTCCTTGAAAAAACCGGATGTAGTCTGCCATGTGTAGTACTTCAGTCTCTACTTTGTTCATCGTCGGCGTCTTTATCAAACCGCTCAATTTCGGAATTAGTTGATTTGTTGACTTTGATAGTCGCTTCCTTGAATTCCATTAGCCGCTCTACCTTCTCCTCCAGCTGACCTACGCGGAGATCCATAATTCTCACTTCCGCACGCGTTGGTGACAACATGATTGGGTGTTCAACTGTAATACTCGGAAGAGGAACGTTTGAGAGGTCAATGTTGCCCGCGTTGAATTGCTGAGAAGGATCGTTGATGATCTTTGCCAGCTTACGGCGGTAATATTCCTCTGCGGTCGTCGAGGAGTCCTTTTTGGCCTTGTCTACTGCAAGCTGGGCAAGACGAGCCAATGCGGACACCATCATGTCCTCCACTTCTCCCTCCCAATCACTGAACTCCAAAACTCCACCCTTGGAGATAACTGTCCGCTTTGAAGGCTCGAAAGGTTCGGCAAGCTCAGCTTGATTTGTGGTCATCGGACTGGTCATTAGAGACTTCGCACGGCGAGTAGCTGGCGTTGGAGGTGGTGCAACCACGGTATTTGGAGATGGCGTACCATATTCACTTCGGAGAGATGAAACGTTCAGTGAGTGAACACTTTCGTGATCGGCATCGCAAGCGCCGTCAGTAGAGCGAGTATCTCTGCGTGGAGGAGGGAGATGAGGAAGGAGCTCTTCAATGGCTGGTAGTCCTTGGGTGACGGGTCGCAGGTTGCCCGTGGACACGGGCGTATTCTCTGGTACCGTGGTGTCCTGCTCCCAGAATGTGCCTGGCCGCTCGCGCTGTAGATATTCGAGACGTGCTGCTACTGGGTGAATGAGTCGTTCACCGACACTACCTGTCGTGCTTCCACCAGCAATGGAAGGTGCTGCTGAATTTGCTCTCTCTGGACTATTCTCTGGTACAGTAGGCATTGGCGGGCCTGATCGAAGACTAAGACCGCGAGGACGCATCCCTGCAGCAAGGAAAGGTAGATTTGATTGAGGATGATTTTCTGTCAACTCGTCTGTAGTCGAAACGTCTCTGCACACTATGGTTGAATTAGCCATCACGTCTCAAAGCATTTGATGAAGAAGTCCTGCCACTGACATTGACAGGTGTGACTACCACTTGATTGAGAGCAACCGGAGGGTAGAATGACCTATTGAACATGGTCAGTTATGGTATGTACACGCTTCAGGTGTTACTACCAGCGGTAAGCTCCCACAATCGACCGATGCCAAGCAGAGATATAATAGAGATGGAGGACTTACTATTGAAGTTCGGATAAGTGGGTCTCAACACTGAAGTTCTTCGGAAGAATTTTGATGAAGTTGCTGTTCTTTGTTGTGGGTCGTTAATGTGTTGTTGGATCGAAGTTGAAGATGAATTGAATTCTATAAACGGAGGTGATTGAATAGAGCGGTGAGCCGCGACTTCCCTTTCGCGGTAACGCATTTACTAGCATTTCAGTTTTAAAGGTCTGAGTCGACAGATTGGAGAACTATCTAATATTCTACGAGTTCAGTCTCTATGTATAAGAGCAGCAAGATGGGAAGCAACATACCTTGCAGAGTCATTTATTGCACCGTGCCGTAAATTATTCGCTCCGCCAAAGGTTTTGGATTCAGTTCCGTGTCTGTGTGATTGGTACAGCTAAGACTAACACATTGGGAGGGCTGTAGACATATCAGCCTTCGTCAAAGACGCTGCGCGGTGACCGTTCCAAAGTACGCATCTGCAACAGAAGGTGCTGTGTTTGTCGCTTCTATTCAAGAACTCCATCGGCTTCATTCCTTGACACATTGGTCCTACTTCTAGCCATGGCAATTTCAGTAGATGGAGTGCGAAAGACTGATGTTGATGATGGCATGTCATGCAAAGCCACTCCTGAGACACAGCTGGGAGGTGGTACGGATTGCGATTGAGACCGATTGCCTTGCCGTGATTCGTGTTTGCGTGCATCCATTTTGCGTTTAATATATGGCAACAGATTGAAGTAGCCTCCGCAAGCAAACACACCCAGCCACAGTGTAAGTTCTGTGGCATATATTACCATGCCTTTTATATCCAGGGTCGGCTGAAAGAAGATCGAAACCAGAGAGAACAAATCGCCACCAGCATCGATGGCCACAAATATGAAAGAAATTCCTCTGACAGTTCGATGGATCCAGATGTCCCAGTAGTGTCGTAACACGCCAGCAGCAAGCAAAGTCGCAGATAAGACGGCCATGACCGTGAGTGGCCAGTGGACGCCATGGGATCTCGCAGCGCGCAATCCCACAATCAAACCTGCTTGGATTCCTGCCATAGCGGCAGCAATAGGACAAACGACGAGTAAAGATCGCGAGATGGACCATTTCTGAAGCCTCCGGTAAGCAAATACAGGTCTAGTTGAAATCAAAGCTCCTTACGCTTTCATAGTAGTAGCACTGGATCCACGTGGTTAAACTCAAGGTGGTCAAAATCTGGGGCTGGATCCGCAGAGCTATATTGAAGTTTTGCACAATATTATATACACCTAAAGGCACTCCAGCCCAGGCCCATAGCATCATCATGGACGGTTGAAGTCCAGTGGCATTATGTCGTCGGTAGTTGATGATGATCTGTGGAATGAGCTACACAGAGCTTAGCCATCGAACGAAACAGATACATAAACTTGATCTCACTTGTATCGACCAACAGACCTATACGTTATTAGCATTCTGAAGAGCCGGTAGATGGTTTTGATAGCAATGAATGGCAACGTACAGCGCCTAAGGTTCCCAGCACATTGGCAGCTGCAGGTACGTCCATGCTTCATATGCGGTGTTTCTGAGCACCAACCGTCACAAATATACAATCATGACAGTGTCAGCAACAGGATGATGTTCATGTTGTAGGATCAATGACGAGACGCCAACAGTTTAATAGAGCAGCAATTAAGGTGCATACCAGGGTCGGATTGAGTGGCGCTTGACCCCACAGAAGCGTCAGCTTGAGGGGACAACGGAAGCGAGAAAGCGACGCAAAAAAGTTCAAGGACACAAATCAACTTCACCCCATCAAATCGCAACCACATCCAATTGGCCACGTCTCGACCGCGTCCGACGCTTTTCTCTTCGTCGCTATCATCTCCGTCGCTCATTCAGTCTGTCTGATCTGTTCCATCATGGCCGACGCCGCGAGCGACTCTGCGCCCGTGCCCACCGCCGATTCCAAGTCAAAGGGCACCGCTGCGAGACCGGAGAAACCTGATGAGGAGGAATACAAAGAAAATGTTGAGAAGGCCCAGAAGGAGCTGGACAAGGCCCAGGAACGCCTGGTGAGTATCATACTGTTGCAATTTGTCAGTTTGAGAACACACAGCTTACGTCGTTTGAGTAGAACGCAGCAAAGGCTAAAGCAGATGCCATCCGTGGTGGCAACAAGGACTCTCCGGCCCAACAGAAGCAGCAAGCACTTCGCTCCGAGCTCGGACAGATCCGTCAACAGCAACAGGGTCACAAGGATGCTAGAGCGGTTAACCAGCGCAAGATTGATGACTTGGAAGCCAAGCTCAAGACGAGGATAGACCAGCAAAAGGAGCAGAAGAAAAAGGTTCCGTTCAAGAATGTCGAGGAGCTTGATGCCAACATCAAATCCCTTCAATCTCAAGTCGACACCGGCACGATGAAGCTTGTAGATGAAAAGAAAGCTCTCGCTGAAATTTCAAGCCTTAATCGTATCAGGAAGAATTTCTCCTCCTTTGCTGAAGCAGAGAAAGGCATCTCCGACCTTAAGACGCAAATCGCTGACGTTAAAAAGTCTCGCGAGGATCCCGAGGTCAAAGCCTTGAGCGACCGTTACACCTCCATCCAGAAAGAATTGGACGCCATCAAAGCCGAGCAGGACGAGCTGTTTAAAAACAAGAAGTCAGTTTTTGATGACATGGGTAAAGCAAGAGACGAGCAGCAAGAAAAGTGGATCGCGCTCAAGCAGATCAAGGACACCTATTTCCATGCTTCGCGCGCATACAAGGACTATGAACGCCAAGTCGCAAGGCAGAGAGCAGAGAAGAGAAGGCAGGAGCGTGAAGAATATGAATCTGGCAAGAGACGTGAGGTTGCCAAGCGGAAGCTCGAGGAGGCTGGTCAGCCTGCCTATCAAGACGAAATTCTCACCGCACAGGGCCTTATCCGATACTTTGATCCAGCTTCTATTGAAGGAAAGGAAGCTGTTGGTCCTGGGAAATTTGCTGCTATTGCACAACGAACAATTGATGCCGGCGATGCTTTCAAAGGTATGAAAGTTGTATCGAAGAAAGGAGATGACGAAGCCGCATACTTCGTCGGTGGAGGTGGAAAGAAGAAGAAGGGTAAGAAAGGACCTCAGACCGAAAGCGGTTCTGCTCCAGCTTCACCTAATCCTGAGTCGAAGTTCAACTTACCTCTCGGTGTCATCGAAGAACTCGCTAGAATCGGTGTTGAACCACCAATGGGCCAAAGTGATGTTCCTGCAGTAGTGGAAAAAATCAAAGGCAAGCTGGAGCACTGGAAGAAGGATCAAGATCGCAAGACGAAAGAGGTATGTCAATTATGAAATTTAGATGATGATTGCGAACTAACCGGTATTCAGAATATCGAGAAGGCCCAGAAAGAGATTGATAAGCTCGAGGCCGAAGCATCGCCATCAGCACCAGCAAATGCTAATATAGGTACCAAAGATACTGCACGAAAGCCAGCGCAGAAGAATGACGGTGTGAATGGTCATGGTGCGGCGTCAACAAACAAGCATGCAGCAAATGTTGATGCTGAGGCAGAACTGGCACAAGAGAAGGATGCCATTGGCGATGCTACCGCCGAACTAGAAAAAGCAAATATTGAAGACGCCGAAGACGATTCGTAATGTATCATCTCTATTTTCCATATCAACATGTGGTAGATCTGGACGTTCTTGTGTTGGTTTGGATGCCTCCATGTTTCAGATCTCTCGAAGCATTGTTCCGGCTAGTCTCTCAGGACTATGTTAAAACCAAACGGATATCATTTATAATACACATCTCATTCGATTCGATGAAGCGAGTGTAAGATTGCAGACTGGAATTGCGAATTGAGAATTTTCCACTCAAGCTTGACATTCTCCTAACTATCGCCAAGTGAAGACTACCTTACTGAACGAGGAGATAGTAGTTCATTATGGCGATGACAGTATTCCAAAGAGCTTATCGGTTTTAAATTACAAACCTGAAGCGCTTGTCATCCCCATTGTCACTGTCAACTGCGAATATCTGGTTCCGATCAACCTTTCCATATTTTCGATCTCGACGGATATTCTCGAGATGGAGTGCGATACATTGGAGAGTTGCGCACACGAACACGAGCAAACAGGCTCCACAGGAGATCCACATGCCTTTTCGATAGTATGGTGCTTCATTCGACGGAAAGATGGATGTTCTAGTAACCTGTCAGCCATATTCTTACTTCATCCCATTTTAACTTCAGACAGAAAGAAATATGTCTCACCCTAACACTGGACCACATTGGCCCATTGTCGCGAGAATCCCAAGTCCAGCTGCTCTTCGAGAATCACTGGCGTGATTATTGCCAACCCACATTAGCAGATGTGCAACGGAAACGAAAATGAGCACCGAGAGAAAGAGAGCAAAGTACCTGGGCGCCACGCCTGATGTCGTTCCCAGAATGATGTAGCCGATTGCGCCGATGAGTCCGAAAAGTGCGACAATAGGGCCGCGGATTCCGATGCGATCTGATATCCATGCCACACCACAGATAACCATCCAACAAAGCAGGAAAGGAGGAGCGCTGAGACCATTTGATTGAATGGTTGTGAAAGCTCCCATCTGTGAGATGATTGTGGGCACGAAAAGTGGCAAAGGTGCAAAGCATACGTTGCAACCAAAGTAACAGAGACCGGGTAAGTAGCCTGCAGCAGAATTGATCAACTGCTAGAACTAATAGAAGAATATGGCTAATTCTTGACGTACATAGCGGGTCTTTCAGAGCCGACCAGAGGTGTTTGGTGTTTAAGCCTTTCGATTCTCTGTCCCCAGGTTGGCGAAGAGAAATATCAACAGCCTTGATAAGTCAGCACATGTTTGAAAACGCCGCGATTTCTGGACGGCTCACAATTTCTTTCTGACGCTCTGTGAGAAACCATGCCGTGGATGGACCGTCTGGGAACCAGAAGAAAGCAAGAATAGCCAGGAAACAAGTTGGCACGCCTTCAACAATGAACAAGATCTTCCATGGAGCAACAGAGCTCTTCTCCTGTGATATACCGTAGGCAAGTGCACCACCATAGGCGTTAGCCAACGCCGAACCACTCAAGAAGATACCGGTCCTGAAGCCGAGCTTTTCTCTTGGGTAGAAATACGAAAGATACAGCGGCACTCCAGGCCCATAGCAAGCTTCCACAATGCCCAAGAACACTCTACACGCCATCAAGTCACCCCAGCTGAAGACAGTGGCTTGTGAAGTTGACACCAAACCCCAGAGGAACACAACGGTAGCAATCCAACAGTGCGGCTTGAACGCCTTCCATCCAATTGTCGCCCATTGACTCAGAATATAGGCGATATAGAATACCGTCGCCAGCCAATCGTACTGACCACCGGTCAGATGGATATCCTTGGCTAATCCTGCGATTCGAGCGTTACCAAGATTGCTGCGGTCGAGGACAGACAGCGAGTATAGAATGAAGATCAAAGGCATCAGGTACCAGTCCAGTTTCCGGATTACGACAGCTTCTTCTTCAGGACTGAACCGCGGTTGGTAGTGAGGTAGACGACCTCCGGCGCCTTTGGTATCCTCGACCTGGAATGCCTCCTGTTTGGCGTCCGTCTTGCCATTACCTTCATCGAGGTTGGAGGACACTTGATCTTGCTTCTCGGGATCCATAGAAAAGGCTTGAGGTTTAGGAGAGATTCACAGGCTGAATTTAGATGGGAGTGAAAACGAAAACAAAAGAAGAGGTTCAGCGGATCCTTAATCCTTAGCTCCAGCGAACGGGGAGAATTTACGTTCCTCAATGGCTATACAAAGGCGATGTGCCATTAGACTCCATGTCCGCATCCCGCGCGAGTCGAAAGAGACTCTACTGCTTATTCGGATGATTATCCTTGCAATATTCACTCTGCAATACGCAATTGACGGCTGCATCGTCCCGCTGGTTAATGAGTGTGGTTTAACACTCACAGTGATAGACTGCTGAAGCTTCTTGGCTTTGAGAATGATCGGCAGATGAGAATGGCGGACAAATGCCCGCTGGCGGCTGTATGCAGCCGCGTAAGCGAACGGCTGGCGTGTCTTATTACTATCGGACAAACCTTCTAATGGAGATGTTAGCATGCGGAAACAAGGTGTTACTGCAAGTGCATTGGTCTTGGACGGCACTGAATCCGAAAAGAAACGGTATGAAGGATCTCGAGTACCAGGATGGGGCAGTTCAGTACGATAATGTACTCCGTAATCCAACATGTAAGACTAAGGGTACATTTGAAAGCTTGAATCAATGAGTTGAAATAAAATCAGAACTGAGATCTAAAGAAATAGACTGCATGGTGGTATATCTTCGAAGCCAATAATCAATGTCCACCATTATCACCATTGCCATTGAACAATAAATCCTGAGTTGTACCCGGACCAGCGTTCTTTACAACACCCGTTATGCTCAGATATGTCAGCAACTCTGTTAAAGCTGCAGGATTTTTGGCACCATCCTTTGCGAACAAGTACACGGCCATACCAGCGACGTGCGGTGTCGCCATGCTAGTACCAGATTGTACGGCGACACAAGTGTTGCAATTGTTCCAAGCGCTGAGAATGCCAACACCAGGAGCGAAAATCGTGATTGTGGAACCATAGTTGGACCAGCTCGCGCGAGTGTCACTACTGTCTGTGGCACCGACTGTGATTGCGTACTGAGCACTGGAAGGAGAGTAGGAGCCCGCATCTGCTCCGTTGTTGCCAGCAGCAACAATGACGGACAATCCAACGAGGTACGCTGCATCCACAGCAGCATTGAGAGCAGCGGAATATCCTCCAGAGAGTGACATGCTGATGACAGAGTTTTGAATCATTCCGTTGGTACTAGCGTCATTGATGACCCATTCGAGGCCAGAGATGACACTAGAATATGATCCTGAACCAGTCGAGTCGAGCACTTTGACTGCGATCAAAGTTGTGTTTTTGGCAACTCCATAAGTCTTACCTCCTAAACTGCCAGCGCAGTGGGTACCATGTCCGTTATCATCTGTATCTGGTGCGCCTGGAATGAAGTTTGCTCCCCACATGGCCCTGCCTTGGAACTCTGAGTGGTCGAGAAGAATACCAGTGTCAAGAACGTATGCTTGACTACCGCTTGCTGCAGTGTTGTCATAGGTGTAGGATGTGTTTGAGTTGGGGTATCTATGGGAGATACGCGTCAAATCCCAGTCGGCGTTAGGCTGATTAATGTAGTATGAGATGTTGACGACACCGTCTTGCTCGATGCTGGAGATGAGAGGAGACTGTGCGATTTCCTTCAATGTATCCAGATCGGTTTGTACGGAATAGGCTTTGAAGCTGTTGAGGTCGAAGCTTGCGGTTATTCCCTTCATGGAAGAATTTCTTGCCTTGGTTATCGCGTGAATAGCATTTTGATGTTGATTGATTTGTGGAATGCTGACGCTTGGTCGGTAAGAAATAATGTAGGAATCGGAGATCGCTTTGGTATTGGTAACGTTGCTCACCGTTATGTCTTGAGTGGCAATGCTCACGGAGACAATGGCCGCAAGAGCAATAGTTATCGCTGAATGCAACATTATGACCAGGCGAACACGTAAACCGTATCAGTTGATTAGCAATAGACGCGCTGTTAGTAGATTCAAGAGAGAGGACACGGCAGAAGATGGACTACATTTTAATATTCGGGATAGGAATGGAGTTTCATAGACCGCCCTTTTGAAGCGGTGGCCGCATGTTGTACATGGAACAATGGAAGTTGTCAGGTCCGCAACTCCAGCTTAACATCGGCTTGGAAGAAGAGAGGGTAAAGCCAAACTCGCGAAAGGTGCTTGTCGCTTGTCAAGGCCCAATTCCGGCGGCGAGATAGATTAGTTTTTCGTATTGGAGAACTCTAGGCCTCGTCCATACGGTCTATGTGTTCACCGGATATGGTCTAAGAAGATGGATCAATTGATTTCGAATGGAACGTGGCCTTTGAGGATGATTATCAGGCCGAAATGACCGTTAGCTGTTTCCGGCATTGCATAGTTGATCGGAACGAACAGTGACATAAAGGAACAAAGACAGTCACCACTTCCTACATGACATCAACAAAGCCGCAGCTTTGATGAAGTGCACGCGTAAAATCGCAACCTACATTACCGAGACAGCTGTTAAACTAAAAGTGTAGCTGAGTCGGAATAGCAGAGTAGGAGGTTCAACTATGCGGTCTGGCAAATGCTTGACGTCGACATGCTGACGACGAAAAACATCAAAATTTGGAGATTCGCGCGAAATACACTTTCAAAGAGCATCGGAAAACCAAGATTGGTGAAAAATACATGATGAATCTGGCTGGATCTGTGGTAGAATATGTATTTCTTTGGCTTGACTGCTTTGGATGCGGGATTGACGAGAAGGGAAGTTGGAGATCGCGAAATGTAGATTTAGCTGATAACGAATGTATTTTGGAGTAGAGCCTAGTCCAGGTACTCTATCAGAGATTAGCAATGACAGTTCCGAACCAGACTACAAAGGTTGAATGAGAGACATTCAGTTACGTTATCTGGTGTTGTCGGCAAGCCAGCCTCGGAGCGCTTGACGCTTTTGTAAAAGGTATTAGGCTGACGGGACTACAAGGTAGATCTGGTCGTCAATAAATAGGGCTGTCATATCGTCATGCGATAGGACGTGGTCAGGCGATAGCACACGCGATGATGAGGATGAGGCGTTCTTTTGGCGGCTAGGACGTTGCTGTAGATCTATGCACGACGAGGACACGGGTTTGGCGCGTGTTCCGCAGAATATTCAATCAGGACATCCGTATTTAAGTAGGTAGCTGTTCCTTTTCTTTTGGTTTCGTATCAGTGCCGGCTTTTGCGATATGGATTCAAGTCGAGAGCAGGCGCAGAGCAGACCATGGTGGCGTTTTCGGGTGATAATCACTTACTCCCGACTCGAAAGAGAAGCCGCGGCAAAAGAGCAAAAATGGCCGACCGGCTGATTTAATCGACGTTCGCTGTTGTCCACAAACTGCGCCGCGTGTGATTCCCACCGGGTTGTCGTTTCGAGGCTTTGGTTGCTTTTTACGGTGGGCTGCATTGCCTTGGTGTATGACATTTCATCACGCATCCAATTAAACCCCAATCGCAAAGCCCAGAATGGACCAGTTCCATCATTCCTTCAATCAGGCCCAGAATCAGCAGTTCTCTCAGCTGCAGCAACAGCAGCTTCAGCAGCAAGAACAACTGTTTCTCGCTCACAACAGCAATGTCCTGCTTAACGGCCAGCAGTCCTACCAACCCACCACCAATCCATCCGATTTCGCCGCTTACTCGGGCATTCAGCCTCAATTGATGCTCCAACAGCAGCAGCAGAGACTCACAGGTTAGTTGACTCGGTGATGCCTCCATTTTAATGCGAATCCACTCTGTCAGTTGACCCGGCTTACCATCTACAGGCCAGCCTCAACAACAACAACAACAGCAGCAGCAATTTTTCCCTCCTGCCTCATCCTCATCCGCTCCCGTGCAAGCCTCCACGACATCAACACCAATCCAGTTCGCTCCTTCGCCGAGTGACGCTAGACAACTCTCACAATACCGCGCTACAACACAAAGTCAACAACCTACAACCTCGATTCCTCCAAGACCACAAATGGCCTCTCCAGCGACTTCACAGCCGCAGCAGCGGATGCAGCCAGTCTCTGCAGGAGGTCCTGGATCTCCGTTACCTCGGGAACTGATCAAGCAGGAGCAGGAGCGGGTTACACTACTACTCGAAATTAATCAAGTTATCCTTCAAGAGTTGATCAACTTGCAAAAGCAGGGAAAAGGAGGTAACGTGCAAGCGCCCAGGAATACCGATGGAACAAGTAAAGATGGATCAAAGATTGCCTCCACTGAATATGTAGAGTACGTCGTTCTGTCGTTATGACGTGGTCCTACATGTGGACACACTACCAAACGTTTACATACGATATCCGAAGTCTAACGGAGAAAAAAAGGTATATGCGATGCATGCAAGCGAACCTAGCCTATTTGGCAGCCGATGCCGATCGCCATCACAAACAACCAAAGATATTGCCGGGACCTGGAGTCATGTCACCTCCAACTTCCGAACATGCGGAACTCGTAGCACTATACGCGAAGCTCCAACAGTTGTTCCCAGGTTGGAAAGGAACTCCTCCTAAAACGAATCCAAGTTCGAGCCAGAGTCCAGTCGCGACATCGTCCGCAAATCCCAACAGTCAAGGTGGAGACGCTGACAAGACCACGACCGACCAGACAAATGCCGACACTTGAAGTTAGTGGCCTAGCATGCATGATCTTGTGGTGTATGGGCGTTTTCGAAGATTAGTTCATTTGGACACTTACACTGTGGCGTGGTACGAACTTGCATGATACCAATGACAAAACCGAGCAGAAAGGTGAAAATGGAGGATTTTGGTGCGTTAAGAAAAGGTATTATGCCTCTGTGTATATTACATTAAATATAAATGTAAGAAATGAAACTGTGATGGAAAGACGAATCGAGCCTGTGATTAGAGGTAGTTTTGAAGTTGTAAAAAACCCTGCGTATGGTTTCCTCACCCTAGCTTCTTGTGGTTGTAGACAAAGTTTTACTCCGCATTGCAAATACCTTATATGCCGCTTCGACCAGGTATTGATACGATCAATGAGCGGCTTTAGAAGCCTTGTAGCCGTACATCCGCAGTGTCTTCACCTGCGGGTTGCTGGAGGTGGCACACAGCTGCAAGCGAAAATGTCGGCGACATAGGTCCCTCAAATGCCGGAATCAACACTCCTAGCGGCGGCGAACTGCATAGATTTCTCTTAGTACCGCGGTAATTTCCCCTGAGTTCGATGGCCACTTCGCGTTTGAATAGATATTAAGTGGAGTTGAAGTGCTTGAGGGTTGAAGAGCTGGATGTGCTGTGAAAGCTAGATATTGATTGACGTTTTGCTTCTGGACATTGCTGCCGAGGGAAAAATGGTATACAAGGATCTTCAAGTTGTAGTGGTTTGTCACCATTTCATCCTCACCTGTTCTGTTATACTCGAAATATCCAATGCTGATATAGTATAGGTTGGAGGCTCTTTGAGCGGAATGTTCGCTGCAGTAATGCTGCATGACCTTGGCTATTCCGTCACAGTGCTAGAGAGGTACGAGAAAGGCAAGTTGTTGGATCAAGGTGCAGGATTAAGACTTGGTGATGACGTTGCGAAATTCTTGGATGCTCATAATCTCATTGCTTATGGTATTCCTGCTTCCAGAGCTATCGTTTTTGACATGGACGGAAGCATTGCTCAAGAGGGACCACTATCGGGAAGTCTGACGAATTGGAGCACCATACACGGAGTCTTGAAAAGATACTTCGAGCAATCAAACGCAAACGGTAGTAAGGCAGTCTTCAGATACGGTTGCTATGTTACAAGAGTCGAAGAAGCTGGAGATCTTGTCAAGGTCATCTTCGAAACTCAAGGACAACAGCAGTCACTGGAAGCGGATTTGGTCATCGGAGCTGATGGAGCAGGCTCTAAAGTACGGTCAAGTTTCTTTCCAGATTTGAAACGAAAATATGTCGACTATATCATCTACCGAGGACTTGCCAGACCTGAAGATACTTCGGAAGCGACACGAAAGCTGCTGCTAGACAGCGCTACATGGCATTTTGGCCTAGACAATATGTGCATAACGTACACAGTTCCAGGAAGTGATGACATTGAGGATGATAGACCGAAGGGAGAACGCAAATTCTTCAATTTCGCATACTATTCCTTTGTCACCGATGAAGTCTTGAACGAGTTACTAACGGACATTGATGGGAAGAGACATATATTTTCAATACCGATGGGTAAACTTCGTCCGGTCATGGTTGACCTTATCAAAGCGACGGCACGAAAACAATTGCCACCTCAGCTCGCTGAAGTCGTGGAAAAGACGGAAAAGCCATTCGTACAGGTTCCTACAGATGTGATTGCGCCGGAGACCTGCTTTCTGAATGGGAAAGTTTTTCTTATTGGTGATGCAGCCGCTGGTGTACGGTATGAAGCCGCTTTTTCCACTTCTTGGGTGTATTGAACTGATAAGTTACAGACCACATGCCGCCGCAGCCACTAGCCAGGCCATATTCCATGTAACTAAGTTGCGTGAGATGCTTGAAGGGAAGATGAGTGTAACCGCTTGGAGTGAGATCTCGCGCAAGTACTCGCTGATCATCTACAATTCAGCCATCGAGATGGGAAATATTCTCATGCATCAACCTATATCACTCGAAGGAAAAATCAATACTTTCATGCCAAAGTTCCGCAACACCCATGTTGAGCTTGACAAGCTATACAACGAGTTGGCATAATGTGACACGCTTTTGGAATTGTGGGACTGATATTCTCCGGATTCACAATTGTCGAGAATAGAGCATTCAATCAACTCCTAGCTACGACAGGCTACGTACTCGATGTGACTTGCATTTGTCATTTTAGAGAAGGTATAGATAGAATTACTGGAGGTAGTCCAGCAGTGATACTTATTAGTCACGTGCCGACGAATAATGTAGAATAGTTCGGCACAAGATTTGCGACCCTTTCCAAGTACCTAGTTTAACTACCATTTTAGGATAATTTTGCTGGTCTCGCCAGTTTAGGATACGCCTACTCTATTGCTCCGAATAGTAAAAGCTTAGCAATCAGCATTGGAGAGCTCTCGTCAGCGTTTACACCACCAAGGAGAAGAGCAAGTGCGCTCACCGCTGATTACAGGCTTAAAGTCAATGGCATTAGCGTGACACGCTTCGTGTTTGGCGTTCCGATCCGCTCTTTTCCCCTGGAAATAGAGGGGGATCGCCATGGCCCCTGTGGATTAGCTTTGGAGAAGAGGTGTCGTGGTGTCGAAAGCAATCACTCTTTCTCTTCACGTAGTTAGCACTTCTAATTATGTCGTAAACTTGCCATTGAGCTCTGCATGTCCCTCACTTAGTCTTATTTTCTAGCTCGGCCTCTTCTAGCAAGAGCGCTGAGGACTCCTCAAATGACGCCATGAGTGGCATGAACTCACGACAAGCATTCACACTATTCTTCTGTTACTTTTTGTCGGCATGGAATGCTCGATGCTATGAATTTGTTGCTGTAAAATACTCTTCACTGTTATTATTCTCTTCTAATTAATATTTCCACAGGCTCTATTCGCACATGCGGCCTATCCTGGTGGCCTGCGAGCTGCTTCCTTCGTGTACGCATCAACTGTCCATTAACCACGAACTCGGCTAATCTGACCTCTTAAACAGTGGAATAAGCACCAGCTTAGCTGTTGTTCTCTTTGGATCCTCCATTGGCCGTTGGATTGATAATGCTCCTTCACGTTTACGCGCTCTCCTCACCACCATTGCTATCAACCGGACGGTAGTCGTTTTCGCCAGCCTTCTCTGGTTTACAATTGTAGAAGAGTCGGACTCAAAGGATAGTAGCAAGAATGGCCATGGTAAAAAGCTCATAGGCCTCCTACACAACTCTATCGATACTAAAGACCCGTCGTTTCTGCATGGACACATGAAGGCTGTAGTATTTACGCTTGTGCTTGCTCTCGGCGTCCTAGAAACCCTATCACGAAGAGCGAACGTAATCAGTATACAGCGAGATTGGGTCCCGGTTTTGGCACCTCCGACAGTAGAGAAGTCAGCCAAAAATGAATGGACTTTAGTGAAAGTCGACGCGACCATGACCGGCATCAACATGGTGTGTGAGCTTCTAGCACCATTCGTTGTTTCTGGATTTCTGGCGTTCGTCGGCTCCATGAGAGTTGCTGTCATAGCTGTTGGGTTTGTAAGTGGATTCAGCGTCTGGTTCGAAATTGCAATAGCGAAGTGGATCGCAAGTCAGTTTCCACAGCTCAAATATGCGAAACAATCTTCTAGCCGGACAGACCAACAATACCAGGACTCAATCGTATCCTCAGAGATTCAGCCACGAATTGCTTGGTATGCCAGGCCAATCTTACCGTTTGTATCTTTGGTTCGAGGTACAATTACAAGCTGCAAGATCTGGTTATCTCTCGATGTTTGTTTGGCGTCGCTTGCGATGTGCATTCTGCATGCAAATCTTCTTTCTATCAGTTCGACAACAGTTGTGTTTCTGCTTAATTCAGGCTACTCACTCCGACTTGTTACTGCAGCCGAAGCCGTGAGCGCAGCGTTTGAATTCACCAGCACCATCCTTACGCCACTTTCAGCTTCCTGGCTCTCAAAAGCTCAGGTGACTGAATGGAAACGAATTACACAAGAGATTGGAGCACATGAAGGCGACGAAGAAGATTTTAAAGCTGATGTATTCCCACATCGTAATGCAACATGGGCAATTAGTCGCATTGGACTTTTCGGAATCAGCCAGATGTGCTTGACTTTGGTATTGTTGCAATGAACATGCTAAAGAACGCTTTCTCTAACAAGTTCCAGGCTCCTACAATTCCGCTTTTCATCATTCTGACGACGACTTTGCATTATCCTATCTCTCGCAATGATGGGGCAAAGGATGTGACCTTTCACTCTCATCCACTCATCACTGTTTGCCTTCTCTCGTGTCTGGCAGCATCTCGACTCGGTCGTGGAACTTTCGGCCTCGTTACAACACAACTGGCGCAAGCGAAAGTTCCTGACAACGTACGAGCGTCATTTGCTGGGGTTGAGTTAAGTCTAGGACAGCTCTTCGGTCTACTGCACAATCTGGGAACGGCAATTTATAGCCAACCAAAGGACTATGGTTGGATCTCGTGCGCGAGTTTCATTGCGGTTGCAACGAGTACCGGAATATACTCCAAATGGTTTCTTCGCGAGAGAGATGAAGAGCGGAACCGCAGACATGTTCTTCCGCAGGAACCTGAAGATAGTGTGAGGGTTTACGGAACTTTTGAAGACGATTAGAGGATCTTTAGCTTGTACTGCACGAGTTCTGCAGTTTTCGGTCTTTGCATTTCCATTTTACACGTACGGTACCATACCGGCGCAGGAAACCATGACTAGAGATATTGAAAGCTCAAGAAGACCACGCTTTTACGATGTTTATGCGCCGCAATCCCATTGACGCTTTTCATGATCGGTCTCCGTTCTACTTTGGAGGCTCGAACCGCGCACAAACAACACCCACAATTTCCACGCCTTCCACACACCCCACGCTAAGCCGTAGCTTGAGCTAACGAGTTATGCGGAAAGGAAGGAAGTCGATTGCCCCTCGCAGACGAGGGGCAATCAACACCGAGGATCAATTCGAGATATATACCGAAAAACACCGAGAGTGCCCAATATCCAAGTAGATAGGAAGTACACAGCTTTTCTTAGCTTCCTCTGATATTACTTCGCTCATCGTATACTCCGTCAATCGAATAATTGCTTAATCACTCGAACTGAATCCAGGAGCTGCCTCCAAACGAGTCTCATAGCTTGTGATGGACCTCCTCAAACCAGACTGGTCCCGCTTTCTCGGCCCAGAATCTCCAGATCCTCACAAATTCAAATATCAACCTCATTCTCGATCTATATTTTCATCTCCATTTGGACCTTTTCCTCCTTCACCACCAGATCTTAACGTCCATGAACTAAACTTTCCTCCACAAAATGCTCTACCACCGGACTACGACTTGTTCATTAATGCCGTCACTGACGAACGCGTCACGCTTCACCAATTCTACCGCCGTGTCTGTGCCCTTGCGCGAATCCTACGCCATGATGGACCGAATCCTCTCAAGCTAGGAAGAAGTCCGGTGAATGACAAAGAGGATGGCGAGATCCTTGGCCTATTCTCACGGAACCACATCCACTATCCCGCGCTTGCACACGCATGCTTTCGATCCGAACTTGTATTTGGAGGGATTAGTCCTGCTAGTACACCGTTCGAGCTCTGGTGGGTGCTGAGGAAAATGCAGATTACTAGCATCGTGTGTCATGAGACGCTGCTGCCTGTTTTGAGAGAAGCATTGAAGCTCGGGTCTGGAGAAGGCGACAGATCCTCCAACCTGCGATTGATCCTTGACACAAAGAAAATCATTGTGCTGAGCGATGATCCTAGTCTGGATATCGTTGATGGATATCCGACTGTGGAAAACCTTGTTCGCCTAGGTGAAGAACTACCAGAAGTTCCGAGGAAGTTAGTTGGAGGAGATAAGTTATGTTACCTCTTTCAGTCGTCAGGAACATCGGGACTTCCGAAAGCCATGATGATATCACACAAGAATGCTGTCCACAGCGCCATTCAAACCATGATCACAGCAACACAATCAGCACGTTTCTTCGACATGGAACCACTACAACCAGCCGTAGTACTGGGTGTAGTGCCGGCCTATCATTCATACGGCATGATTCTATGGATCTTGAGAGTTAATTTGCAGAAACTTACTAACGTGATGTTGCCGAAGTGGGATCTTGAACTCGCTCTCAAGACAATTCAGAAGTACAAAGTCACTCTTCTGCCCTTGGTGCCACCAATTGTTCGCCAGATTGCACAAAGTCCACTCACCGAAAAGTACGATCTCAGTTCCGTTGTCAACTGCGCAAGTGGAGCCGCATATCTACCTCCAGACGTAGCATATGAAATGACCAAGAAACTTCCGCAGCTTGGAGGTGCACCAATACCTAGTGGATATGGGTTGAGTGAAGCTGCGAGTATTGCCAGTCCAGCAGCACCAGGAATATTTGGTCTTCAGGAGTCAAAACCTGGAACTATTGGCTATCTATTGCCTGGTATGGATGGAAGAGTTGTGGATCCAGATACGCTGAAGGACGTACCAAAAGGCCAGAAAGGAGAGCTCTGGGCTAGAGGTAATGTCGTCACACCCGGTTACTTCAAGGACGAAAAGGCAACGGCAGAAATCTTCACTGAACCAGGATGGTTGAGGACTGGAGATTTAGTGATGCGTGATGAGCAGGATCGTATACATTACCTTGATCGATTGAAAGAAATGATCAAAGTAAAAGGCTTGCAGGTCGCAGCTACTGAAGTGGAAGACATTCTACTCTCACATCCAGAAGGTTTAGCAAGCGATGCTTGTGTTGCAGGCATCGATAATGGGAGAGGTGATGGTAGTCTCTTTGTTAGAGCGTGGATCGTCTTGTCACCTGAAGGTCGTAAGCAGTCAGAGGATACTGTGGTAAGGAAACTGAATGAATATGTTCAGCAACGTTTGAGTAAACATAAGTGGCTTACTGGAGGAATTGAAATGGTCGACTCGGTATGTAAGAAGTAATCTTTCGAATCTACTTTAGCTAACTTTGAGTAGATACCAAGGACGCCGTCAGGAAAGATGTTGAGAAGAGAGATGAGAGATGGATACTATGCCCGACTTGAGATGCAAGGAAAGAGCAGTAGACTCTAAATGTCACGTATCCATTGTATGGCCATGAACTGAATAGACAGCTTTGCCGAATACAACCACATCCTGTATTTGATCATCGTGAAACAGGTAGTTCTAAAGGATAGTCAGATGCAAGGCTATTGATATTAGAGTAATCTGATTTATCCTTTACTGCTTTGAAAGCGACCAACGCTTGCACATCGTGTGTCAAATCTGATATCAATCTCCGATTGAATTCTCCAATCACTGTCACAGCCTTTGAAGTCACAACACCATATACGGAAGCATTTTGAAGATGAAGATCTCATGCGTTCAGTTTTAACGGCCTTAACGAATAGATCTGCTTAATCCGTACAATTGCTCTTCAAATCGCAATGGCGTCGAATGAAACCTGCCAAGGTTAAACTACTCCGTATGTTCGAATGTCATTTTCCACGTCATCAGCTTACCTCCGCACTGTATAACCTTTGGCGCACCTTGCGGCCGAAAGCGCAAGTAGTAAAACCTTCTGTTTTCTTTAGGTATATACTCCGTACTTTACCATTTGTATGTAATCCTCTAGGAAGACTGATTACAGCTACATTACTCACTCTACCTATCGTATATCTTCAGCACAAATTCGCGAAGGAACTTGCGGCATACTTCGTCTCAGGGATACCATCATGGATACCCTATCTAAGAAGACAATACACACCACACGCGGATTCAAGTACACTTACTACGTTTCTCCAGCATCGTCAGGGAAGCCGACTATTTTGCTTCTTCATGGTTGGCCAGATCATGCAGCACTGTGGGAAGATCTTGTTACTAGGCATCTCGTACCCGCTGGTTTCGGCGTCGTCGTTCCAGACTGTCTAGGTTACGATGTGTTAGGAACTACATATATCGGTACCCAGAATCCGAAGCCAGCTTCGGATATCCTGTCCTTTTTGGCCCGCGTAGCGGGGAGGGAAGGTACCGTCCTAACATAATATCCGAAGCTAGCCAC
>Ga0335072_10000222_pt1 | contig 124060 bp, 106 predicted proteins | sample Lox_Sample_21_FD_206725 | JGI IMG/M metagenome (GOLD analysis project Ga0335072, IMG submission 206725) | Soil microbial communities from Loxahatchee National Wildlife Refuge, Florida, United States - Lox_Sample_2.1 | ecosystem: Environmental > Terrestrial > Soil > Wetlands | place: USA...
AAGCTGAAATAAGGAAGCAAACATTCATGGCTGTTGGGAGGCCTTGGAAATTTGTAGTTTTGAGGACAATAATGAATGGTGAGTGCGAAATATCACTATCGTACTTCGACCAGGGATGGAGGAGGCTAGGATCCGCGTAGTTGATGTTGAATCCGACAACAAACGACAAGAGGATGTAACAAATGAGAGGCACAAGGTACATGTATCGTGTCGCTGGCGCTAAGTCCCGTCGTGGATATTTCGCCTCACCAGCGGCAACAACTACCTAGATATTCACTTAGTATGACACCCTTTGTAGCGTTACTGGCATTTACGCACCATATCGCCGCCCATACACGAGAATACGGACATTGTAATCGCTGTCCTGGTATATATTAGTCGCTCGTTCACCCATTTTTTAACAAGCACGAGGCACATTCTCCCAGTGCTGCCAAAAGTCGCAAAGTTCTATAGAGCTCGCACTCACCAGATAGCTAAGAACTGTCCAGAGCCACCCGGGATCTCAAGAACATCTTCTCCGCCTGCTTCCCCGCTGATATTTTGTGTGGTGTTGAAACCACTAAATCTGAACCCGTTAGGCAGTGAGTTCATCGTATAATCTGAAAGAGGTAAGCCCTATTGTTTTGGGTTGAAGTCTACAACAAACATACTTCCACTCGGTGACCCAGTTCTTGGTCCGCCAGCTGATGCTATTGTTAGAAAATTTTCCAAGACTCAGTGAGGCGCACTTGCTTTGAACTTACCGCCGAGGTTGACTGCAATCATGAAAATAAAAAGAAATAGAGCCAAGAAGATTTTGAATATCTTAAAAGCTCGTTCAAGGTTTCCGTATAGCTGAAGAAAGTCAGCAGGTTTCCTGAGGAGTTAGCTACGCAGAGATTCCAAACCTTGACGCCGCACACATTGGACAAGAGAGTGATGACAAGTAAAGCTACAGTAATTCCTGCTTTTCCACCCGTACTGAGTATGCTCCCATCTGTGTAAAAGGTCGCAGCAACTCTAACTGAGGCTGAAGTTAGAGCTGCCATGCTAATACACTGTGCAATCCTACGATAACTGTCATCAGCGAATCGCCTTTCCAGCGAAAGGTGGACGAAACGCAAGGCGCAACATACCAGTATGTTACTCCAACCGCAAACCCGAGTGCAGGGTCAACGAAAGTCGATGGAAAGTCCATCAAAGCTCCTGCAAATGGGCGAACTGAAACTAACTCTGCCAGGCTTCTCATTACCGCAGTGACCAAGAAGGCGGACACGGTATATGCGATAACGCAACCTGCTGAACCCGAGATGCTTATTAGTTCCCCTGTGTTGGTCCAAATTCCCATGCCTACTGTCCCGGAAAACGCAATTCCTGTAGAATTGATTAGAAAAGGGCGAGACTTTGAACTAGATAAGGTAATACCAGTAAGTTGTGGTCGCTCCAGCGCTCTGTCAAGGTGCTCATGGCGAAAGGTACGTTTGGCGAGATTCTGATAGTTGCTTTCGCTCGTCAAATCAGGCTGACTGACATCCTGTTCAACGTGAGGAAGTTGACCAAGCTCGTGCCCATCACCTAAACTCGTAGGATCTTCCATTCTTCAAGAAAGTGATGCTCGAATTATTGTCAGAATTTGTGATGGAATATACTCCTCTCACTAGCTATGACAATTCTTGTATGCGGACGCTAACACGGACTTATGTAGTCGTAGGGCTTTTTTGGCCTGAGCTTTTCTGTGAATATCGCATGTCTCACAAGTCCGTATTTCACTGCGTTCTCCAGCATCTAGAGAAAGAATATGGCGCTATTATAGGGTAAATGAGTTAGGATCGCCCATCTACCGCGTTGGACGTAGTATGCCTTGCCAGGGTGGCAATGCGTGGATGCAATCGCCGTGCAGCACACTGCAACTAGTGATTTCTTGTGCATCAGGCTGAGTGGAGGAAAGGAGTGGGATATCGAGCCCACTGCGGGCGCGTAATAGTGCATTGGTACGATACAGACCTGTGCTGCGCGTGCCGCGTGAGGTGTCTTACTAGCGGTGGATGTGCTCATTCACAAACTTACCTAGGGGAGTACACGTACGGAGTACAGAACGCCATCGGGCGTCGAACCACGAGGATGAGAACGGCAGAGCAAGCTTTCGCAAAATTAATCGTACCATCACAAAAGGAACTGTTGCGTAGAACATGTTTCAGCCTTGAGACCGAACAACAAAGTGATCTATCGCTGGAGGAACCCGGAAAGTCGACAAAGTCAAGAAAAGCAGGTAATTAGAGTGCAGGAGCATAAGGTACTACTCTATAGTATCGTAGCCATTTCGAACCAATTTCCCAACAAGCTTTGTGTAAGGATGGTTTTCACATGAAGAATCACAGTCGGCCGTCACGCAGGCACAGCCCCAGCCTCATGCATTTCATGTTGGTGGCTTAGCAAGCCCGCAACGATACGCCGAGAGTCTGGAGGCCTTCACTGGCCCCGCATACATGTACCGTACATGTACAAACATGCAGCGCCTTCAATGAGAAGCCTTGAAGAAATGAAGCGGACGGAAAGATCCATGCAGATGCAGCACACTGAACATTACGTACACCACACGATAACTACATGGTTTATTTTTCTCGAAACTCCTATTGCCAGCTTAGAAAAAGACCCGTTCCAGCGGTCGGAAAGGATTAGCACTTCGTAAGGCCTTGGCCAAACCCACCTTACTTCCTTCGGGAGCTGCTTCGTCGGCCATGGACACCCCCCGCCGTCAGTCGGCCGCAGCTTCGGCTTCTGGATCCAGTCTTTCCAATGAACATCGACTCAGTGTACATTCGAATAGCTGGGACGAGCCTACTTGGCCTGACTTTCTCTTCACAGTCAGGGAGCCCGAATACTCCATAAACCTAGAGCCACCTCCAACAACCACCAAGTCTCGTCTTCCATGGCGCAAACAATCTTCGCCGCAACGCTATCTTTCCGTCGGCTTCGCACCAAATTGCAAACTTGCCTTTGTACTGGAAAAACATGGAGTGCACATTTACTCCTTAAAGGGACCTCCAGATCTATCCACTGAGCACCGTGCTGAGCTAAATCATGACTTGCTCCAACCCTCCAATGGAGTGGTCGTGGACGCCGTACTCTCCAACCGCTATTTGGCCACCGTGGATAGATACAAATTGGATACGTTCCAACTTGATCCAAACGGATATCTACTCAATAGGCACTTCTCTACTGATCTGGAGAGTCCGGCCAATGCAAGCAAATGGGTTCCGACATGTCTCACTATCTTCGACAACGGCGGAAGTTGTACATGGGTTGCCGTAGGATTCCGCGTCAAAAAGGATGATGGACATGGTGGAGACATCAAGGTTTACCTTGTCGAAGCTTCGGGTATTACAGAAGAAATCGGGAGGTACGACAAAGCAGTTCGTTCAACCTTTGCAGGCCCACTACAGTCAGAATCTGTCCGCAAAGTAGCTTTCAGCCCGGATGGTGACCGACTTGCATGCATAACCAGCAACAATGTAGTTCTGGTATGGTCGTGGTCACATCGTGGGAAATCATGGCAGCCTCCCTTCGCAATTGAAAGAGCGTTCAGTCCGGTGAGATGATCAACATATTTCCAACATCCACTATGAACGGCACGCTAACTTTGAAACAGGACGGGTGTGGAAAGGGCATGACCTCCGTATCTCTTTTCAAATCACCATCAAATAACCCATACATCCTCTGTACAACATATCCTTCATCAGAACGAGGACTCACTGGAGAGTGGCCTTTAATATCTCCAGTTTTCAATAGTTCTGGTCCAGTGCGACACGATATCCAACATAGCATTAAGCTGCTTCGCGATCCTATTCTTGTCGGGGCCGTTACTTCAGTTGGTGAATTGATAGCAGTGCTTGAAGCCTCTGGGAAGGTGAGGCTCCTTGCGCTGGATAGAGGAAGAGACGGTGGTCTTCATTGTCCTACCTATCAGAATGCTGCTTTGAAGTTTGACAAACAACTTTCTAAGCAGGAAAGTACGCATCCGACATCGTTACGATTTCAAGAAACTTTGGAGGGTCTTCACATTTTTGCAATCGACTTGTACGGCAAATTAATTGTCAAGACGGTCATGAGAGGTACATATCCCCCAATACGTCCTGTACCAACTGGGCTCCAAGAACTTTCTGCTGTCGCCCAGGCGCAAGAGTTAGGTACTCAGACTGTTATCCGAACGGAAATTAATCAGATTATTCACCAACTGGAAGATTCGCAAGCTCCGAATGGTAATGCGCCTCCTCAAGATCCCCAACTCACGAGAACATCCACCAGGCGTACACAGGATGGCTAATCTGTAGGGAAATATACCATGGTGCACATCTTCTAGGTGTATTTTGGAGTCGCATTCGCGGACACTGGCGCATGATGATATACCGTAAAGTTATTGTATGGTTCTCTCGTATGAGCGACTTGGTCCTCTAGGGACAGGACGGGTATTTGCAATATGTATACCTGCGGAAGATTCTCTTCTGCTTCACGGTTAAGTGCGACCGATGCTGCTTTATCATGGTCATATGCGACTTCTTCAGCATTCCATAGTTTCATGTCTTCGTTATTAGTAGCAACGAAGAGAAGCTATTAGCGTGCATATAGGATTCTTGCCCCGTAGCATGTCACTGCAGCCGACGATCTTCTAGAACTCAAACGTTGCCAGCCACTAAGGTAATGACTCAACGCCACCTGTGCCACACTGAAGGATATAGAAGGATATATTAGTTGTGATCGTTGTTCTTTGTTTTTGGACTATCTCGTTCCAGCCGCCACCGCCGCTTTCGGACTTTCGTCGGTCAAAGCCAACTCTGTAGATACTTGGTAGTCTAACCGGAAATACAGCGGTTCAGCACTTATACGTCGATCAAGAGCAAATGGTAATGACATTGTACGAAGTTGACAAGAGTGGGATGTCGGTATGGGGTTGTTGACAACGTGGACTCTCCACTTTGTCAATGATGAGCGCTGCGATACGTAGCTTGATCTCAACGCACTTAAAGGCGAAACACTTGGCATCTGTAAGATGAATTATGATATTGAGGGACCTCATGTCCAGTTATCTGACAAATTTCGGTGATTGAGATGGCATTCACTGTAGTGATTTATCATTCATCAGGTTGTAAGGTCCGCTTTACCGTTGCTTCTTCCAGTATTCAACGTATTAAGTGGAAACTCCTGTGGGAATTTGTCATGCATTGGATAGTTCGTTTCACAGACACTCCATTTCAACCTAACATGCCACCGTAAGTTTTGAGGCTTCACATTTGTGGCTCAGACGCAACTGTAAGTCAGCGGGTGATTGACACGCCTGTACGAACTATCGATCAAATCAAAGATCTTCAGAAGATTCACTCTGCCGAAGTGAATCGTCCTTTCCATATCACCGCTCAGGTTTTCCTTGTCAAACAAGACATGAACGCGACGAAGGACTAATTGACGATCGCGTTCAGACGCGGTGCAAGCAACTCCCGCCCATTTCAAAGTCGCAATCGCATCCGGAAATGGATCCAGTTTGCAAAACAAGCTGGACGACCCGTGGTTGAGACAGTAGCAAAACTCAACCTCAAGGTCGTGGAGGAAGGGTATGTACGGCTTCGAAACGACCATCATCTCGGCTTCCAAGTTGTAGAAACATTCGAATTCCTCGGATCCCATAGGGCGATAGATCCACATATTTTTGCTGTAGAAAATTGAGAGTGACTCCTGGCGAACTAGCCGCGAGGTTTGCGTGATGGGCGGTGTCGTCGTCATGCCGAGCGTTCTCTTACCAGGAAAGATGACGAGGTAGCCGTAGATTTTATTGCGTATCTCTGATGCGAAGAAAATGTCAGCAACACATAATTAATCGTGTAGGTAGAAGATGCTGACCACCAGGAAGATCCAAGAATCTGAAGGCTGCCTCTTCTTCGTTCTTGTGTTGGATGATACGGACATAGCCACATGGGAAGAACCCAGTGTCGCCTCGCTCATCAGTCCCATCCAGTATTCTTTCTCCGTATATTTGATGTTCGTGATGTACTCTCCGATCCTCAGATCTATCTCTTCGTCGTCCGTTCCGCGATATTTACGATGAATGATTGCCTTCGGTAGGGCTTCATATGCGCCGCGAACACTCGAATGTGTGGTGGGTGGAGGTGTTTCGTTATTCGATTCGTCTCCGCTCGGACTTTCACGATCATCTCCGCTCGTCGTACCATCATAGGCACATTCTATAACTTCATCCTCGTAGTTGATCACCTTCCGACGTCTCGCATACGGAATCGTTGTCGTTTGATTGCGCTTGTTGGTGTTCGCAGCAGGAACTATATCTAGAAGTTGGCGAATTGATCCCAGACGAAACAAAGCCTCGCATACCTGTGTCACCAATAATGGCGCCGCTTCGGAGCTTCATGATGGCAGAGTTGAACGGCACTGAAGAACTCGAAGTATTGCAGGAAGTGTTAGAGAAAACCAAGTTTCAGAAGGTTGAGAAAGTTTGCTTTCAGTCAAGATGCCTAGCCGTGACTGTATTCATAAACCGACCACAGCCGCTTTCACTTGATAATCCCTAATGAACCAATGATACCCTTCGCACGTGGAACTTAGCACTTCAGAAAGTAGAAAGTAATCAGGACATCGATGAATTTTGACAGTCTAATCATACTCTTTGAAGCTTCTTTGGCCACACCGTGGCATGAGCATACGCCTGAACGCTGACAAAAATGGAAGAATGCAAACCATGATCATTAAGCGGAGTCCTAAAATCCCCCTATCAATCTCAGGGCCAAGCCAATCGTAAAACCGCAAGCTGATTGCGATAAAAAGGAGTCGGGCTGGGGTATAATCTTTACACGTGCTGTATTTTCCCGCCAGCAGCACCGCGGTGCCGTCAAAAGCCTGATGCCGGAATGTCCGCGGGTCGGTCCGAAACGCCAAAAAAGAGCACGCTTGCCGTGATGCATGTTTTTGAAATCAGAATCAGAGCCCGCAAGTTGAATTAGAGTTCAGCGATGGGCAGCTCGCTCAGTCGATCGTGCCTGGCTGGCGGTTGGCGGCGCTCTCGTCTTCAATGGTGGTGTCGATGGAGCGGCGCTGCCAGTTTGTCAATTCCGGTGGCTCCTCGAGCAGATCCTCGGCGGTGAGGGCGCCGCGAGATGAAGGTCGTGCGGGTGAGCGCGATGGAGACGGTGGTGCAGGCGAGCGCGGTGGAGACGGTCTTGCTGGCGAACGCGACGAACTGGCGTGAGGGTTCGTAGATTCCTCATACGTGGGACGCCGCAAGGTTTCGCCAAGTTGAAGATCTTCGATGTGACCCAATTCCTCGAGATCGTAGTCCTCCATGTTGCTGTAGGACGGTGGAGATGCAGGTACATCTTCGTATACAGGCGGTGTCTCTTCGTCCCATGAGATGCCCATTCCTGCGCGTTCGGTCATGATCAGATTAAACTGCATGCGCAAGATTCGAGCTGCGCCGGTCGGAGTGGCCTGATGTGTTTTCTTCCATGGTGTCCATTCTTCGGCAACTACCATCTCCACAAAAAGACTGTGAGTGACGGTCAATCCATTGGGTGCGTTGACATCGCAGACGGGCTTCTTAGCCGGGTTGACCAGAGCATGAAACTCGACATCCACTTCACCTGCGTCAAAATCGGTTTTCCAAGGCGTCCTGTTATAGTGTACCTCGTCCTCTCCGATAGTACGAGTATCCTCATGGAGAATGCCTTTACCATCGCCGCCAACCTTTTGCGAATGCTTTGGACATGCTGGTGAGATCATCTTCGAATGCTCTTCGATGCGCCAATTCATCTTTCGCAGCCGCCATCGTACCTGAGCGTCCTTTTGCCTGGTGGTAAGGCCCGAGAGACGAAGGGATACTGGAATCTCGCCGATCGGATGAACGATTGGGTTGAGCGTCACATGAGCGGTCAAATTAGTGGGTGGGAAAACTCGAATCGAGTGTTTCTCTTGGCCCGGCATTATCGAACGAGCGAGCAGGACCTCACGGTTGAAGGTGATGGTCTCACCCGTGATGGTTTTTGCCGACGCAGCAACATGGTAGTCGAGCTTCGCCAAATCTGCATGGGTTGTTGCAGGGAGGTGTCCCGGGAAGAGATAGCTTAGAGGAAAGCGATGCTTGCCACACTGCAAAGTCAGCGGTTCCTTTACGAAGCTCCACTTTTTCAATTCGGTCAACTTTGTTGTACAATCGGGACAGTCCTTGGAAACCGGTTTCTTGACGCTGGTGGTGCAAGACAGCTGCGCGTCAATACTTTGCAGCACAACCGAGGGATCCGTGACGTCGAGTACCAACTGCGCAGAAAACAACGCACCGGATGATTGCGAGGGAGGGTTGTACGAGATAAGGGGGGGAGACTCGACCTCCCAGCTCATCTTTACTGGTCGGTGGGCCTCATGGCTCGGGTGTGTTGCGGAAGCTCCAGCAACGCCGCTGTGCCTTCGGTCACCATGTTTTGAGAGGCCGGGAATTTTGAAGTGGTCCATGTTGCCTCTTTTCTCGACGGAGCCGGCCTTCAACGAAGTTTCGCTGGTCGACCACGGGTTTGTGAGAGGTTGTTTGACATCCTTGGAGGGGAAAGAAGGCCGCCTGCTGCCAATCGCGAAGCCGAGCAGCGGCATCACGAGAGACGCGAGCGAGGGAGCAGAGGGTATGGCGCTAGGGAGTAGCTGCCTCTTGCGGATAATTAGGCGAGGTCGGCAGCGGCTTTTCGCTGTTGCTTGGCTGCGCAAGTGTCCGATCTCAGACTCGGCGATGAACCTTCTGAGCCGCTGAGGTTGCTGAAATTCGAAAGCGCGCCGTGGGAAAGAGGCAGGACTCAACGGCCCAGAAAAAAGTTCGAAGCAGGCGCACGGTGTGAATAAAAACCACTCAGGCATGGGTCGGGAGAGACACAGGTTAAGTAACAGCAACCGCTCGGATTCGATGGGATCGACTGAGCCATCATGACGCTCCAGTTCTAAGTTTATGCCGAGCCCAACATGGAACGAAGTCAACTCAGCATTGGCAGCTGGCAGAAAGGTCTAACTGAGATGGGGCCAGAGGCAAAGGTCGCGTTCGTGGATCCCCGCAACAATCCCTTTTTTTGCCCGCAGCGCCGCTGACCGCGACGGGCAGATTGTCGATGCGACTGGAGCTTGTTTTCCTTGATGGGTCATGAGCCAGTACCGGCTACGCCTGCAACGCGCCATCCCTGCGCTGCGCTGACCGGGTGTTGCATCACGAGTGCCATATTTCCAGCGCAAGCTGCCAAATCTTTTCAGGTTTGCTCAGCCCACAGCCGCTGCTGGGTAAGGTAGCTTCGGCTGATGACTTATGAGACATCGCTGGCATCCGCTGAATGTCGCTGAAGTCCGCTGAAAGACGTGTACCAACCAGTTACTCTATCCAGACCAGCAATGCGCCGTTCAACCGCGGTCGTTTCTTCCGTCCGTCCAGCACAAAGGCTTCGCTAAAGTTATGCTGATGACCGAACACTCCAAACCAACCCGGTGGCGGGCCGAAGGTGCCCCTTTCCCCAGATTTTTTTTCGCTCGAGAGGCTTGTGACGTGCAAAGACAGCCACTCATACGCAAATCACACGCAACTTCCCCTCTCCATCGCGCCTCACTCGTAAACGGCTGAACATGGTACTTTGTCAGAGCCATATTTGCATTTCCGCGGCGCATTGGGTGTGAGAGTGCACAAAACCCAGGCCGATCTGCCCAACGCCAACTCCGACTACTCTCGCCTTTTCTGCGCCGTCGTACTAGAGCAATCTATGACTAAAAAGCCTCCATTCTCTGTATTGTCGTGAACTATTGGCATTCTAGAGTTCTTCTTCGGCATTCTCGATCCGGCATCATGATACAGAAATTTGCTCAGCACATTTTAGCTACCACCGTCGAGACACGTGCGTACAAGGACCGGAGCGCCAATTCTACTTCGCCTCTGTTCGCACGTGCTGTCGGTGCGTGGTCAGGTAGAGTATCAAGTAATGGGATCCACCATAGCATGACGTTATACAGATCTAAAGAATTCTATTACTCGATGTTGACTTCTGTCGCCCGTTGTTGAGAGCCGGCTTTCGCTGAATTCGGCGGTCTCCGTACTTTCTCCGTTAAATTTCTTCACTTTGACTCATTCCCGTCCAGTTTCCGGCTTCTCACCCTACGGGTAACCACGCCGAAGGCAACTTATTCGGGAGATGAACACCGCACTACGAATTAGCCTGGCTACTACTAGATTTCGGTCTAGAATAGGCCATGGAATCCCCGTGGAAGTTTCTTTCTCTTGGTGCCGGATACCGAAGGAGTCTAATGTTTGTTCATAGTATCGAAGAAGCGCGAATCCTTCAGGGTTTAATGACCTTCCAGGCCTTTGTTTTCTCCAATTGAAGTCAATTGCGGAACGATCGTAAGCAAATCTTGTATTGGAGCGAGGATTAGTCTAAAGAAAATTTCTAGGTGCATGTTGTCTTGATTTCGGTCTGTGTGAAATCGAACATCCAATCGGATCTCAGATGCGGGGCTTTTTTCTATGCCAGCCTGATCGAACTGCGAGGATAAACAACGCATACTAGAGCATACACGCCTTCATTAGTGCATAACACTTTCAACTACATAGTAACCACCTGAAGATCGATTTCCATTGCTTCATGCCATCGTCTTCGTCCAGTTAAATGCGCTCAACCCCGCTCACATCCCGTTCTTACCACGGCAGCAAGATGCAGACCTTGGAGTTTTGGTATCCCAGCAGCTAGAATGCAGAACTTTCCATCAGCATTACAAAACGCGTTCCATTTATGTGACTGTCGTTGTAAGTGTCGTGTCATCAAACTAGAGGTGACTTTATTTATGATATTCCCTTCGTCATGGTTGTTTAAAAATAGTCAGCTGTGTTACTAAGAGTTACTGAACTCGGTCAATGCTACTCTTCTTACAAAAGAACTTCAAGAAATCCGGTATGATACAAGCGATAAAGCCAATTGAAAGGTTGATTCTCAAGAGGTGATATTCTAGGTGCAAGGTATCAATGAAGCTTGGGAAGTAGCGTCAAATTCAATTCCCGCGTGATGAAAGGCTAGAGCAAGATGCATACCGAGTATGGTTTACCTGAGATGACGATATGCCAGACTTGGCCCAACACAGGACTGTAACATTAGAAACAGTTTCTGGCTTTTGGATACATTGCAATGTCGCTGCTACAGTGAAATAGAAGAATCTCTGCTCTTCTGGCGTGCAATCGAAACGATGTGCATTTTATGAAATGTCGGCGAATCTAGAAGCGCTATGAAGTAAGCAGAGATACCCAAAATTGCGACTGAGCATAAGTGATTAAATCCGACATTCAACTTGAAGTTATGAAAGTGAAGGCGGTGTTAACTGGTCGAGAGAGCAAATCGGTCTGATAGATGCTCTGCAGCTCCCGAGTGCTATAAGGAGCACCCTGCTGAGCTCATCCACCTCAAACCCAACGACCTGGCGGTTTCTGCGAAGTTTGGAAATCAGTCAGTTTGAAAGAGCTTGGGAAATATGGAAAAAACACCGCAATCTGAAGAAAGAATGGCGGCAGCCTCGGTCTTAAGCCCTCTAAGTCAACCGAAGCGCAGGTACTCAGAGAAGCGGAAGCAGCAAAACAGAGCTGCTCAGAAGACATATCGTATGTTTGGGTTTATACTCCCGTGATGGTATAGTGCTTGCTGAGCCAATGCCGCAGGAGAGAAGCGCAAGCAACGTCTGGCGCGAGCCCAGGAACTTGAAGCTCTTGCATCTGCCGCTGGAATTCTTCCCACATCGGCGTCTGAAACTCAGGTTTCGTCTTCTACATCCGGCCATGCAGGAACATCAGAGAGATCCGATGACACAAGTGTGGACCCTGACCAGAATAAGGCTCATCATTCCGCTACACCCATAGCAGAAAGTTTCTCTCCGGGATCAGCTTCGTGGTGGATGGATCCAATGGATGTGATGGCGAATCTCACGCTGCCTGCACTCGAACCAACCATCTTTGATCTCGACCAAGCAACTTCCACCCTTCTAGATACAACTAGCTTCACGGCGATGCCTGACAGCATCGGATCCTGGCAACTGACAAGCGCACATCCGACGTTCCCGGCCGCGCGCCCGAAGGAAGGCTCCGTCGACGTGCAATGGATCCGAAAGGTGCTCTCCAACTACACGCCCAAAGACGGCCACACCTCACGACCCGTTCGTGCACTCTCACCGCCGTCACCACGCTGGGACCCACACAGCAACAACATCACGCTAACAACGCACAACTTCATCACCGCGAGCCTAGCCAACTGCGTGTACCTCGGCATCAGCCCATCGACGTTCTGCGCCGACGACGCGACTTCGCCGTTCTTCCGCGCCGCCGCATCACCGCTCCCACCACGCCAAGCGCGCCTCCTGGCCAGCGAGTCGGCCAGCGCGGCCGCCGAGCTCACCGACGCGCTGGTCGCGCGCACGCAGGCGTCGTTCGCTAGCCTCAAGCCCGACCTGCAGCCGACGCGCGCGCAGGTGCTGGTGCGGCACGAGCCGTGGATCGACGTGCTGCCGTTTCCGGGCCTGCGCGATGCGCTGATCGGCGCTGTTGCTGCGGCGCTGGCGGCGCCGGGCCCGGTCGCGCCTGCCCAGGCGCCGGCGGAGGGTGGTGGAGAGGAGAGGTGTGACTTTGATACGCAGATCGAGGCGGAGTTTTGGACGGACGTCGTCTGCGGGGAGGCGCTGGTTTGCTGGGGTGGGGTTAGGGGCGCGGAGGATGGGAGTGGCGCGCCTTGGGATGCGAGGAGTTGGGAGGCGCGAGGCTGGTTTTTGGAGAAGTGGGCAGCTTTGCTTGGGGAGGGCGGCGGTGAGTTGGGTAGGGCGAGTCGCTGGTGGAGGAGCGCTCGTGGTGAAGATTTACCAGACTAATGAGAAGTAGTACGCTGGCGAGAGTTGTCTATGTAGAAGCATGATGGTGTGAGGAGTTTTCATGCGTAAGTCATATCCATGGCTATGGGATCTTGGTATCCGTGGTGCTAAAGCAGTCCTCTATGTCACCCATGCTGTGTTGCTTCCACTTCATCAGAACCTCCTACCGCGCTTCAACACCGTTAAACCCTGAAGCCCATCGACATCACTGAGAAGCCTCAACTACCAGGCCTTTCTCACCAGGCGCTGGCGCCCCCGCACCAGCCGGTGGCGTTCTTTTCGGAAAGCTTTTCTCGGCGCGAAGTTCTGACTACCGTCATTTCCATGCTAAAACCTAGGGAAAAATTGCCCTCATCTCCTAACTTGGCTGGTCTATAAACAGCTTGTGGGGTCAGCAAAATACGCTTGGCTCAACTTCAGCTCGATGATACTCAGTGTACTCAGTCTCGCTCACGGCCCCATTTCCGGGATCCCTTTATTGCGTGAGCAGCCCGCCTCTTGCTTGCATGCTCGTTCCTCATTAAAAGTTATCAACTCTACGCGGCCGCCTTGGGTGTTCTAGTGTGGGACCCCCAATGCCTGACTGGAATTCCTACCATTTTCGCAAAATATCGCGTCAGAGATGAGCGCCGTTCGTGTATGAGCAAAATTAAGCGACACTGGACTAAAATGACACCTCGGGGCCGAGATACGATACTTTCATGGCATTCCGCGCATACCGGCGTCAAAAGAAACCCGGTAGTTCGCAGCGAAACCACCCCATAAATCACTTCCTTCGCTGGTATTATCAACACTATGGAGCGCTCTCTTGATCCCGTCACGTATCGCCAAATTAGGAAGTCAACATCATGGATTTGGCGATATTCCGGACCGTTGTGCGATCGCCAGTGAACCTATAATGACAAAGTTGCAATTGCATTCGAACAACCAGCAAAAAAGGATCAGCAAGCTAATTAGAACTACAGCAGAGCAAGGAAGCTCCTCTCTCTGAAGGAATCCATCGGCAGATCCTCGGCCCAAATGCAGAAAAGCGGCTCAGTCTCACCGAGCATGTCGGCCACGTGCGTTCGCCAGCACCCAAAAGACGGGAGGAGAGCGCGTATGGCAAACTTCCAGCCTAAAACAAACATGTGCTGAAGAGATGAATTTACCTTCAATCTGGTTGTTTGTGTTCTTTAGTCTTGTATATCTCACTGTGGAGCAGAGCCAGCTCGCATTCACGAGCGTTCCAACCCTCTTCGTTGTCGGCCAAACATACACAATCACCTGGTCTGGCGGGCAATCTGATCAGGTTCGTTCTCACACAATTCTTTCTGCAGGGACAACTATAGCTGACCCAACAAGCCAGTGACATTGACTCTTAGACAAGGTAGCGCGGCCGATCTAGTGACTGTTGGACTTCTGACAAGTATGCATACACTTCCGCGACGTCACCTTTCCCACTAACTTCCATGTAGCCTCCGCAACTGGCGGATCATACTCATGGACACCATCCACTTCATTAACCAGCGGAAGTAACTACGTTCTTGAAATTTCACAAGGCACTGAAGAAAATTACTCCGAAGAGTTCACAATTCAAGGCGCTTCTACTATCGTCGCTGCTAGCGGCGTCATTAATCCTGGCGTCGTTAATCCTAGCCTCTTGTCTGCTACAAGCCCTCAGACGAGTTCATCAATGCAGACATCCACCACGCCGACATCAACCGGAACCACGTATTCCAGTCAAACATCGGCAACTTCAATCACCGGGCAAACGTCGGCAACTTCAACCGCCGGGCAAAACGGCGGAAGTCCTTCCACAAATACAAATTCTCAAGCATCATCTACAGATTCTACGACCAGTTTGAGCACTAGCTCCTCCACTCCAGCTCCGACTTCAAATACCTCGAATCCTTTATCACCAGCTTCCACAAGTCTCTCGGCCGGTGATAAGGCTGCAATTGGCATCGCCGTTCCCTTTGGCCTGCTCCTTTTTGGTACAGCAGCATTTTTCCTACAACGATTTTCGAAACGGCAACGTCCATCCGAAAGTTCCAATGCAGTTGAAAGCAAGGTGACAAAGAGTGAATTGGACGGAAATGAGATTCAAGTACAAAGAGCTGAGCTACCAATTCCACATGAGCAGCCGTACATAATTCAAGAGTTGCCATAATTGAAGATTTCAAATATGAAGATACATGTGAGAGTTTGCTGAAGAATTGGAGACAATAATATCCAATCTGAGTTAAATAACGTGCTGTCTAGTTTAGTTTTCATCTGAACATTCCGGTCTTGAACTGTGCGGCCTTGATCAAAATCAAGTACCGCTACCTCACACGAACTTTCGCCATCGGCCCATCACACAGCGTTTGCAAGTTCATCTGCCATAGTGAGACTACGCTGCAATTGCTGGCCACAAGGGTTACATACCTTAGTCCCGCTGATGAATGTCAAACATGTTTTGATCTCGTTGAGTTCACACGAGACATCGTCTTGGATAATGCACTGCGAAATGATAGCCGCGGAAGTAATGGAGACAGCAGCATCGGGCGCGAGATACCGATGTGGTGGAAGTGTCACAGGGCTGGTTCAACGGCCTGTAGGTCGAGTTTAACATTCCGAATAGTGTCAGGTGCGTTCTTGATACTATCTATTGTCGTAAAGGGGAATTGAACACCTTGAAGAGCCGCGGTGGCAATGGGCCCACAATCGAGGCGCCAATACTGAAACCGTCAGTCATTAATGGCAAGAACAGAGATACACTCTCTAACGAAATCCGGTTCACCCCTTTGATCGTGCACACACAACCCTAGCCACATATGACCGGAGCTTTGAATGTAAATGGCTAGCTAACCAGCCGCAGCTAAAAGTATACTTGGCCGGCATAGCACGGTGGTAAGGGATCCCAGCCAGCTGTGGTAGCATGGCAGTCAATCGCCAGGCATTTAGTCGGCGTATTTTATGGGCAGATTTATCGCCGAAAAGAGCGTCACAAACCGCCAAAAACGGAGGTCAACCTGCCATTCAGGTCGTTTAAATTGGTATTTCTCCGGATTCTCGATCTTCGAATCAATTAGCGGCGCATATACACCATACGTAAGCACAAATACCGTGTTTAACCAGGCAATGATCCAATGTTCGAATGAATTTTGATCATGGAGCAGCAGCAACAACCAATCTGACTGCTTTGTCTTTCATTTGCTGACCGGTGTTGCCCCAAATTGGAACACGTTTATATCTCCCATGTAGCTAGAGACGACCTTCACTATCACAATAATGGCCACTTCCGAAGACGTTGTGAAGACAATACAGCCAAAAGCTGGCCAGCTGTGCACGGTCTGCGTCAGTTTAATTCCAGGGGAGCACACTGTACCACTGCACTCGAAGGATTGGGGTACGTTGAAATCTCTCAGGTCTTCCGCTCAGTCCTGCTCTCTATGTGCCATCATTCTATCCGGACGGCAGAACTGGCTTCAATCAGGTCGTGAAAAGAAGGAAGATATCGATGAAACCACAATCGATGGGCGTCCACTGACTCTAACACTCACACCGTCTCAAATATATGAGTCTGGAGTCTCATCGAACATGCTGATAATATTTCTGTCTACTGGAATATTCTCATTTCCGCACTTCTTCTTTGTCATGGGGTGCGAACCAGAAGGTATGTTGTCCTTATGAACAATGGGTTAGAAACTAATCTTCACATTCAGCCCGCTGTGCAACTTTGCCGATTTGGAAATCGTTTCCCACAAAAATTGATGAAAAGATCGAAAGAATGAGAACTTGGCTTCAAGTCTGCCAATCAAGTCATTCCAACTGTACGTTGAAGACGGGTGACCCGCCCACAAGATTGATCGAAGTTGGATCTCAGAATGGACGGGAACCTCGACTGGTCTACGGCAATGACTTAACAGAGCAACACCCAGAGTATGCTGCTCTTAGCTACTGTTGGGGAGACACCCTTCCAACCCGCGCGATCAAGGCGACGGAAACAGAATTCCGCATGCGGATCCCATACCGCACTCTTCCTCGGACTTTCCAGGATTCCATTACTATTGCACGAATGCTTCGGCTACCTTACATTTGGATTGACGCCCTTTGTATCATTCAAGACGACCCTGCGGACTGGGAAAGGGAGGCCACTAGGATGCAACAGATCTATTCAGGAAGTACGCTTACAATCGCTGCAAGTGGTGCGAAAGATACTTCTGCAGGTTTCTTTGCCCACGAAACTCCACGATTCCGATCTGCTTCAGTTCCCGCAGAGCGAGCTCTCTTTACTTTCGGCAATTCCGCTACGGGTAAAACGATGATTGTCCAGGTACAAGACCGAGGAGGCTTGCATAATGGTATGGCTCCGATCCTACAAACGAGAGGATGGACTCTTCAAGAGAGCGCACTATCGCATCGCATTGTCCAATGCGTGCAATCCGAGCTCTACTGGCGCTGCAGTCAAGGTTGTCAGACTGAAAGTGGAGTATTACTCCCTACTACTACGAACTTGTCCTGAAATGTACCTGTATTGGATTTGGAGGATCTGTCTGACTCGCACAAAGTATGGTGGAAATTAATAGAAGACTATTCTGGTCGTGAGTTTACGTTTCGAAAAGACCGATTACCAGCCATGGCCGGCCTTATCAGCTACTTTCAGGAAGCAACCAATGATTTACCATGCCTTGGAATGTGGAAAAGAACTTTCCATCAAGATCTTGCGTGGATGAGGATAGAGCGCCTTGACAACAAGCAAGCTTCATCTGACACCGAATGGAACTTCCCGTCCTGGACGTGGCTTTCTTGTCCAGTGCAGGTCGTATTTGAACCAGCGGCAGCGAATACACCGCTAGAGTTGAGAGAAATGCCAATGACTGTGAACAACCACGTCAAGATTGTAGACTGGCACGAGTTCTGGAAAGGGCATCCGTTTACATCGGAGCTCAAATCGACGCGGCTGTTTGTCAAAGGCCCAGTTCAAGAGTTATTCATCGAAATCCCAGCTGAAGGGAAGGATTTCAAACCACCATACTGCATCATCAATCATATAGACCCAAGGGGTTCCGACCATCCGATTCGTCGGCGGAGTACAGTGCAATTTGATAGAGAAGAATGCAAGCCCGCAAAGACATGGGCTTGCCTACTCTTGCAGAGTGCAATATACCCGAATGAACAGAAGGAGCGTAGAGATGATACGTTCTTACTGATCGAGCCTCTATCTTCTGATTCTGAGCTTGATACATTCAGAAGAGTCGGTATTGGCATATCGAGGGATGATAACAATGCCTTCAGTTCAGCTATTCAGCGAACCTTCCATATGGTCTAGCACGCCCTTCACTGCTCGAAAATGGGACATTCAGCTCAGCCACGGCTCAGGCTGTTTACTCATTGCTCACGTTACACCCTTGCATTTTTCACATCCAAGAACAGAAGTAGACTTTATATGAGCGTCGTATTCCAAACCATATCTACCGCTAATTGCCTTGAGATGACAGCCAACGAACAAACGATCCACATCGCACCTAAGCTTTAAGTGCTCTAAGGCTCATCCTAAGGAGGTTCATCATACCAAACTCCACCTGGCGCTATGCAATATTGAATGTTAGGACGTGCTGAAACGTTCTACGCTTACAAGACCTAGATTCTTCTGAGTATCGTAAACTCTAGGTCACTTCAGCGTAGCCTCGTGGTAAGTCAAGAGAAGATTATCGACATTTGGAAGCTGTTATAGCTGGGAATGACCGACTTAGTCAATGGTAGTGGAATATTAACCCATGAGCACTCTTGTCTTGATCACGAGATAACTACGCACACAATGCACACAAACTGAAATCAATTGAGACCTCATACTATCCACTACGTGAGCGGCACTTTCGAGGTCTGCACGCTTACGATGTCCACGCAAAACTTGTCGGTATTCCTTATGGGAATCGTGGTCCTCGAACAGTTGGGGATGGTTGGAAAGGCCGTGAGATGGATGGAAAGTATTGGTCGCCGATGGGTGACGATGCTGATGAGCGAATGCGTGACAATGAAGAACAGCTTCGACTATTGATGATAAGAGCAAGATCATACTATTCTGCAAGCGTGGTAATCGAGATAGGAGGTGCGAAGCGGCGTCGTCTACGCTCTCCATCATAAGAGATTCGAACCATTCTGCTGCATCCAATGGACTCTGACCCACCAAACCTCGACGAGCAACCTGAGACCGATGACGTTCCAGTGAGGGTGTGTGCCAGCAGACGCATATCTTTTCTTAGTGGTAATTGTTCAGCAGAGACGTGACAGCTAGCTGATCGAAGGACAAATTATCAGAAAGTGAGAAATAATGATCCTGATATTGACATCGCTATTCGTACAAACAAAAGCCGCCCTGATCTTGCAACCAAGGAGGTTAGGGGTATTGAGTTGTATAAGCAAATTCTAAGGTGATATAAAGGGGACCCGCAAAGCTGTACAGCAAGAAGAGAAGCGCTATGCTCGCAAAAGTCCGTCGTGTAGGCCGTATGCAACGCTGAAATGTCGTTCAAACTCAGGCTTTAGGATCGTTGCCGATCGAGGCCATGATTCCTATATCCCATCACACAGCTCCTCCACCCGTCCCAGAATCCCGCGCTCTCATCCGTCCCACCTCAACACCAAAAACCCACCTCTTTCTCTTCTCCGCCTTCTAATCCTCGGCACTAACACCGACCCACCTAACCGGCACCCTCCCGCCTTCCAGCGCCGCACCCTCAGGCGCTTGCTTCCTCGGCGGCAGCCACACCCTCGCGCGGCCGCCAGCCTTAGCATCGAGCTTCCCGCCGCGCCGCATATTCATCTCGAGGACAACGACGCGCAGGAAGTCGGAGTTCTCGCGGTGCTCGCGCTGGCGCACGCCGCGCGGCGCGCCATCCGCCGCGGCAAGCGGCGCCGCCTCCGGGCCGAGGAACGCGGTGCTGCTCGGCGGCAGCGATGACGGCGACGACGACGACCGGTGCATGGTCGTGCGCCGCCGCCGCGCGTACGTCTGCATCTGGATCATGGGCGCGGCGTCGGGGCCGGGTTCGGGCGCTGCCAGCGCGGCGCGCATGGACGCGTGGGCGTCGGGCGCGGACGGGCTCCACGACGACGTTGCGGCGGAGGCGGAGGTCGTGCCGTACGCCAGCGGGTTCAGGTAGCGGCGCAGCGCGGCGTCCGGCACGCCGGCGATCGCTTTGGGCCGCATTTCCGACGGGTAGAGGGGCGCTGTGGAGGGCGAGAGGAGCGAGCGCGTCAGTAGGTCGTCGGGTGGGAGCGTCGGTGCGGTGAAGTTCGAGAAGGATGCGGCGGCGGATTTGAGTGCTTGGAGGGAGGCGGTGAGGTTGGATTTTAGAGTCGATTTTGGTGGTTGACGGGTGGGTTTGGGGAAGTAGGCTCGGTTCAGGTCCCAGGATTCGGTTTCTACGGGTGATTGTGGTCGGAGTGGATCTTCGTTGTGACTGATTACTTCCGGAGGCGAGCAGACAATTTTCTCTTTACGATCCATTAGAGACCGTCGAGTTGGGGTAGGTGTAGAAGGATTGCTGAAGGATGAAGGCGTACTCGCAACGGCCTCGAGTGATGGGATGGAAGTGAGCGATGCACTTGAAACAGATCTTGAAGTCATAGAACAGGATTCTTTCTCGCAGTCCGGCTCACTCATCAACAAATCATCCGTCTCTTCGACAACTTCGGCATCTTCACATGGCTCCAACAAGATATCCAGCGGTGATCTGTTACCAAGAGATGATGGTTGCTCTGGTTCTGATCTCCACTCTTGAATCAACTCGTCTATAGTCATCTGCCGTGGCGGAACCGCCGACGATTGCCGTAACGGCTTTCGCTTTGGAGGAGGAATCGAAGTGACAGCAAGCAAGGCTGCGACTGCCGGTGGTAAGGCATTAGGATCGTGTGAAGTATCTAATCGTTTCGTGCGTCGTGGTCTATGATGACCAGTGTGGAGCATTGTCGAAGCGGTACTGTGCCGCACCGGTCGATACATTGGACTTGAAGGAATCGAAACGGGTTCGGTTGTCCTTGCTACGGTCGCAGAAGACTTTTCTGGTTTGGTTGTCTTTGCAGCCTGGTGTACAGATGGTGATGTCGATTGTCGTTTGCGGCTCTCCACACCCATGCTCTCAACATCCCGCCGCTCCGACGAGTTGGAACGGACTTTGTTAGCGAACATATAGGAGCGCGGGACAACCATAGTGTTTTAAAAAGTCTGCTTTTTCGAAGTATGGGGTCAGGTTCCACTCAGAGTCTGGCGTGGCCGCGTGGGAGGAAGGATGACAGGAGCGGCATCAGCCTCGGGCGGAGCGCTCCGCAAGGGCCTGTTTGCGGTCGTGTTCCCAATCACGGGCGTTGAAAGGCTCGGTAGATTGAATGGGGCGTGAGTGAGACGGTGGGTCGGGCGGACGAAAGACATAAGCGCGATTTTCGAAGCGTGGAACAGTGGTGAAAGTTGGAAAGTGGGAGCAGCGAAAAAGGGCAAAAAGCAAGACAAGTAAGAGATGCAGTGCGACGTGGGAGGGAGGGTGATCGCATAAGGCTGGGATAGGTGGATCGATAAGCTGGCTTTGCCGGCGCGTGTCTCGGGATGGTGGATGAATCGGAGGTGGGCGGTGGGTGGTATGATAAGGCGAGGAAGCCAGCGGAAAGAACAGCAAGCAGCAACAAATCGAAGTTGGCAGGTAGATGTTACTAACTAGCGAGATTCCAGTCGGATCTTGTTGGAGGAACTTGGAAGTGAGCCCTTGTCCCCGTGGCTCATCCGTTTAGTGTTGGGTGTCGTGTGCCTGCAGCGTTGCGCCTACCATTACTCAACCCGGAATGCCACCGCACATGGATCGAGAATGAATCGTATGGCGACCTTCAATTACGGCAGCTGATGGCAAAAGCACGAGGCAGCCATGTACCTGAGTCTTGCACTTTCCGACAATGACTTCATCCTCATCAATGCTTTGCACTTGTCGTCTCGTGTGACTACTTACGACATTCCGACCATTTGAGATACGTAACGGGAATGCCCTGGAACTTCGCACTTCTTGAGAATTCTCCTGCAGCCATTCGTGCGTCATTGGCTGCACTTCGACACTCTTGCTAAGATTTTCTTCTAGCTTCGCTGGTACCCGTCGGGCTCGTCCAAAGGTTTCTCTTGGAACTGGCCATTCAGCAGCACGGCGAGCACGGCGAAGAACTATGTAGCACTTTCTGCTGTACCTTTTGATACCGATGTGACCATTCAACTGCCTGTGACCGCTACTTTCTTGATGTCCTACCGTATTTGATGAGTAACCATGTCCAAAGTCCATGTGCGTACCGGGCGTAACGCAATACGCGAAATCGTACTCAACGTTTGGCTTTCGATGCCGCCGGCCAAAAGTAGCAACTACCCAATACCCAGCCAACCCTCACCAGCCAGTCGTCGTACACTGTCTTATCTCACCACCTCTGCCACACCAATGCACCCCACACCTTACTGCCTTTCCATCTAGCTCAAAACGGATGTTTTAGCAGAGAAGCCAGTGGTTTTGCGGAGAACTTTATGAGGGTTTGGCCGGCTAATGTTGGAACCGAGAAATGTTACGCATATTAGGGAGTGCACTTGCTTTTTTAGCTGGGTAGGAACCAAAGCATGGCAGCATGTACGCAGCAACCCGCACCCGCATTTGGAACACTGCAATTTTAGTCTCTACGGATGAATTGAATAGGACTCCGTCAGCCACCGGAGGAAGAGGACGTGGGTGCGCTGAGGAGCTAAATTTGTAGTGTGGATGTCGAGTAGGCGAGATGTACTGCTTTTTTAGCTGAGCAGGAACCAATTAAAGCATGGCAGCACGTATTCTGGCTTCTGGTTTGCCGTTCGGTACGCAGCACTACAATTTTAGTCTGTACGGATGAGTTGATGAGGACTCTGTCATCCACTGGCTGAAGAGAACGTGGATGCGCTGAGGAGCTGGTGGTTGTTGTGGAACACGCTGTAGAACCACCTACCAGCTACACCAAAAGACTGTAGCCATAGTGGACTGTACCTGGCACCGTCTATATCGCCATCACCGCAACGCTGGCCGTGCACTGGTTTTCCTAGCTGGGAAAGAGCCAAAGTATGCCAGCGTGCCGGCATATGTCGAATACACTGCAATTTTAGCTTAGCTGGTGAGGAGCGTCCAACTGTTGACCGCTGGTAGATTGGATTGCATGTAGTTACAATGATATTGTATTTCTAAAGTGGAGGCTGATATGGCTTCTCGTCGACTTCCCATACAACATATCTCGAGTAGCATGATACATGTATGGCGAATGTGGCTGCATTGTACAAGTCGTGAATAGCTCTGTTCCGTCGAACTCCATGGCATCGTGACTGCACGAGGAATTGTTTCCGCAGATTCAGCAGACACGCACTCTCAAACCACAGACGACATGCTGAGCATGCCTTCTACATTCTTTCGCATTAATGTTGTCTAGCAATGCCATCAAAAGGAAGCTGCGAAGTAACCTCACCAGAGCCATACGGCCAGCTTCAGATATTATGCTTCAAGGCCTCCCGAAGCCGTTTGTCCACATCTCAACTCAACAGTTCCCTAATATCCTCAATCCTCTGTACCCTTTTCTCTTCCTCACTCATCATACCCAGCGAACTCGCACTGTTTTTCCCGTCAGACCATAATCTCAACCTTAAGCGAAGTAGTTACCGCAACAGCGGAACTAGGGAAAGAGACCGTGAAACTCACATAAACTTCTTCCTCTCCTGCACCTTGATCATCTTCTCCTCAATGCTTCCCTCAACAACAAACCTTGTGACCCTCACAGCATGTTCCTGGCCCATGCGATGAACGCGATCAATAGCCTGTGCCTCGACAGCATAGCTCCACCACGGCTCCATCATGAAGACGCGTCGAGCAGCAGTGAGATTGAGGCCGACGCCGCCAGCGCGCAAACTCAGCAGCAGGACGAGGCCGCCGGCGGCGCCGTTGAACGCGGCGACGATGGCCGCGCGGTTCTTCTGCGACACCGACCCGTCCAGCCGCACGAAGCGGATCCCCGCCCGCCCCAGCACCGGCTCGATCAGGTCCAGGAACGACGTGAACTGCGAGAACACCACGCTCTTCGCGCCGGGCTGCTCCTGCCGCAGCGCGTGCAAGTGCGCGAGCAGCGCCGCGATCTTGGCGGAGGCGTCGGCAGCGACGCGGCGGAGCGAGATGCGCGGCGAGACAGCATCTTCGCCGTCGAAGGAGTCGTGGCGCACGACCTCGAAGACGTCGCGCGGTGACACCACCGCACGGCAGCTGAAGCACAGTGGCAGGTCGCCCTTGTCGCGCTGGTGCGCGATCGCGCCCAGCAGGCACTGCTTGCAGGCGCTGTGCCAGCAGCCGGTCACGCACTGCTGGGCCATCGGCTCGGCCAGGCACAGCGGGCACTCGGTGGACGCTTCGGCTTGGATCTGCTGTAGCACCGCGGCCCCGAACTTGTTGGCGTCCTGCTCATCCGTCTCCGCCGTGAACGCCGCGATCAGCGTGTCCAGGTCCATGTCGTCGGCGAGCCCATTGGCCATGTCGGCCGCTGCGGCGGCGTCGTCTTCGTCTGCTACGATGCTCTTGTTGCGTGTTAGTACCGGGTGGCAGCACGACTGGCGTAGCCGTAGGATCTGTGCGAAGATAGTTGTGTAGGATTTCATCAAAGTGCCTGCTTCGACGTTGGCATTGAATGTGCGTTTTGCCCTCAAGTAAATATGCTCGTAGACTTCACGTTCGGCCTTGGAGAGTTCAATCTTGTCGATCTCGATTGTTCGTGGAGGCAACGGCACCAGTGCTTTGCCATCTGGAGTCTTCATGTCTTTTGTTCGTCGAAGAACAAGTGGCTCTAGGACCGTCTGTACTACGTCGAGCGCTCGAATAAAGTCCTTGGACTCAAATGGTACCGTTATAAAGGTCTTCCAGAAAGAAAAATTGCTCCATGGCTCCACTTTGAGGAAGTGAACGAGGCTGAACAAGTCTTCGAGGCGATTGACAATAGGAGTTCCTGTAAGAACCCAACGGTGGATAGCTTTGAGCTCATAGCATGCTTTTGCCGTTTTAGAAAGTCGATTCTTGATGAAGTGTGCTTCATCTAGAATCACCCGAAAGTACTCAAGGGAAAATAAGCCACCATGCATTGCTCTGTTGCCTCCCAATGCTGTAACCTGATTGAGCTCGGAGAGAACGACACCATAGCTGGTAATGATCAAGTTCGGAGCATTTGCAGCATTTGCTTCGCAACAAAGGTTCCGTAGATTGGCATTCTTCTCCGTTCCGTAGTACACCAGAGACTTTAGAGTTCCTGTTTTCGAGGCTTTCTCCGCTTCACTCTGCCACTGTGCAAGCAGAGACATAGGTGCGATGACGAGTGTCGTTGCAGGAGCTCGCTCGACGCCAGTCGAAGTCTTTGGTAATCGTGGAAGGTCATTAACAGATGCTCCTCCTGCCGGCATGTCCAATTCTGCCTTATGAGTATGCATAAGACTAAGCATCTCAATTGTCTTGCCAAGGCCCATTTCGTCAGCAAGAATGCCTCCTAAGCAGTTCTGTTCTTGAACGGGGAAGTCTAGTGATAGTTCACCAGAGTAAGGATTCACGTAGAAGTTTTCCAATCCAGTTAGCTCTGGCAACTCTTTCTCGTCGACATCTTTCACCGGCCACGCATACTCCTCCCACAAAGGATGCATCGATTGTTGCTTGTGTTCGAGCTTTTCTTCCCTCTCTTTACTTAACATCCAATGCAACGCTTGCTTTTGATATTTGCGTAGACTTAAGTTGAATGTTTCGGCAGGCTCCGCTTCAGGAGTGTTAAAGTCGAATGACTGTGCTTTCTCGTACAATGCATCAAGTTGATCTTGCTCGAGCTCTTCACCTTCTTCAACCTCTTCTGACGGTGGAGACGAGCCTCCATTATCTGAAGGCTTCCCAACCTGACTAGCTACTTGCTGTTCTTGCTTTTCTGCCGTCTCTGCTGCTCGAAGAAGACCTTGACGTTTGTGCTTCTCAGCCTGAGAGTTGACTTTTGTAGGGTGGAGGTTGATCTCGTCAAATAATTTGACCATTGCAACCTGTCGAAGTCGTAAATTCTTCTCTTCGGTAGACTCTTTAGCCTCAAATATCCCTGTCTCTCGATTACTTTCCAGTGGTTTGATAAAGTTTCTAGCATCGAAAGCCGACTTCAGTAAGAAGCAACGCAGCTGCAAGTAAACTGTGTCGTTTGTCCGTAGCCGATCAGGCGAAAAGACACAAGTACCCTCGAAGCAACAAAGTTGTTGATCCATCAAAGTTGATATCCAGGCAGCTGTATCATTTTCGAGACGTCCGACTTCTTCACCCTTCGAATTCGTGAACCTGACAACGACATCTTGTCGCTTGCTATTCACAGTTCGTACGACTTTGCCTCCCTTTCCGACTTTAGCTGGAGGTGTAGTAGGTTTGGTTCTTTCAATGCCAACTTTCTCGCCGAAGGCAAGCAATCCTGAGCCACTCTTTGTTGCCCAAGCAGTTACACCGAATGCTCCAACATAGCGTTTCTGTGGCATGCGATCCCGAGGAAGAGGACGATATGGTGTCTTGTTGGCTTCGGGTCTTGCAGAAGGAGAAAAGGATCTGCTCATAGAACGATGTATGCTTGAGCTGCCGAAACTTCGGTCGCTGCGTTGCGTTTGTTGCTGTGGTGCCTTCCACGAGCCATCGAGATAGATGTTGATTGCTGTAAATGATTCAGTAAGTACTTGGAGAGTTGAATTCAGCAAGAATACCTCGCTGGATATCACCTCCGCTCAGGTCTTTCAATCTCAACACCGTATCTTCCGGAAGCTGCTCTCCGACGAAGCTGGAGAGAAGATCCACATCAAAGCCATTCAAAGGAGGGGATGACTCTCTGTGGTCTTGCTCTTGTCGTTCATCATCACTTCGAGCAATTCCTATGAACGCGTCTTGCTCGCTCGGACTCGACGGCTTAGGATTCGACGAAGCGTCTTCTTCTGTAGGAGAATCTTCAACGAAGAATCGCCGTTTCTTTGCAGGCCGTTGCTCCAGCTCTGCAAGACTCATCTTCGAGAGACCCGTGATTGTTCAACATTAGACTTTTGGTCAGCGGTTGACTGGAGTACAAGAGTAATCAAAGTGGTGGCCAGGCAGAGAACGCGAGGTCACGCTTTCACGCGACGGAACCTTTCGCCGAAAAACGTCATGCAGAAGAGCGAGTATCAAAAAAGTTCAAGACAAATACAACTGAACCTCAAATCCATCATCCGCCTTGCACAGGTATTACAATGGCTGGCAAGGCGATTCAAACCTTAATCTTTAATTATCGATAATTCAATGCCTCCTCGACTTCTTCCTGCGTCGGCCGGCCGGAAGTTTCTCTCTACTCGCTCTACTGTCTGCAGTCGAAGAGCTTATTCCTCATTGCCAGAAAATGTTATAAAAGCTGAATTGGATGGAGCTCGAAATTACTGCCTGAATCTTCTAAGGTAGGCTAGCAGAGAATCATCCGAGATCATCGGCTCATATGTGTAGGAAATATGATACCCCGTCTTTCGTACTTCAGACCTTCATCCCACCATCGGCACGAGACGCCTATCTAGCAATTCGAGCATTAAACGTAGATGTTGCAAGAGTAGCAGATATCACAAGCCACCCTACGGTGGGCGCACTACGAATGCAGTTTTGGCGTGATGCCATCTCGAGTGCACTGGCAGGAACGCCGAAGAAGGAGCCTGTTGCGATTCTGCTCGCTTCGGCCAACGAGGATATCCAGATCCGGAGTAATGGCAAAGCGCGATTCAGCAAGAGCTGGCTCAATCGGATCATCAATACGCGAGAACAATATTTGGGCAACCCGCCGTATCCTACGCTCACAGCGCTCGAGACCTACGCAGAGAACACTTATTCCACACTGTTGTATTTGACTCTATCCGCCCTTCCACTAGCGTCACTTACGGCCGATCATTTGGCTTCACACATTGGCAAGGCCACTGGCATTGCGGCAGTGCTTCGAGGACTCCCGCTGGTAGCGTTTCCACCGCCGCCTCCAACCCATCACACGAGCAACGCCAAAGGTGGTGCGATGAGCGCAGCGCCGCAAGGCGCAGTGCTGCTGCCTCTGGACATCATGGCGCAGAGCGGCGTGCAGGAGGAGCGCGTGCTCCGCGAAGGCGCAGCCGCGGCCGGCCTGCGAGACGCCGTCTTCGCCGTGGCTACGCGCGCCAACGATCACCTCATCACCGCGCGCGAGATGCTAAAGAATCTCAAGGCCGGCCGCGGCGTCGGCCACGAGTTTGAGCACTTGGACGACCGCGAGCACGCGGCAGTGCGCACGGACAATCAGCTGGAGGAAGTCGAGCGTGGGTTCGGCGTCCTAATGCCTGCTGTTGCGACGCAGTTGTGGCTGGATCAACTACAAAAGACGGACTTCGATATCTTCGACCAGCGCCTGCGGAGGACCGATTGGAAACTTCCATGGAAAGCATATTGGGCTTTCAGTAGAAGGCAGCTGTGATAAGCCGCTGACAGTAAAGCAAAGCCTCGATTCAAAGACTGCACAAGCGAGACAACATGGACTACCTGACTCCAACGGCTACTCACCTTCCGAATTATAAACCGCTTCCGTCATTTTCCAAATCTAGACCCATATGCAACTCCGCTCAGTGTTATCGTTAATACGAATCGTTCGCCGTAGCGTATCATGCAAGGAGTGACGAGTCTACGAAGAGTGAGACAGTTGATACTTGATACAGGCCCGTTCCACTTTGGGCTGCCAATGGAAGCACTGGTGTGGAAATGCTGGAATATGCCGCTGCAGCAGATGCTAGGAGTTTTACTTCATTCAACCTTGTCCGACGAGCAAGAGAAATGTCACTCAGTCTAATCCTCTGTACTTGATGCACCGAGGTCCTTTGGTGAAGCTATTCTGGGAACGTGGACGAAGGAGTTGCGGCTCCGCGTCAGCCCGAGGCGCGGTTCATCTTTTGTGAGCTATCACCGTAGAGCCGAAGCGCTTGAGATTAAGACATACTTCAGACATAGCGGAGGTTAAGGGACATCCGGGTTGGATGTTCCTTGAATCCGTCCCTTGCGGCCGGAAGCGCTGAGATCAGAATATTTATGATGTGCATGCCAGTGGAGCTACTACTTCGATAATGCCTTGCACTCTCAATTCGGAAATTCAACCCTCAAAATTTCAAGCCGAGAATGAGGCCGAACAAGGCTTCCAAATTTGATTAATTGAGGTTGCAGCGTTCATTTGGATTCTGTTGAGCGTATAAAATGCTCTTTTGATCCGGTAATTGTTGGACGTGCTTTGTTACCCTATAGCACAGCAACGATTGATTGGATCCAAAGGCTGGTGAAATGAGCTAAACACAGTTTCAGCAGAATTAAAAATGGGAAAACGAAGTTCAGGATTATGAACCTGGCCAGTGAACGGCGGTCGGGTATTGCACCTCAAAGTGATGGTCACAATGCAGCAACGAAACGAGGAGTTGGGCGGCCCATGCAACAGCCATGAAACCTTGCAGTTTCTCAGCTTCCTCCAACGTACATGCCGCTGATTGCCGCTATGATCCGGCATCAACACGAGCCAGCATACGTTAGATACAGGAGGCGCAGAGGGGGTGGTGGTGAGAGCGCAGACGTCGCCATGCTTGCAGCTGCTTGAGGTGCAGAGAGGCTGCCTGGCAAGTGCCGGATTTGACTTTTTTAACCCAGCACGACACCAGTCTCACCACGGCATTCCAGCCGGAGCATCGATCCGTTGGATGGGAAAAAAAATTGGATTTTCAGCCACATGCGACTTCGCAATCCCAAATGGTGCCTGCAGTCGCAGACCACAAGAGACAAAGGAGCTTTTGCTGGTGCCGCGTGATGGCTTCAACGCCTCTCGGAAGCGGTAGGGAATGAGTACGGAGCGGACGCACAGCTTTGGTGCACCAGAGGCGGTCTAGGCAGAAAACATGGCTAAGCCGGTGTCGTGTAATGTCCACAACACGTCTGATGAATAGGCAGAGGCAGTAGAGTAAGCGATATGGCGCCGGCCAATGGTGTATAGGATGAGCTAAGGGGTGGGAACGGGAGAATTCTAGAACAGCACTTCAACGAACAGCACCAACAATACGACCAGCGCCGATCGGAGCCGGCATGGCATGTCATGGGCACACGGAGGCAACCAGGATGTGTGAGAAGAGCGAGCGGGCGAGGTCGTAAGTAGTCGTGTTTGCGGACCGACGGCCGTAAAGTAAATGGGAGATTGGAAAGGAGCACCCTGAGCCACGACCAACCGAATGAACCGCCGACCGCCGACATGTCTGAGAGTGATGAGGCTTCGGCGTGAGTGGGACTAGCACTGGGGACTGGAGAGTGTGTCGTTTGACTCTCCCCCACCAGACCAGCAAAGAGACGCAGTGCAGGGTAGGAAGGCCAGCAGGCTGGCTGGGGCTGGCGTTTTATTTTTTTGCTGGCCCTAACACCACTGGGCGACAGGGGATGGACGGGCGCTGGAGCTGCACAACGCTGATGATGCAGGCGGGAGCAGGGGGAGGCAGCAACGCAGCAGAATACACCAGCAATTCAATCCACCGAGCCGCTTACGCACCTCCAATGCACATCCGAGAGATCGACGGCCCCATCGAAAGATCCAACTTTTGTTGCTTGCCTGTTTGAGAACGGACCACAAAACTGCGCGCAGCCTTTAACTTCGTCGTTCATACGTGCTGTAATTGCATTCTGACGGCGCATGTTCCAGGCCTGCACCCCGATCGTCCGGGTCTGTCACTGAACACACTCGAAGGATGGGCGGATGCTTGCATTTGCGTTTTGCACAACCGGAGCCTCAGCGCTTAGCCTGTCCACAGCTGATGGTGATGGCCGGTGATTCTCGTCGTGCCGGCAGGTGACACCAAAACGATCGCTTGTGTGCGCTGTGGCAAGCCCGGTGACTTCGCAATTTGCACCAAGCCGACAATCGGATTGTCGCCCGCTTATTACATAGTTACGCTCACCCCTCTCCAATTTGGTGGAATCGGCCATTCCCATGTGTGTCGGTGCAAAGATCCAATGACATGAAGCGACGGGTCGTTCTTTTTTGCCGACGCCCAGCCAGTGAAGATATGCACGGCCCGGCCAGCCTTGTCAAATCCATGGCTTGATCCCCATCTCCGGGAACGTTGCTACTCTGATCCGTAATGTCTCGTAAAACCTGGATGGCCACCATATCTGGAACTTTCGTATCCAGATCGTCATCGGAAAAGAAACGGACTACCAGGATCAGGCTTGTCGGCGATGCTGCACTGAATGATCCCTTCGAAGGTTCGTTCCCAGATCCCAGCTTTGCGAAATCACATATGTATTGCTATTGCAACTACGGTGCGGCGTCACGGGTTGCCGCTGAGCTTCGAACTTTGAATCATGACCGTACCCTGGCGGCTTCGTGAGTCCGCCCCGCGTGTATTTCACCAGGGAGCCCCTAAGACACGGTAGTTTCACCGGCCAAATACCATTCGGTGGATCCAACGACCTGTATTTCCTTTTTGCTAGGGCCGTGTCGGAGCAGATCCTAAATTGCTCGTCTTTACGCGTATGGCAAACGATGGAGAAGAGGGTGTGACCATCTTCAAACAATGTGCACTCACACCATGGGACATCGTTGGACGTAGCATCGTGGTCATCGGGTACCATTCTTTGAGTTTCGAAAAACGATAGCCGCGGCAGCCTTCACCAGTGCTTTTTGATCGCTTCTAACCGCCTCGTTAATGTAAGAAGCCACTCAGCCAGTCCAGACGCAACGATTGTCAAATTGCATCGGTACGCGTGCGGCAAAACGGCAAGCGTAGGGGGCCCAGCAAGCCTACATTTTGGGCCATTCTGCACATGCATGCGTCTTTGACCGTTTCAAGCCTCCATACAAAGGCCACCGGCGATGCCCATGCCAGCCACCGTGGGCATGGGAGAGAAAGCTCGACGCCACATAGGCAAGTGCTGAATCGGTGGTTCCGATTATCTAGTGCACAAGGCAACGTGTGCAAATTCACTCGAGCTACTCTAACCTTTCTCATGCGTTGTGCATTTTGAAGCGTATCCATCTGACAATTCCGAGGGTGTAGATCAAACTTTGACCCAAGCTTGAAGGTCACGAATACGCGTGCACAGCTGCTAGTGATGCAACACGCACAAACCTCTGGTCTCTCACAGCACACGAAGGGTGACAGGGCATCAAAAGCCGATGTCTTTAATCTTAGAGGACAGCAGGCTGTGTTTCTGGAAGGCCCGGAGGCGGCGTGGCGGGCTTGAAGGTCTGATGAGCGTGCTGAGCGAACGGCACGAGAGAGACGGGACATGCGACTACAGTTTACGCTATTATCCGTCCACACACACACTTATACCGTAGCCAGTGTTCCCCTGACCGAACGACGTTCCGCCTAGAGATCTTGGTGGCAATGCACTTTCGCGTGATTGGCTTGACTGGACTGGCCGGCCATGCACCTAGGGCCTCCGGGCCCTCGTAACGCTGGAAGGATGGCGGATTGGGGGGGATTGGGGGATGGGACGCTGAGCCTGCCGTCATCCAACTCCCTCTGATTCATCCTCACAGCATCAGCACAGGATCCGGACCCGTTCCCAAGGCGCTGGCCCAACAAACCTTTTTTGACCTGCCTTGACCGCCCCCCTTCTGAGCGGACTCCATGTCGGTCCTTGTCACAACCACGGTAGCGCCTTTGCACCACCGCAGCCATGCCCTGCGCAATGCGCCGAACCCTCCACGACCACTTCGCCTGCGACAAGGCGGCCCATCCTATCCCATCCTGTGCCATCCTGTGCCATCCTATCCTGTGCGTGGGGCCTCGGTGTTCTCGCAGCGAAGGGCAACACGTCGCTGCAGACCCGGTTCCGTGTTTGCGCCATGATACATACCCGGACCCTCAGCCGCCGCGCTGGTCTCTTCCATGCTCGTGGCAGTTTCGTCTGCCTCTCTCTCGTGCTTCGCTAATGCCCATGGCTCATCCCATTGGCCTCGCCAACGCATGCAATTTTCGCGTCGAATGACCCCTTCCTCCGCCGCCGAACCAACTACTGACGATGTATCGCCCCGTCCTGGTCCGCGATCATGGCATACTTGGAGTTTTTGCCTAGTTAGTCGGTTGTGTTGAAAGTCTGATCATTGAACCTTGTTCCCACTAGTCTTTCTGCAAATCAATCCGTACCCAGAGGATTGGCGCCCGTCGAACATGATGGCTGATGCCATGTCCGCGAGACGGCTGCCCAATATGGATATCAGCCCTCCATAGTAGTTGCATCTGTGGTCGGCCCTCATAACTGCCTTGCTTATTTTCCGACCATCCTTCATGACTTGCGAGTACGGCAACGGCCGCCACATAATCTCCGCCTTTTTATACCACGCGTATATACTCGTCTGTTCCTTTTCGTATTCACTTTGGTAGCCCCTCCATAGTGGTTTACAGTCGACAGTGATGCTATCTTAACATCTTGACCATCAACATGGAGGTCGACGCGCAGATAGACAGCCTCTCCGTCAAGTTAACAACTTCTCAACCTTCTCGTCGCCAATCTCGCAGTTCTCTCGTCCTTACACCGAAACGACATTCTGCTCGGGTGGAGAAACCTAGAAGTACTTATCAGAGTCCAAGAGTAGCTGAACGACGCCGAACGATTACGAGTATGAAACAATACGCCAGCCTCGAGGATCATTACCGAAGCATGTTCGGCGACCATAGTCCAAGCAAGCCAGAAGTCGAAATGGAGATCGAACCGCTAGATATCATTACCCGTCCTTTCAGTTGGCATCCGTCTTCGTCTCGCTTCTCAAGATTCAGCTATCAAATGTCTCAAGCTAGCGACAGTGCAAGCTCACATGAGCTCATCGTGCCACAAGATTCTTCCAGTTTTACCGCCAAGCCCAGCAGCAACGATATTTCGATCGTCTATCCGTCTATGGCTGCGATCAACATCGAAAATACGCACTACGCAAGCGCAACATCATTTTCTTCACCTACGGTCCCCGAGGACAGGTTAAGCTCACAGGAGGAGGTATGGGCTTCATATGCGGGAACCAGCATGGCAATTACTTCGGAACCATCATCGTACTCAATCTCCGACAACGAACCCACATCTTGGCTACTACCGGACTACGCGCAGCAAACCATCGACCCTCCGCAGTATCAGGCAGTTCAGCAAGATTTTCTACCTATTCAACATCCAGCAGGCGAACAACAGGAATCTGCTGATGAGGAAGAGAACGAATTAGAGCGCCAGGACAGCAACGTGCTGGTCGGAATGGGCCTCTATGACCCACCCGGCTCGTCAGCCTTTGCGCTCGGCGAAGGGAAGTGCCTGAAGCTCGAAGAGGAGTGGGAGCCTCCCGAGCTCCCGTCGGACGACGACGACGACGAAGCCGACAACGAGGCAGACCAAGAAAGCTCGGAGGAGGAAGAAGAGGCGCCGGAGCCGCCCAAGGCAGCCGAGAAGCCGTGGACCCTGCGAACCGGCGTGGTCCAGCCGCCGTCGAACTTGGCCGGCCAGAGCTTCTTCTTCGATGACGACGAGTCGATCACGAGCGAGTGGTGGTATCAGCAGTTCAAGCAGCCCGCGGCGCAGGACGCAGGCATCGGTTATGGGTGGCTGCACAACGTTTAGAGCATCGCGGTGCGGGTGTTTTGTTGTTTGAGCATAGCGCGGCATTGGAATGGCGACACATACTGTGGAGGAATATATCCTCGTAGCGTATCAGTAAGAAGGCATATCTCACCGCCTGTTGTATTAAAAATCAAACAGACCTTTCGAGGCATCTACACTGTAACGAGTATCCTTGTGGAGAAATGCTTTCTAAGTGAATCGGTGTTTCACATGTCGGCGTTTCGTCGGCTCCAAGTCGATTCAGTGATTGGCCCACTTTGACTTCTCTTGAGTCTTTCCTAACTCCGCCGATTGAAAATTGAACACTCTTCGGTCAGTAATGCGAGACGATGGCCGGACAAATTATCGAGCAGTGGGAGGATGTGTCAACTCTTGCGGCAGTTGGCCGACTTCTCTATTATGAAGGTGGTGACACAGAAGTGAACATCGCTGGCTGTCGACTTGCCATAGCAAAGGTGTGTAACTTCTATATATTCCGATTTTATTGAAGTCTATGAAAGTATGGCGTTTCAAATTCTCTCCTATTTCCTTTCTGTCAAATGTCACTCATAAGGAAATGCTTTCATATTCAAGATGACGAACTACTCATCACGATATGCTTCCCACATTGATGAACTCGTCCATCTCCCACAACAAAACACGTTCCCAACCCGCCCGCATCCTAACACCAGCACGCAGGTCCACACCTGGGCACGCCGCTCACCCCTCCCGCACGCGCTCACCAGCACCGCGTCTCTCTCCGCGGCGCGCCTCCTGCCGCTCTCGGGCGCGCGCTCGCCCTCGCCGTGGGCCTCGCGCCACGCGCTCGCAACAGCGCTGTCACGCTTCGTGACGGGCTTCTGCGACGCGGCGGGCGCGGGCGCGCCGTCGATGTACGGCGCGGCCGCGGCGCTGGCCCTGCCGCCCGCGCTGGTCGACCTGCGCCACGACGTCGCGCACGGGGGACTGCCGCCGCTGCGGGTGCTGCGGGTGCGCGTGGAGCAGGCGCTAGGATGGCTGTGGGAGGGCTTTTGGGCGCATGTTTGTGCGGCGGCGGAGGAGCGGCGCGAGGGCGAGGAAGCGGGAGTCGTGGATGAGGGCGAGGCGGCGGGGTGGCTGTGTCGTATGCTGGAGCCGCGGTCGCCGTGGCAGGGCGTCGTTGAGGTTGTGGTGCGGAATGAGCGCACGCGCGTCGTGTGGGTCGAGCTGTTGCTGAGGCAGGCGACGCCGGCGGCGCTGCGGGCGGCGAAGGCGCTGATCAAGTTGTGTGATCGGCCGTTTCGGGACGACTGGAGGCCGCTGTGCGAGGCGGCTGCTGGTGTTGATGCGGAGGATTGGAGCAGCGAGGGTGAGAGCGAGGATGAGGGCGAGGCGGATTATATGGATGAAAGCGAGGACGACGATGATGATATGGAAGATGTTGAGGAGAGTGTCAAAACGCCTCCCAGACTTAGGGAGTCTGGTATTTCACATTTACATACCAAAGGAGATATCAAAACATCTCCTCGTCTCGAACTACGTCGTGGTGGCTGGAAAGTTGATAGCAGTTATCCCTCGATCAGCGGAGAGGAGAATAAGCTCTGGGCGGACTCGAAGATTGGTGAGGTTGTTTGACTCCAGATGGATTGAAATCGTTGAAGATACCCTGTATTATTACTTGCAAACGATATGTATACGCGGTTCAATTTTCAACGCCGTTATATCTTATCATCAGTGGGATATGTAAAGAAATATCCCACGCAGCGCAATTTAGCTTCCAAAGCAGAACCAGTCCGCCGTGCCAAATATCGACAACCTGCACGCCCAAAACTCAAGTGGGTATCATAGCCACCACCAACTCCCATACACGAACGCTTATGCTATGTCAAAATTCGAATGCCGAAGCAGCATCACCGCCAAAGTCCCGAGCTCTGGAATCCCTTCCGCCACTCGTTAAGGAGCGCCTCAACCTCGACCCGCAAATCCTCAACGATAGCATCCATCTTGATATCGTTGCGGTCATAGCCAAACGGATCCTCGAGCTGACGTCCGATGCCGTCGATGCCGTAGAGCGTGAACGTCACAAGCGCAACCACGGGCACACTCCACCAGCTCATATTATCAACAAGGCCAAACGGCAGTACGAGCATGTAGAGCGCCAGCACCTGCCGCGTGTGGATCAGGTGGGCCACCGGGATCGGCGTCATCTTGATCGTCTCCATCGCGCCGTAGTGCGCCGTCAGGCTGTTTAGCGTGCCCGTCAGCTGCGCGGCCTGCGGCGCTCCCCACCAGCGTCGCTGCAGTCCCCGCCGGATGTACGACTCCACTGGCGTTGCTAGCTCGATTGGCAGCGCGAGGCCTTGGTCCTCCAGCGATGGCAGGCCTTGCGGCACCAGCGTGCTGTACTCCGGGTGCAGCGTCAGGATCGATGAGCTCAGCATGGTGGGCGGCGAATCGCGCGTGGTGGTGCGGGTGCGGCCGTTGCTAGGGAAGACGAAGTCTATGCCTTCCTCTTCGTCGCCGTGCGAGTGCGAAGGATCGTCGTTGTCGCCGTCGCTGGCAGGATTGTTTGGAAACACGCCGGTTATTGGTGTTACGGCGCCGGAGCGCAGCCATGGAGTTCCAGGTGCGTTGGACGCAATGCCGAGGAACTCAGCCCGAAGACTGTTCTTAATGGCATAGAGCAGCGCGACGAGAATATTGATTGTCTTTTCCGTATCCGCGCGCTCTTCGTCGGTTATCTCGTCTTTGGGACCGCGACTGTGAGCCAGGAACATGCGTGCCAGTCCTCTAACATCACATACTACACCTGTGAAGTGGTTTCTACCTTGCCAAAATCGGTCGTAGCAAGCATTATTCCTGAAAACCAGCATCAAGCCAACGACGATGCTCAGACTTGGTATGATGAGTCCTGGAAGAGCAACAGGCGCATGATATAGCTGCATATAGACGACAAGTGCTGTGAATGAGGAGTGAAAAAGGATTGGAAGGACGATTTCGGAGTGTACGCTGCCTTTCGTGATGCGAAGCACGAGAGGCCATCGCCGCGGTTTACGTCGCGATGTGTGGAAGCCGGGATATGTAGAGCGACGCCGAGGAGTTATATTTGCATGTTCGGGGTTATGAGGAAGCTGTGGAAGGTCTGAAAATGACAGCGTTGGTGGAATTCTCTTCTTTGGTGCCATTATTGATACGGGCAGGAGGATGCTCGTGCAGCATCACTGGACAATCTCGATTGCTAGTAAGGTACGTCTGGGTATCACATTGAAGGACTCCGAAGTTATAAAGCACTACAGTTGCGGACAATGTGCTAAAAGGAATTCGTTGGTTTGCCTGTTCGACATGAAAAGTTGACGTGAAGTCGGAAAACATGGCTGCCATACAAAATCTCTGGCTCCCCTAATTGGAGATGATCATTTCCTCAAACTTCATCAAACAAGACAGCACTTTTTCCAGCTTTCAAATTGAGCTCTCCTGTTATTTATTCGACGTTCATACTCTCCTCCTTTAAAGTCCTAAAAGCATCGTGGGTGAGTGTACCAACCCAAGAAGTTTGATGATCCTCAGCCTAGAACGTAGTCCGTCTATGCACACTCAAATGGATACATCCAAGTCATTTTAGTCGTGATGAAGTAAATTCCTTGAGGTTTTGCGCCTAATATCAATCATATGTCCAAGATATGGACTACCAGTATCCCGCCAAAATCATCCGAGAGGCGACGATGGATAGAGGCATAATATCAAACATGAAACAGAACGCTCATAGTCGTAATCCTTTCAACGCCGTAATGCATAGAAATTCCTCAAAAATGCTTGATGACAAGTCGCATCAAGTGTCGTTCCAACAGTTCCTGACATGCCTTCTGCAAAACTCTGACCTAAACTCAGCGAAGCTGCTTCATACCCTGCAAGATACCCAAGAGCTATCTGAAGGTGCAGTACAATCATGGTTGAGAGCGACTTTCTCCACCATTTCCCGCAAGATCTTCGACAGCAGCGATAACATTCAATGTCGGTAGGCCTCTTCCTCTTGAGCCTCGTTGGCCAGCTCCACCATCCAACACAAATGGACCGGCATCATTTCTTGGTGTCATTGGGCCTTCAACACCCGGAGCGATGCCTGGCGAAAGAACGTACTGTATATTATCGGGTGAGCTGTGACTTCTTGATGTTCCTGGTCTCAACGGTATCGGTCTCGGAGTAGTAAGACTCGAGCTGGATTGTTCACCCTGGTGGTCGCTTATCGACAGCTGTGCAGTTGCGTCTAGTAATGCTCCATCGTCGTCACCATCCTCAGATTGTTGCAAAGAGATCACGTCTACTTCTTCTTCCTCAATTATCCGCTCTCTGGTGATGTTACTCTGCTCCTGGCTCTCTGCTACACCACCCTCCTTTGAGACGTCACCATTTGTGTTCCGCTCGACACTACCAGTAGACTCCTTCCTTGAAGCTTCTATGGCTTGCTCAATCTCCTCCGAGTCATCCCACTCATCTTGCAAGTCTTCCACGTCCGCTTCGAGGTCTGCCATAGCTCGACAGTTAGGGCAAAGGAAATTCGGCCAGGTATTACCATTCAAGATGGGTCGTATGCATTTATAATGCCAAACATGTGAGCAAGGAGCTACGAAGAGCGATTGGCACGGAGCGATAGACATCAAACATATCGAGCACTCGGAGCTGTTGACTGATCCTGCATCGGAGTCTCTCTTCTCTGCGGGTTTCGAAAGGTTGCGAAGACGCTTGTGAGTCGATCGACTAAATGAAGTGTCAGTGCATGCCTTTCACGCGTTGCTCTCAACGAATCGGAGATACGACTCATTGTAGAACCAGAAGTATCTTCTCCTAGCCCAGGCACAAAAGAGTAAACCTACTTGAAGTTGTTGAGAGCTTTTTGCCATCCTCTATTTACTTCTACTCTCATTTTCACGCAACGAAATATAGGCTCCTCTCCTCCTCTAAAGTCGATACCAAGCTGAACTACATCACCGTCATTCACTGGCCACGGCTTCGATTCTGCAGCCGGTGGAGATAAGCGCACGTGGTTCAAGAAAGTGCCGCTACTACTCTTGACATCCTTGATGTACCATTGATGGCCTTGACACCAAAACTCACAATGTCTTCTGCTTACAACTTTAGACTTGAAGCCCACTGGTGCAGAAGATGGCGTATTTGGAGCAATCTCAGGTGCACTTTCGCGTTCGCTATATCGGCCGACCTTGATGATTGCATTCTCATTTGGTAGTGTACGAGATACAGCAGGGAAAGAGAGAGAGGGTCTTGTAGCTCGTGGATCGTAGTGAGGTATGAAGCGGATGGAAGGGAGATTCAAAGGCGTTCCAGGGCCTCCATCATCCACCTTCGGAGTGATGGACGGTGTGGATGGATTCCGAACAGTGAGTACCGGTGCTGCCGTTTCAGCTCGATTGCGTGTCATGCTGCGTGTGCCTGTCGAGTTCGCTGTTGTAGTAATTCCAACGGTAGGTGCCGTAGTCGAAGAAGGAGTCTCTGATGTCGAGAGTTCTCGATTCGACACTCGAGTAACCCCACCTCGTCCACCTGGTGTAGGCTGCCACCCACTAGTGCTACCTGAATTTTGGGTTTGGCCGGCGATACTTGCGTGTCTCTGCGATGCTTGTTCTGGTTTTGGTTCAGCCTTGGCAGTGTTTGGCTGGCTATGAGATCTAGGTGCCGAGGGTCTGTGGGTTCGACCTGAGGATTCGCCGTCAGGTCGGCCGTGGAGGTGACTTTGAGTGTAGTTTCTAAGATAACTTAACCCTCGCAGCCTCCCAGTCCTGCCAGAGGTAGGTGAGGCGGGAGTGGTGGTGGTGCTCAAAGTAGGGGCTGAAGGAGCAGGAGTCGTAAACATATTCAGCTAGAAGAGAGAGCGGACGACGCTTGCACGAGCACTCGAATGTCTTGTGCTCGTGCAAATTAGCGTTGGCCGCCGAGGACGTCGAAGGAGGTAGTGTGTCTTAGAGACGGGGTTGTTTCGTGGCGATGATGCCTGGTACGTGTGATGATGCTGTCTTGGTCTTGAGACACGAGTAAACAGTCACCTGACTTCCCGTTCTCATATACCGTGAATTTCAACCCTCCAGCCTGCTCTGTCGGAGAGTGGGAGGTGACGACGTAATAAGGCAGGCCTTCTGGGCAGGATGACTCGAGGAGCGGTAAGTGATGGTTAATGTAGTGGGAGGTTGCGGAAGCGACAGCGGCTATAAGCGTTTGAGACGTTGTTTAGGGGCTATCCTGAGGCACAAAATCCAGACAGAACTTCAACTTCGCCATTCCCACGCGACGCCTATCGATCCGGAAAAAGTTCCTCATTCCAACACCGCAACTCTGATGATTCGCTCAATATCGCCATAATCATGTTACGACCAGCAGGGACTCGGGCTGCTTCGACATTGATCAGAAGCGTCCGTCCGCTGTCCAGAAGATTTACCTCAGTGCGGTCCGAAGAGAAAGATCCTGCCGAACTCGACGAGATTACCACCCTCCCTAATGGCCTACGAGTAGCCACAGAGGCCCTTCCTGGTCATTTCTCTGGAATTGGCGTATACATCGATGCCGGATCTCGATATGAGAACGAATACCTCAGCGGCGTCAGTCACATAATAGACCGGCTGGCTTTCAAGTCGACGGCAAAACGAGATGCAGACCACATGCTTGAGTGGTTGGAATCGCTAGGAGGCAATATCCAATGTGCATCATCAAGAGAGAGCCTGATGTACCAATCTGCAACCTTCAACTCCGCCGTACCCACCACAGTTGCCCTTCTGGCTGAGGCCATCCGAGATCCGCTCATCACTGAACAAGAGATTGAGCAGCAACTCGCAACTGCCGAGTATGAAATCAATGAGATCTGGTCGAAGCCAGAATTGATTTTGCCGGAACTGGTACACATGGCGGCGTACAAGGACAACACTTTAGGAAACCCGCTTCTCTGTCCCAAGGAGAGATTACCATTCATCGACCGCTCCGTCATCGAAACATACAGAAAGACGTTCTACAAACCAGAAAGGATGGTGATTGCATTCGCAGGAGTGGAACATGCTGAAGCGGTGCGCTTAGCAGAGCAGTACTTTGGTGATATGCAAAGAGGCGAAGGTCCATCACTTTCCTCCCTTACGGGAGAGCAGCCGTCTGTCACTCAAGACGCTCTCCCGGCGTCTGACTTCTCATCATCGCAGCGACCCGGCCAAACGTCAACAGCACCTCAGCAGGAGTCGCGACTTTTGTCGAAAATTCCTTTCTTCAAAAACATCTCCACTTCCGCTTCCCACCAAGCCTCTCTCACCTCTCTCCCAGACAGCTCATCTCTTGCACCAACCCAATCTCAACTCCTCGAATCTTCTCATTACACCGGTGGCTTCCTGCGGCTCCCGAACATCCCACCGCCACTCAACCCAGCACTTCCACGCCTCTCACACATCCACCTCGCCTTCGAAGCGCTACCAATCTCCCACCCAGACATCTACGCGCTCGCGACGCTACAAACGCTGCTCGGCGGCGGCGGGTCGTTCTCGGCGGGCGGGCCAGGCAAAGGCATGTACAGCCGGCTGTACACGAACGTGCTGAACCAGCACGGGTGGGTGGAGAGCTGCACGTCGTTCAACCACGCGTACACGGACTCGGGCCTATTCGGCATCTCCGCCGCGTGCGCGCCCGCTCACGTCGCCGGCATGCTCGACGTCGCCTGCCGCGAGTTCGCGGCGCTGGCTGCCGACGCCGGCTGGGCGCGCCTGAAGGATGCGGAAGTCCAGCGCGCGAAGAATCAGCTCCGCAGCAATTTGCTCATGAATTTGGAGAGCCGCATGGTCGAGTTGGAGGATTTGGGGAGGCAGGTCCAGGTCCATGGCAGGAAGGTTGGTGTTAAGGAGATGTGTGCGAAGATTGAAGAGCTCACCGTTGAGGATCTGAGGCGAGTTGCAAGAATGGTGTTTGGCGGCGAGGTGCGTAATCCTGGAGGCGGAAGCGGCGCACCGACTGTTGTCTTGCAAGAAGGTGAGGAAGAAGGTGTTAGGAGAAAAGAGTTTGGGTGGCAGGAGATTCAGGAGCGAATCGCGAGGTGGAAACTGGGAAGACGCTGACTGCATTAATGTTGGCTAGCATACTGTAGATTGTACTATATTCTTGCACCGTTGTAGAGCGAACTGTCCGCATAGTTCGCTCCGGCTACATAGCGAAGCTCACCTTCAATAGATCTCCATCGATGATATCCTGCTTTCTCCTCAACAGCTCATCGATGTCCCATCGGGCGTCGATGTATCTGCCACTCAGCCAATCTCTCTTCTCCTTAGTCAACCACACGCACATCGCACCGCACAGTTGTACATCATCGACCAACCGCTCGTACCAACCTTTTCTCTCCGGCAGACTAACATTGGAGAGGTCGGTCTTCACTCCACCAGGTTGGAGCGAAAACGCATTAATACCACTTGTATGATGGGCCGCATGGAAATGTTCGATCAAGCGTGTAACCGCAAGCTTCGACAACGAGTACGACCAGGACATCATCGCCGGGTCCATGTACCAGGCGGCGGCGCTAGATATCTGAACGACGACGGGAGCACCTGCCTTCGCCGTCGCCACGGAGGCCTCGAGCAGCGGCGCGAAGTAGTGCAGCAGCAGAAACGGCGCGTTGAGGTTGAGCGCCACGACGCGCTGGAAGTCGGCGTAGCTCTGCTCAGGAAACGTCGCCGGGAAGTCGTTCAGTCCCGTCGACTCGCGCCGGATCAGCGCGCTACTAACGCCTGCGTTGATGATCAGCACGTCGAGGCGCTGGAACTGGGACGACACTTTGGAGGCGAGGTCCTTCACTTGGTTCTCTTCGTAATGTCGCACGCGAACGTTGTGACTTTGGCGGTGGTGTTCGCTTCCCGGACGCCCTGGGCTGCAGACTCGAGACTACTCTCAGACCGAGCGGTGATAATGATATCGGAGGCTCCGGCCGTCGCGAACGCTTTAGCTGTTCCAAGGCCGATACCTTTGCTTCCTCCTGCTATGAGCACAACAAAAGGACTTGGCAATTTGACCGAGGTGAGGTCGGTAGGCCCCTCAGGTTTGTGGTGTAATGGAAGTGCAAAGTTGGTTGCATTTGCTGATACGAAGGCGGCCATAATTAGAAGATTTTCGAGATTGAGGTTTTGGACTCAAGTTACAGGCTCTCTTCTCGGTGCTCGTGTCGCTCGAAAATGATAGAGAAGTGGCGACAGTCAAGAAATGAATTGAATAGGCATCAAACTGAGCTCTAGTCTCACGAATAGAAGAATTAATTGAAAGAAACTCAAGAGATGACGAGCTTCAGTATATTAGCTGAAGATGGCACTGAGGATCTTCAACCCACCTAGTGTCGTAACTTTCAACCCCAACTCGGAGTTAGGGATTAAGAAGATTGAGCCGTAGAAACTGCGTATGATGAAGTTCGCATTATTTATAATCTATGCTTCTACTCTGTTGACTACCATGAATTCGTGTAGATCTCGGGGGCTGTAAGTCCTTGCTCCGCATCTGTCAAGTTGGTTTCCAGCGGGGGGAAATTCCGGCATCCATTTTATTGCTCACCTAAAGATAGGGAAGAAAAAACACATTCATGCGTCTAAAATAAGAGATCAAATGTTCGTTATCTAAGCCAATCGATGAAATCAGTGAAATTCTTGAGTGGTGAGTTTATAATACTTGATGTCTCCATTCTCCAAGCCTTGCAAAGCGTACTAGACAGGTAATTCGTGGCTGATATCGACCACCGCTACAATTCCTTCCAAGCTGTCTTTGGCTTACCCTTGACCCTCAGCGCCGTTGCCCTGTAGACTACATTCGCAAATGATGATTTTAAGTGAATAGACTTCGTCTTCTCGGAGCCATTTTACGGTTTGATTCAAACCAGCAATAGGTAGACTGACCCGACGCCCTTAACGCTCTTTCTAATTCTCGAAATTCTCGTCACGTCCTACTTCGCCTCACTCGTAAGATATTGCAATTGCCAGTCAATGGAGAGACGATAGTCGATATGTTTGCTGAGAAAACTTTGAATGAAACCAGACAAAGGCCGAACTGTTTGGGTTGCATAAAGCAATCCATGCGATGCAGGTGCAGGGAAAATGTAAGTTTTGAAGGCTGGTGGCCCAGACTGCGGTATTGTAGGAATCGTCGACCGATCGTCACTGGAACTTTCTTCCAGTAATGAAACAGATGCAGCGTTGGAACGGGCTTCGACATGTGTTGGGACTGAAATCGCATCCGGGCCAAGTTCCCTCATCTCTACAACCTTATCCTTCATAACCGATATCATGCTCATTTGCTGATCCAATTTCTCATCAAAGTTGTGCTTCTCCTGGGGCGTTGCCTTCTTTCCGAGAAAGGCCGCGATCTTAAGCATATTTTCGGGAGATGTAATGTGATCAGCTTCACCGTACACGAGGAATAAGGGTAGTTTGACTCCCGACCAAACCGATTCGCCTGGAATGCCACCAACCGGGATTCCGGATGAGTAGTCTGCGAGACATCCATATATCATTCGCAGGAATGTTGCGCTTCTAGACTGTCTGTTAAATCTTAATTGAAGCCGCCTTGTTTCTAGGTCGGCGTCGTCCCCGGTGAAGCGAGTGATGCTTTTACTGTCGACTCCACCCTGTCTATCAAGCGCTCTCCATAAGTTGAAAATCGGTACGGGTAGCACTGAGATGACCCTGCGAGCCATTTGAGCCTGCTTCGCATCAGGAGGTTCCGCAAGAGTACACATGGCGATCATGCCGTCAACCTTATCAGACAGCGGTCCGGCAAAAGGAGAGGTCTGCGAGCATAGATATGTCCCTAGAGAACACCCCATGCTATGACATATCAACACTACCCTTTGATCGTGATCTTTATCGCGATAGTGCTCAATAATAGTAGCTAGCAGATGAACGAGTGATTTCTGCGTATACGCTTCCCAATCCTTCGGATCGAGTTGTGATAGACCACATCCTGGAAGGTCTACAGCTAGGCAGTCCGCATAATCGACAATGGTTGTCAAAAGTGGATGCCATTGAGCAACGGATCCTCCCAGGCCATGGATGAAAACGAGTAATGGTATCGCACGAGGTTCGGTTGGAAATTTATCTCTTTGTGGATGAGGGCGATGAAACACACGCAGAGATCGGTATGTGAAGCCTGTAGTTGGAACATGATATGATCCAAAGCTCGAATGCTTCTTCAAGAGAGCTGGATCGCTACTCTGGGCGTCTTATGAAACGGTCATTCGGATGCATTTACGGAAATACTGATGCACTTACCAATATCAACTGCATTTAATCCTTCAACCGGACTTTTGATCTTACCATGTTCCCAAACTCGCCGCTTGCGTCTTTGGAGAGCCATTATAATCAATGGTATCAAAACAGAGACCAACGAAACCAAACTCCACCGCCGGACAACAGGCCAAGTCGCCAATTCGACAACATTGCGTAAATATAGTGATACATGTCGAGATGAGAAAAGAGTTGAAGTTTTCATCGCATCGATAATGTGTTCAAGAGATCAAGATGGCGTTAGTTGATAGCTACCGTGATCCGACGATGTCACTGCGTTATCAACGACCGTCAAAATTGGCGGGAGAGCGGGCAGACTCGGTAAGGAAACGGATGAGCTGTATGGCAAATTAAAGGTTCGCACGGCGAGGCTAAAATGGCGACATAAGGGAGGTAGCAAAGGAAAAGTTGGAAGTTAATGAAAGACGTCTGTTCACAGCCTTGTTTGACATCGACATGGCTCACTAATCGTGCTTTGCCCGAGGTCAACGTAGCTAACCAAAGACGACTGGTCTAAGCAGCATCTACTTTATGACCACGAAAACAATCCAGAGGTAAATGTTCTGATACCAGGTCAAATCCCGATACCGTCGGCGGCTTCTTCCGGTGAAGCCAGCCACAGCTGAGACGAGCGCCGCCCTCTGAGATGGCTGAAGCTGAGCACCCGTGGAGCAATGAAGAACACCATTGGAAGGTCGCCCGTGGAGCAACGAGGAACACCATTGGAAGGTTAAGAGCTGCGATGACATTCCTTATAAATTGCCGGTCAAAGCCCGCATCTTGCTCGTCATGTATTTCTCGTCCTGACGCTCCAAATACTATATCCACCTCTGTTTGGCAATGACGAAAAGAGCGCGTGAAAAGAAAGCCGCCAAAAATGCCACGACGAACAACAAGGCATTGACAGGAGTGTCAAAGAAGAACATGGTAAAAAAGCCTCCAAAGAAGAGAGCGCGAATGGAGAAAGGCGTCTCGACGGCGCCGCACCTCACGCCTGCCTCTAACACCTCCGCCCCTGACTTCATCGTCCGCGGTAGCAACGCTCAGGCGCTTTTCACCCTTACTGTCTACCGTGGGGAAGGCATGTGCCTCCTCGCTATGAACTGGAAACAAGGCACCCCACCCAACAACTTCGTTGGCTTTGCCATCGAATTCCAAGAGCCCGACGGCAATCAGTTCTATCCCATCACCAATCGTATTGCCTTTCCCGATGTAGCAGGTCAGCTCAATCCCAACATCCAGTCCAGTCGTCTATCGCCGTTCCAAAAGTTTCGCTGGATCCATTTTCCCAAGAATGCCAACCTTCCAGGTAATTTCATCTATCGCGTTACCCCCGTCTTCATGGATGGCGGCGGCATTATCAGTTACGGCGACTTTCAAGAAGCTGCCATTGAACTGGAAGCCGAGACGTACCCTGGCGAGCTGAACATATGCTTCACGCGTGGCTTCATCTCTTCGCAGGCTTTCGTTGAGTACTTTGGGACCAATGGCGGCGTCGGCACCATTCTCCCCGAAAATGCAAACGCAGGTATCGACTTCAAAGCCGCTGATGCTGAAAAAGAAGAAACTGCACTATCTTGGATGGGTTTCGAAGCCAGGAGCGTCATTCTTGGTGCCCTGAAAGCGGCCGTCGACGATCCCACCGCGCAGGTTCGCATTGCCGCCTACGACTTCAACGATCCGGAGATCATCGATCTTCTCCAGGAGCTCAAAGACCGGCTGAAAATCATCATTGATGACTCTGAGTCGCATAAGTCCGCAAGTTCCTGCGAATCGAAAGCGGCGGGCATACTCGCCGCCTCCACTGGAGAAGATAACGTCCAGCGCCAGCACATGGCCGACTTACAACACAACAAGACGCTGGTGGTGAACGGGGATAATGTCAAAATCGCGGTCGGTGGATCGACCAATTTCTCCTGGCGAGGCCTTTATGTCCAGAATAACAATACGGTCGTTCTCCAAGGTGCAAATGCAGTCAAGATATTCAACGACGCTTGGGAAAACCTCTGGAACAGCCCCAATAAGGGTGCTGGGTTCAACAATACAGACTCCGCGGATTGGCAAAACCTAGGCTTCAGCAATTTCGATGTCAAAGTCACGTTTTCACCTCACAGCTCAGCAAATGCCAAGCTGCAAGAGATCGCAAACGACATTTCCAGCACCAAGTCGAGCCTATTTTACTCACTTGCGTTTCTCTATGAAACAAAGGGCGCGATCCAGAATGCCATTAAAGCGGTGACTGCCCAAGATGATATTTTTGTCTATGGACTATCCGATAAGACGGTGGGCGGCTTGGACCTTCAACTCCCCAACGGTAATCCGCCAATCGCTTTTCCTAACAATCTGCTGACAAAGGTCCCACCTCCCTTTGGACAGGAAGCAACTGGAGGTAGTGGTACCCGTCTGCACCATAAATTCGTGGTCATTGACTTCAACACGCCTGATGCGCGCGTGTACACAGGATCGTACAATTTCTCCACTGCCGCGGATTCCAAGAACGCCGAGAATCTCTTCGTGATCAAGGACGGACGCGTAGCCACTAGCTACATGATAGAAGCCATGGCCATGTTCGACCATTATGAATTCCGCGGCATAGAGGCCAAGTCCGAAGTTTCAGGTCAAGCTTTTGAGCTGCAAAAGCCGCCAGCCGACGGCTCCGGTGACAAGCCCTGGTGGGACGAATACTGGACCAACCCGCAAAAGGAACGTGACCGCCAAATGTTTGGAAACTAAACAAATGTTACAATGCCCATCACTCCAACCAAATTGAATGATAGTTGAACGATGCTTGAGCGAATTGAAACAACGCAAATCTTTCGTTTTTATCGCCTGACGGCATTCTTAGGAAGGCAGTCCGTTGCTGGCAGCAAGGCACCAATCGCAAGAGCCCGAGGGTATAAACTGCATTACTACGTACTAATCTTGACTCACGAATTTCATAGACAAAAGGGTACTAGGTGACTCCGCACCCTTTTGTAGATCTACGTCTGACACGTCTATCAATTCCCTCTCGTACCTCACATCATCGTCAGACCAAATGTTGTCTTTCTTCGAGCCCCGAGAGGATGGGTCTTCTGATGGACGACGTGCATACTGATTCAAGCCTTTGTGTGGAACGTGGATGAGAGCAAGAATGAGACGCAGAGTGAGAAGCAGTAGAACAACGATGGCAGACGGCGTGTAATACCTAGGGAGGCTGTAGATTGCCATACTCATTGGACACAACGCAGCTACTGGGAAAATTATATTCAGAGGAATCACTCACCGTTTCCAATGCTAGCGAAGAACAATCCACCCGAGTCGGTACTCTGTTAAGAGCTGCTGTGTATAGTCTAGAGCGCCAATGGTGGAAATATGCTATTTTGAAGGATAAAGGGAAAGGGATGCGGCGGCATCATTTACGTTATAACACATAAAAGCACCGAGAATACTCTAACGCTACCTGTAAAAACTGAGTGTTACGGTTTCGCCAGCCCAATCGGGTGACTTTCGACGCAGATTTAAGCGGCCCTGACCACCCGCTTTCCCACCCTAAAACTAACTCTTTCATTGTCCCTTACGAGAGAGATACTTGACCATTTTGGAGTGGTGAAGACGAGATGAATTCATGAGGCAGACACGGTCTTAGGGCGCCCCTATTTGGGTTTAGCGGGACTCCTCCGCGCCTTGACGACCTTCTTCCGCCCTTGTGCATCGTTCCCGCTTAAAATGCCCTCTTCCGCTCGAACCGTCGACTTCAGCCACGGCCCTTCCTGTGATTCCCGCTAAGTACTAATGAATCAGTCTCCGCATGGAGGGGAATGGCTAGGCCGGATGCGCGTTAGGCGGCCTGCAGCAGGAGAATGCACATTGGGTTTCGGGAACATGCAGAGATGATCTCGAGGCCGGATTCTACAGCACCAATAAGACTAAGAAGTATCCCACAGCCTCAATCCGTCCAACATAGTCGGGAAAAAAAAGACATGGGATTGGTTAATGTGAATCGCTGGCGTTCACACCAGCGTTTGAAGCCTGAACGTACGTTCAGCAATAAGCAGCTCAAAAAGTGTAATACAGTTCAATGAATGACTGAATAGTACATCAGGTGCTACAGCTGGGCTGTTGACCCAGAAAGACGGCTCCAAAAGCATGGTAAAATCAATACTGCAATGCAGCTTTTCGGGCTGTGCGAATTGTTTCAAAAAAGTATGCGGCCAAAGAATTGATACAGTGGCTCACATACTTCTAGTCGGCATCCGGTTTCGGCGTCAACATAACCTTCGTTCTCACGCGAAGCCTATCATCGAGGTAGTACAAGGCCTGCCATACAGAGGTCTATAAGTAGGCTATGTTTGAGAACGATTCGACTCAGCCTGGAGCGTAACACATATACTCCCTTTTGCCCACTCAAAGTGCCGCTTTCAAGACAAATAGCTATCTGTTCAATCTCCTTCGCGTCACCCATTTTCACATTCATACATACTATACTACGGACTTTCCACTATGAAGTCCTTCCACCTTTTCGCATCTTTTTTCTTGATGTTAGCCGCCTTCTCATATGCCAACCCGAATCCCTCAAATGTCCTACAGAAACGAGAAGAATCAGGAGTGTTTTCTTGCTATACCCCCACCAATATTGAAGATTTCTCCGCTCTATGCCCGAGCATTAATTATCCAACTCAAGATGGTCTCAACGTTATAGAACGCCTGTACTATGCTATGAGAGCTACAACGGTCCCGGATGATACGGTTTACCAAGCTCAAGACAACATAGTTTGCATGACTCACAGCCCTGGTGTAAATGTCACTTTTACTTTGGGTACGCAAGCTGGGGACGGAATACTCAGCGCAGGAGCTTCTGTATCATTTTCCCTCACCCTTACTGGTCTAGACACTGGTGGTAAGTAGTCATCATCAACTTCATGGGCCTTCGTTGACGCCAAAAAGGTATTTGTCTGTTTACGGAAGGCATTCCCAACAAGACCGTAGCAGATAATATTACTCTCGCTCAGGCAAGAGATCTTGTTTACAGAATGATAACGGCTCCCAATGAGGACTGCAAGACCTGCGGGCGAATCCCGATCCTCTACCCAAATGTGACGGACGGTACAGATAATGGAGGAATTCTAAAAATCGATTTCAAAACTGACGATAACTGCATCGGTAGTTGTGTTGGTCCTAATTCATTCTCCACGGCAACTGCCTCAGCAACTGCCTCAGCAACTGCCTCAGCAAAATCGGCAGCTAAACAGCTAGAGGTACCTAGGCTGTTTGAAGGGCTTTGGATTCTCACTGTCACGATAATGCCAGCTTTGTTAGGATCTTTTTCCGTATTGCTTCGCTTCCTTGCGTAGAAGGAATTCCCTGACTTCGTTGGAACACATGTAAAGTGAGTTGTATTGCTGAGAAGCCAGCGAGAGCCTCGAAGCCACCCAGGGGTGATTGCCTCCAACAGACTTTGGCCCGCTTTGAGTACTTCGAGAGGAGGATGTTTACCGTAATGTGGGTTATGGAAGTATGACCTCAGGAACTCCCGGCACTTGTAATGATGCGCGTGTATCCCCTACCCCTTTGTTGTCTTTGTTGGCTTTGGGAACATGAAGCAGAATGGGTGAACGTCTACGAAACTCTCAGTCCTTACCTTGAATATTACTTTCTTCTATCCTTGCTAGGACTACCTTAACATACAGTGTGATGCTTTCCAGCAATCTGCAGACTACGAATATTCGGAATGGCTTTGCAACGGCAGGCGTCGGGAGTAGATTTTGGACTACAGTATAATAAGCTTGATTCCCTGCCACCGACTCGTTAGTGGTACATCAGTACTCTACGGTAGAGCTAAACCCGGCGGGAAGGGCCGCACCGCTGAGATTACGCTAAAGTTCGATCTTTGGTTGATGCTGTTTTCGGCCTCTGTTCAATACGATACATTTCCTCTTTCAACTACAAAATTACGTATGCCTTTACCGTTGCTTGGTCGGTTCTTCCATCGTACGAAAGGCGTTGCTTACCTTGCATGTACTACGAGTGCTTTCGTCGTTTTGTATCGGTGTTGTAGAAACTCACCTGTGGGCAAGGTTCTGCCAGCTTCCATGTCGATCCTCTACGTGTCCCTTGCCGCCAGCTCGTCGTTCTTCCTTCGGGTAAAAATGCTTTTGATGCCAACCCCGCAATTTTTAGCACTGAAGAGAAACTCTCAGTTCAAAGGTGTCTTTTCCCGTTCAACTGTCGGATACCTACAAGTAAGTAGCATTGTTATTTCTTCGTTTGCCATGACCATCACCTTTAACTTTGACTCTACCTGTTGAAGGGCCTTGCATCTCTACGTGCTCAACTAATGAAGAGGAGTGGTGGTCTGGGAAAAGAGATGCGAAATCTTCAGTTCATCGAAGCATCCCCAATGCTGAACGGCATGAGACAGATTAGTTAATTGGAATTGAGGAATCTTGTAGAACTGCATGTTTCTCTTACGATTCATGATTTCCGCTCCCACTGACTTCCCACTCGGAGAGCTTGCGGTATCATGGCACCAAAATGGCTCACTGGGCTGATACCCAAGATTCATCACAAGTCGAAATCCAAGAGCGACTCCATTACCATCAAATCTTCCTCATCCCAGGGATGCGAATCAAATCAGCGACCAGGGTCAAAGAGTGCAAATGAACCAGCCACTTCCAATTTGCCGGTCATGAATCAGCATGTGCTTCCCGCAAGCGAATCGCGAATCAATGGTGGTCAAATTGCACCAGGGACTACATCACCACACAAACCAAGTTTGCCAGAGGAACCCAAATCGTTGGACTTATCAGAGTCGACAAATGAACAGACGACAGACCAAAGTGCCAAAGCCCGTACAATCAGTCTGGAAATCGGCATATGACTACGTTGTTGCAAAGGACGAGAACAAGGAGCTGATAGAAAAGTACATTCAACTTCTCCAAGAACAATCTGGGGTACCTAAGGGTGCGGACGATGTGACACCTGAGATTCGACAGGATCGACTGAAACGAATCATCGACAAAGGAATCGAAAAGCAAAAGGAAGGTGAGATCGAAGCTTCACTCTTCGGCTATAAAATCGGCTTATCTGAGAGTGCATCAAAACTGGCAAATTTTGTTTTGAAGATGAAAGATTTTTAAGCCGGTCTCCGTTTCGGCCCGGCTTTTGGTGACCGTTTAGTAAGGGTAGAATACGTAGTTTGATATAGGCACCGTATTCTACTTAATTTGATTCTAATAGTACTTCAGGATATACAATATTTGCGACTCTTTCTCCTAGAATACCTTGCGGTAGTAGTTCTGCAATATTGTGTACGTTTGTGAACCTTGACAAAGCCACATACAACTGCTCGTGGGAGAAGACCGGTAGCCGTAAATCGACTTTCATGGCATCAGATTGCCCTTGTGACTTGCTGGTTTCGCTGTCTTCGCTAGCATTGGCGTGGGCTGAGATGTGTTTGCTCTTTATACTGTGCTCACTGATACGGAACTTTAAGAATTACAACGTGTGCGCAAACTCTACGCTGGTGTGAAGTCGAAGCGCCTCGGATTTCACGGCATGGCGTGTGATGTTATACCGTAAAAGCAACGCCGGTCTCCGACGATACAAGCTGGCGGCTCCATAGAACGGCGCTTTAATTTGGCGCAAGAGTTATGAAGGCTTCGTTTACGAGATCCAAGGATAAATGCCATGACCATGACCGGAACGTCCGTCAGGCTTAGCACCGACTCCCTCCGGCTGATAATTAGTCAGAAGACGTTGTGAAAAGGACTTTGGCAGGTGTGACATGGCTGCTGTCAGTGGGTACTGGCAGTTGCGGGCTTGGTGTCTTGGTGGCTTGGGTGGCTCCCCGCTGATCCGCTCCCACGAGAGTTAGCGCCACCAAAGATAGATGCCGCAACCACAACGCGCTGCACGCCTAATCATTAAGTAAGGCTGCGTTAGACCTCGTGCATTTCCATGTTCTCACGCCATCGGAGAACATACCCGTCGCTTCACAGCAAAGGATGTCTTAGTAGCTGGCTAATCCTCTGCATCCCATACAGTGCTGCACGTTCGCTGCTGTCAAGAATTGGGTCTCTAAAACTTTATCCCGCTCAAATCCTACCGCATTATCCAGACGGCTACCCGTGCGTGGCGCAGACTGGACGGTACCTTGTCCTGATCTCCGTCGTCAGGCCCGTCCACTTCTTTCAGGCTTGCAATGTGAAGAGACAAAGGAAGCCTCAACGGTAAAAGAAACCACCAGGAGTTGATATGTATGGGTTTGCTACTCCAGCCTCAACCGGAGGTCGGCGTTACTTAACGAAGCTGTGGAGACATCTCCTAAGGTCATTTTTGGAGTGGACGGACCCCAAATACGGACCGTTCCAAGCCATGGCCGGCTCTCCACGATGCTGCCGGCAGGCGCAGGTAACGGCGGTGTTGCATGTTGTGTGGTATCATGGCTTTGAACTTCACTGTGCTCAGAACATACCGTGCCGAAACATGTATAGCAGCCTTGGGAGTGGTCGACGCTGGTTGTTGATATTCTTCCTTTCTCCACACCTTCAAATCCTACGTTCAACTTTCTTCTAGCTCGGACCTCTCTAGTCTTTCACTCTTTTTGATTGAAGTTGCGGCATACTTTTGCTATATTCCACGATAATATCTAATCTCATCAAAGCAACTTTATCTCTCAGCCTAATCTTTTCTTTTCTTCGTATGTTCTAGCCTCCCAGCCAGAGTGTCATAGACCAGGCACGTCTTAGATATAGATGATCTGATGTTGACCTTGAGCAGGAGCCATGCCTTCCAGTCCTGAGCCGTATATGCCAATGGAGGACATGAAACTGCATATGGGAGACCGCTTATCCCTTAACACCACCGCCATCGACTCACCGAGGGCTGCCAGTTTCGAATCTCCAAAAACTTCCATGTACAAGACGCGGCATATATCACTACAGTCTCGGGTGGACTCCATCACCGAGCAAAATTCATACGGCTACGTGTCTGACAGTTCCTCGATCCCAGACTTCCCACATGCATACAAACCAAGAGGGTCAAGAAGCTGTCTGCTCGAATCGCAGTATCAAACCAGCTATGAGCCGGAGTCAATCGCGGCACCAAATCCTTTACCTCCCGTCCACAGTCAAATGCCTCCGCCGACAGATGTAAAGATGTCGACGTTGCACGAAGTCTTCTTCGTGGGAGTAGTCGCCATATCGCACTTCATGACTCAGGCAGGTCTGGGCCAGGCTCTGGCTCCGCTCGACATCATCGCTAAGTCATTCGACATCTCGAAGCCGGGCGAAGAAACGTGGTTCGTAGCCGGCTACAGTTTGACCGTCGGCACCTTCATCTTGATCTCCGGCCGCTTGGGCGACATTCTCGGCCACAAGAGGATGCTTGCTTTCGGGTATGCTTGGTTCGGCGTGTGGGCTGCGTTCTCTGGCTTCTCCGCCTATCCCGGCAGGCAAATCTTCTTCGACATCTGCCGCGCCATGCAAGGCATCGGGCCCGCCATCATCATGCCCAATGGTCTCGCGCTCTTCGGCCGCGCTTATCCGCCCGGTATCAAGAAGAACATCGTCTTCAGCATCTTCGGTGCCGTCGCCCCCGCTGGCTTCGTTACCGGCGCTACCTTCGGCAGCCTTTTCGCTGAATTGGCGTGGTGGCCGTGGGCCTTCTGGAGCTTTGCTGGCGCATGCTGGGGTCTCTCATTCATAACGCTAATCGTTGTACCGCGCGAACTGTCTTCAAAGCCAGTGAATCCTCCTGGATTTGATTGGACTGGATCACTCCTCGGCGTTTGCGGCCTTGTCCTAGTCAACATTTCATGGAACAATGGCCCACTTTATGGATGGGGAACTCCTCACGTCTACTTCCTGCTCATCATCGGCCTGCTATGTTTCGTCGGCTTTGTCTGGGTCGAGCGGCGTGCCGCGAACCCAATCCTTCCAATCCATGCTATGACTGGTACTGTAAACTTCGTCCTTGCTTGTGTTGGACTTGGTTGGGGAGCGTTCGGTGTGTGGGTCTTCTACATGTTCCGATTCCTCGAAACTGTTCGAGGCCACACACCTCTCTCCGTGGCTGGTCAATACGGTCCAGCTGTCGTTTGCGGCCTTCTCGCTGCCGGAATGACTGGCTTCATGCTGACGCATACACCTGTCAGTTTCGTTATGTTCATCTCAATGTGCGCCTTCTGCATTGGTATTGTCGTCGCGGCCACTCAACCCGTTCATCAAATCTACTGGGCTCAGACGTTTATCTCGATCGTCATTATGCCGTTCGGCATGGATATGTCGTTCCCTGCTGCATCAGTCATTCTGTCGAATCATATGCCACCGGAGCACCAAGGTCTGGCGGGATCGCTAGTCAACACTTTCGTCAACTATTTCATTTCCATCTCTCTTGGAATCGCCGGCACCGTAGAAAGCAATGTTATCAAGAACATCTCAGACCCGGCAGAGGCACAACTGAAAGGCATTCACGCTGCCTTCTACACCGCAATAGGCCTCAGCTTGATGGGTGTTATTTGCGGCGCGCTCTTCTTCGCACGGAGTTATATCAAAGAAGGCTGGAAAGTCATGGAGCATTGAGTTGCGTTTGGTCATCCTTTCCGTCGTTTGTCATTCTGGGGGTAGCAGCATTTGCAGGCGTTAGTTGACTTATGTACGGACCAACGATACCGCGCTACAACATACCATTTCCTTGTTCTTTATCATATCTGCGTGGGGCGCTGGATGTGTTCCAAAGTCGATTTATGTCATGTCATGGAACCACCTGATGCGTCTCCACCATCTCCTTTCTTAGTATCTAGTCACTCCCTCTAAGACGCTTGTGTGTGCAGTAGTGGAATCGGAGAGAAAATTGAGGCCTGAATTAAGCGTTGTCACGATAGCTAATGCAACGATCTCAACGACAAATCGCTCTCCCCAAATCCTGTGCTACTCAGTGTCTCTTGAATCTAGGACTACCTCTTAAACACGTCTGGCCCTGGAGAAGAGAACTAATAAGAATTAGACTTCAATTTGACGGGTCTATTGGTTCTCCCAACACAAAAAGTAGCTTCATCACATTCGGTACTCCTTATGCTTTGGATCTGTCTACAATATTCCATTCCAACCAACCTGCGCCTTTCCTTCCATCCTCCGTCGTAACCGTCGCCCAGCTCCTAGGGAACAACGTGACCTTCCCATCACTGGACAGCAGCCTAAGAGGCGCATGGCCAGTGGGCTTGATGTGCAGCACCAGCGGCAGCGGCGCGCCCTTAATCGTAGTCTCAACGCCCAGCCCATCCTCATCCATGGTCTCGGTGGCAAAGACATCGGTGCACTCTACCAGCTTATCGCCCTTCTGCACGTAGCCGACGCCCATGGACGGCAGGTTCGGGATGCGGACGTGCACCTGGTGCGTGTGGGTGCCGTCGTCGAGGTGGAAGGCCGACCACACCCAGTCGGCCGTCCACCAATCGCGGTGGCCCCAGGAATGGTCGCGCTGGCCGATGCACTTGGTGAAGGTGACGGTGCGGTCGTCCCACGAGAAGGTGCCTGTGACCTTGCACGGGATCTCGTAGCGCGTGGCCGCGCGCCAGCGGTACGGGAAGCCATCGGTCTCGTACAGCAGGTCCATCTTCACCTGCACGGGCTTGCCGCTCTTGCCGTGCATGATGTCCGCGGGCTTGTCGAAGGATTCGCCCTGGCCTTGTGCCGTGATGCGGTAGCTCTTCAGCGGCGTCTCGGGCACGTGGGTGGCTTCGAACTTGCTCGTCTTGACGTGGAGATCGGGACCTGGATGTGGTGCCTCGAAGTCGATGAGGCCGACTGTGGGAATGTTCGGTCCGCATATCAACGCGTGGTACCAGGAACCCTTTTGATTCGGTGTCAAACCGAGGCGTATCCAGACGCCGATCTGCTGTTCAACGTCGACTACGTCGAAATACCAGCTCTCATTGTGGAGAGGGTTGTCCGTGAATGGGTGTATCTCCTCATCTTTGGCCTCAGGTTCGAGATGAGGAAGAATAGTAGGCGGCGGCAAGACATCGAGAGCTTTTGTGTCAGTGACTAGCTCGCAGCTCCTTTGGAACATGGTCAAGAATAGCTCATCTCCACGATCTGTTCGCTCGACGACGTTGGCGGCAGTAATGGCTTGGCGCATGCCCGTGAAGCTCTGCATTCGGATTCCTTTGTTGACATCGTCCATCGTGATTGAGGGCGCATTAACCGTCACAGACTCATAGTAGACTTTAACCAGCTCATTAATGTGCTGGCGGCGGAACTCCGGTGTGAGTGAAAGGCCAAGGAAGAATGCGAGATCACCCAAGATCGGCCCCCAGATGCAAGTTTGCCAGTCCACAAGTGTCACTGGTTGCTCTGCTTTCAGATCCAGCAGGATGTTATCAAGTCTGTAATCGGCGTGCACAAGGCCTGTGGGGACCGACGATGCTTGCTGAGCATCTTGGTATGCATCGAGACTCTGGACGAACTTCCGGCCGATCTCTTCATGTTCAGACGAGATCTTACCAGGGTATCGTTTGAGGAATTCGTCATAGAACTTGATCATCATCTCCTGCGGCGTCCATGTTGACTTCGGCAACCAGGAAGCCTTCTCATATGGAACATGATTCAACACTAGACCATGAAGACGTCCAAGTTCCGACAGGCATATCTTTGCTTCCTCCAGCGTTGCGCCTTTGATATCATTTCCTGGTTCCGCTGGATAACAGTCTTTCATCAATAGCGCAAACTCGCCAGTCTGTGCATCTCTTTCACATCTGTAAATTGATGCGATTGGGCCAGTTGCAAGCAATGGAGCGACTGTATCATAGAAGCGGAACTCTCGCTCATACAAACCTCCAACTATACCAAGAGCGCGACTATCTACATGCTCGGAGGTTGTTTTGAGCACGACTGAAGGAGGGCCTGCCCGCGTCCTGTCTCCATACTTCAGCTCAATGCGGAACACTTCAGCGATTTGGCCGGTGCCAATTTTGGTAGAAGTAAAGCTCTTGACATCGTAGCCAATTGCTTTGGAGAGCCACTCCGCAGAGAGATCTGATTTCATGGCTAAACTGCAAATTCGACAGCGGGTTCAATAGTGGCTGTGGAAGAGTAAATTTTTGGATAATCTCAGGACAAGACGTACCCAGAGCTGCGTCTTCAAGTACCTACATTAAACATACCTGAGTCAAGTCAGATGAGTTTTCCCCGGCTCGTGCCGAGGCATTACATCCCCTCGCGCCAAATGAAGCCTTTTTCCGTTAAGTATTTGGTTTGCGGGGTTGATATCGATGTAAGGCTGAGTGCTTTACGATAGGTCTCCCCGCACTCTTGACCGCGTATGGTCGAGTAAGTTAAGTAGTGGAACATGGTTGTTACGGGGAAAGAACGCCTGTGGCTAGAAAAAGGGTGGAGAACTAGGTCCCACTGACCAAAAGGATGCAGGTTCCCCTGACTTAGGGAACGCTTGTAACTATATGTGTAGATAAAGAGGTGACTTAGAGCGGCTTCGGGATGTTGGACCATACACCTCAGCTGACCCGGCGATTTATTTAAATCTATCACTCATACGTAAATCTACCACTTCCTAATTAGGCGAGAACTAGGAGGAGCCTAGTTTAGCGACCCTCTACTAATATTCGCTGTATACCCCACTAATTCTAGGTGGTTCTCCACTAATTTCAAGTGGTTATCCGCGAATTTCAAGTCATTTTCCACGAATCTCAAGTGGTTCTTCACTATCGTTACTTTCAACGAATTTTAGGTGATATTCCACGAATTTTAGTTGAGTTTCCGCGTATTTCAGGTGGTTATTCACTAATTCCAGGCGATTATTCGCGAAATCCAGGTGAGTATTCACGAATTCCAGGTGTATTATCCATTAATTTCAGCTGGTTAGGTGGTTTCCCACTAATTTCAAGTGATTTTTCACGTATTTGAGTTAGGTTTCCACGTATTTCATGTGGTTTTCCCTCGAAGTGAAGACGCCTTAATATATTTCAAATACATTCAAAGTTTAGTGGGTAGCTGCGTAAAATTAGTGAGTTACCACCTAAAATTAGTGGGTATCCAGTAAATATTAGTGGGTGCCACTAATTTAAATCTACCGGTCTTGGCAAGCCACGCTGATAGATTTGCGCGTGAGTGATAGATTTAAATAAATCGCGCGGTCAGATGAGCTGTATCACTCCGAGTTTTCTCAGTTCGGTCAGGGAATCTTTGATTGCTTGATTACGGCTACCAACCGATGTGGCGACGTCGCATGATACAGCGAGTCACGGCCGCCACAGGGCTGAAAATAACTGCTCAGCATCGTGGCGAGACTCAAAACCCCAGATCAAACCGTTCTATGAGTTTGAAAGGCGAAAAGAGCTCAATGGTGGTGCTGTGGGCCGAAGGGTCTTGTTATAACATGAAAGGTTCCGTTGACGTATTGATGGTACAATATGGAGACAAGCAGGCTGGGAAAGAAGTTAGAGACGCATAGTTAACGAGGTTGAACCCGCTTCGGTTTTAAAAGCTTTGGAGATTTGAATCGGTATTGTCACATCTCGGTCTCTTCTTTTATGGAGGCTTTGAACGCATCGACAATGCTCTTCCACTTGTCTGCGTAAACGAACGTCCAATTCCTCACCCTTTCGACATCTTGCAAATCATCTTTCATATGCTGGACATTCGTCGTCCCATTGAGTGGAGCAATCCCACCAAGTGCGATGACAAGCGAATACATAGCAACCTCCTTTGAAACTCCCGCCAACTGACTTAGCTGGTGAACGGCATCGCCAGAAAAGATCTTCGGGTTTCCTGTAAGCGTCCAGAATGATTGATAGATGATATCGTGGTCGCGGCAGAACTTCCTTAATGACACGTCCCACGCGGTTGCTTTGTGGAAACGATTTTGAACGACCTTCGGCTTTACGTTTGCAGATTCGTAGATGGCTTCGAGGATAGAAAGATCGGTATTTGAGATCCCTAGGGCCTTGATCTTGTGTGGAACGTACGACTCAAGAATCTTCCAGGCCTGAATGGTCTTTTCAATGGACGGAAGCGGAGAATGAAGCAGTAGACAGTCGATATACGTATCCTTCTCGGAATCTTCTGCTTCCTGAGGCCGAAGATTTCGAAGAGATGAGGCTACAGAAGTTCGAATCTGAGTCTCCAAAGGTGAAGTAGGGTCATACGGCATGTTGTTTCTGTCTTGCCCTCCTGGCGGCGTATACTTCGTCTGAATATAGAGTTGATCGCGAGTAGCCATCCCGGAAGCATACGCAGCTCTAATTGCCTCACCAACAAGGTCTTCGCGGTAGTGACGAGGTTGAGCAGCTGTGTCAATTGCAGTAAATCCTGCTCCAAGTGCTTCCGTCACCAGTCTTTTCGTCTCATCTTTCTTCCACGCCGTGCCGTAGATGAATGGCGGTTTGCCTACCGACCGAATGAAGCTGTTAAGTGGTCCGTCAAATTTCATTTTGAGGTTCAATGGAGATGATCAACGGGAGAAGAGAGAAGAACACATCTACTGAGTTGACGAAAGAGCCCAGCCGTAAAGGACGTTACGGCTCTACCATCCGCCAGCCAATCGGAGTGCGAGTTCGCCGCAAATATATTTCGACGTCAACCGCACATCGAGTCTTCAGCAAATCTCCACCAAATGGCCAGGACATGATCAATCGCACCGTGCTAAAGCAGTACCATCTCCTCAGCCCACTATGTCAAACCAGGCCGTCGTCATTCCTGGCGACTCCATGGGCGCGACTCCGAAGCAATCTCCGGGACCGGGCACGCATCTCACAGGCGAGCAAATCCGCGCATCAGTCCTCGGCACCGCAACAACAACGAAGAGCGCCGACCGATCGCTCTCATCCATCCTCTCCGTCAAACCGCCATCGGCAACCCGCACACAGCCGGCACCGCTGCTCCCGACGGTGGGCACGCACGTCTACGCACGCATCACGCGGCTCACGCGCACGCACGCGCACTGCGCGATTCTGATCGTAGGGGCGACGAGCGTCGCGGCGGTGCCGTTCCGCGGGCTGGTGCGCACGCAGGACGTTCGCGCCACGGAGAAGGACCGCGTCAAGCTGGCGGAGTGCTTTCGCGTCGGCGACATCGTGCGCGCGGTGGTGATCAGCCTCGGCGACCAGGGCGGTTACTACCTCACCACTGCCGGGAACGAGTTTGGAGTGGTGATGGGCTGGAGCGATGAGGGGAATGGGTGCGTGCCGGTCGGCTGGAATGAGGTGCGGGATGAGGTTACAGGGAAGAGGGAGGAGAGGAAGGTTGCGAGGCTGGCTTAGGAGTTTGGTCTTGATGAGAAGCAGGCATTCAAAGCAAAGGTATTATGACTCTGGAGGTATCGATCATCAAGACTGCCGTGTTTTTAGCCTTTTCCTTGGCCGAAGATATCAACCGTCGCTGTTCATATCCTTGAATACCTACGTCAAGAAAGTCATCGCGCGGCAGTACCGGTCTGGCGTTCAGTCTTGTAGCATTTACTATATAAGTTACAGCCAACCCTAGATATGCTAGAATTATGAGGCGATGGAGCTACATGTGTGATGCATGCAATAGATCAGACCATAACAGCCAATCGCTTTACGAATCCTTGGATTCTCGTGAAGGCCTCTTAAATCATATGGTGAAGCATCCGCACTATTAGAGCAACTTAAAGTCTGCTCTTTGCTCTCTTACTTTTTCCTGGTCTCATTTTACCACCTCGTCCGCCAACCTTACCCTTCATCCTAGCCGTAGAGAAGTCTCGCATGTCAGCGCTGCTCATTGCGTCTCCGCTTTTGGAAAACCTTTTCTTCCCACCAAAGCCATACCTCTTATCTTTGGCCTGTCTTTTCGCATTTGGCGCTTTCTTACCGTCGAAAGTTGAAGCACCATCTGGTCTTCTCCTCTTTGCCTTCTTGTCATCTAAATCGTCGTCAAGTCCGACATCGAACATATCGGGCTCATTCTCATTCGTAAGCGGCGCATTTGACCGCTCTACAAAACACAAGTCAGCAAACCATCAAAAGCGACAGGGCATCAACGAGCATACTTCTCTTCAGCTTCTGCACCCTGTCGAGCATCTCCCTCTTCTCGCGCTCGCGCTCCTGCCTCTTCTCGACCTGGACCTGCTTGCCGAACTTCTTGAGGTCGCGCTGGCGGCGCGCATCCTGCGCGGCCCTCTTGCTGGCCGCCGCGTCCACCAGCTTCTGCTTCACGCGCCCCATGTGCTCCTCGCTCTTCACCATCTCCGCAAAGTAGTCAGCCGGCCGCGAGAACGGCGCGCCTTCCTTCTGCAGCTGGCGGCGCGCCTCTTGCACCGCCGTCAGCGATTGCTGGTAGAAGGCGAGCTCGCGGTTCAGGTCGTCGTTCACGTCCGCGATTGTGGTTGGTGAGGAGGAGCTGACGGATTGATGGGCGGAGAAAGCGAGTTTGGAGAGTGGGAGAGCTATGCGTTTGTGTGCGGCAAGGAGAGCGGTGTGGTTGTTGATAGTGAGGCGTTGATATGGAACAATATCTCCTTTCTCGTCAGATGCCACCGAAGCGATGTCCGATAATGGAATGTCTTCTTCCTCTTCTCCCTCCTCATCATCTTGCTCCTCCGTATCCGCTACACCTTTGCTACCATTTTGTGCTGCACTTTCTAGGGTTTCTTCTTCCACATCCTCATCGTTGTCAGAGTCTGAGCTGTCGCTTTCGACCAGTCTGGAGATATCTATCTCGACCGCTTCCTCGTCCTCTTCATCCTGCTCATCTTCTTCTTCAGTATCCCAGACATCCTCTTCCACTTCTTTTGCACCATTGCTGTTCGTTTTCCGTTGCTCTGGGGCCATTTCTGTGGTAATTTGGTTATCCTTCTCCTCCAGAAGCATCAGTGCCCCGCTCATCACGTAGTCGTCTTTGGGACCATTGTAGCGCAGTGGATTCGCCCTCTGGTTTCTTTTTCTCTTCGAAGCCTCTTTTTCCAGCTTCTTTTGATGTTTCAATTTGTGATCGACACCTTTGTATCTGTCCAGGGCATCTTTGAGCTTTCTGTTTCTTGCCATGGCCTTGGAGGAGCAACGCTGTAGCGTTGGAGTGAAATGTAGCTCTCCTCGGCTCGCAGTAGAGATATTCGAGTTGAAAAGGTTTCAATGACGGCTATGCTTCTAATAGCGAACCTAGCATCGAAAGAGTATAGGTCGAATTGTGGTATGTCTGCTCTTTTTTCGGATTTGAGAAGTGATATTTTTTTCTCCACGCGCAGCAAGGGTCCAGTGAAATCTTGGCACATCAATCGAAGACCCACATCGTCCACACGACTTCCCACTTTCGAGACTCCACTGCTTAACAGCTCTCTGCTTTGTCCTTCCTCAGATCAAATATTACTAGTAGTCATTGGAGGAAAAAATTAAGAGGCTAGAATGTCTGCAGATAAGCGCCCAACCTCTATGATGTCTCCGACAAAGATCGATGAGTCTCTGGTACTGCTTCGTACACAGCTATATTACACGCCCCTTTGCTAACAAAATTAACAATCTAGCCTTCCCCACAGCACGATCAGGCCACTGCAGAGCTCAGTCAAGTCGTCGATGACCTACTGAATCAGTTATCTTCCAAATTTAATGCTGTCAGCGAGGAGCTGTTGGGCAAGAGTGAGTTTGGAACGGCCCTTCGCCCTTAATCGCCTTCAATTTGCAGTTCAGAAGACTGACCTAGAGACAGTGGACGATATGTCTAAACGCCTTGACAACCTTGAAGCTGCTATTCAGGCTGGTAGGAACGCAGATGGGAAGTGATGCAGCCATTAGCGGTTCCATTCTTGATCAAGCTGGCGTTCTCGGCTGGTAGTTACGCATTTCGACGCCGTGCGTATCGGCATTGGAGTTTTCAGACATGCGTACACTTCACGGGATTATGGCCGTGTCGGCATTTAACATGGAGCATTGGTGGAGTTTTGTGATTTTCATTCTCAGAGGCTATCACCATTTTGATCCTCCAGAGTAACAACAAACGATTCGTGACGTGGAAAGCTTTGAAGCTCGCGCCCCTTTCCCAATCTATGATCAAGAAGAGTATTATCGTATCAGTCATTGCCTCTTCTTGCTCTCCAAACCGATGGACAGTTCGTGAGCAATCCGCAAAGGGTATCATAGGACCGCAGCAGATATGGAGTTAACTACAGTCCAAGAAAAAAAAAAAGTTCCTATTTGAGCCGAATGTGATAGGAAAATGTTCAGATCAGTCCGTCCAGGACGTAACCTAGAGCAAAGCGAACAACTCCTTGATGCTCATGCTGAGCATGATGCTAATTTGCAAGATCGAACCGCATCATTAAAGTAACCAGACTTCTGTTAAGCGAGATGCGATATAGCACTGTTGTCAAAGCCTCGCTCAACCTTCAAGGCTTTATTTTCGGTTGGTGAGCGCGGATTCGAAGAGTTGGATGCAGATTCGGTTGGTGTTGCTTCTGTTGGAACAAATGAAGAAGACGTCTCTGAAGCACGACGCAATGCAGCCTCTAGGTCGAAGCTCGAAGGCCGCCCAAATCCACCGTTAGGCAGAGATTGTTGCAAGACTTGCTGCTTCATGTAATCCCGAATCTCTTTACAGTCGCAATCCGAGTGTTCGAGACACTTGTACTTCAGATCAAGCAACTCGTGCCGTAACGCGGCTTCGGTGGCCTTCAAGAACGCATTCTCTGCTCCCATAACTCGAGATCTCTCCTCCAATTCGGAGTTGAACACCTTTTTTCGTTCTCTGCACTTGCTGGCGGCTACGCGATTGCGCTCCAAAAGTGCTTGTCTACTCTTTTCTTCACTGTCTGGAAGGCCAGACGCAGTGAAAGTTGACCTCCTCTTCCTTACTTTGCCTTTCCCAGATGTGGAGCCTTCCGATGCATCTGCGGCGGACTTTTTCCGCGGTCTCTGGCTACGTTTGCCACCTCCTTCTTCCACAGCACCAAAGACTGGCGAATTAGAGAAGGCCGATTGAGGTGAGATCTCGTCGAGAGACGGTAGCTCTCCTTGCAGTGTGTTCAACAATTGAGGCATGGTTAAGCTGGGTTCCCACGGAGGCATGCTTAGGACATCTGACGACATTGTGAAAGGTGGATATTCTTGTGATTGGTGCTGCCGAGTCTCTGTTAAAATTGCAGACGAATTGGGGTCTCCCGATGAAGGATCCTGGGAATAGAGGATCAACTCATCTCCCTCTACTGTATTTGGGTCCTTGAACAAAGAGTCGAAGTCGGCGTCGCTGAAAGTTAAGTCGGGAGGGTTCATTCCACCTATTCTGCAGCCGGACGCAGGAACACTCCTTTTTTCTTCTCTGAGGTGGTTCTTTAGCAGTGTTAGCTCAAAATCCAATCAAAACGCTAAACGAGTCAGAATTCAGATTGCATTGTGTGCAAACGAACAATGATTTGCACCAGAACCGGGTGCTAGATGGCGGCGTCTCATACACAACATCAGAAAGGCCATTGCGGAAATTTTCTTACCTATCCGGAAGGCAGCAGGAGCACTTATGTGATATCTGGCGTTCAATTCCGAAATTACTGTCGTTTGTATGGTGGGTGAAGCTGATGGTGATGTCTCAGTCGGAGGCTGCGAGGTGGCGAATGTAGAAGGCAGTCGGAAAAGTAGAAAGCGCTCGAACAAACCCCACTCTTGCAACGAAAGGTAAACTGGTGGGTGGTGCCGGTTAGCGCTGGGTTAAAGTGGGAACCGCTTGGCAGTTGGCCAAAGATAAAGTCGGGAAAAGGCAAATGGGTATCGGGCCGTTTGAAGAGGATGGAAGTGTAAAATGGTAGGCTGTGGCGGATTGGATTCAAGTGTAGAAGAAATCGACTCCGGTGTCAAGACCGGCACCGGATTTATGAAATGAACTCCTTCTCTCAATTGGCCAGCCGCATTCACTTTACAGTAGAAGAACAGGCAAAAGTGGGTAGAAAAAGTGAAAGGGCAAGTGGCAAAGGCGTCTTGGTGTACGGGCCGCGGCTACGATAGAATACTAGCTGATGGGAATTGTGAAATTCGATTCAATTCTTCCATGAATGCCTAGAAAGCGCATGGCCGAACACCTCATCAACGCGCTAGATTTTGGCGGGGGCAAAAGCGAATTGTCCGTCATACAGACAATCCTTCCACTGCTGAATTGATTGATAGAGCATGTCCGCTTTCAATGAAGCCGCGGGATGTGATTTGACGAGAGCAGAAATGTCATTAGCGAATGGCGCGTTGTGGGAGCCAGAAACCAGCCGTGTATCCCGTCCATAAGCGTGCAGGAGTGCGTGGCTCAACATCTCCGCCGCTTCTTATGGCTCCAGTGAGAGCAACAGTGGAGAGCACTCCGTAGAGCAGATCAGGATCTGAACCTAATTGCCGCAAAATCAGCATCGCACTACGCCCTGGAGACGGCACGCCATATCTGCATCCGAACAGCCGGCATGCGGATTGACGTCGTAGTTGTTGCGGAGAAGTGGCAAACCGCGCCTTACTAACACCGCCCTTCGTCGAGCCTATCCACAAACTCTATCAGCGGCAATTCTCCGACGGAAAACATTAAATTCGCTGCGACAGGGACTGCCTAGAACATAAATTGATGCCTTGGCCAGGTAAAGGCTTCGCACCGATGCTTTGAGTGAGGGCTTCGTAAGAGCAATCAGTCGACAATGTACAGGGATAATCACCTGCACTCCGTTCACGTTTGCTTTAAGGGATATCGATAACAGCAAATCAGAGAGTGGCTATATCTAACAGACTGCTCATAATTCACGAACAATACCCTCACGAACATACCCAGCGAAGTACAGTAATACCATCATAGGCGATGGAGCTGGAAACCTTAACCGGAACGGGTAAGAACGGGCAAGAACGGGCAGACATGCCGCTTTCGCAGAGCTTTCCACCTTCATTCTCAGCATGTGATAGTCGACTCCAAACCAGCACCTTGAAACTCTCAATCATCGGCAACCAAAAGAAGAATATTACCACATCTTGATCTGACTTCACGAAACACTCATAATCAACCAATCAGCCATGTCAACCAATTCTCTTTCCTCACAAAACGAAAAGCCTTTCCTGACCACGTCTTTTCCATCGTCTCTGCCCACTCCGTTCGAACCGCTCTCTCCAGCCTCATCCGGCCCATCAGCAAGTTCTTCACGTCTACGAAACCTCTACCTACTCCTCTTCCGCTGCGACCGCATCCTCAACCGCCTCACCGCCGTCCTCTCCACCCCCGCCGGAACCGATGCCCTCCTCGCAACAACCTGCTACACGCTGCAACTGCTGCACGCGAATTTGAACGCCCTACTAGCAACGCAGCTCCAAAGCCTAGCGAGCAAAGTGCTGCGCAACAGCCGCGACGCACTGCTCCCGGGCGAGACGCTGATCGCGAGCCTGCCGGCGCCGCGCGCAGCCGCGTTCCTCGCGCGGCTCTCGGCGGGCTCGAAAGCGCTGTCGGACGTTGTAGCGGACTACCGGATCTTCACGCGGCTGTGGGGGCTGCTGGGCGTGTACCAGTGGGGGAAGAGCGCGGTGTTCGAGCCGCCGGACGACGCGGTGCTCGCGCGCCTCGGCCTCGCCCAGGTCGCGGTCGGCGTCGCCTTCCAGGCCCTCGAGAACCTCGCGTACCTCGGCCAGCATGGCGTGCTGGCCCGCGCGCCTCGCCTGCAGCTCCGCGACTGGGTGTGGAGTTCCAGGTTCTGGGCCGCGCATGTCCTGCTGGAGTTTGGGCGGTTGGCTAGGGTGAGGGTGCTGTGGGATCGCGAGACTGTCGATGGTGATGATAAAGAGGCGAAGGTGAAGAGGAAGGAGGCGGTGGATGCTTGGTGGAGAGAGTTGTTGATCAATGTGTTCTACGCTCCCATGACGCTACATTGGAGTGTTGAAGACGGATTGTTCAGTGACGGGTGGATTGGATTTTTCGGAGCTATGGCAGGTGCAGTTGCATTGAGAGACATATGGAAAAAGACAGCCTAGATGCTCTTCACTGACCGTTGAATGGAGATGTTTCACGTCGAAATTTTCCTATTACTCTCAGGTCGATATCGACATGCACAATGCGGCCAAGTCCCAGGAAGATGAATAGAAAACGTTTTAGATTTGCTTGGATCTTAGAAGGAACGACACATTCTTTGTTGTATGGAACACAATCTCGATGTCTTCATCTCAGGTTCCTGCTTATCTGTCACGATCAAAAAGATCCCTCAAAGGGTTGACAGCTTCCGCCTCCAAATCGTGGCCAGTCTATCCGGTTGAGGTAGCGATTGAATCTCCTCCGCACTGAGTTCCGGAATAGTAAGCCTGCACCATTTGAAATTACCTTCGCCAATCTCCGCCTTCAATTGTTGAAACTCTTCCTCCGGAATGCCAGCACCGGCACTCAGGACAACAGGAATACGCTTCTCCGAATCCGGTCGCGACATATTAGTACCCACTCCCGTACTCGAGAGACTTGCGTAGTCACCAGCTAACAGAGCTTTGAATTCTTTGGAGGCGACCACGGGATCGTGGCCAATTACGACGTAGACGACTGAGACCAATGTCAGACTACAAGCTTACTTATCGATTAGGAAGGAAAGGTTTAGCTAACGATCATATTCGGGAGCCATCAGCGGTATCAATCCTTTGGCAACAGCCTCGTCTCGTCCATATGCTGCGATTGGAATACCGGCTTGTTCAGACATTTCGCGAAAGAATGCTCGAAACATGCAATTGTGAGCAATTGATAACTGTTTTCGGCTTTTGTCCTTGACCTTTCATACTGAACTGAAGTTGTTCTTATCGTTATATACTCTCGTGAGGTAGAGTATGTACTTTCCGCATGTCAATCTCCTCGTATTGCACTGGCACTTCATTGGATGGTGGATCTTCTGAACCCATCTGGATACGTGCTGGCCGCGGTCAATGACAAATCAAAGCCATCGGTGAGACTTTCGACCGTTGTTACTCCAGTATCAAGTTCTACACGAAGTGACAACCCCACCAAGTTGGCGGGCGTTTGAAAAGTGCCGAAGGAGCGAATAATCCACCATTCCCAGCGGGCGAGATCGCTCAAGGGACGTATTTACGAGACAAAATCCCCGCCAGTTCGCTCGAGTTCGGACCGATCATTCAAAGAGACTAGTTAACGTTGGCAAAGCGGTCACTATGAAGCAGCAGCCCGACCTTGTGATCCATATTCCAATGCAATATGAATCTTTTCAAGGACGCCAAGTCGATGAAGATACGCAATGCTGACTAGTATTGACATCTAGACCTTCCCGGAGTAGTAGCTCGCGAGCTGTCCGTCTCTCCAAACTCCACGAAGATTCAGAGTATTGTCTATATCAGCCATTGGATTACCTTCCACAAGCACAAGGTCGGCCTTCAATCCCTCCGCTATCCGCCCTCGATCTGGGTAGCCAAAGCGATCAGCAGTCACGGCGGTGGCCGACTTCAGCGCTTCCTCGGGAGTGAATCCGCACTTGTTCACGAAAAGCCACAGCTCATGATGCAGCGAAAGACCGAAAGCTGTGCCGAGAGCCGGGCCAGCGGAGTCAGAGCCACTATCGAACGTCAGCGTATGCCTTGATAATCCCAAACGCCGAGCAAAGATCCTCAAACTCACCATATGATGTCAATTCCGGCTTTCTTGAGCTCCACAACCGTTTGGATCGCATACTCCCACCTGCTATTCTCGCCGTGGAAATCCATGCACCTGCAGAGATTGCTGCGGCCCTGTCCGTCCACCTTATCCTGCACGCGCGGATCGTGAGCGTACTTCTCGGCAATGGATTGACCCTCGGTGGTCAGGCTGCCGACGGCCGCGAGCGTGGGATTGAGCCACGCGTTGTTCTTCTTGTACGCCGCCACGACCTCCGCAGTGAGCGGTTGGTCGTAGAACGCGTGCGTGAGGCCGTTGACGCCCGCGCTCAGCACCTCCAGCTGATCCTCCAGCGACAGGGCGTGCGCGACCACCGGCTTGTTGTAGCGGCGGGCTTCTTCGATCACGGCGGTTTGCAGCTCGACGGTGGGCTTGGCGAACTGTACGCCCATGGCCTTGCCGGACTCGTGCATCAGCTTGATGTAGTCGACCTTGTTTTCCTCGACATTCCACTTCACGTATGCCTTTGCGTCCTCGGCGGTTTTGAGCTTCGGCCACGTTGAAATGGCTTTCAGGGTCTGTGAGGCGGCTGGTCAGTACCGTTCATGATGACATTTATGGGACAATTACTTCTTCAGACTTATCATGAGCTGTTATAACAGGAATAGGCCACCCATTTTCAATAGTTGCGGCTATTCCACAGGTCTTGAAATCTGCAGCATCGGTGGGATTTTCCTTGGCCTGCTTACGGAGAGCAGTCACGTTAGGAATCTCATTATGCATATCCATAAATGTAGTAACTCCAAAACGAAGAGCTAGCAGGATGTTAGATACCATGCCAATGCTGAGTACCAAGAGGTATGATACCTTGTGGTAGAGCTTTGGGATCACCCCCATCCGCATGATTGTGCGCATCAATAAATCCCGGAAGGACAGTATGACCAGGCTTTGAGATGGTCTTCACATTGGAGCCGACATTTGAAAGCGTGGACGTGCCAAACGACTTGATCTTTCCACCCTGGACAAAAACAAAGCCATTTTCAATGATCTCATCCCCAGTGAAGATCCGAACGTCTTTGATAATGAAGCTAGAATCGGCCATATCGGTATTCACACGCCGCCAGCTTCAACAAGAATCAATCGCAACGAATCGCACCACCAACTCAAGGAACGACAAAGAAACGCAGCCTCAGCACGGCAAAGCAACAGCGCAGCAGCCACCCAAGCCGGGCCACAGGGGCAGCACTCCACGCTCTTATACGCGGCGCGCCCTCCCCCATCGCACAAAATCCAAGCCTCCCGACACGGCGTCGCACCCCCGCCTACCACTCAGCCCTACCCGCGCAGCCCCAGCGGCCAACCACGCGCCGCCGCGAGCGCCAACGGACGTCCACCCCCCCCCCCCCCCGCAGCCCCAGCTCCTGCTCGCTGGAAAGCATCTCGCATCCCCGCCAGCCGGCCCTAATTTGGCAGCGGGGCGCGCCCGACGCAGCGAGCCGGCCGCGCCTTTGGTTGGGCGTCGGCGTCGCGGGGGGGCGCGGACTCGGTGGGCGCTGAATGGCGGGCCGGGCAGGCGAGAGGTGGGCTTTTGGAGAGGATTGGAAGGGCGAGGTGAGATGGAGGGCCTTTTGCACGTGGGGAGGGCTCGGTCGGGAAGTTGGTGTAGGAGTTGCCGGTTTGGGATGGGAGTGTGCTGGGTTGGAATGGTGAGATGAGATGGTGCAGGGTGAAAGGATCAATTGCCAGGGATAGGGCGAAAGAGTGGAGAGCGAGAGCGCGAGGCGGAGTTGAAGTATTAAGCCTTTGAATTTCTGATATCTGATGGGTATCCTAGCTTCAACTGCGCCCCTTCCCAGCAGAATAAAGAGCGAAACGACCATTCTCGAAACCCTTGTGTACTCTACTCATTCCCTGATCTAAGAAACCTGTCGCACAGTTCCTGTCTGGCGATTGAAAAACGCCTCCAATCCATCCCGAATCGTCAGTCATTGTGCAAAGAAGCTATAGTACAAATGAAGACGGTGGGACGCCAATGAGGTATTTGAAAACTGAATAAAGCCGGCGGCAAGTCACAGCCGGCAGTTCAGTTATGATAGAATCTGATGCCTGTTACATCGATTAGCAACCAGTATATGATTAGTTTTCGTTGGTGGATGAGAATACGCACTTCCTGAGTACTGTCTGCAGGGTTTCTGGAGTGAGATCTGCGTCGTCTGGAATTTCTTCACTGACGGGAATGAGGCCTGCAAATTTCTCGCCGCCTTTATATGCGAGGAGTGCAGGTACGCCCGCTACTTCCATCTCTGCTTCCACGTAGTGTAACTTTATGAAGCGGGTTGTGGTGTGCACTCTGGCGAGTTTGCGGACACTCTGCTCGATAATTGTGCTGACTTCTGACTGCATTGAAGAGTTAGCAAATCTCTCGGTGACAACATACAGCGAAGGATAGAGTTAACTTACGGTGTCGTCATATATATAGACAACGACGACAGTGTTCGACTGCACTCGTTCAATCGCATCTAGGTATCCCTCGGCGTCGACCGGTGTCAGAGAGCCATACTGTCTCTGACTAGGACTAGCGTTTCTGCTCGATTTCTTCTCTGCTTTGTTCTGAAGTTCCACCAAGCGCTTCTGCCTCCACCGTGCCATGAAGCCCTCCTCGTCATCCTCGGAGCTCTTGTCTCGGTAGTCCTCATCGTTGTATGGATGCAGAGTGGGAGCTGGTATTGACAGCGAAGGGCCGCCGAACTTTTTGGAAAGACGGCGTGTCACTGCCGATAGCTTGTTTGCTTCCTTCTTTGCTCGTTCGAATGCTTGGGCGTCAGCAATGACGCCTTTCGGCCCAGTGTTGGCGTCGAAGTAGTTGTTCGGCAGGAAATATCGTGACCTCATGTTGTCGTCCTTCGATGGGGAGTCTTCGTCTGGAAAGTCAGCGCCGTCTTTCAGAGCGCGTGATGTTTGTTTTCCTTCTCCGGTTGACTCGGATGATGAGGCAGAATGTTGTTCTTCGGCTTCGTCTTCGGGATGCCGGCCAGCGGATAATTTTTCAGCGAAGAGAGCGTTGTATTCGTCTTGAGCAGCAGATGATGCCATCTTGAAAGGAAGCGCGGAGGCTAGTCGTATTTATCCACGCAAATCCCACGTTGAAACGTGCAAACAGGAGCAGCAGATGCTTGTGAGAGCTGAAGGAAAGGGAAATCAGGAGCCTGAGACGGTTTAGCCGAGAGTAGAGAGGATTGCTGGTCCCGGCTCAAACATCGGTCACGGCGCAACAGGGAACTGTGTCAGGGGCCAGCCCGCTAGAAGGTATAGTCGTCGAGCAGTTTTTGAGTGATGATAATGAGATTGGACGTTACCATGCACGACTTTGCTGCGTCGATGGCAGTTTCACGCCACGTGGAAGATCCCTGCTTTGATTGCACCGGCGTCGCGTTTGAGGTTGGGAGGATGGACTTTTAGGCGGGCTAGCCTACAAGTGCGCGCGAGTATTGTACTGTACGTGCTCAGATTGGCCCTTGAAACAGGGAGTGTGCTCTGCGCCAGTGGGAAGCGATGGACGCGTGCGAAGAGTTTGAGGTTGTTTTCGGCGCTTCTCAACGGTGCTACAGCACGCTACTCGAAACGGCGCAATAGCTGGGCGGAAAAGTGCAGATGACGAAGCGAAAGTGCTTTCATTCCCATAATTGATATCGTTCATCTACGGTGCTATATTCACAGATGCGCTCTGCTGCCAAAAAGAGAAGCATGCCAATGGTCGGTGCATTCGTTTCACATTCTCGCCAGTTACGAATGGCATTTCGCCGAGACCGCAGCGTTTGGGAAGTGCATGGTGATCGCCTCTATTTTCAGGGATTGCCGATTATAATCTCGCAGGACGCGAGCAGCCCAGACCTCAGTCCACTATACATCGTACGCTTCATGTGACTGTGACACTCCATCGTCTGGGTATCGGGCCTCTTTCAAATCTTGCTGCTTTGTTTCAACATCGACTCGGCATACCAACACCCATGATATAATATCACTGAATGTCCTAATCTACGAGGTTGATTAGCCTGCTGCGTCCAGGGGAAAAGCGGCATCACACGGTTTGCTTGCACGTGAGAAAGCGGTCGTGGTACTTTTCATGTGCCAACTGAGATGCAGTGACCGTGAATGGTACCTATCTTTTGTACCCTCCAAAAGGTTGCGCATCCGGATAAGAGAGAGCAATTGTTGGACTGAACAGAGGCACTGCTTCGAAACCAGGTATTAAGTCATACATTGATTAAGACATGCAAGCCTTTGCAATCTTGCGCCACGCTTCTACAAATAGCAACAACAAATGCATAACACTGACTCGTTTCAATATGAAACCCAGAGATCTGGCAATTGAGAACGATCCGAGACTGCTGTACTCTGTAAGGCTCGTGATGGTTGGAGCTTCCTAGGTTAATCCCTTTCGCGTGGAATGTCCCAAGGCTGAATGATCCTGTGATGCGTATGACGGAGCTGTCTTGTAACACATAACAGCCAGGGCAGAGCACGACATCGCAAGTGCTAGACCAAGTTATATGACGGCGAAAGCTTCTCCATTGGCATAGACTACTTCGACCGCATTGCCGCCCACCCCAAAGTAGAACATACAGTCCGAGTATGAAGTGCCATCATCCGCAAAACATCCCAATGGAGAACGAAAAGTGAAAGAGAAAAAAAAATACAAGCAAGACGGGAAGAAAGCAACCGACAAGACCCGGATGCTAGGAGGCGGCTTTTGAGGGAATCTGAACAAAAGACATGAGACGCTCCAATTCAAAATCGATTATGGGCTCCAAAGCACGATCGTCGTCAAGTCCTCCCACTCCACGTTCGCCATATAAACGGAAGAGGCTAGAGACAAGGCGAAGAAGGCGTTTCTTTGTCGGAGATCAGTAGCTGAGCTGTTCCTGCGTCAAAGACCTTTTCCGTGCTACATTTCCACGCCCATATTATTTGTTTCTGCTTCTCCGGGGGATTTCTGTCAACTTTCGTCGTTGCGTACAACAAAAACCATATCGCACATAGACGGCGTCAAGCCTGAGATCTGAATGTTATTCAAGGCGGTGAGCCTTGGTATCGCGGGGTTGTTTAGGATTGTGAATGCATGCAAGATTGGGGTATGCGGTCAGTTTATAAAGAGATCTTAGGCCCAGATGCGCAACTGTTATTGGGTTAGCTTACATGGTGAGTACGAATATGCAAAGGAAAGCGCTTACCATTGAATCCCAGGATCCGGTGCAAAGACTCATAGCGTCGTTGCTTACTCCGAGACAGCTGACTCTGTTTTCATGTCCTTGTAGAGTGCCAACGCGATCACCACGCAGAACGTCCCACACCTGTTGTTTGTTAGCATTCAAATTTACAGAGCGGCAGATTGAATCGACTAACCTTGCACTCAAAGTCATCATAACCGGCAAAGAGTAGTCTTCCGGAGACGGAAAACGCAACCGAAGTAATGCCGCAAACTGGTTCGCCGATCTGATAAGATATTAGCAAATGCTTCCGCAGACATCAGGTAGCTTTCTCATGACTTACCACGTAGCTCTGTAATTCACGATCGGCACGAATGTCGAACAAACGGCACGAGGCGTCATCGGAGCCGGTGCCGAATGCGTTGCCGTTAGGGAAGAACTGGATGGCGTTGATATCGGAGTCGTGAGCGGCAAAGGTCTGCACACACTTCTGTTGCCGGATATCCCAGAGCTTGGCGAAGGCGTCACAGGCACCGGAAACGAATTGGTTGTTGTCGAGCGGGTTGATGCTCAAGCTCATGACATCGCCAAGATGGTCGGCGAATTCGGTCATCTTTGCGCCTGTCTCGACATCCCACAAAACGCAGGTCATATCACCCGAGGATGTGAGGATGCGTCTATCATTGATGAAACGGCAGCAGCTCAGATATCCCGAATGGCCGGAAAGCTCGCGAGCGACCCGAGTGGGACCTTCTCTGGCCGAAAGATTGTAAATGGAGCAGATGTTATCAAGACCGCCACAAGCGACGAAATTACCGCTGGGAGAGTATGCGCAGGTCATGACCCAGGATGAGCGGAGAGGGATGGCGTGAACTTTGTTGGTAGTATAGGCATCCCAGATGATAAGTTTGCCATCTTGCGAAGCCGAGACGAGATGTCTTCGGTCAGTGGACCAATGCATTGCATAGATCTTGGCAAGATGACCTTTGAGGGTCCGTTTCGTCTTCATCGCTAATCTGGGGAGCTGGTCGACACGTTGTCGTGCGACCTCCTTGACTGTAGATTGATGTTAGCGATTTGAGGGCTTCATAAGCAGTTTGGAGAGACAATCAATCGAAAGCAATGGGATTTTGAACGGCGAGATAGCTTGAAATGAATAAACTTACGGGTTGTGTCTGCGAGTTCATCCTTCTTGCGTTTTATGCGGTCCTTCAGCGCCTCCGCATCGCGTCGCGCGATTTGGATGCGCTGCTGTATGCTCTCGGCTGACATTTCGGCCATGATGACGGAGGATTGAGGTCGCAATTGGCGTGGGAGAGAGTGCTCGGGTGCAGGTCAGACGCAGAGCAGTGTGGGGTGGTGGATGATGGCTTGGAGGTGGTAAGGAGAGGGTGTTCGAGGGGGTCGCAAAAGTCAGAGCTTGAGGGGGTGCAGGGTGCCAGGTGTCAACAGGCCGAGGACATCACCGCGCCCGGGTGTGCGCAGCGAATCGTGGTGTATGACGCTCGGCTCTGGAGGGCGGACGGCGGAGAATGGGAGAGACGGCGCACGGCAGTGGAGGAGGATGGAATTTGCGATGGAATGATGATGGGGAGGAGAAGTTCTGAACGGAGAGAAAGTTACGGATGCGGATGCGGGTGGTGGATGCCGCTTGGACCCAACAGCAGGAGCCAAAGCCTTGCCAACCTGTACTTTGACCTGTGCCTGCGGTGGTCTGTGCTCAGGGCCCGAGAAAAAGTGTGAGGGCAGGTGAAGCTGAGGAGAGCGAGGAGGGTGAGGAGGGCGTGGAGTGAAGTCGAGCCGACCGGACTGGCTGCGCAATGCAGGTGCCGCCGCCGCCGCCGCAGTGCCTGTAGCAGTAGAGTAGGCCCGTTGGCTGCGTACGACCGCCAGGCAGGACAATGAGTAGCACCGCAGCGGCCAGGAGATGTCGCACGTCTCTCTCTCGCGTCCGAGGCTGATGGGAAAGAGTGGCTCCAAATTTTGGGAAAGAAAACAAAACCGGAGCCGACACCAGGCTGCTGCTGCTCGGCCGACTGGCTATTGCGGCGGGAGGAGTGCCGTTGCTGCTTTCAATGCGCCGCGGTTCGCGAAGATTGTGCGCATCTGCTGGCTGCAGCGCCCGAAAAGATACTGGCACTTGCCTCCGCCTACGGAGCCTTCACCTTGGCTTGCGCTGTGCGTGCGGCCGGCCGGAGGAAGAGCGATGCCAGCCTGCTCCGCTTCAAAGGCCCGAGTGGAGATTTATCGGCGCAGTAATGGTTGCAACACTTTATTGCAAGACTCGCAAGCTTGCTGGCCTGGGCTGGCTCGGTGCTGCGAACGACTGCGTGAGGCGGGTCGATGAGCAGAATCGGCAGCAATGCGTTGGGTCCTCTACTGTAGTTTTCCCAATGGGTAGGCGCGAAGCAAGCATCGGCTACGAAAGCAATATTTGATAAATTGGGGAGGGCATGTGGAGGAGGCGCGATTTGCCATGGCTGCGCTGCCCAGCTCTGTCTGCCTTTCTTCCCTTTCCGCAACCCACCAGGGGCATAATTACCACCTCTCCATACCAGAGACACCCGTATGGAGTATGGAGTAAGGAGTTGCTATCGGCCTAGCTCTGGATGAGGCAAGGCTCACGCCCTGCTAGCTTGGTGCGCCGGCCATCGTATTGGTATTGGATGATTGACGGACTGACGCACCGGCGGACGGCTGCTGTTGCTGCTTCCGCGCTGTCGCTCAACTCAGCCAGAGATGCCATGATTGTAGGCACTATGAGGTATGCGCCTTTCTCTGTCAACTGTCATTTCTACTGCCTTCTCTGCAGCGCCACACTGCTGAGCCAATACCAAGAGTGTATCAAAAAACTCATAAATTTCTTTCCGTAAACTCAATCCACCTCCCTGGACCCTTTGTATCGCTTTGGCGACGCCATCTTTCGCTTGCACTTGTCACTTTCCCGCCGCCTCCAGATCTGAGCGAAACTAATAACGTCTTAACGCCCGTAGCGGATGGCTACTGCGTTCATCTTGGGCGATCTTCGCTGCAATCGTGCCTTCGGGCGCGTCCAGAGTCGACCGAGCCTTCGCATCGGCTCTCCCAAAGACGAAGGTGCGGCTTCATACGCCTTGAATTTTCTTTCACCCTCATCGTCACGGGCCACAACCCCCTACCGCGGGTTCGCAGTTGACTGTACAGACAGCTTGATATGTACTCTCATGGCTTGTACACGAACTGATTTGGCTATCCACAGCTGCATGCCCATCTCGGTGGCAGCATTAGCAGAACTTGTCTCCACGACATTTGGCAGCGTCGGAAAGCCGTCGATCCCGACTTGGACCTCGAAGACCCCCTAGTCGCCATTCCGCCAGGCAATGTCGACTACGGCCTTCGAACGTAAGCATGCATTTTTGTTTTCTGAGCGGCTGCTCAATATGCACACGACTGAAGCTGCTGCTGCGTCGTCGTTCCCGTTCTACGGCGCCAGCCTTGTCTCTTGCAAGCCAACCCCGTACACGACATCAGCTTGTTTCGTTCTGTGTAACATTGCCCATGCACAACCGTCAAACACATCCACACGCATCGTGGAAAGACGCTCGCTATTATGAGCCCTCTCCGACTTCAACTCCCTGGAAGTGAGATTGCTCAGCACTTAGGCAGTGCCCCTTCTCTATCCGCTCCCTGCAAATCCGACTGGCGTTTGTCAGTGGCTGCATAATCATGCATCCGGCCGGTCGAATCTTTCCGAAATTGTTACGCACTAGTTAGCAATCTTTTACATTATTGATATCAGCTTTCATATTCAGCTCAAAGTTTTGTTCTAAGTTCTGTTTTGTGGTTTCGTAGCATCATCCCGGCAACCTGTCGTTCCAGATGGAGCAGCCATGCTTCTACATGACTGTAGGAGTATGTTCTTGGCAATATCATTGCCGGATCGGCAAGCCTGTTATCTGGATGCAGTTAATCTGTCTGTTCGATGGTATTCTCCAATTTAAGGAAAGCTATGAAAGCCCAGATGACTCTTCTTTGAGTCAATAACCGGCGATTGAGCGTCCTCGCTCGAGGTATACCCTTTGGCGTTCCATTATCAGGTCCTTGTGGCAATGCTTTCCCACTACATTTCATCAATTCATGAGCTCCGGCGATACTTCTCACTGATAGCACTCTCAAGTCGGAATTGGTTGCAACCTTGCAAACGATCCAGCATTCCCAGCAGACTGGGGCAAAGAACAAGCAGTCGCTCACACATTAGAGGACAAAGAGCAACGATGAGAAGCTACAAACACTAACCCGAGCCTTCAGATTCTTCCCTCTCTTCTCGACCTACATCTACAAGCTCTGCTCCTCCCTGCCGAGCATAATCCCGAGCACAGAAGCCGACAACGTCGCCTACCTGGAGCAGCGCACGACGCCGCGCGCCATCCCCGCCGCGGTCATCTTTCAGGCGCAGCCCATCTCGGCGATCGCCACGGTTCTAGCAGTGTCCGACACGCGGCCAGCGTCCGGCCAATGTCGCGCCTCAGCGCGTAGGCGTCTTCTGTAGCCCGCTGTCTGCGGAGTACTGCCTTGCCGCGAAGCACTTCAACCTGACTCGGGCGGATGTTGGGAGGCTCTGTGACGGTGCAGTCGATATCGTTTTTAGACCGGACAAAGAGAAGTCGCGGCTGAGGGAGATGTATGCTGCCTGGACTGCATGGATCGAATGAGATTTGACACGGCCATGAACGCACCACGTTCTGCATAAGAGACTACGAAGTAAAGGCCATAATCGGTGCTAGATATCGCATAGATGCATATATCTACATCGAACTTCCAGGCTCAAGGCCAGTCGTTCTCAGCATGTCGTACGAATGACCTTCTCAATCCTAGCGCACCCTTCCGGCTCAAACAGTGTTGTACAGTCCGATTCAAACAATTATTACCATATTCAGTCTCTTAATACATCACCGACCACCACCACTCTCCGCGCCCTCACGCTGCACCTTTCTTCTCATTGCCGGTGGTCGCGTCCGCCGGAACAACGCCCTGGGCCTTGAGCGCCCTCAGCCGCTCGTCCTCGCGCTGCATGCTCTTCTTGTTGTCGACGGTGAACCACACGACGTAGAGCGCCATGGCCACGATCATGAGTCCTGGAGAGACGTCAGCACCGCAGAGTTAGAGAGCCGCGAGCAAGAGCGAAGAGCTGTGGGCGCACGCACCGATGAAGCCGAACATGACGCCGATTTCGTGGCCGGTTGACGGCGGTGGAACGTAGCCTGGTGTAGACATTGTGGATGGCCTTGGAGTTATGTGGGTTTGGCTGCAATTGTGCTTTGAAGTATGGATGGGCGAGGCTGAGGAGCGGTGTGGAGTCGTTTCTCTTTCAAGCTGGCTTTTGAGAGTTGAAGGAGGAGAAATTAAGGTTGCGTGGGCGATGATGGGACGACGTCGAGGGCCAATTCTGGCTTCCTACGCTTTGCGAATAGCATTGCCGTCTTCATCGCCTTTCGGTAGACGCGGTGCACTTTGTGGGGACGCAGTGTAAGGAATGCGGTATGACGTAGGGCTGAAGCAGGGATCGAGCAAGTGAATGCCGCTGGTGGATTGGGAGAAATGTCGATCACTGTTTTAACAATCACGGGACTTTTGCGTTTGGGGGCTGGAGAGAGGATAGCGCATGTTAATAATGCTGTGAAAGGTGTGCGATTGGAATAAAGGCTATAGATATGGCAGGCATCGAGCATAGCATTTAGCCACAAGAGATGCCTCCGTCACACAATTTCTCTATTGCCGTCATGATATCCTGCAGTAATAGCATCAAAACAGAAAGGCTTGATGATCACTATCAGTATTGTTCATCGTCTGTTGTATATATCGCAGCGATGATGAAAAGCATCGTCCCACGAAGACAGAGAGCTCTCGTACGGACGACAATGAGCATAATGCTTGAGTATGATGTAACTAGATGATCTAGGTTCTCGCATCGGAAAGCCGATTATGGAATTGAGGGCGGTGCAGTCTTCACCAAGTTGTGCATACTTCGATGCCATGACTATACTTCTAGTCTCAAAGCAAGGCTAAGATATTGAACATCGACTAGATTGTTTGAACTATTTACGAAGATGAGCGAAAAGATCACTCTTCGATCAGAAGGTGACCGAGATCTACATGTTCTATCAGACAGTTGCTGAAATACAAGAAGAAGCGTGACGAAAACGTGGCGTATATTTGATTCGTCCTGTTTTCTAATGCAGATAGAGGCCGGCTAGAACGCTTTTCATATCGTGATATCGTTATCGTGAAAATGCGAGTATATCCAAACCCAATGCTAAGTCAGAACCACTGACTGGAATGGTGAGATGCACGCCAAAATCATCATCTACACAATGTCAGAATTGTCGGCCGTTGCCATTGCTTTGCTCAGCTGCGACTGCGCATCCCATTCGGGCAACTCCCAAACCTTGACCGGCTTCCCATCAATTGTCTCAATATGAGACTTAACACTCTCAGCTTGTGTCTTGGCCTCCTGCAACCAGCGGCTCCAAGCTTCCGTATCCGGTGCGGCCGCGCTCTTTTTGATCCAAGCAATGTCCTTTGTAGCCACGATGACCTTCCACAGCGCTTGCGTGAAGGTCGGGTTGTAGTCCACAAAGTGCTTGTCGGGAGTCTCGACAGTGCTCTGCAACTTTTCCTTGCAGTCACACGCGAACTTCTGATCGATGACTTCGAAGCAGCCTAAATCCCAGTGGACGCGGGCCGGAAGAGCTGCCACGACCCAGTATGCCGCATTGAGTATCATGTATGCTGCAGCCACGCCAATCTGCAAGTACGTGCTGGCATTGCCAAGGGCAACAACGGCCGCCATGAGCAGGACGGTGCCAACCAGAGAGATGATTCGGTATTTCCAAGAGTGGCTGACGAGGTAGTCAATATTTTCCGGGGCGAAATACAGCTCTCTTGCCACATCCTCGCTGCATTGAACTACCAGGAAGCTTCCTTTTGGGTATCTAATCACAACATCTCCCGGCGGTGTCGGTAGGTGTGGTTGTTTGCGTTTGGGCAGGTTCAGTGTCCATTTGTTGCCAACGCCGACCAAGCTGCTCAGGAAGCAAAGGGACACGATGGAGATGATGGCGAAGCCATCTTGCTGCCAGATCGAGAGAGCGAAGAGTATTATTGCCTCGAAAACGCCTAGAAATGCTACCCACCACAGCGGGCCCCATCTCCTGGCATGGACGTCGGAAGCGTGACGCTTGCGTTTGATCTCGACACAACGGACAGCATAGGCAGGAAGGGATTCGGCGTCACTAGAAACTCTTGTCAGGTGGTTGTGAAATGGGACGGTGGCAGAGTGTTTAAGTACACAAGGACGTGACCGATGTGGTTCACGTAGTCTCGATGATTTCCGGACTTTACGGCCGCGGCAAAGCCTTTGACGTGAGGAAGACCAGATGGCCGGGAAGGTCTCATGAGAGCTTGGGGAGCCGGTAAGAGTCGTGGAAGGAAGGTGATCCTCGAAAGAGAGGCAACTTGAGCATTGGCTAGGATGGAGCCTTCACCCAGGATGGCCAAAAAACCTACAATGTCGAGCTGGAACTGCTGCAGGTTCTGAAAGCAGATGACACCGAACCACATGCGATCGTTGCCATTGCAATTGCCACCGCCGTTGTTACTGTTGTTAAAGATGGAGGAGTTGCTCATGTCGGCTTTTCAAAGTCGAGAGGACTTCGAGCTGGTATCATGAGCAGTTGGCAGAGGGAGAGGTATATATCATGATATCCAAACGGGCGAAAAGGCTCACAGGTGCGCAGTGTTGATTTGAGACAACAGGCTTTCTGGAGGGAAAAAGGACTGGCGCTACGGAAGCGCGATGAGTTGGATAGCAGCGAGCGGCATGACGAGAGAGCCTCACACGAGGACCATTACTCGATGGGTTGAAAGGATGGGGGTTGGTTAGGAAGCGGTGCGGGCGAGTACGGGCGAGGGGAGGATGCCGGGAATCTGCCCTTAACTCGCCGCCGAGACGCGCAGTGGAGGCGCAGTCGACGCAAGTGCTTTCCACACGGGCCCAATAGAGTAAGGGGGGAGCTTCACCGCAGCGTGAGGCTGTGCAACTGCTCTCAATCGCTTGAGAAGCAACGCTTCGTCCAGAGGCCCACGCGGGTTCCAAAATGCTCTGTATCTAGGCTGCGGCGGACTTTGCGAGTGCGGAATGCCCTGCGAGATTCGAGTCACGAGTGTCGTTGACCCTCCTTTGAACCCGAAAGACTCCCAGCTCTTGGCACCTCCCAACTGCACTCTGGCCTCTGCCTGCCTTCGCATCACCACTCTCGTCATCTCAATAACCATCAGCAGTTGTCGCAAACCCATCTAGTTATCGCATAACGACCAACAAAGTCCTTTTGAGTAGCGCTGAGTCGGTTGAAGCTGTCCTCGCTGAGCCACGGTCAGTACACATTCCCTGCATGTACATGTCCATATGAGTTTAGCCCAGCCTTTCGGGAAGATATGGCTTCTTTGCCAACCTCCTGCCGTCTTTGCCATCGATTTATCATCTGTGGAGCATGGCGAGAATCTTTTTCAAAGCCATCTTCGCAACTAAGTCATCCGCTGTTCAATCTCCACCTTCCCATCCCCATCCGTAACCGTCAGCCTACGAGGCAGAATTCACGTCCGGTAGCGCCAGCCTGATTACTGACCTCCGAAATAGACAAGCATCCGCATACTCTGGTACGGAGTCATATGCCAGCCTAGATTTTCGACTTCCAAAGGCTTTAGGGATAACTGGCTCTATGACCTGTTCTTCTGCACTGCCCAGCGTAGATCAACTTGTCATAAATGAGGGTTTCTCACCTCCATGTGAGTAACCTATCCTCCCCTTTCTGCCTTCTTTTTCTTGCGGTGGCTTTCTGAAGTTTGTGTATTTGGCGCGCGCTGTTTAAATTTCATCGTCCATTCCAGAAACTCGGCGTAATGGAGAAATTCGATGAAAAGGTCGAAAATCTTCAGGTGGCGCAAGTTCGCGTCGCGGCGCATCAAGTTCCAGTCCATTCTCCATTTCATAAGTATGTAGATTACGCTTGCGCTTTTGTCGCGGAATGTGCGGATGCATTTGCCATGCTTAGGCGTTGGTCGCATTGCTAACTTTCGCCGAAGTTGCCAGAATTGTCCTATACGACAATCAGACTCACAATCAGCTATTTCCCAGTTTAACAAACGACCGTCGAGACTGCAATTGATCTTCGTCCTGGCTTTCTTCATTACGTCTATGAAGAAGTGGTTCTCAAAGGCGTCAAGGAAAGATAGCGGAAAGGAACTGGACGGTATGCCAGACGATCAGACTAACCACGTGATCCCAACGGTCAAAGAAGCTTTCGAGAGCAGCATTGAGAACGTGGGAGATTCCTGTAAAAGATTTGAACGCTCGAGGAAACATATTCTCGACAAAGAGCGTGTGTACGGATGGGACCGCGAAGCGAAGGAGTCAGCATCAGAAGCCGAAAGGAAAGCCGTGATTATTGTCTCAAGAATTCGAGAGTATGAGCGCGCAAACCTTTTCGGAAACATTGCTTCGGAGTCCATTCCGGGCCCTGAGACGCTCGATATGGGCGGTCAGTTCTTGACCAACAGAAACCGGATTGAAAATGGAAGTCTGCTATTTAAAATCGCTAAAGAGATGCCAAAGGGCGCACATCTCCACCTCCATTTCAACGCCGAGCTGGATTCTCGGGAATTCATTGTTAAAGCAAGGGACTTGCCAGATAACATGTTTATTCGCAGTACTCGACCTTTACTTTCTGATGAAGATTATGATGATGCGGAGATGGTTTTCAATGTTATGCCTTCGAATACACCGACAGCTGATTGCTTTTCACATGAATACAAACCAGCTTGGAAGACACCAGACGCCAAGCCGTGGATGAAATGGTCAGTATTTAAGAAAGAACTAGCGAAAAGGCGACCGGAGCTTGATCCCGAAACTTGGATCCGTAATAAAATGGTCCTGAGCGAAGAAGAGGTTTATGGCATATCTCAGACGGTCAATGGGTGAGTTCGTTCAATGCTCTGCAGTGAATTGCTCCTAACAGGAACAATAGTATTTGGGCAAGATTCAACCAAGCTACTAGGTGCTTCAAAGGTCTGATAAACTACGAATCTTTATACCGCTGGTATATCCGTGAAGCTCTCGGCAGCATGATTAGAGACAAAGTCATGTACGCTGAGCTACGACCTATGCTCATGGACAAGACTATCCCAAGCGACGATGGTGAAAGACAACTCGACCACAACGCGCAGATGAAACTCGTTCTGGAGGAGGTTGCTAAATATCAGGAAGAGTTGAAAAGAAAGGGTCAACTGCACAAATTCCCCTTCGGCTTGAAAATTATTTACTGCACTCCACGCTCAATCCCAAAAGAGTGGATGAAGCGAGAGATTCAAGATTGCATCAAACTCAAGCAGGCTTTTCCGGAATTGATCTGTGGCTTTGATCTCGTTGGCGCAGAAGATCGTCCAAATCACATTGGATATTACCGCGATGAGCTTCTTGCCATGGTGCAAGCGTGCAGGAAGCTTAACATCAGCATTCCTTTCATGTTCCATGCTGGAGAATCGCTTTTGGATTGCGGAGGATCGAACAACCCTTCTAACAGCAATCTGTACGAATGTGTACTCCTGAATGCGAAGCGAGTGGGACATGGATTCGCCTTGCTGAAGCATCCAGCGCTGGTGGAGGAGTTCAGGGATCGCCAGATCTGTATAGAGCTCTGCCCGACGAGCAACGAGCTGCTACATCTGTGCAGAAACGTAAAGGAGCATCCGTTCCCGGCCATCCTAGCGGAAGGTATCCCGTGCTGTGTTAATTCCGATAATCCAAGCTTGTTCAGGTATGTGACGCTTTCCTACGGTCATCATTGGACTCAAGCAACTAACTCGACCACAGCAATTCGGTCTCTCACGAATTCTATCAAATCATGGTTGGGTCTCCAACGATGAGCGTGCATGGCTGGAAACAGCTTTGCCGATGGAGTATCCAGCATAGCTGCCTAAGCGACAGAGAAAAGGAGGAGGCGTTCCGGATATTCGGGCGAGACTGGGAGACATTTTGTAATTGGGTCGTCAAGGAGTACGGAGAGTATGCAGACCGATTAGAGCCACGGCCATGATCGCGAGATATGAAGTTCTTTGGTCACCGAGCGGTCATTATGGTTGACAGTCCTTGCGGCGATCTTGAAACCTATGAATAGAAATAGCTAGCTGTGCCGAGTTTCCGCGTTCAGCAGGAAATATGCTTTTCCTTCATTATATCCCAAACCGAATCATTGATTGTCGTTGCCAATGTGTGCGTTCGGAACGGCGGCTTGCCGAAGTTCCAAGCTTCTCGCGCGGATACAAGTTCAGCTCACGGAGGCGCGGCAGCACGTTTTCTTACTTCTTCCACCACCATCGGCTTACCTCCGGCACCCGGCGTGGCTGCACTTCATGTCTCTTGCCGACTGAATACGAGGACGGGTACAACACGACCGATCTACGCCAAGCGTCTAATGCAGCAGAGGTTGCTTATCCAGTTTGCCCGATTCGGAACCTACCCAATCGCGGCAACCTGAAACTCAAATTCGCTGGGGCTGGCCGACACCATCAGTCACGCACACGCCTCGAAGGCGTATTAATTAACATGAGATGTAAGCAGAAACAAACCAGTTGCTGACGCTTGCGTACAAGCGCCAAAGCTCGTTTCCAAGAACAATCAAATTGGAGGACCACATTCCTTGTCAGTTGTGTTTGGCATCGGGTGCGGGAATAGAAACATCCTAAGCCTCAGACCCTACGCACAAGCTTAAAACACCGTCCATGTTCCAGGTTCAGTCACTTCTTAACGCTCTTGGATCCATCTTTTTCACCTCCCAAGAACTTTCTTTGTATGGTCAACAAATCTACTGATCATGAGGTTTAATACGTTTGCCTTGGCAGCGCTCATAGTCGCCTTCGGTTTGTCTTCCCGCCGAATAGAGAGTTACCGTTTCTAATTGGGATCCAGCTCCAGAGTTGATCTTTGGCGAAGAAATTAATGGCCAACTCGAATCAAGGGATGTGCTCGAAGAGCGAGACTTCATCGACTCATACCAGATATTCAACCGGATACGGAACGGACACGCCTGCATCATGTCGCTGGTCTTCATCATTCTCTACCCTCTGGGCGCCATTGCCGTTCATCTTCCCACCGACCGCATCCCAGGCCTCCGAAACACGTACCTGAAGCAGCGCATCCTCGCCATCCACGTGCCGATCCAAATGACCGCCTTCGTGATGATGATCGGCGGCATGGGCCTGGGCATCCGCATGGCGTACGACCTGGACTACTTCGTGACGCACCCGACCCCCGCACACGTGGTGATCGGGCTGCTGGTGACGACGACGCTGATCGTGTTCCAGCCGGCGATGGGCACGGCGCAGCACCTGTACTTCCGGCGGACGGGCGGCAAGAGCGTGTTCGCGTACGCGCACCGGTGGCTCGGCCGCTGCGCCATCCTCCTCGGCATGATCAACTCCGGGCTCGGCTTCCAGCTCGCGCAGTGGAACGGCGTCGTCATCGCCAAGAGCTCGTACCTCCGCAACTTCATCCTGCTCGGCTTCTTCGTCGTCTTCTGGTGGGGCGTCGTCTTCTTCGATGCTATCAGGGCCTGGCGCCAGAAGCGCGCGGCTGACGGCGGCGAGACCGCCCAGAGGAAGGTCGAGTCGCCTTCTGATAGTGCTGTGGTCGCTGGCCGGGGCCATGCTATCGCATAGTGAGGGCGGAATGTATCGTGCGGAATAGATCTCTCGCTATTTTATTTGATGATATCACATGTATATTACCTCACGATGTTGGATTAGCGCTTGTTCAATCAGAAGTGCTTTGCGCAGCATTTACAATGTCCTGAAAGGGAGTACCAGCTCTTCGTTTTGCGAATATCCGACACTGTATATGAACAACTTGATTTAAAGGTCTCCATCAATCTGTAGACCAAACCTAACTCAGATTTAGAACACATGCAATAATCCGGCCGCTAAGCTGCAGAAAGGCGTGTGCCGAAATGCGGCCACTTCACGTTCTTGGTGTATCTCGCTTCCAAATCTCAGCCCTGTACGGCTAGTTCTAACCCGCCCAAAACGCCACGGTAATCTCGCACCGGCTCAGCTTCCTTTCATCAAAGCGATCCTGCTCTTCCTCCGAACGTTCCTGGCCCTCTTGATCCACACCCTCTGGACGATCTTGCGTCCGGTGCGCCAGATCAGATCCTTCATGAGGATGAGCACGACGGCGGTGCACACGGGGATCGCGATCTTCCAGAAGAAGGCGTCGCTGTTGTTCAGCGAGTCGAACTCGTGGAAATTCTGGCCGAAGTAGCCCGTCAGGAAGGTCAGCGGCAGGAAGAAGATGGTGACGGCGGTGAGCTGCTTCATCGACTCGTTCTGGAACGAGCCCATCTGGTTGTACGTCAGGTCGATCATGTCGTTCGTGGTGCGTCGCATGATGTCGAGGTTCTGCGTCAGCGTAATGACGTTGTCTTCGACGTCGCCGAAGTAGGTGTGTGCGATGGGCGAGATCGTCACGCTTTTGACCAGCTTCTTGGCTGTGAGAATCTGAGTACCGTCTTCCGCGTGTTGCGCTTCGGTTCCGGCAGACAACGTCGCGGCTAGTGTTTCTGGACGACTATGATCGCGCAGGGCGGAGACAACATTGACGATTGGTTGCATATTACTTCGAAGGAGGGACAGTTCGGACGAGAGAATGTAGAGAGATCGGGAGTTTTGTATGGATGGGTCAGTGAGAACGTCTAGTTCGAGTTCGCCCATAATATCTTCGTATGCGGCGGTAACGGGAATGGCAAGGTCTATAATTGCGTCGATGACTGCTTGTAGCATCATGGAGCCATCCGCACTACGACGAAGTATCGTGTCCCTCGATTCCAGTCGTTTCAGGATTGGCTCTTCTACATCGTCGGCAGAGTGTTCAAACAGGCATATGACGGTATTTTTGTCGGTATAGAAGATGGAGACCTGCTCTACACTAACCGCCAAGTTCTTCCTGGTCAAAGCAGAGTGGCGCTCCATGAATACTGCTCGTTCTGGATTGGCCGTGCGACGATATCTCTGGAGAGTACGAAAGCTCCGATCTCCCACAGGTAGCATAGTGTCAAGCATATACGATGACGGAGTTGCTTTTTCCCGGCCATAGAGGTTCGGCGAAGTGAGAGCTGAATCGGGAGGCACCGTGTCGGCTTTCCTAGACAATTTCTGCCACCACCGTTTTCGTTTCTTGTGGCTTGGGGTGTAATGTTTTTCTCCGTCGCCCACGAAGCCGTCTTTGTCATCGTCCGTCTCCAGTCGGACAAGCTTCTGTAATGTCAAAAGGACTTTGGATCGTCAGTGAATCTCACCCAGCCATACCAGTTGCGCACACAGGAGTCCAATATGAAACATGAAAGAAAAAATAGTTTGAAAATGTAATTCTAGCAGTGGTCCAAGTTCTTAAAGCCTTGCGAGGACAATGATTGGGTGATGTACGAAGTAGGCTGCGCATAACCTACTCTACTGCAGCCCTGAGATCTGAGTACGTCCAAAGATTTAATTCAAAGGTTGCGAAATGGACAGCAGTGAAATATTCGAACTTGAGTACCACGACGACTACGTTGATTGCATTGACAGAAGATTGGAACACGGGACTAAACGTCGACTTACTGAAAGCATGGTCCTTGTAGAAGTCGGCCTTAGTGCGACCGCCGGTGGTCAAAAGATCCTCAATGGCTAGGCGATGTAGCCTCTGATCAATGGTCAGAGCCTTGATAACATCCCAACTCAGGCCATTGACGTTGATCCATCGGCAGGCGGCCCAATCTTCTCTCGGTTTGGCGATGAAGTCTATGAAAGCCTCATTGTCAAAGTCATATCTTTCCATGCGGTCTTCGGAGTAATCGACGACGGTAATCTGGCAGGGCTGCTGCAACACACTGAAATGTGAAATTGCTTCTTGCAGAGGGTCGATGCCAGGCTCTGCGCCCGGCTCAGTCCATTGCGGTCGGATTGGAACATCTGCATGATAATTCCTGATGGTGTTGGACCGCGTTATCCTCCGAGAGATGGTTTGCAGAGATTGCAGGGAGCCACGCCGGGTTAGGTCGGTGTTGTGACGGTGGTGATTGGGCTCGATGTCGATTGAGACTGGTCGGAGAGTAGGAGTGGCATGGCTAACGGCGCGAGCGCGGGAGGTGAAGTCGCGTACAATGGGAGTGTCCATGCTGCGGCTGCGGTTGCGACCCGCCGAACGAACACGGAGGGCACTTGGATGAGGTCGAGATGGAGGTCCAGATACGGTCAGGTAAGCTTTTGCAAGCACGCGGCGGGCGTTGACGACATGGACCGGCCTCGTGGAGACAATGCCGGTGGCACGCGCCAGCCACGAGAAGCTGAAGCACGCCGACGGAGAGCGAGTCCAATTCATCTAATTTTGGGCGCGAATGGCACTCGGCAAATGGGACATTAGTCAAGAAATTCAACAGCAGGTCCATCATCGGCCAGCAATGGGAGCGGCCCAAAAATAATCGCCTCGGCGGCTAATGACTTCACGCGCGTTGGGTGCTGGCCAATGCCAGACCGCGCGAAACCATCACCGTCAATTCCTGGGCCTTTGGTTGGGGAAGTACTTGAGTACTTGCTGGTGGGGAGATCGGAAGTGGGTGTAGGGCAGAGGTAGAGCCAGAGAGCGGAGGAAGCGTGCCCAAGTTCCCAAGTTCCCAAGTTCCCAAGTTCCCAAGTTCCCAAGTTCCCAAGTTCCCAAGTTACAGTACATGATTGCTAGGGAGCGGTGAATGGCAGTTGAGTGGCATTGGATTGGCGATAGCTTTGATGATGGTCCATTGAAAATTGCGCCGCATAGCGAGTTTCAGTTTGGTCCTGAAATAATGAAATTTCAAGGGCCCTCAGGCTCTCTCTGGCGCGCTCTCACGCTCTCGCTCGCCACCGGCCGCTGAGCCAATCAGGCCCCCCCTTGGCCTCCGCTGCACGCACACTTTGTACCGCTGCTTTGCCATTGCCATTGCCTTCTCCCCCCTCTCTTCTTACACACCCACCGCCGCCCATCCACCTCCCGCAACCCACGCCTACGCCTTGCCACGCTGACAAAACTCGTCAAAACTGCGTCTCTTGATCACTCTTCATCATGGCCGCATAACTCGACACGTCTGCGCCTCCTGTCCTCTGCTGCCAGAGTCGGCGTACTTCCATCGCTGAGCACGGCAAGTGCGACTCCCGCCTCCCCCCAACCCAAACCGAAGTCTGCCACCAGCCTGCATCAAACAACCTCCCCAACCCTGCAAACCGCCTCGCTCGCGACGCTTTCCATCGAGGACATCAAGCATCCGGCGGCCAGCATCGACCATCGCAGTGGAAACGCCCTCGTCTCGCAGACTGCTGGCTGCCGTCGTCCACTTCCCTCCGCTGCATAGCATCGACTCCGCCCGGACTCGCATCAAACTCATTTCCGGACGCCTGCAGCTTGCTCGACTCTTCATACTGAGCTTTGCGGGACGCTTCAATCTCGACGGATCGAGAACACCGGCCGTCTCATATACATTCGTCGGCTGGCGGATCGAGTGGTATGTCGACCCTCAACCCCTGCTCAATTTCAATATGCGTCAGCTAATCTCGACCTGCAGATTCTACCACCGCATACAATTCGCGTCCCATCCCTCCGTGAAAACCCAGGCTCTATTCTCCGCCAAGTCGAAGTCGCGATGAGGGAGGTCAATTTTAGCATCCCAAACGCAAACAAGGCGTCGGTGGGCATCACCACTGCCTTGTACGACCGCCGAGCCCTCGACTGCACCTCCACCTTACCACTCATCAATTCCCTGAACAACCTAGCCTATCTCACAACCTCATCCGCACGCATACGAGACATCCTTACCGTCGATGGCGGCATCGAACGCTTGGTGTGCATCTTGAAGGAGGGTAGATGTGCCAAGGACATGATGGAGTGCTGGAAATGGAACTTGGCCTTCCAATGTGTCGTCAACATCGGTGTACGCGGCTCGGAAGGTGTGAGAACTCGAGTGGTGGAAGCGGATATGGTTCCAGTCATCGCCACCATCCTGGAAAATTACATTCGAGTCATCGACAAGTGCCGAGAGAAAGCTGACGCCGAGATCAAACGCAGCGCCCGCCAGCTAGGGTCATCCGCCAAACATTACTCAAGAACCAGTGATCTTCTTCCTGCTGGTCACCATGGCATGGAAAGAATTCGCCGGCAAGCTCCCACACCAATCGAAATCCCATCTCCGCAGAGCCATGCTCCAAACGTCGATCCGACCAGTACCATACCTACTCTCTCACTCAGCTCACCTCCTGAACGTACCACCTTCCGCTCACATCACCATCATCGTAGCCATGAGAGTAGAACACCAATGTTCCCTTCCGGAAGCTCTCGCTCGAGCATAACTCAGCCGTTGGTCACCGCGGTGCCTACCTTGGATATGCGACAGGATACGTTTGGCATCAGACCTGTCAGAGATGCCGATAGACTTCCCTCCATGCTCTCCACCTCCCATCTCGATCTCAACCCGTCTCAGCCAGTTTCTCCTACCACTCCCAGCGCGCCCGTACAACCTCCCTCACAACTTCCAACCGTGCCCAATGGAACTGGAAGGGCGAGAAGACCATCTATCCGTCACCACATCTCTGTATCCGGGTCTTCCGATGATATTCCCTCCGATGACGGCCCTGCTGGCGATTCGATGGCCAACGCGTCCGCTACAACTGAACCTGTCGTAACCATCGAAAACGACATACAAATGCAAGACATAGTGGATGCGGAGGGCATGATGGATGATGGAGGCTCTCCCGTTCGTCTAGAACCTCCACCTGCTGAGCCTGCGGATGTCGACACATTCAATTTGGCTCGGTCGGCCTTGGAAGGCAGCATTGGCAATCCAACTACGAACCAGAATGCGGCCAACTTCGGTCTTACTCCTCTACAGAATTTTAACGCTGGGCTAGGTGCTATGAACCCAACGCCATCACAGATGCCACTCAATCCCTACACGCGGTTCGTACAAGAGCGAAGTGCATCCGCGGGGGTTCTCTCGTCGATGCCGAGAGATGAGGATGTCTTGATGTGCTTGCAACTACTTGCCTACGTTTCTAAGTACTGCAACCTACGCTCCTACTTCCAGAAGACGCACACCGTGCCAAAACTGAAGATATCAAACTCGGAGCTGGCGGTTCTCGAAGGTGAAGCCGCAGCAAACAAAGTCGTCCCCGATGAAGAAGAAATCGAAGAGTACCTACAACCTGACGACTTTAACATCTTTCCTCTGGTGGAGAAATTCACTGTTCGCCACCACACGCCAGACATGCAGTATTGGGCGGGCGTTGTAATGCGCAATCTTTGCCGAAAGGATGACGCAAGAGGAGGAATCAGACAGTGCGCATATTACCAATGCGGCAAATGGGAAGAGTTCACGAGGCAATTTGCAAAGTGTCGCCGCTGCCGGAGGACAAAGTACTGCAGCAAGGAGTGCCAAAAGAACGCTTGGGTCTATCACCGGCACTGGTGCGTGCCAGCACAAGACGCTCAAGGCCGATAACAGCGCGTTGGACCGAATTCTTTGTCGGTAATGCGCGGCATCAGCGACGGCGTCTATATGTTGGCACCCAGTTCGTTTGCTTAAATGTTTTTTTTTTTGCTCTCACCGCTAATGATTAGCATGACGACGAGGCATATTTGAACACAATTCAGCGACAATTTTTCATTTTGAAGTTAGGCATCACGGCGGCGTTGACGATATCTGAACGTATTCTTTTGCGCTTTTGCACTATTCCAGCTGCAGAAAGTTGGGCCAACGCTCGGTTGATTACTGTTGGTTCGCTTGGTATTTGAGCACGACTTGAACGTAAGGATGAGCAGTATCCATCGTTGCGACCAGTTTGGAGGCTTTTAGGATGTTCTGCAGAAGACAGCCTATAACTCCGTCCATGGAAGATTGTATTGCCGGCAAGAGCCAGCAATTCACGGCATGTATATTTGGTAGTAGTGGGAATGGGATCAAATGAGAATTGTTATTACTTTGCATGGAAGCACTTGATTGCACAGCATTGCCATCTACCCATATTCGGAGTGTGAAACGCCAAACGTGGCCTCGGTTGTTTCGAGATGACGAAACTTTTGCAACCATAGGTGCCTAGGGATTCTCAGTGGAGCCAGCTGCATTCAGCTGTGATGAATTAGGATGGAGGTGTATGCGAGTATATCGTGAGATGACAATGTGGTTGATTGAGGCTTCGGAAGGGGCTTCGGCAGGGGTCAAAGCAGTTGTGATGTCACAGCAGAACATGGACAGGCCAGCATCAAAACAAAGGAGAAAGGCAAAGCACTCGGCGCTTCAAATATTGTCTTGCCGGTCGCCTCTGCCGATGACACCACTCACTTCACTTTTCAACGTCCGGTCTAGCATTGCGGCGTGAAATCGGGCTGCATCTAGACTTCTGTTCCCTAGCCAGCCATTTTGCCCGTGTGGCGCTGAGATTCTTAGCGCCCACCGACTCACTACGGCTCAAACCAACCAGCACTCGGGGCCCAACGACGAGCATTCCCGTTTTTAGAACTGACAACGCGTACTTCAAAGCTGCAATTCTGCTTTGTGTACTGCCAGCTTACTCCCTTGAATGCCGTAAGGCCTTGAAGCCTCTCTGCAGCACACTCCCTTTGGCTGTCATCAATGTGGCCATCATTCCCGTACCATCACGATCGCAACAACTGCCAGATCTGATCACCATCCCGTATGCCCACTCCCTCAACCACGGCGCCTGCCGATGTCGCCCGTTGTAGTATGCTAACCCATGGTTGCTCTAGGTCCCTCATTCCCTGACATGCTGCGGTCATGGCTAGAGACTCGAAACGTGTAGACGTCGACGGCGTTCGAAGACGCAAGTCTTCCGAACATGCGGACGATGAAGACTTTGATATTCCCGGACGCAGGAGGAGTGCTCCTCACACGCAAACATATACGATGCCCCTGCGACCATCGCCTGACGGAGATTCGGAACACGACCCTAAACCGGAACCCGCATCAAGCTCGAGTGCCGTCGACGCGCCTGTACAATTCTCCATTCCTCCCTCCGAACAAAGTCCCAAGGTCCGCTTCTCTGAAGACCTTGAACGTAGACCCGATGCACAACCGTCACGATCCAAGTCCTTCGGGCACACACAATCCCCTCTTTCGCCGAAGAGCCTTCCTCCCTCCGCCATGAGCAAGCGCAAACCTACTGGCTTGGCGTTAAACATTGAGAGCGATGACAATGCCAACCGCTCCGTACTTGGCGGAGATATAGTAGTATCACCGGCGAGCAATGAGCTCCCCGGGTCAAGTCCTCCTGTATCGAAACCAATGTCCCCGTCCAGCCGCAGCCGAGGCTACTCCTTACGGCGTTCACTCTTTCATCGGAACATTGGTCAGGCAAGCAGTGTCGATGACACCGTCATTGAGTTGCAGGAGACTAGCTCTGCAGATGAAAGCGGAGATATTCCAGCCAGGAATGACGGCACAAAGAAGTCACCAGCGACAATCACAGAGAGCCCAATAGCTGAGGTCGCTCCGCAAGCGCGACCTCAGACTGAACTCAAACTGAAAGGTCTGGGAGAAGAACCAGCTCTGCCAAATTACGAATCTTGGCTCGAAAGAAACCTCGCTCGTCAAAGGGGATACTTCTATCAGTTGCAAAAGACATACAGCCGCGCCCGCAAGTTCATCCTTCGTGTCCAAGAGATACCACCAAGCAAAGACGGAAGGCACATCGATCTTGATCCATCTCGTAAGACTGCTCTGATTGATGAACGCACAAATCGCGAGTACATCAATAATAATATCCGCTCAACACGGTATACAGCATGGAATTTCATTCCCCGGCAACTATTTGCACAATTTGGCAAGCTTGCCAACTTCTATTTCTTAAGCGTTTCTATTCTACAAATGATACCCGGTCTGAGTACAACTGGTACTTATACCACCATCGCTCCTTTGCTCATTTTCATCGGCATCTCGATGGGAAAGGAAGGATTCGACGATTTCCGGAGACACAGGCTCGACAAGGCTGAAAATACTCGAGAGGCTTCAATACTTCACGCTTACAGACCAACTGGTGGCGAAGAGTCGCCTTCCTCTTCTGATCTTGGTGCTGAACCACATGGACCGATTCATTGGGCATCCGTGAAGTGGAGGAATCTTCGAGTTGGCGACGTCATCAAATTGAAGCGCAACGACCCGGTTCCTGCTGATATTGTGTTGCTTCATGCAACTGGCCCAAACGGAATCGCCTACATTGAGACGATGGCATTGGACGGCGAGACAAATCTGAAAGCAAAACAAACCACTTCGTCTCTAGCCAAAGCTTGCGCCACTGAAGAAGATATCGTGGCGTGCCGTGCACACTTCGTCGTCGAAGATCCGAATGCTGACCTTTACAACTTCGAGGGACGTATCACGTTAGACGACAAGACCTCTCCTCTGACAACGAACGAAATCATCTACCGTGGTAGCATCGTGAGGAATACTGCAGAAGCTATCGGCATGGTCATTTACTCTGGTGAAGAGTGCAAGATCAGGATGAATGCGAATAAGATGCCCAGGATCAAAGCTCCGCACCTGCAATTCGTTGTCAACAAAATCGTCATTTGCATCGTATGCTTTGTCGTTGCTCTCGCCCTCTTCAATACAATTGCCTACCAAATTTGGCAAAGGGAGACTGAAAGGAGATCCTGGTACCTGAGAAGCGCTCATGTCCCTTTCGGTGAGATCCTTACGGCCTTCTTCATTATGTTCAATACCATGATTCCACTGTCGCTCTACGTGAGCATGGAAATCATCAAGGTATCCCAGATGCTTCTATTGAATCAGGACATCGACATGTATGACGAAAAATCTGACACGCCTCTCGAAGCTCGAACTTCTACTATCAACGAGGAGCTTGGTCAGGTTAGCTACATCTTCTCGGACAAGACCGGCACTCTCACCGACAACGTAATGAAATTCAGAAAACTAAGTGTTGGAGGGACCGCATGGCTTCATAATTTCGATATCACGAGCAATGACGCTCCGAAACTCCTCCATAAGAAACGAAGCAAGGGCAAGTCCAAGGCTCGCAAGTCTTTCATGTCGTATCACAGTGACAGGAGAATATCGAGCGTTGAACCTCAGACTCTGGAGACTCAGGTGGAGCACAATGATGCTGCAAAAGAACCGACAACGCCTCAGAGATGGAAATCCTCGGCAAGACCAGGCAAAACTCAATCTGAGCTGCCCACTTGGGAAATGATCCAATACATCCAACAGCGACCCAACACAGCATTTGCTGCCAAAGCACGCCTCTTGCTCGTGTCAATCGCACTCTGCCATACGGTCTTGCCTGAGGTTCAAGAAAACGGTCAGATCGAATTCCAGGCATCCTCGCCTGATGAATTAGCATTGGTTCAGGCTGCCCAAGAGCTTGGCTACCCGGTCATCGATCGCGATCAGAATACCCTGACTATTCAGCATCAGCCTTCTGCAGACACCGTTCCGGAGCCTTACCTGGAGAAGTACGAGATTCTCGACGTTATTGAGTTCTCAAGCAAGCGCAAACGTATGTCTGTGATTGTCAGATTCCCTAACGGCCGCGTGGGTATCATCTGCAAAGGTGCAGATTCTGTCATCATGCAGAGGCTCAGGCTCGCAACCTTGGCAAACCAGAAAGTTGCAGAAATTGAAAAACGTGCGAGTGTCAGGAAGAGCATAGAGGCGCAGTATGCAATGGCACGCAAAAGCTCACAAATTGAACGCAAGAACAGCAAGCCTAGCTTAAGCATTCATCGTCCAAGCCTTGGTGGCCGAAACAGCCTCAGCGGTGCTAGACTTCATCCCATTCGCGATGAGGTCGACAACTGGCTCAATGAGCGAGAGCGTGAAATCGAGATTAACAACATCGCGGAGAGGGATTTCTACTCTCCGCGGCCGTCCGCGCAGCTCAATCGCATCTCCATGGCTCCATCCGAGAACAGAAGTTCTGGTCAGTGGGATTCGGATTTTGACGACCTGGTGGAAGAATCACTTGTCGTCGATGATGTCGCAGTCATTGAGCGCTGTTTCCAGCATATCAACGATTTTGCTACCGAAGGCTTGCGCACACTGCTCTACGGTTTTCGTTGGATCGATGAAGAAGAGTACGAGGGCTGGAAGAAACTGTATCTCGACGCGACGACTAGCCTTGTCGACCGCCAGCGCAAAATCGAGCAGACGGCCGAGCACATTGAGCAACAGCTGGAGCTTGCTGGAGCAACGGCAATCGAAGACAAGTTGCAGAAAGGCGTCCCTGAAGCCATCGATAAACTGCGAAGAGCCAACATCAAGATGTGGATGCTGACAGGCGACAAGCGTGAAACCGCTATCAATATCGGTCACTCGTGCCGTTTGATAAAGGACTACTCTACAGTTGTCGTGCTGGATCACGAGACTGGTGAGGTTGAGCAGCGAATAGGTGCAGCAATCCTTGATATCAACAACGGTCAGTGTGCACACTGCGTTGTCGTTGTTGATGGTCAAACTCTGTCCATGATAGAAGCGACACCGCCTATCGAAGCGCTCTTCTTCGACTTGTCTGTCCTCGCAGATTCCGTCATTTGTTGCCGCGCGTCGCCGTCGCAAAAGGCACTTCTCGTCAAGTCCATCCGCAAGCGAGTAGACCACTCCGTAACGCTTGCCATTGGTGACGGAGCCAATGATATTGCGATGATCCAAGAGGCACACGTTGGTATTGGAATCACCGGCAAAGAGGGCCTTCAGGCCGCACGCACGTCTGACTACTCTATCGCGCAATTCCGCTTCCTGACGAAGCTTCTACTTGTCCACGGTCGTTGGAACTACATCCGGGTGTGCAAGTATACTGTCGGCACCTTCTGGAAGGAAATGCTCTTCTACCTTACTCAAGCTCAATACCAACGGTTCGCGGGCTACACGGGGACGTCGCTGTACGAGCCCTGGAGTCTGTCAATGTTCAACACACTGTTTACGAGCTTACCCGTCATCTTCATGGGAGTGTTCGAGAAGGACCTGGCGGCGTCGACGCTACTGGCAGTGCCGGAACTGTACACCAAGGGCCAGCGCAACGGCGGCTTCAACTTCCGCATCTACCTGGGCTGGATGTTCATGGCGGCGTCGGAGGCCGCTTGCGTCTACTTCTGCATGGCCGCCATCTACGGCAGCCAGAGGATCTCCGACGATTCCACGCTCATCGCCTTTGGCGACATGACTTTCACCGCTTGCGTCTTCATCATCTGGACCAAGATTCAGGTGCTGGAGATGCATAACAAGAGCCTCGTCATCGCGATTTCGGGCATCTGCTGCGTCGGCGGCTGGTTCCTGTGGAACATCGTGATGAGCCGAGTGTACAAGAACAACGTGATCTACGACGTGAAGGGCGGGTTCCTGTACCGGTTTGGGCGCAGCTGGGCGTGGTGGTTCACGCTGATCGTGATCGTGGCGGCGGTGGTGGTGTGGGAGCTGGCGGTGGCGAGCCTGCGCGTCGCGTGGTTCACCACCGACGTCGACGCCTTCCAGGCGCTGGAGCACGACCGCGACATCAAGAAGCGCTTCGAGGAGGCTGCGGCCATGGAGCTGCAGCAGGGCTGGGATCGCGGCAAGAAAAAGTCCAGCCTCGAGCTGCTGCGCGAGGACGAGGAGCAGGCCGCCAGGGAGGCCCAGGTTCAGGAAATGCTCGAGAATCGACCGCAGGAACTTGCCACCACCGCTTCCGCTGCTACCGGTTCGGCCGACGCAAAAGCCAATGGCAATGGTCATGCTAAACCTAGGAAGAGTATAGATATTCAAGAGCTTCTCAGTCGGAGATTCGGCAGCATCAGGGTGGAATAGGCGTCTTCGTATTTAGTTCGTTTTCTTCGCATGGCTTTCTGGTTTTGGAAATGCATTTCTAGGATTCGCCACGATTTGCATTGTGCGGACAAGATATCCTCATGCATTCATGGCGTCATCTGGGCTCTGTCAACGCCGAATTTAGCACTACATTAAGGCTACTAGTATAATAGCTACGGAGTACCTAGTACCGTACGTACGTACAGCACGGATTAAAACAGCGACTGACCTGGAAAAATTGCATCCATGCACAGCTTCGCTTTCATGGTACCCAAATTGAACCACAGCAAGCCCAGGATCAGCCTGACTAGGCCCTATTCTACCGTGTTAGCCGTGTGGCACTAGTCGTACGATTCGCGATCCCAACTTCAGCGGCTTCCACTGGTGCATTCGCTAAATCCTTGCGCAAAAAGCGTAGCATCCTCCGTCAGCCACTCTCCACTGCTGAATAAACGCAGCCCAGCCGAGCAATTGGCCATCCACCCCAAGCCCTACGCTAAGTAATTTGCGGGTCGCCACACTTTGGTCTTGGGCTTCATCCACGTGTTGTCGCTGATAATCTCCGATAAACCTCTTATTCACTTTGCTTTTCACTTGTGCGTAAGCTTGGAATGAAAGTCGCAATAAGCTGTTGCTCCTGCTCTCTGCTCGTTCACCATGGCTGAGGTAACGAAGAGGGACGACCCTCAGCTTGGCGACTCAGTGACGAGGGCCAAGAGCGTTCCCGCTGAAGAAGTCGCCGTTGCCAGCGAAGAGAATGGCAATCTCAACGATGAGAAGAAGGATCCATCTGCCCCAGCGCAGCCAGCGGAAAAGAAGAGCTTATGGGCAAAAACCGGTCTCAGTCTTCCTCTAATTCTAATCATGGCCAAGTACGATTCACGTCGAGTCGCACGAATGTTCAATATGCTAATCGCCATTCCAGGGGAGGTCTTCCTCCAGCAATTGCTCTAGCCATGTGCGTTTTCAAAAGTTTGCCTGTTGATTGCTTCACTGACAAATCCATAGGGGACAAGCAACAAGCGTAGCGAACTACTTCACGACTCTCGAATACCTGATCGCGATTATATCCATTATTGGCGTCGCGATCATGCCCCGTGCCCGGTTCTTCCAGAACATGTTCATCAACATAGTTGCCGTTTGTCTTGGAGCCGCCTTCGCCCTTTTGGAAATCTACTGCTCCGTGAAAGCTCGACAGCACTCAGTTAAGGTCAGTCCGTCTAGCGGCCAAGGATCTCCAACCCCAGGAGCCGCGCTCACAGGATACAATTCGTCTGCTGCGGCAGTATCCGCGGTTTGGCTCTTCTTCCAGACTTACATGATCAATACGCTTCGGGCCAAGTACCAAGCAATCGCCCTACCCAGCATTGTCTACAGCATCTTCATCATTGTGTCATCGACGTACGCGCCTCAGTTCCCAATCATGTCTGCAGGGATTTCGTTCGTCAAGAAACTTATGGAAGCGTTCCTGACGGGTTTTGCAATTACGACTGCCGTACATGTAATCGTAATACCGACCAGCTCTCGGTCAGCTGTGTTCATGGATTTCACCCAATACTTTGGCGCTCTCCAGCGAACACTCCAAGCGCATAGAGCATACTTCAACAGCATTGAGGAGAAAACTGGCGTAGAGCAAACATTTACGGCCAAGGGAGCCGGTAATCCCAACGCGGCTGCCGTGAAAGGCGCTGCCCAAGGTCTCCTTGCGCTATACGGCAAACTACAGGTTGATCTACCTTTTGCTAAAAGAGAAGTTGCTCTTGGCAATCTCACGGCTGAAGATCTCAAAGAGATGAATAACCTCATACGCTTCATTATGCTTCCTATCCTTGGCCTCGCTTCGATGTCGAACGTTTATAATCGAGTTGCTGAGGCGCATGGCTGGACTGAAGAAGGAATCAAAGATCTCAGTGAAGAGGATAAGCAATTCCGTGACCGTATTTTGGCGGACTGGCAATTCAACATGAAGTTGATCCACAAGCCTCTCGATATGATTGTGGATTTGATGAATGAAGGGATGGATCACTGCATGTATCAGCTGAGGTTGAAAAAGCCGAAGAAGCCGAAGAAGGCAGGCAAGACTCCATCGGGAGAAGATGACGTTGAAGCCAAGGCTCAATCTACCAAGCCTGGAGACAAGGGCTTCCAAGAGTACTTTGCTAAGAAGTGTGAAGTATTCCACAGTGGTAAACAGGAAGCCTTGCGTGACTGGTGTGCTCGAAAAGGTGTTTCTCTGCCTGCAGACTTCTTTGAGCATCCAATTGACTCAAAATTGACCGTCGGTGACTGGAAGGCAAAGGGAATCAAGGTATATCTCACATATCAGCGTCAGCTCTACATGTTCCTCTACATGGAATACCTACTTTACCACACAAGTCAGGCGATCCTTGACTTCATCAAATATGTTGACGAAAAGGTGGAGAACGGTCAGATGTCAAGGGTCAGGCTGATAATCCCCGGTCGTCGTCGGCTGGTCAAATGGGCCTTCAGTATCTTCAAAAATGAAGACCAAAGCATGGAAGAGCAGGGACTTGGTGACATCCACGCCAGTGCAACCATCGTCTCTATGGGCTCAGCTTACTCGGCAAAAAAAGATCCGGAGCACCTTCCGCCTACCAACGCAATCGAGAAGATCGGCAACGGTATAAGAAAAATACCTGCCTTCTTACGGTCTCCAGAGTCGGCGTTTGGGCTTCGGGTCGCCTTCGCGACAATGTCAATCGGTGTCCTTGCATTCCTCCACCAGACGCAGGCATTCTTTACAGCAAATCGTCTTCTCTGGGCTTTGATCATGGTGGCAATCTCTATGACCCCGACATCTGGACAGAGTATCTTCAGCTTTGCCCTTCGTATCCTCGGCACTATTGTTGCCATGATTCTCTCCTTCATCGTGTACTACGTCCCGGATGGACACTCCGCTGGTATCATCGTCTTTCTATGGCTCTTTGCGAGTTGCGGATTCTATATCGTCATTAAATTCCCCCCGTTCACCATCATCGGCGTGCTCTCGATCGTCACGATGGTGCTCATCATTGGTTACGAGTTGGGGGTCCGAAAGCTCGGGGTCAAGGAGGCGACTACCAATGGTCAGAAATATCTGCCTATCTACGAACTTGCACCGTACAGACTTGCGACTGTCGTCGGAGGCTTGGCTGTCGCGTTCATCTGGACTATCTTTCCGTACCCGATCACGGAACATTCGGCTCTACGCATGGATTTAGGCAAGGCAATGTATCTCTCAGCTAACTTCTATTCTGTCATTCATGAGACTGTCAACGGTCGCATCCGCAGAGATGAGGGCGATTTAACCGACAAACAAAGCCCTGGATATCGGTTGCAGAAAGTCAGGACCAAGATTTTCTCCAAAACTAGCTTAGTCCTCACTTCGCTGAGGGAACATTTGACATTCCTGGGGTGGGAGATACCATTCGGTGGCAAATTTCCTAAGAAATTATACGCCGAAACTGTCGACTCCATTCAGAGGTAAACATACTTCGACAATATTTCATCTTCCCATATCTAACACTGAATCTAGAACCGTGAATTACATGGCCCTCATTGGCTATGCTTCTCAAACCTTTACTGAAGATGGCGAAAGTACATCGAAATGGTCTGAAGATTTCCACAAACTTATGGCGGAAGCCAACCTCACGACTCATGACATCACAATGTTGCTTTCATTGCTCTCTGCTAGCGTAAGAAACGCTTCAGCACTACCACCGTATCTGCGCGCCCCGAAACCATTTGGTCTGACTACCAAATTGGAGGAATTGGATAGCGATATCCTCAGCGTGAGGCATATTGCTGAGCCCGGCTACTCTGCTTTCGCGGTCATCCAGATCTGTTCGAGGTCTGTAGTGGCGGAATTGGAAGTAATATTGAAGTATGTGTCTCCATATACTGTTCATGGTATTGTCATGGGTGTCTCAGGTCTTCTTTCTAACACGTTGTTCCAGAAATGTCAAAGAGCTGGTCGGAGAACTCGATTTCTCCTATCATATCATCAGCACCGCTGATTCATCTACTTCAACATCCACGGACAATTTGTTTAATCCGATGAAGAGTAATCCTACCTCGACTGTTACCAATGGGAAAGAAATCAAGAATGACTGAGATGCGAACGATTTGAAGGCTCGGTCTCACAATATACAATTGTATTTTAAGCAGAAAAATCCTTCATCAATCTACTGGCTGGAGTAGCTCGAGGTTCGGCATAGGCTCATCCACCCACTCCATAAGCGCTCGCACAAAGTTCTCCTCCGACAACCAAAAGTGGCATCTCTTCCCGTTCAAGGCGTCTGCTTTGAGCGATGAGGTGCGAACCGCCGCCACTTTCTTCGCAGATGCCGCTGTCTTCTCGGACCGGCTTGAATCGCTGGGTCGGCAACATTTCGTCGTGCTTTGGCTCTCGTTTGTCGTCGGCGGCACAGAGTTGGATTTGCATTCCGCTTTGTTGGGGTTCCGCTTGCATCGCGCGCAAATTTCATCGCGTAAGAGGCCCTTTAGCTTCGATCTAACTTTGCGATATAGTGCTAAAATTTTGTCTGAGCAAGGCGTGATTCTTGATACGGCCGGCATTTTGGAGAGTGAGATTCGTGATACGTGATGGTGACAGAAATTGAAGGGGCATAAGATCCAGATAAATTACTTACGAAGGCAATCGAACCGCTCTAGTCGTTTGTAGACGGCTCCATTCTGGCTATGAGTGTTGATGTTCCCAAAACATTTCAGTCAACCACGGAATGTCCAGTTGTCTCCTTATTTTTCACACGAACACTTTTCTTTATAAATGTTTCGACGGGTCACTCCACTTTTCCATTTCCCAAGATCGTCTCATCCGACAGTATCTACTATTTTAAGTCTAATCTCCACCTAATACCCACGTTCGAAGAGTAGTTTCCATCGTACATCGACAACCCAAGTCTTACAACATGGATCTTGTGTCATCAGCTCCAAAGGTGGGCCAGCAGTCATCCGCCCGATCTCAGCCTGTCGAAAACCTAGCAGCAGTTCAGTCCTTCACTCAATCCAACACACATTCTCCGTCTAACCGAGTTCCACGTCCCCGTAAAAACGCTTTCGCTCCACCATTATGATCATCGACGATGATTGGGGATGTTACGACATAGTTGACATAACGAAGGCGACTCCGCGGCTGCGGATGCGAGACATCAACCGATGGGCACGCTCGCGCACGACTCAGGAATCGTATTCACAATGAAGCAACTGATCCGATTTGCGGAAGCGGAGGGCTGGGTGTTCGCAGAGGATCCTCACAGGAAAGTGGAGATGCCAGCGTCTTCCACTAAAGGCGATGAAGCCGAGAAACCCACCTCCGTACAGTAGATGATCCGAACCGTGACCGGACCAATGTAAGAAGTAGTTGATTGTTGCGTAACCCTTAAGGATTGCTACGGTATAAAGGTGGCTGTGGAGTATCTGTCATCGACTGTGCCATAGCCTGTCAGAGTGAAAGAGTCTGGCGTTCTGAAAGGTGTTTGAACCATATCGTCTTATTCATTGCTGGTCACCGGCAGCACTGCAACTTGTTGAACTGATTTAGAGAACTTCAGTACACTTTGGTATACTTCCTCGTTTTTATTGTAAGGATACTATCAAGGGGATTTAGACCGTTAAGAATGAGCAGCTAGGCGAAGCAAGGTCTCTTATCAACTAAACAATGGAGTTTGAAGTTTTTCAAGAATAGAAATGAAATCGCGAATAACCCAGCGCAGTAGAGTATCAACGTGGTCGCACAGTTTTACTAAACTCAAATGGGAGACACCGAGGGCATCATAACGTCGTCGCTGCTGTGACAGAGCCGCATACTCATGCAAAAGGAAGTGGTTGTGGCTTGCCATACATGTCACATGGTAGAAGTCGCCAAACACTGCGGTGACCCCGAGTCAAAATCCAGTCGGCAATATATGGAACGAATCCAGGCATATTGTCAGGCCAATTGTTTCCACCTTGGAACGTCTTGTCACACAATCCCAAGAAAAGAGGTACCACTTCGGTCTGAATAACAACATGCCAGGTTAGCAAACGGCCAGTAAGCCCAAGGAATACCGTGCTCACCGTTGGCAATTCCTTAGAATTGGGCCGATTATTTTCCTTCCATATTTTGAGCAAAGCTGGCCCATCATACGAGCGAAGGCTTAAGAGTGTATCAATTTCTTCGTGCAAATGCGTGCACAGGGGCTTGGAAAAGCCATCGATGATGGCTCGGAGCTTTTCGCTTGAATAGTCTTTTGGGGAGGTTGAAGTCGCGTAGGCAAGGAGGTCTTCAAGGCCGCCGCTAAAGATGTGATGCTGCTCAACGTTGACCTTGAGCAGCCCCGGTTTGCCAATTATCTTTTCGAAGCCAGGGAAAATACGATCTTCCTCAATCTCATGATGATTTATGAGCCACTTTGTCCAGACTTTGGTTAAGAAAAGCAGATCTTCAATGTCCTTTTCCTTCTTGACATTGGGCGCTTGCAGGTATATGCTATTGACGCCACGTAGAACGGCATTGTGAGCATGAGCCATGTCGTTGGCAATGGAGACGGATTCATGGGCTTTCTATTCTTGTTAATCGCGAGCTTGATATCATACGGTGCAACATACGACATCCTGGGATTCGGAAGGTGTCTCCATAAGCTTCAAAGGGCCATCAGCCCAAGGTTTGCCAGACATTGTCGATGATAGATTTGAAATGAACGACTTAAATAGAATACCCTTACGCGCAGCTAAGTATTGGATACTCCTGTAAGGAAGAATGTGAGTTAATGACAAAGGAAACCATGGGAGACCATGAAAACGTGGAATATTCTTTGCCGCTTGATAACGATGAATCTGATGGCAAAGCAATTACAAGAAAAATGGGCGAGCTACGTAAATGAACTGCTGCCTGATACATCACAGCGTTCCACCGACAATGTTCACAGCCAATACGCAACCAGCGACTTGTGGTATTGAGTTCGTGATTCGGCATAATATTTTGCGCTTCGGGTCCGAGATGCTGTTCACGTCACCGGCTCGTATCGCACTCTTTGCATCAATCCAGAGTCAAAATATAGTTGACGTGAGACATTAAGGGGATAACTGCTATGTGGACGTGATAAGAAGTAGATGAAGGCTCCGGGAGAAGCATTCAGACTCAATTCCATAGTTGATCCTTAAGGATCAGGTTGTATAGGGGGTTCGACGTACCAGCGCCCCTCTATTCTACCCGCGCCGGGGCTTCGTGGAGCTGGCGCCGAGGAGAAGCCACCACCGTATTGTCTCCACTCCAGGGCCGTGACAGTTCTCTATCTCTTTGGCACCGTTCTCCGGATTACAATTTGTCCATCATTCGCAAGAGGCATGGCGGTGCCTGTTACTGCATCAAAGCGTCTCGATACGGGTCGATTTGTCGGAGTGATTCGATTATATTGAATTTCTTTTTGTTCTATCAAAGGCCTCCATACGATAGCTTCGAAGCCCAGCTAGGCTCTCTGCGCACTGGCTGCCATGGACCGAATTCTTCATCATCGGCAACAACGCGTCATCTTGCCTCTCAGCTGCTTGCGGTATCACCAGGCCGAATCACATACTTTACAGCACTTGCCTTTCCATCTTTGAGATTCTTGAGCGCAGTGGACACATCGTTTAAGCCGCCCGGCAAAACCTGTGTCGGATGTCCGGTGAACCAACCCTCTTGTAGTCCCCTACCGAAGTATCGAGAAAACACGAAACACAGGTCCTTCCCATTTCTTCCATCTCCTTCCGCAAAATGGCGAATGCCTTTGGAAGTCGAAGCATCTAGCGGATCGGTGTGAGCAACGCCGACATATGTGACCGATGTTTTCAGGGACTCTGGAATCGATGTATAATCGCGACCCGGAAGCACGAGGGTAATGTGGCCATTCGGATCGAGCACTCTACTAAGGGCTTCATAAGTGTTTGGTTCCGAAACGCAATCGTAAGCGTGGTATGCTGGTCCGGCATCAGCTGCCTTCAATGCTTCTTGGATTCCTTTCACAACAGCATCTGTTCCATCGCGATAATCGATTATTGCATCTCTACGATCCTTGGATAGTAGGGGTTCCACAACGTCTCGACCCCTTCCTGCTACTACAATGAGAGGATGTATGTTCGAACGGACAGCAAGTTTGATGGCAAATAGTCCGATCGCTGTTGATCCGCCGTATATGATTAACGGAATCTTTGTTTTGGCTGGCTCCCATGGTTGTGGTAATGCCAAGTTGTGGTAGAGAGCAACAACCGAAGTAAGAGCCGCAAGTGGGATTGTTGACGCCTGTTACACATTCAGTCAGTGACGCCTACAAGCTGTCATTTGTGCGCATACCTCTTCAAACGAAGTCTTCTTAGGTAAGTGAAACGTCGTCGACGCAGGCGCAATAGCGTACTCAGCAAAGGCGCCTCCGCTTGTGGTCATCTCATGGAAAGCAGCGACTTTGTCACCGGGCTTGAACTCAAACACATCTTCTCCTACCTCAGCCACTTCGCCGGCTATATCATCTCCCGTATTCCCCGGTTTTTAGGTAAAGAACGGGTACTTCCAATCCTTTGGGTTGAATCCTGCGCAGATGACTTTGATGAGGACTTGTCCAGGCCCAGGCTTAGGAACAGGACTGTCGATAATTTTGATCGAAAGATCGGGTGAAACTATAGCTTCCTTCATTGCTTCCAATTTCTCATTGAGAGCTTCGAACTTATGTATCAATGGTTGAAGGGCCAATTCGAGTTTGAGTTCTCCTTGAACGATTTGACTTGTCAAGGTAGCGCTTCGTCAAAAGTCGACTATTATGCCTTGAATTCAGCTCTCCTATTGACTTCGATGCTTTTTCCTATTCAAAGGCTTACGCAAAGTGTATCCAGAGCTTCTATATCCAAGTTAAGAGCGCAGGATCGAAATTATCTGACACCAAATTATGTGCCTCGGACGCCAAATCGCAAGTCCCCCGCTTCGGCCACCGATTTCCAGGTACCTTAGCCGAGCATCAAGTCTTGACGTTTGATAACGGCAAAGCTCGGTGCTTGGAAACCCATGTGTGGTGTGATACATAAGGCATACAATATCCTGCGGATTATAGGTAATATTAGATGCTTCGAATCGTCGTTTGTCCGCTGCTAGCCGGTTTATGTAAGTTGTGCAACCAACTTCGACCTCATCAGGCTATTTGCCGTGTAGAATTCAATTGAAGAAAGCTAGGTGTCGAGCTGAAGATCTTAAAGTCTCATAACACTTGCCATAATGCCGATCTAACAGGGTATCGCAGAAAATGACCACTTTCAAATAGACGCCGAGCCCAAAGCTTCGTCAACAATCGGGCTGCATGCACCGCCACAACACAGCCTCTGATGCATATCCTGATCTCCTTCAACGAAGCTCTTTGGTGTTGAAGCATCAATCAAATTCTTGCAACCAATTGAAAGGTCTTAGATCCCTGTGATCCTGCATTGTCTAACAGTGTACATCGCAGATAAGTCTGACCACAGGGACATTGATCCTCGTTACAGCTGAAAACTCGCGTTCCGTAGCGTCAGGCAACCATAATTGACGGGCTATATCTTCACTTCCAAACTGTCAGCTTTCTCTCATCCGAAATCATCATGGTTCTGCGTCCCAATAACTCTTACACTGCCTCGAATATGCAAGAGCAATCTGGCAACCCACCTCAGGGAGGAGACTTCTCTTATTATGGACGCTCCGAGCAGGAATATGACCCGGCTTCTGGGCAATACAATGATCCTTCTCGCGGGCTAAGCGATACGTATTACGGTGCTCCCCAACAGCAGGGCGCCTATCCAGAAGGTGGCTACGCTCAGTCATACCCGCCACAGCAACAATATCCTGCCTACGGTCAAGAGCCGTACTCGCAAGCTCCTTATGGACAGCCAATTCCCACCTATCCCCCTGAGGAGCAAGGCGAGCAATACTCGCAATACGCCTCTTCCAATACTTCATACCCACCTTACAGTTCACCACCTGGGGAGCCACACGCCCAAGCGGCAAACGAATCTCCTCAATTCGAAGGCTCCGCACCACCACCGGTCCCTCCCAAGCCAGGCGAAGGCCAAACGGATGACGAGCGCGGGCTCATGGGTGCACTGGCCGGCGGCCTGGCGGGCGGGTACGCGGGCCACAAAGTGCACCACGGGCTGTTGGGCACACTGGGCGGCGCGTACGCGGGCCACAAGCTCGAGGAGGCGTACAAGCAGCACCACAACAAGCCCGCGAGCCCGCAGCCGCCGCCGGTCCCGCACGGCTCGCATCCGACGCATCACCAGGTGATGTATGCAGCCGTGCCCGGCGCCAAGGGCAACTTCACCGTCACGGCGAGGAATATCACCATGGATAAGGACTTCGACTTGATTGCTAGCGTGCGCGCCATCGATGGCTCGGAGAAGCTGTCGAGCATCGCTTTGAATAGCGTTCTTACCAACGACAACGGTCATTTCCGCTGGGTGAAGGAGGGAGGTAACTTTGCTGCCAGCGCTAGAGAAGTCCATCTCAGCCCGCCGGGACAAGGACCGCTTGAGCTGAGGGCGGAGTTGAGGACCGTCGATGGACGCTGGCAAAGGTCTAGCATCAGATTGGATGAGGAGATTGAGAATAATGATGGCGATTTGAGGTTGGTTTAGTTGGAGAATGCGTATCCAGAGGTGTGCTTTCCGTTGAGATGCTAGTGATTGGATAGTGTCAATTAATGATGCCAATTCTTCGGATCTGGGATTTCTGTTAGTCACAGGCTCTAAGGGCTGCAGAACATGAATCGAAAATTGACTAGTGGTGGCGATTTAGGGCGATTTACATTCCTCTTTAGTCGTTGCGGAGTGACATTTTTCTATGAAGTTGTAAAGTACGCCCTACGAGAACAGCGAAACTACAACCGGCGCCCTACGGGTGACTGCCATGTTATAAAAGGCGGCTACCTTCCAAATGCAGATACTCACCGAAATTTCGAGCTTTTCTAAAACCTACGAGCTTGGCAGGTGCCTAGGAGATATAGTAAACTCGCACCGCAAGAGGTGTTCTTCAAAAGCAGGGATGGGATGAATGAATATCGCATTTCAACAGCCCAGCCTCATGCCAACCGACTATTTCCGAAGCCAAAAGTGAAAAAGATGGCACCGTAATGGTCAAGATTGCAATTGCTGGTGGTTCGGGAGGCAAAGCACGCAAAAGCGCAGAAACGTCTTTGAAACCAAAGTTGACTTTTCTTTCTTTGCAGAACTTGCCCAAGAAGTTATCGATGCTTTGTTAGCTTTAGAGAAACATCAGATAACTACCTGAGTCTTTGGCTGAACAGCACTGAGCTGGCTCTGAGCCACCTTGATTCCAGCGTATCGTAATTGCGCCTAAGCAAGAAACCAAATGTAATCCGACAATGGATGGACTCTAATAATGCTAGTGTAGCTACTGATTATGGAAGAGAGCAAGGGATGATTGAATGCTTCTTTATTCTTCTGCAAGTGATCGTGATAATCTTCTAAGTGGGCAACTATTTATCCTCTTGCTCTCCTTGTTCGACCTCCTGGATGGGTAGAGATCAATATATTACACCATATATCATTACACAATCTAAATTCGTGCTGACGCAGTACTTATACTCTACATCGTAGGCGTACACTGAACAGGGGTTGCTCGGCAGGGGTACGATAGCGCTTGGCATCGAGGGAAGAGAGCCTCCGTTTTAGGCGGCAAATTTCCCGACAACCAGCGTTGAGCTGTAATTAAAATCATGTCCAGCATAACTCAGCCCAAGAAACTCTCGGTGCCAACTCTGATCCCAAACATTACCAAGCCCTGGTCCCCGAAGCTTCTTGCAAACCTCAATGGCGAGTACGACTTCAAAGTCGCCAGGCTTCGTGGATCGTACATTTTCCATGCACATCCGAACACCGATGAGCTCTTCTACATTCTTGAGGGAACGCTGCTAATGAAGCTGAAGGAGGAAGGGAATGAGAGCACAGCTCATCTCGAAGACGTAGTAGTAAGTGTACCGAGCTGGGCTTTCAGACTTCCAAGAAGAATAAGATGCGCTAACTGCGTGGAAGTTAAACGCTGGGGATGTGTTCAATGTACCAAAGGGAGTAAGACACTGTCCAGTGACACAGGGCGGTGATGTTATCACGCTCCTTGTGGAAATGGTAGGAACGCTGAATTCGGGTGATGCTGGCATAGTCGAAGGATTGACGAATGAGGTTGAAGATATTAGAGATTAGGTGTAGAAGGCATCATGAAGATGAAGCATCTAGACTGGTACCCGTAAGATGTGATATCAAATTTAGACGAATAACGATGTTTGTCAATTCTAAAACCTTTTGCTGCAAATTATTATTCTATACTCTATGCAAGTTTTGATGGTGTATCATCACACCAAAATCAAAATCGCTATGATTATAAACTAGAACTGATATTATGCATTAATTATGCTCTATGCTCCCGCAGACGCCTCCATGAAGAGCCTCTCCCATCTCATAAAAACGCCTGCAACAAGGGTGACTGCGCCGGCAACAATGACCAAGATCCAGCCATCGCCGATAGCCTTGACAATGCCCTCAATGACAGCCTGTCGAACCTCCGGAGTGACATTGGTAAAGACAGTGCTCTTCGCTCCAGCAAGAGCTGCGCGGATTTCCTCAGAGCTGAAGTCTAGACCAGCAAGAGCTTGACTGATGTGTTGGAAGCCGATGTTCTGGAAGATAGAACCATTGATGGTGAGGGCGATGACGATGGCTCCAATCTGCGCGACATTGATAAAGCCGACGGCATCACTAGCTCTATTAGGACCAACCTTGGCTGGCGCAATGGAGTATGCAGCTTGTTGACTAACGCCAGCGCCGATGGCCATGAGGACACTGAAGCCGTAAATTGTCGAATTCGGCGTCGACACGTCAACAAGAGAGTACATTAGGCTGCCACTAACGACGAGGAAAATGCCACTGACGATGTACCATGGCTGGTAGAATCCGAACTTGGGCATCAATGCGCCGTTGACCATCGTAGCGAAGATCAGGATACAGATGAATGGCAACAAGCGGACAGCCGCCATCATGCCACTATCATTGTGAACGAAGCTGAAGTACAGCGGGATATAGTAGATGGGAACGAAGAGTCCGGTTGCACCAGCAGACGTAGCAATGTACAGCAGTATCATAGTGCGTCGCTTCAGAAAGTCGACCGGGAACAACCGACGCTCCTTGGTGGTAAGGAAAGCAGTTCCTTGTTGGAGCGCGAAGAGGATCAAAATGACTCCGAAGACAACGAAGAGGGCGATTGTTCGACCGTCGTTCCAGGCGTAAATAATACCACCAAATGTGAAGGTCATGACGAAAGCGACATAAAGAGCAGCATTGAGGACGACACCGATCCAGTCAATGTGCTTGATCTTTTCGCCAAGGCGAATATTAGGCTGAGGTTGGAATGGCTTCAGGACGAAAAGATAGACTGGTGAAAACAGTGCGAAGATCAGCAGGTTGATGTAGAAGGACCATCGCCATGTTGCAGAGCTGTCGGAAAAGCCACCACCGATAACAGGTCCAAGGATACACCCGGAGCCCCAGACAAGGCCAGTGAGAGCCATATACATCGGTCGCTCGTGGATAGATGTGTTGACTGTGAGCAAGTTGAGAACACCCAAGTACATGCCGGCACCTCCAGCACCTGCCCAAACTCGCCCCACGATCAGAGCATCCATGTTGGGAGCGCCTCCGCAAAGGGCAGATCCAGCCTCGAACATCACCAAGCTTGCGATGTAGAGCCATTTCATGTTGAAGATACCGTATGCCTTGCCGATGGAGAGGATAGTAGCAATGCTGCCGAGAGGAAACCCGATGCCTAACCATCCAAGCTTATCAACATTGCCGAAGGTCTCGATGACAGCGGCTTGGACATCCGCAACGATGGTATTGTCCAAGCCATAGAGAAAGGCAGAAGAGTAGATGGCCACGCAGACCAGGAACCACTGCAAACCTCCATAAGGTCGCGGCGGAAGGGCGTCGGGAGCTGGTTTGTTCGCTGAAGCTTTCTCAATGTCCGCGGGAGTACCTGGAACTGAGGGAGTTGTGTCTTCCAGGTCCTTCTCTAGGAGATCTGCAGGGAGGTTCGCATTCGAACTTAACGTCGACTGTGTGAGAGGAGTTGCCATTTTAGGCAACAGATACTTTTATGAAGAAAGAACAAAGACGTAACTACAAATTCAGTTTCTTGTCGAAAGACTACGACAGAGGAATCAAGTTCGTTTTTCGAAGGTGAGAGGATTCAGTTGTACGTGTCTATTGGTGAGCTGTTCACTACTTACCTCAACACAATGAGACCATATATACGCAACAGTTTTTAACACGATGGAGTTAGAAGTCATGCTTTTGTCCTAATGTCCGATTGTGGTATTACAAAATGAAGGCAGGAAGTTCGTCCGGCTCTGACTCTACAGAATATAGGGATGATCCAAAACGGCAAAGTACAATAACGAGATGTTGAAAAGCGGGCCCATGAAAAGTGATCAAAAAATTCCAACTACTGGTTTGTTACAAAGGGGGGAGTAGATGTGGAGCGCATTGAATGGGGCTGACAAATGGGAAAAGGTACGGAATATGAGTATACGACAAAAAGTAATAAGGTATTGCATTCAACGCACGGAGCCAACAACTCTCGAAGCCCAATGATATCAAACACACAATCTCGTGCGGATGATTTCGAGGCTATACCGAGGCGAAGAGCAAACGGTAGCATGCTCCGAACGTAGTAATCGGAGTGCAGTGCTGTGTAAGACAGAAGTTCACTTACCTAGCTGGGCGCCGAAGACAAAAGAACGGGTTCTTTGCCTCAAAAATGCGGCATAAGTTTCATAAGCGACGGCAAAGCGCTGGCTGACCAAACCAAGCGCCATTACCCTGGCCTTGTCTCGCTGTTAGGGGAGTGCGAAGGGCGATGGCTATGACGGCATGTTGCAGAAGACGGCATGGAGGCTCCCTAGTTGGCAGACGACGAAATACGATGGGCGCGAGTGGAAAAGTGCTTGGGTAAGCGGGTGACGTAGGACCGAAACTCGAATGACTGGTGGAAAGGGGTGAGCCATTCTCAGCAAAGTTAGACTGGTACTTGTGAAAATTCCCTGAATCGGTAATTGGCTGTGTTGGGCAACCGCGGTGGTAATGTTCAGTAATCGGCCCGCGCCGCACTTTCAACACCACGCCGGCTTCCATCGTAACATCTCCCATAGAAAGCCAGCTGTACTGGCTTGCGTCAGAGTTAGTAAGTCGTGAATAACTAAGCAACTACATCACATAGTCACTTTGTGAACATTCCATCCATCAACTATCCGCTTAGCTTCCGTAGAAATGGAGTGCATAAATACCCGGCGCAGGGCCGCTGAGTATGGTCATTATTCGGACAACACCATACAACCACATAAACACCATACACATCGATAGACTCTATACATTCACCACTCCATCAATTGACCTGCGAATCAAGACCACAACACACTACATCTCAGGCAAATCGATATCCGAGCTACTAAACTTAGATCGAACAAGGTGACCTCCCAAACCTTCATCAATCGACATCTATCACACTTTTCCATAAAAATGGGCTCGATTCAAGGTAACAATGGCGACCTCGTCCTCATCACCGGTGCAACCGGCCATCTTGGCTTCAAGACCCTCCTCGACGCCTTGCAAGCTGGCTATCGAATCCGAGCGGCTGTTCGCAGTGAATCAAAAGCCAACACAATCACCTCAAACCCTGACTTCAAGGCCCTCAACATCCCTGAAGGTCAGCTGGCCTTCATCACTGTTCCCGATCTTCAAACGCCCGGTGCCTACGATGAGGCAGTAAAAGATGTGAAATATGTCATTCACATTGCCTCGCCAATCACCACTGGCGGCCGGTTGACTTCGGAGCAATACCATGAGTACTTCATTAAGCCAGCTGTTGCCGGTACAATTGGAATGCTGCAGTCTGCAGCCAAGTCTCCTTCGGTAGAGCGCGTCGTCATCACCTCATCCATTGTCGCCATCGTCGATTTCATGACTTTGATGACTGGTGGCCCCAAGGTGTACACGGCTGAGGATCGGATTGCAACTCCGGAAGGACCTTACGCTAACGAGTTCCACGCCTACAGCGCCTCCAAAACTGCAGCACTCAACGAGGCTGAAGCGTGGATGGCTAAGGAGAAGCCAAGTTTCGATCTGGTTCACATCCATCCTTCCTTCATTGAAGGCCGGGATGCGCTCGTCAAGACTCCCGAAGAGGCCTTGGTGGGCACTAATGGTGCAGTTCTCCGAGTCGTTCTCGGCGAGAAGGCGCCATTCGCGTACCCAGGCAACACGGTTCACAACGACGATGTATCTCGTCTGCACGTCGAGGCTCTCAACCAGGCCAAGATCCCCGCCGGTTCATACCTCGCCAGCTCCAACACTCCACACGGCACCTATGGCGGAACTCGCTGGGAAACCATCAACGAGATCGTTGCCAAGAACTTTCCAGAGCAGATCAAAGCCGGCGTGCTGAAGAACACCGGTCTTCAGCCGTCCTCCAAGAACGACTTCGACGTCAGCAAGACGGAGAAGACCTTTGGCTGGAATTTGCAGGAGTTTGAGTCTCAAGTCACCAGCGTTGTACAGATGTACCTCGACGTTTTGCCCAAGGCTTGACTTGAAGCCTAGCTCCCAAAAGCGGCATTCTTGTACAAAATAGAAGGACTTAAACGAAAGAGAGTAAAAATGGTACATCAAAGACCCTGAGGAGTTGAAGTCCTAAAATATGTCTATAGTTTGATTAGAATAAATAATATTGCTATACATACTCCACTTTTCTTGCGTACTGAAATGGTTGTGACTGAAGCCTTCTTCGCTGTGGTGATTCAAAGTGTGCAACGAATATGAAGACAGCAGTCCTGGTACGATAGATCAAGATACCTGTTAAAGAGGAAACATCGAGATAACTGCATTAGAAAGTAGGTAGACCTAAAATTACAGCCCTACGACCACAGCCTATGTCACTTTCCAATCCTAAACGCCATGCAGCCATGATCAAATTCTCAGTCAATGCCTCCAGACGTCAAACCATCTCCACGACCAAAAACCAAGCGAAAGAAGTTGGGTATCACAGAAAATACATGTTAATAGCGCCGGTCACTCGGCGCCGCCCGTACCTTTCAACAACCGCTTATCTTCTCGAGGCTGAACGTACAGAAAGATCAACGAAAAAGCGTAAATGGAATGCGGAAGCACAGCCAGCCCATCCACACGCCGTCAACCCGCACTCACGAATCCCAGCCACCGAGCGGCTCATCGGCATCGTAGACGTCCTTACAGCCAACGAACCAATCCTCGTTAAGGGCCTGGCGAATGGTGTAGCGGGAGTCGGGATCGGGCTCGAGGCATCCGCGGACGAGGTTGGCGACCATGGCGCCGTCGCGGCGCACGGCGGGCGAGTCCAGCAGGACAGACTGGTCCCACTCGCCGCGCGTGATCATCATGACGAGGCGCGGCTGGAAGCCGTGCTGGAACGGGTACGTGCCCGTGATCAGCAGGAACATGCATACCCCGTACGACCACATGTCGGCCGCCGTGCTGAACAGCGTCGTCGTCGCGTTGACCACCTCCGGCGCTGCGTAGTTTAGCGTCCCCATCACGTTCGTCGACGACGCGCCCGGCCCGAGGTTGTGCCCGCCGCCGTCGGAGGAGGGATTCGGTGCGTGCGGGGCGCCGTCGAGGCCGTCTTCGATGCTGGACATGGGCGGCGGTGAAGGCGAGTGGCGGAATTCGTTGCGCACGTAGTCCGCCATGCCGAAGTCGCAGAGCAGCACGTTGCCGCCGTCGACGCTCGCCCGTGGATCCGACATGTCCAGAAGGCAGTTCTCCAGCTTGATGTCACGGTGCACGATGCGCATGTCCTCGTGAAGATAGCGAATTGCGCATCCCAGCTGATATATGTATCTCTTCGCCAAATATGGTTCAAGACCAGGCACGGCAAGCGCTTTCTTTCGGCTGTGCATGAGGTCGTATAGCGTACCGCCTTTGTTGAGTTGCGTGATACAGTATGTCGCGAATGGTGTGGTGTGTGCTTCGATAAGAGGAAGGATATATTTGTAGTTGAGGGTACTCCAAAGTTTCAGCTCTTGCTCCAACGCCAGTTGAATGCGTTCATTCTCAGTTTCGTCCAAGCCAGGCAATTGCTTGCGGACAATCTTCACTGCACAAGTTATCTTTTGACCGCTTTTTATGGTGACCGCTTCCTTGACAGTGCTGAAGCCGCCTTGGCCAATCTGCTTTCCGATGATATATTGGCTATGATCACCGATTTCTTGTCCCTCATCATCCTCCTCTGGAGCCTTTGGAGCAGATTTGCCAAACCAAGAGTTGAGATAATTGGCAGCAGGAGAGTTGGCTGAGGCAATGGATCGTCTACTAGAGCTTCGGCGCCCGCGAGCGCTACCAAGGCTACTACCCATAGGAGTGGTGTGCACGCTTCGGCGACTGGAGGGTGTGGGCGGCCATACGACACTTCTTCCGGGAGAAAATTCAAGGGGTGAAGCGACGGCGGGGCCAGTAAGATAGTCATTGAGCGGGGTTTGGATCTCTTCTTGTGCAGTTGATGCGGTGGTAGCGGATGTAAGCGATGCCATCTTGTCATGTACGCCCAAATATGTATCTTTGGCAAGGTCATTGATAGTGCTTTGCAAGAGTGGGTGCCGCAATTCACCCTGCTTGTAATACAAGTGTTTCCGCTCCCTCCGCCGGTCTAACGGTTCACCAGTCTCGGAATCATACTGCGACGTCTCCGTGTCGCTATGTCCTCTGTGAAGTTCTGAACCTTGCTGATATGCGCTGCGGAGATCTTCGTTATTAATTGCGGTCCATGATTCGGCCCTAGGCAGCGGGCTGTTCGTCGGATGCCGCTGGCCTCCCTCAATTGTTAGCTGAGAGTCGAAGCTGATGGACGTTACGCGGTTGCGCAAAGACGCTTCGAGACTTGACAGCTCAGATGTGGTTCCTAGGCTTGAACTTAGGCCGGCAAAGTCCCGCTCTTGTACTCCATCGTTGTCCTCCCTGTCCGCCAACTCCCCTTCCTCCGGAAGTGCCTCGGCTTGCAGGTAATCCTTGCTGGGAGCGTTGGAGAGGTCATCTTTGGGAAATAGAGAGCCGTTCTGTGGCTTTTCCAGATGTGTCAGACGCGAGAGGCCGGACTTTGGAGCGGTGGCATTCGAGTCGGGTTCGATCTTAAGCTTCTCAAACGTCTGCAAGGCCATCGAAAGCCTCGACTTGGAGAGCGCCGAGGTTTCGAGAGGTAAATGGCGTTGAGTGGCAGGCAGCTATGTGCTGCGGTGGAAGAATGCCGCAACTGGTGCCGCCTACGGGATGAGCCACAGAGTTGGTGAGGGTACGCAGCGACGTCGAATAGCATAATAAGAATACTTTCAGGTCACCAGCGGTGAAAAGATTAAAATGGACGTAATTAGCGGCGGCTACCGTGCGTGGGGTGCAGACAGACCCGCGGATCAGGGTTTGCTTCGGGCGGGTGTGGGATAGGTGAATTGGCTTGGACGGCCTGAGTGAGAGAATACGCCGACTCTTCTCCGCCACTCTACCTGCTATACGTCTGCTGGGTTATACCCTGCCCGAATGCGAACAATGCCTCAAACTCATCCTTTGACAGGTCCGACAAATGAGATTCGTATGAGAGATTGTCTACAATGATAACATTATCCAAGCTATTACCTATACACGTGTCTCCATTCAACCACCACCCATCATCTTCACCAACCGCCCAGCCAACATACATTCCATTACCCCTTCCAACTTCTTCGTCAAATCAATGCTTCCAGAAGACTTGCCATAGCCAATCCTCGCAGTCGTAGTCGAAGTAATTGCCATTCCATGTGCCGACACAATCAAGCTCAAGCATCACCAGACCATGCAACAGAAAAAAGAATAGGAAAATATTACGTACCGTTTCCAGCTCTCCAACTTGCTTCAATCTACTATCGTTCCATCGGTCGGCAGGGGGGGACAGTGTGAAAGGGGCGAGGGATTTATCGATGGTCGACCCGTACCTCTCCAGAGCACAGAAGCTCGTGCGAACGAACGCGCATACTAGACGAATTACACCACCCACCGTGGACCGCATCTTCAAAGCTCCCACTCCGAGGACTGGTTTGAACAGTCGAACAGAGTGTTTACTGATCACGACGCATCATTCGTGTGGGTCGGACACGAAAGTGAAGACTTACATCGACAAGCCGTACCTCGGCGGAGAGAAGCTCGCGCAGACCAACACACATATTCAGTATTGACATCTCGCATCGTACAACACCGCCGCAGGAGTATCCCAGCACACTATCGCCAGAGCGAGTCGAGCCGGTACTTCTCCGTTTCAGGCAGGAAGGCTCGCATGGTCGAAGACGTGAACAGAGGTGGATTACATGATCAGCCGTACTTCTTGCTCTGAGGCTCGTGGCTAAACATCGATCTATGACCTAGAGTTCAGTTAGTGCCTCGTGATTTCCCGTCAGTGGATTGTCGGTCGTCGGTTTGCCTAAAAGTGGCAAGTCAGCAATATGTTCCAACAGATGAAAACGTTTCAAAGAACAAATGTTAGCAATGGTCTGAGTGATCTTGAGCTTGAGCATGTCTTCCTGTCATCTAGTCTTGCGCTAACCTGGGATCCGCAGTTAGTCCACAACGGGAGATCGACTCCTCTGATAATAAAAAAAATTAAAAGAATGATATGATATGGCGATAACAAGACCAAAGGCGGGTCTAGGTTTGGTATCGTGAAAGAGAGGATTTGCTTGGTGTTGAGACGTGGTGAAGCGAAGCAGGTCAGGCAACCGCCTCGACACCACCGAAGTGACGAAGTAAAGAAATGTGCTTGTTGAGAACGAAGCAACGCGGGCAGTGAGATAGGTGAGGGCTCTGTAGATGGAGAGCTGGAAACAACGGGGAGCAGCGTTGAGAAGAGCAAAAGAGCCTCGACCGGTGGGAGTTTTGAGATGTAAGTCGATGTGAAGTGTCGGGTGGGTGAGATGAAGAAAAAGAAGGAGAAGGAGGATAAAGAGAAGGGCATTCGAGTTTAAATAGCCGTGCACTGATTCTAGGTTCGAGACAGATCAAAGTAAGATCATAAACGAAAGTGTTGCGCTCTCATCAGATGACCACCGGCTACACTCGCAATTGAGGTCATTCTCAAGCCGGCTATCCTCGCATTCAGTGATACTGAGTCATAAGATATCTTGCTTTGTGCCGTCAATCCCATCAAGGCCTGGATTGGATTTCATGATGCGAACGAGAATCAAGACGAAGGCTTCGATGTGTGGACGTAATACTGCAGATACAGAAGTAACTCGATGGACTTTACCGGTAAGACAAGATTATAGTATAGAAAGCTTCAACTTATTACGAGTAGTTTCGCTTTGCTACAATAAATCTGGCTTTCGTTTAACTGGACTGGGACAAAGGAACGCAAAGGGAAGGAAGCGAGCCACCCAAGGCTAGATGGAGGGTAGATAGCATAGGCACATAGTACATTTTTAAGATAAATGCAAGATGCTAAGTAAGATGCTAAGTAAATAAAAGCAATTCAAACATACATCTTCCATATCACTTCCAGAGAAATGGACGTTAAAGTCGGGCTTGTCCAGCTGTGACCAAGACAAACTATCGCAGTCTACGTGTAAGCATTCCGAATTTGGCAATTGCAACTTTGCTGAAATCTAGCATCTTTGTCTATAAGGATATATTGATCCTTGAAAGAATCATATTCAATGCCAGAACTGCGAGTGCCTGACGGTTTAGTGGTGAACGATTGCGCGAGGAAACCTTCCCCTGGGTGAGGTACGCGTAACTCCGACTATAACCGCAGGCCTCTGGGTTCGAGTCCAGCTATGGTCTCGTTCCAGAATGGCAAACAAAAAAGAGTCCGACTCTTTCTCGTGGCTAGCACTGCAAGCACGGGACGGTTGCTTCTAGTACAGAAGACGTAGCATGCAGTGGCTAGCTAAGAGTTTTGCTTTTGTTCTTTTTTGCTGTGATTCATTGTTTCTTTTGATTTAGGAAGAGGACTAGACGCATAGAACGAATGAAGGGAAAATACTTTTATTCAGACAAGGCCGACTCGTTATCTCTTCGAGGTCGTGAAGATTACTATTGAATTACGACGTCACCAGATTTAAACGAGGCTGAAATTGACTGCTACGACGCCTATAATAAAGCATTGGTCAATCTACCGGAATCAGTCGGCTGAAGCCTACGCACGCTGTACCTGGTCGGAGTGGTTGTTCTCGTCGAAAATGGCGCTCAATGTGAAGAGGTGAAGTCGGCGGTCGGCCCAAAAAAAGCCGCGCATGCGCGAATGACGACGCCAGTCGAGAAGTTGCTCCGATGGCGCTACCCGTTTAGCGGCGATCTCGTATAACATGGCGCGTACGGCCATAAGCCTTCTAGTAAAATGGAGGAACATTAGGTGGACACTCCAGGCTGAAGCATTTCACGGAAAATGATTGGTGAAATGGTAAAGGTGGGATATAAAGCCTCAAATTTTGTATATATATTCAACTCTCGTCGCATTCGCAAAGGGAGAATATTGAACGAGTCGGTCTAATCAATCCAAAGCATCACTCAGTTGTTCATTTAGAAACCGACATCTTCAAATCAATCTGTTTGCCAATCCGTTAGCAAATCAGTTAGCCAATCAGTTAGCCAATCCGTTAGCCAATCCGTTAGAATAGTCAATCCGTTAGCCAATCCATTACCAACTCGTTCGGCATGTGCTGCAGGAACCGAAGAAGTCATCCTGGCCTATTTGCAACAGGCCTCACTCTCGCAGCTCAAAAGTACGAAGAGAAAAAAGCACAGAAAAACTTACGGCAGCAAGCCACTAGAGCTCAGCCTCTCCAGGATTCCACTGTAGAACAAGTTGTTCCTGCAGAAAACCCTCCGCCATACCAGGATGATGAGAAGATGCTCCACCCGACTCGGTACGCAAAATATGTCAACGACGATGGGACAACCCGAAGCATGCGAAGGGATAGCGACTCGAGTTTCTATTACGAAAATGGACAATTCTATTACTCAAACAAAAACCTAAAGGATCCCGAAGAAAACCAGCTTGTCGGTAAGTCGCTTCAAGAAGTCCGGAGATCCGGAGAAGCGATAGCTCAAAGACTGACAAGCATTGCAGAGCTTTCAAAGGCCGAGGAAAGTCGCAAAGGGGCATTTGGTCGCTGGAAGGAACGAAGACGTGCAGCGAGGGCAGAATGCTGGGGAAAGAGGTTCCATTGCTGCTAGACAAGCATCCGTCTCCGTAAAAGGTTCAAGACACTCGCATGAAATCAGTATCCCAAGCAAAGTCGCAATATCATTCGATTTTTCTGGTCGTGTATCGGTACAACATATTCTTCAAGAGTCCATTTGTAAATATCGTTACAGAGGCTCTATTTCGGAGCCTACTGGGAGCTTCTCGATACAAATTGTCAAAGATAGCATAATTGATAGATTTTCTGCATTCAAAATATGCTGGTAGCTAGATATGTGAGAAGTTGAAGTGAGCATCGTAAACAGGGATGGGCGTAATACCCACTTAATACCCTTAATACCAGTATTAATTAAAGCGATAATTTAATACAATACCCCAGTATTAGACCGTTAATACTTGGG